>Ga0265327_10001907_pt1 | contig 24075 bp, 19 predicted proteins | sample 41621metaG_FD_202089 | JGI IMG/M metagenome (GOLD analysis project Ga0265327, IMG submission 202089) | Rhizosphere microbial communities from Carex aquatilis grown in University of Washington, Seatle, WA, United States - 4-16-21 metaG | ecosystem: Host-associated > Plants > Roots > Rhizosphere...
GACCCAGTTCAACGACCCCGGCGACCTGGCAAAGTATCCCCGCACCCTCGAGGCCGACCTGGAACTGGCTGCCGGACTCGTCGACGACGTCATTATTCCCACCGTCGCCGATCTCTACCCGGACGATTACCGCTATCGCCTGGTCGAGAACTCCCTGAGCTGCGCACTCGAGGGCGCGCACCGGCCCGGCCATTTCGACGGCGTCCTGACCGTGGTGCTCAAGCTGCTCAGCCTCGTCCGACCCCAGCGCGCCTACTTTGGCGAGAAGGATTGGCAGCAACTGGCGCTGGTCCGCGGAATGGCCGCTGCCTTCTTCCTGCAGTGCGAAATCGTGGGTTGCCCGATCGTGCGCGACCCGGACGAACTGGCGCTGAGCTCGCGCAACCGGCGGCTTTCGCCCGCCGGCCGCGCCCAGGCCGCGGCGTTTCCGCGCATCCTGCGCGAATCGGAAAACACGGCCATTGCCGCCTCGGCCCTCGCGGCCGCCGGCTTCGAGGTCGACTACGTGGAGCAGCGCGACGGCGTTCGTCTCGGCGCCGTGCGCCTGGAGGGAGTGAGGTTGATCGACAATGTCCGGATCTAAGATCCTCTTCGTGCTCACGGGCTCGATCGCCGGCTACAAGGCTTGCGAGGCCATCTCGCAACTCGTGCAGCGGGGCCACGGGGTTCGCACCGTGGCCACGCCCGCGGCCCTCCGCTTCATCGGCCCCGCGACCCTCGAGGGACTCACCGGCGAGCCAGTCAGCCACGACCTGTTTGCGAACGGAGCGGCGATGGAGCACCTCAACCTCAGTCGCTGGGCGGATGTGGTGGTGGTGTGCCCGGCGACCGCCCACACGATCAACCGGTTCGCCGCCGGGCTGGGTGACGACCTCGTCGGCGCGCTCTTTCTGGCGCACGACCGCACCAAGCCGTGGCTGATCGCGCCGGCAATGAATCCCGCGATGTGGTCGCACCCGGCCACCGTGGCGTCCGTGGCGCGCCTCGGCGACTGGGGCGTCAGGTTCATCGCGGTCGGGGAAGGGCGGACCGCGTGTGGCGAGGTGGGAGAGGGTCGCCTGGCGGAACCAACGGCGATCGTGGCGGCCGTCGAAGGCGCCCTGGCTCGTCCGGCGCGCCGTTTGCGGGTGCTGGTCACCAGCGGCGGCACCAGCGAGCCGATCGACGGCGTCCGGGTGCTGACCAACACCAGCACCGGCCGGACGGGTGCGGATCTTGCGCGCCACCTGGTCCGCTGTGGCCACGACGCCGTGCTGCTCCGCGCCCGCAGTGCGGTGGCGGCGCCGCCCGGGTGTGCCGAGGAGGTCTTCTCGAGCTTTGACGAGCTGGAGTCGGCGCTCCGCCAGCTCCTGTCAACGGGCCGATTCGATGCCGCGATCCACGCGGCGGCGGTGGGTGACTTCGGAGTCGGGGCGGTCCTGGTCGACGGACAGCCGTTAGCCGCCGGCGTTGCCAAGCTGGATTCCCGCCACCCGCCCGTGTTGCAACTGAAGGCGAACCCGAAGCTGGTGGAGATGCTGCGCACTTTCAGCCCCCAGCCTCTGAAGGTCGTCGCGTTCAAGCTCACGCGCGGCGCCCGGCCGGACGAGATCCCGGGAGCGGTAAGGCAGCTCCGGGACAGTTCGGACGCCGATTGGGTGGTGCACAACGACCTTGAGGCCCGCGGCGCCGGTGGAGGGGCGGCGTTTCCCGCCGACGTTTACGGGCCGGACGGAGCCCTGGTGGCGCATTGCCCGGACCGGGCCGGGTTGGCCGCGACCCTCGAACAGCTCCTCGTCAACAGCACCGCCAACTGTTAGGGAAATTCCATGCTCCTCTGTCTCGACGTCGGCAATACCCAGATCCACGGCGGCGTGTTTTCCGGCGACACGCTGCGCTGCCAGTTCCGCAAGTCGACGCATCCGCTCGGTTCGTCGGACGAGCTCGGGGTGTTTTTCCTGGCCGTGCTTCGGGAGAACGGAGTCGATCCGGCCGCCATCACACGGGTGGCGATCTGCTCGGTGGTGCCGCCGACCGCGTATCCGTTGCGGAGCGCCTGTGTGAAATATTTCCGGCGCGAGCCGTTCATCCTGCAGGCGGGCGTCAGGACCGGCCTGCGGATCCGGTACCGCAACCCGCTCGAGGTCGGCGCCGATCGCATCGCGAACGCGATTGCGGCCACCCAACGGCATCCGGGCCGGAACGTCATTGTCGTGGATTGCGGCACGGCGACAACCTTCGACATGGTGGCGGCGGCGGGCGATTATCTTGGCGGTGCGATCCTGCCGGGGATCGGCATCTCCGCGGAGATGCTGGCCAGCCGGACCGCCCGGCTGCCGGCGGTCGAAATTGCCCGGCCCGAAGCGGCGCTGGGGCGCAGCACCGTGGAGAGCGTCCAGTCGGGCCTTTACCATGGACACGTCGGGGCGATCCGCCACCTGGTGGGCGAGTTGAGCCGGGAAGCCTTCGCCGGGGCGGCGCCGGTGGTGATGGGGACCGGCGGGTTCGCCCGGATGTTCGAACGCGAGAAGCTCTTCGACGAAATCGTCCCGGAGCTGGTCCTTTTCGGCCTCCGGCAGGCGGAGCAGCTCAACCGCGAGCCGGCGGACTGATTTTAGGCTGGCCGGTCTGCCGAGGGTTGGCCGCTCGCCCGTTGTGCGCCCCGACACACTCTTGGTTTGTGTCCGGGCGGACGGATGTCCATCACCTCAGTTCGGCGAACGAAATCATGCGCATCTACTTCATGGGTATCGGCGGGACGGCGATGGGCAACGCGGCGCTGCTGGCGCGCGCGGCCGGACACGAGGTGCTGGGCGCCGACACCGGCGTCTATCCGCCGATGAGCACGGTGCTCGCCGACGCGGGCATCCAGCTCCATGAGGGCTATGACCCGCAGCGCCTGCAACTGCTCGGACCCGACCTAGTGGTCATCGGCAACGCCATGTCGCGCGGCAACCCCGAGGTCGAGTGGCTGCTCGACACCAGGGCGCTGCCGTTCACGTCGCTGCCGGCGCTGCTGGCCGAGATCGTCCTGAAGGGCCGGCGCAACATCGTCATCGCCGGAACCCACGGCAAGACGACCACGACCGCGCTCACGGCCTTCCTGCTGCGTGAAAACGGCCGCGATCCGGGGTACCTGATCGGCGGCGTGCCGCAGGACCCGCCGACCGGGAACCACCTCGGCGCCGCCGCCGACCCGTTCGTGATCGAGGGCGACGAGTATGACAGCGCCTTTTTCGACAAGCGGAGCAAGTTCATCCACTATGCGCCCCACATCGCGGTGTTGAACAACCTCGAGTTCGACCACGCCGATATTTTTCGCGACCTGCAGGACGTGCAGCGGACGTTCCTGCACCTGACCCGCATCGTGCCGCGCAACGGCTGGATTGTCCTGAACGGTGACGACAGCAACCTCCGCGTGCTCGGCTCCCTCAACTGGACCCGCGTGGTCCGCGTCGGCACCGGCGAGCGCAACGACCTGCGGATCACCCACTTCACCGAGACGGCCGGCGGCGCGAGCTTCGGGCTCGTCTGGCGCGGCGCGCCGTGGGCGGAGGTGCGCTGGTCGCAACCCGGGCTCTTCAACGCCCGCAACGCCGCGATGGCGGCCTGCGCCGCGGGTCTGGCCTTCTCCGGACGGGGCGGGGCGGATCAGGCAATGGCCTCGCGACCGGACGACCAGTCGCTGGGGCGCTCCGCCATGCCCTTTGCCGACCCGACTCAACTGAAGCTCGATGCGCTGGCCCGGTTCCGCGGGGTGAAGCGGAGGCAGGAACTGCTCATCGACCGGCCGGAGCTGAAGGTGATCGAGGATTTTGGGCACCACCCGACGGCTCTGGCGGAGACCCTGATTTCATTTCGGGCGCGTTTTCCGGACCACGTGATTCACGCTGCCTTCGAACCCCGCAGCAACACGTCGCGCACCCGGGTGATGCAAGCCGGCTTCATGCGCGCTCTGGCGCAGGCCGACGAGGTCTATCTCGGGTGTGTCGCCCATGCGGAGAAACTCCGCGAGGAGGATCGCTTCGATGTCGAGTCGGTCAGCCAGCATCTGGAAACGCAGGGCGTCGGGGCGCACACGGCGCCGACCAACTCGGCGCTGCTGGAGAAGCTCGTGGCCAACACGCTGCCGGGCGACGGGCGTCCGGTGCTGGTGGTGTTCTTCACCAACGGCTCGTTTGACGGGATCATCCCGAAATATGTGGCCGCGGCATCACGGGAAAACATCAAGCAATAAGGCGCATCGGACCGGGCGTCGGCAAGTCGGGTAGGGCGAGTCTTCCGGACAAGCCGCCATTCTGGAAATGTGCTGGCGGAGGCGTCATTTGGTAGGGCGAATCCTCCGGATGAGCCGAATGAACGCAACGCCGCGCGGCTCGTCCGGAGGACTCGCCCTACCCATCTCGCGGCCACACATGGGGCCAATCGCCCGGCCGCGCGACGAATCCCGCTCGGACCGGATTCATGCGTATGTAGATGTATTTTTCCTCCTCCGACTCGTCCGATCGCAAGCGGTGATCGAAGAACCCCGATTGCCAGTCTATCCCCAGCGTTGTGCATTGAAAGGCTTTCCATTTGCGCACGACCGACGGAAGCGACTCTACCCTGGGCACGGCCACGAGGGCATGCAGGTGGTCGGGCATGAGCAGAAACAATTTCAGCCACCATTTGCCCGCGACATGATAGAACTCCGCTGAATCGATCAGCGCTTTCGTCCGACCGGGCAGGCACAGATGATTTTGGCGCCGCGGGAGAGCGCAAATGGTGACAAAGAAGAGTGCACCATCTTTGACCCAAGAGGGAATGTCGTGGTACAGTCGTTTTCGTTGTGGCGGGAGGTGCACGCGGCAACGGTCGAGTGCCGACTCACGACTGCGAGCTGAATATATACCGCAAATTGCGGCTCGTCCGGAGGACTCGCCCTACCCGAGGATGCCTGACAAGAAAATCTCCATCACTGCGCCTGGCGGGCGATCTTGTAGACGACCGGCAGCTCGCCCTTGGGCAGCGCGAGCAGGTCGTAATCGTGAAATGAGTTGATGGTGACGTTCGCGAACTCTCCGACCGGCAGGTCGCGGGGCACGTACACCCGCCCGTCGATGTCGGGGGCGTCCGCCTCGCCGCGGGCGACGCCGGGTTCCTCCACGAGGACCCTGAGCTCGTCGCCGAGCCGACTCTTCGACACCTCGCGGGCGATTTCCTTCTGCAGCGCCATGGTGCGGTGCCAGCGGGCCTCCTTTACCTTGGCCGGAATCTGGTGGTCCATCTTGCCCGCCCGGGTGCCCTCCTCCTGCGAATAGCGGAACACGCCCAGACGCTCGAACTTCGCCTCGCGGATGAAGGCGCAGAGCTCGTCCACGTCCGCCTCAGTCTCGCCGGGGAAGCCGACAATGAACGTCGTGCGGATGGCGATGCCGGGGATGCCGGCGCGGATGCGCCGGATCAGGTCGCGGATGTAGTCGCCCGTGGTCTCGCGCTGCATCAGTCCGAGCATCCGGTCGCTGATGTGCTGGAGCGGAATGTCGATGTAGCGCGCGACCTTCGGGCACTCGGCGATTGTGCGGATGAGCTCGTCGCTCCAATGCGCGGGATGGGTGTAGAGCAACCGGATCCAGAAATCGCCCTCGATGGCGTTGAGCTGGCGGAGCAGGGTGGTCAGCGCGGTGCCGCGCGACGAATCGACCGGCGTGCGGGGATTCGGACGCTGCTCCCAGGTGTCCATGCCGAAAAAGGTCGTGTCCTGCGAGATGAGGTTGATCTCCCGGACGCCCTCGCGCACGAGCTGGCGGGCCTCGGCGACGACGCTTTCCACCGTGCGGCTGCGGTGCCGTCCCCGGATTTGCGGGATGATGCAGAACGTGCAGGGATGATTGCAGCCCTCGGCGATCTTGACGTAGGCAAAATGCCGGGGCGTCAGCCGGAACCGTGGCGTGTCGTAGTGCGGGATATACGTCGAGCGCCCCTCGATGAACGAGGCGGGCGCCTCGCCCTTGGCCCGCTCCTTGGCATAGAGGCCCTCGATAATCGGAGCCACCTTGGTGATCTGGTCCAAGCCGATGAATGCGTCGACTTCCGGCAGCGCGCCGGGCAGGTCCTTCGAGAAACGCTGGGACATGCAGCCGGCAACGATCAGCTTTTGCTCCCGGCGGCGCTTGCGCAGGCCACGGCCCTGGTGAACCTCCAGGATGTGGTTGATCGATTCCTCCTTGGACGAATCGATGAACGAGCAGGTGTTGACGATCACCACGTCGGCCTGCTCGGCCTCGGGAATCACCATCATGCCGGCCTGATGCAGGTGGCCGACCATGATTTCGCTGTCGACGAGGTTCTTCGCGCAGCCGAGGGAGATGAGGCTGACCTTGATGGGCATAAATGAAATGCGCCTGCGGAGCCGCAGGCGCGAACGGGAAGGGAAGGGGTCGCGAAGACGTTACTTCTTCTTCCGGGCGGCGTTGATCTTGGCCTTGCGGCGCTTCTTGAGCGCCATGCGGCGCTTCCTCTTGATGACTTTGTTGGTTTGTTGACCCATGGGTTGTAGAGTGTGAAGGAGTCTTCTGTCCGAAACCGGCGGCACTAGTCAAGCGCGGCGGTCGCCACGGCGAAGCCGGCTATTTCCCGTTTTTTTGCTCGGCCGGGGTGAACACCACGGGGTCGGCGCTTTTTTTCATCTCCTTGGCTTCCTGTCGCACCTCCTCGAGGTCCTTGTCGTTCGACTCCAGCATGTTGACGTCCTTGCCATCGACCTTCTGGGTCCGGGTAACCTTGTGGCCGTCCACATCCGCCGGTTGCTGACAGGCGGAGAGGACCAGCAGGCTGAGCCAGACCACGGGAAGAAACTTCGCCGGGCAACGCGGCACGGGAGCAACGGAGCGGGGGAGACCGGACGGTACCATGGGTTTGGCAGTGGAGCGCGGACTATCGCGCATTCCCGCTCGTCCTGTCAATGGTCACCGGCTCGATTGTCGCCGGGCGTCAATACCGGGCCAGCGTCGGATCGATCCGATCGGCCCACGCCTCAATTCCGCCCGCAATGTTGGCGACGTCGCTCCGGCCCTGCGCCCGGAGGTATTGGGTGACGCTGCGGCTGCGGGCGCCCACGTGGCACAAGACCAGCAACACCCGATCGGCAGGAAGTTCGCCGATTCTCGCGGGAATCTGTCGCATCGGGATGTGCAGGCTGCCGGCCACCGCGCAAATCGCCAACTCGGCGGGCTCGCGCACGTCGACGATCACCGCCCCTTCCTTCACCAGGCGGGCGGCGGTGCTGACGTCGACTTCCGAGGGAACGACTGCGGCCATCGCGCGATGAATGCGCCCGGCGCTCCGAAAGGCAACTCCCACTTCGCCGTTGACCCATGCCTGTCCGGGGTTGGTGTGGGGGCATGTCGGAACGATTTGTCGTCATCATGGCCGGAGGCAGCGGCGAGCGGTTCTGGCCGCAAAGCCGGCGCCGCAAGCCCAAGCACCTGCTGCCCATCGTGGGCCGTCAGCCGATGCTCACTCAGACGGTCGCGCGGGTCAGGCCGCTCGTGCCGCGGGCCAACATTTTTGTCATCACCAACCGCAGCCAGTTGGCGGCGGTGCGGGCCGCCTGCCGGGAGCTGCCGGCGCGCAACATCATCGCGGAACCCGTCGGGCGCGACACGGCGCCGGCGGTCGGCCTGGCCATGCTGTTGGTCAAGGCCCGGAATCCCGAAGCCGCCTTCGCGGTCCTGCCCGCCGATCACGTCATCGGGGACCGGCCGGGCTTCCGGGCCGTGCTGGCGGCCGCGTTCGCGGCGGCGGAATCCGCGGACGAGTTGGTCACCCTCGGGATCACCCCGACGATGCCCTCAACCGGCTTCGGCTACATCGAGCGCGGCGCCGTCTGGCACACCGGGCCGGCAAAGATCCTCCGGGCAAAACGTTTCGTCGAGAAGCCCAACCTCGCGACCGCGCGCAAGTACCTCACGTCCGGACGCTATTTCTGGAATGCCGGCATGTTTGTCTGGCGGGTGCCGGTCGTCGAGGCCGCGTTGAAAGCCTGCGCACCGGCGCTGGCCCGGAAACTGGCGCTGCTTGAGACCGCGCTGCAGGGCAAATCGGCGGGCCGAGCGCTCGCCCGAATCTACCCCGGGATGCCCAGGATATCCATCGACTACGCGGTCATGGAAAAGGCGGGCAACGTACTCGTCGTGCCGGCCAACTTTGGCTGGGACGACGTGGGTTCTTGGACGGCGCTGGTCCGGCACCACCCGCCGGATTCGGCCGGCAATATCCTGCGCGGTGCGGCGCTGGTCGAGGGCGGCCGCAACAATATCGTCATCTCGGCTGGCCGGCACCTCACCGCCGTCCTCGGCCTGGACAACCTGGTCGTCGTGCACACGCCGGACGCCACGCTGGTCTGCCCGGCGGACAAGTCGCAGGACCTCAAGCTTCTGCTCCAGCGGCTGCGCGGCGACCGCCGGACCGCGAAGTACCTTTGAGGATGCGCTGCCTCGGAATTGACTTCGGCGCGAAACGCATCGGCCTCAGTCAGGGCGATGAGGTGGGTGTGGCCACACCGCTGGCGGCCGTGATCGCCGCGGCGCCGGCCGAGCGCTGGGCGAAGCTGGCGGCAGTCATCCGGGAGCGCCGGATCACCGACCTCGTGCTCGGGTACCCGTACAACATGGACGGCTCGGCCGGGTTCAAGGCGAAGGAGGTGGACGCGTTCGCCGCGGAGCTCAAGGCGCGGTTCGGACTGCCGGTTCACCTGGTCGACGAAACACTGACGAGCTACGCGGCGGAGGATTCGATCGCGAAAAAGGACCGGCGCAAGGTTCGCACCACCGGCCTGGTCGACTCGCGCGCCGCCTGCCTGATCCTGCAGGATTTCCTGGACCAGCAGGCGCGGTAAAATTTGCACTGGCGTCGGGCGACCACGGAACACACAGAAGACACGGATTGCACAAAGTCGACTTCAGGACCAAGAGCCTTTTTCCCGACCACTCCGGTCGGTGGAGCGCGGCCTCTGGACGCGCTCGAAACGCGTCCAGAGGCCGCGTTCCACCAAAACACGCCACGTACGGAGGTTGTCCTAATTTGAGCGCAGACGACCCAGGCAAATGAGTAGTCGCCACGAATGGCCAGAATTGCCGCCGATGAGGCGCAAACTTTCCCGGGTCCCTCTGTGAAATCCGTGGCTTCATTCTCCTCCCAACCTCCGGATTTCACCCGCTGGAAGTGCATCTGCGCCTACGACGGCGGCAGCTTCACGGGCTGGCAGAGCCAGCCGGGCGGAAACGCCGTCCAGGATGTCATCGAACGCCGCCTGCGCGACGTCCTCCATCGGGAGATCCGGGTTCACGCCAGCGGACGCACCGATGCGGGGGTCCACGCGCTCGCGCAGGTTTTCCATTTTGACGCCGATTGGAAACACGGTCCGGAGACCCTGCGGGTGGCGTTGCAGTCCCGGCTGCCGCGGGCGATCCAGTTGAAAAGCATCCGACGCGCACCGCCCGAGTTTCACGCGCGTTTTTCCGCCACCGGGAAGGTCTATCGCTACGAGATTTTCCTCGGGCCGGCGGACCCGTTCCAGGCCCCGTATTGCTGGCCGGTTGGCCGCGAACTGGATTGGACGGCGATCGCCGCGGCGGCAAAGGTCCTGCGCGGACGGCACAACTTCTGGGCGTTTTCGGCGGAAAATGGCTCCAAACGCTCCAGCACCGTTCGCGATCTGCGCCGGCTGGACATCAGGCGCACCGGCCGAAGGGTGCGGCTGACCTTCGAGGCGGACGGCTTCCTTTTCAAGATGGTGCGCAGCCTGGCGGGCACGCTCGTCAACGTCGGCCTCGGCAAGCTCTCGGCGGCCGAGGTCGGCGCGCTTCTGCGCTCGGGCCAGCGCATCCCGCAGGTGCAGACGGCGCCGCCGCAGGGGTTGTTCTTGGTGAAGGTGATTTATTGAGGGAAGCGGGCGGTGCTCGATGGGTCGACGCGATGCCAGGCAGGTCGATGATGGGGATGCGGCTCGAGGTGGAGCGCGACCTCTGGACGCGCTTGGGCTCGGGTCGACCAACGCGTCCGGAGGCCGCGTTCCACCTCGCCAGGCACGCCGGCCGATGCGCGACCCCGGACAATGAGAACTCAGTTGCAGACCGCCTGGCGCGACACGCTCGACGTGGTGTTCCCGCGCACCTGTGTGCATTGCGACGGGGTGGTCGAGGGCGGACGCCTGCGCCACCTGTGTCCGGCGTGCGACCGGAGTCTGTATGTGGTCGCGGCGCCGCATTGCTCGACCTGTGGACATCCGTTCCACGGGGAAACGGACACCAACCGCATCTGTCCGCACTGCGAATTGCTGGTGCCCGAGTTTGGCGAAGGGCGGACGGCGGTTCTGCTCAAGGGACCGGGCCGGGCGTTGGTCCATGCGCTGAAATACCACCACGGCTTGCATGTGCTCGAGGACATCGAGGTCATCATGGCAGCGGCCCCGGGTTACGCCGACTTCGTGCTCGGGGCGGTGCTGGTGCCGGTGCCGCTGCATCCCCGCAAACTTCGCGAACGGGGCTACAATCAGAGCCGCCTGCTGGCCGAGTGCGCGGCCAAGGCGGCGGGTGGTCCGGTACCCGTTGCGGAAGTGCTCCGCCGTGTGGTGGATACCGCTTCACAGACCTATTTCGACCGGGCCACCCGCCACCAGAACCTCAAAAATGCCTTTGCGTTGGCATCCGAGGCGGTCATAAATCCGGGCCAACGATACCTCATCGTTGACGATGTTTTCACCACGGGCTCCACACTCAATGCCTGCGCGACCGTACTTCGCCGGGCGGGCGGCCTGAGCATCGACGTCCTCACCTTCGGCCACGGCTGAATCCACCTGCTATGACCCATTTCACCAAACCCCCGATGTCCACGCCGCGAAAGCGGAAGAACATTCCGGAAGGCCTCTGGACCAAGTGCCCGGTCTCGGACGAGATCGTTTTCAACAAGGACCTGGAGCAGAACCTGATGGTGGTGGCCAAGAGCGGCTACCATTTCCCGATCGGCTGCCGGCAGCGGATCGCGTCCATGGTGGACGAGGGAACCTTCGAGGAGCACGATGGCGGCGTAAGATCGGGCGACCCGCTGAAGTTCGTCGATTCGGCCAAGTATCCCGACCGCATCAAGCGATACGAGAAGGAGAGCGGGCTTCCCGAGGCGGTCATTTGCGGCACGGGCAAGATCCACGGCATCCCGGCCTCGCTGGCCGTGATGGATTTCCGGTTCTGCGGCGGCGCGATGGGCGCGGCGGTCGGCGAGAAAATCACGCGGGCCGTGGAGCGGGCGATCGAGCGGAAGATTCCGTGCATCATCGTCAGTTCCTCGGGCGGCGCGCGCATGCAGGAGGGCATCTTTAGCCTGATGCAGATGGCCAAGACCAGCGCGGCCCTGGGCCGCTTGAGCCAGGCGAAGCTGCCGTTCATTTCCATCCTGACCTATCCGACGACGGGCGGCGTGACCGCCAGCTTCGCCACCCTCGGTGACGTCATTCTCGCCGAGCCGGGTGCGCTGATTGGGTTCGCCGGCGCGCGGGTCATCAAGGAAACCACCAAGCAGACGCTGCCGGCCGGATTTCAAACGGCGGAGTTCCTGCTCAAGCACGGCCTGATCGACCAGATTGTCAGCCGCACGGAGATGCGCGACCGCCTGGGCGAGCTGCTCGCGGCCCTTTACACGCGCAAAAAGCTGAAATTGACGGCCGCGCCGGCGGTGGCGGCCGTTTCCGCCGGCTGACGGCGCGCCCACGCATGTCCACGACGGCGTCGCGCCTGACCGATTATGCGTCGGTCGCGGAGCACCTGGTCGGCCTCAAAAGCACGGGGGTGCGCTTCGGCATCGAGCGGATGGCCCGGCTGGCGGAGGCCCTCGGACACCCCGAACGCCGCTATCCGGTGGTTCACCTGGCTGGCACGAACGGCAAGGGATCGGTCGCGGCCATGGTTGACGCGATCCTGCGCGCCGCCGGTTGTCACACCGGGCTCTACACCTCACCGCACCTCGTGCGCCTGGGCGAGCGCGTGCAGGTTGATCGGGAGCTGTTGGCCGAGGACGAGATCGTCGCGTTCACCGCGGAACTGGCGCCGATCGCCCGCCGGCTCGGGGAACTCGGACCCGACGAGCACCCGACCTTTTTCGAGTTCATGACCGCGATGGCGTTTCTCAAGTTCGCCCGATCCCGCGTGGATGCGGCCGTGATCGAGACCGGGCTGGGCGGACGCTTGGACGCGACCAACATCGTCCAACCCGAGGTGTCGGTGATCACCTCGATTGGACTCGACCACATGGAATTTCTCGGCGGCTCGATCGCCGCGATCGCGCGGGAGAAGGCCGGCATCATCAAACCGGGCCGGCCGGTCGTCATCGGCCGGCTGCCCGCCGAAGCCGAGCAGGTGATCCGGGAGGTGGCCCGCGAACGCGGCGCCGCAGTCCAGTCGGTGCGCGAGGCCTTCGGCGAGGACTCGCGTTCCTATCCATCGACCTCACTCGACGGAGCGTACCAGCGCTGGAACGCCGGCACCGCCACGCTGGTGGCGCGCCTGCTGCGACCGCGGATTCCCATCGCGGACGAGGCGATCGGGCGCGGCCTCGGGCAGGTGAAGTGGCCGGGCCGATGGCAACATTCGTCCATCGGAGGTCGTCCGCTCATTCTCGACGCCTCGCACAATCCGGAGGGCGCCCAGGTGCTCGATGCCAACCTGGGCGAACTGGTGGCAAGAACGGGGCGCAAGCCGGTGATTGTTACCGGTGTGCTCGGCGAGGTTCGCGCCCGCGCTCTGCTCGAGGTGGTCTGCCGGCATGCGCGGGAGGTTCACCTGGTTCCACCCCACACGGACCGGGCCTGCAGCTACGAGCAACTCGAGGCCGCCGTGCCCGCGCCTCAACGGTCCCTGCTCCGGCGTTCGACGCTGGCGGCGGTTTTCCCGGATGCCCGATCCTGCGCGGTGGGGGGGCCGAACGACACGATCGTGGTCACGGGCTCGATCTATCTGCTCGGCGAAGTCTTGGCGCGGATCGAACCCGGACGCGGAACCGGCGAGCCGCGCCTGCAGGATTTTTGACGACGACGCTAGCGGGGCTCTTTGCGGTCGGGGCGTCCAGGGCGGAAGCCGGCGGCGCCGGCAGCCAAGCCGCGATGGACAAGTGACGTCCGCGACCTGTGGGATTCCGTGGAACAAAATGACCACCGGGGAATGGTTGCAGGCTTGTCTGTGTCGGCGAGACGGGTACAATTATCGCATGGTCACCTCCAAACTACGTGCATTGCACAAATACGAACAAAAGGTCGATTCCTTGCGCCGGGAAATCGACCAGGTCCGCCGCCAGTTGCGGGCTTTGCCAGGCGAGCATGGCTTCGGCTCGATGGCGGCCTTCATCAAGGAGCTGCGGAAGGCCGAGAAGGCCGGCGGCTCCCGCGGCACCGGACGGCGGAAACGCGCCAAGATCACTCCTGAGACCAAGCAGAAGGTCAAGTCGCTGGTCGGCGCGAACAAGACGGGCCGCCAGATTGCCGCTCAACTGGGCATCTCGCTGCCGAGCGTCCAGAACATCAAGCGCGAGCTCGGGCTCGTCAAGAAACGCAAGTAACGGGCGCGGGCCCGTCGCCGACCGATGGATGCCGGCGGCATCCGGAGCGGGCCAGCCCCGGGTGCGGCCAGCACCGCAAACGCCGCCACTCGGGTAGGGCGAATCGTCCCCGACGAGCCGTCCTCATGGCGGCAAGGGCATCGCGCCCGCGCTTCCGCTTGTTGAGGAGGCGGAGTGCCCTGAATTCGCTTCGCTTTTTCCGGCGAGCGCCGGCCTCCGGACGCGCTTGAACGGGTCCGGAGGCCCCGTTCCACCTCGCGATTGATTTGCGGGGTGGGGTCACCCCGCCTCCACGGCACGCGCAGAAGCCGCTCGGGCCGCTTACTTCAACGCCAGCAGGTCCGCGGTGGCGGGCACGTCCTTGATGATCTGCGAAGGGCCCGGACCGACGCCGAGATAACGGAGATTGGGCAGGCGCGCGGGCGGGTGCTCGCCATGGGCCACCTGCAGGAGGCTGCGGACCATCGCGGCGGTGTAACGCTGGGCGTTGGCCGGCAGATCGGCAAACCGTCGCGTGCCGGAGATGTCCTCCGACCAGCCCGGATGTTTGGAGTACACCGGCCGGAGCACGCGCCGCACGGCCTCGTTGCGCGGCACGTGGGTGTGCCGCCGTCCGGAGGGATCGTCGTAGGCCGTGCAGATGAGCAACTCGTCGGCACCGGTGAGGGCGTCGATTTTGTTGATCATCAGGTCCTCGAACCCGCCGTAGCGGAGGGCGTCGCCCTTCTCGACGGCATCGTACCAGCCGACCATGCGCTGGCGGCCCGTCGTCGTGCCGAACTCAAGGTGCTTCAGTTTCTGGCAGAGGGGCAGGGCCTCGTCCATTTGCGTGATGAAAGTGTGGGTGCCAACCTTGGTGTCGTAGGCCTTGGCGACCGCAAAGGTGTGCACGGACTGCACCGGGATGCCGGCGCTCGAGAACAGTTCCGGCGTGAACGTGTGCGAGGCCGTGACGTTCGGCGAGTAGCCATGGCGCTTGTCGAGCCAGTAGGCCTGGCCGAATTCGCCGATGATGGACCGGCCGGCGGAGAGCTCACGCAGGACCAGCTCGCGCACCTCCCCGATGCTGGCCTTCAGGCGCCGGCCCGCCTCCCAGTACACGGCGGTGAGCTTCGCGACGTCGAGTGTGAACGGCTCGGGGCCGCGGAACCGGGTGAAGTCGAACTCCTCGCGGGTGAACAGGCCCATTTCCATCGCCTCCGCGTGGGCCTTGGTCTCCGCCGCGGTGAGCTTCTCGAGGAATCCCTCCCAGGTCTGCGCGCTGACCCGGCAGACGTGCTGGATCGTGCGCGCAGCGCGGTCGGCGCGCTGGGCGATCTTACGCGCGAAGAAATTCGGTCCGCCGAGAAAGTCGGCGAAGGTCACCTGCCATTGCCCGGTCTCGTCCTGATAGGCCGGCGTGATGCCGCGCCCCGTCGAGCCGCGCGCCTCCTCCTGCAGCACGTTCACCCGGTAGTCCTCCCACGCGAGGTCGAGCAGGCGGTGGGACAGGTCCGAAACCATCGTGCGCTCGTCGATAAGCAGCCGGGAAAAGATCTGGTAGCCCTTTTTCTCGAGGGGCAACGCCTCCCACAGGATCTTGCGCGGGTCGGCCACCACGCCGGCGCCGAGGCAGAGGTGCGGGACCGCGGCTTCCACAACCCCGGCGGGAAGAAGGTTCAGCTTGAGCCCGCCGGCCGTGTGACCCGAGTTCGAGCCGCCGTTCACCTTGAAGACGACCGTGACGGCCGCCGGGGTGGAACGCAGTTCCTCGATGACCTCGGGGATCAGGCGGCCCTTGCCCTCGTCACCGAAGGAAATGCCAACGTCGGCGATGAGCCGGCTGCAGAATGGGGGAAGCGACATGCGGATCTCGGCAGCCAGAGCGGAGTCCCCGGTTGCCGGAAAGCAAAAACGCCAGCGACCGGCCCGCCGCAAGGCTAAACGTCAGGCATGACACTCCCGCCCGGCCCGGCGGGTGGCGGCCCAGAGGAGCAGCGCGGCGCCGGCGCCGCCCAGATGGGCCAGCGGGACATCGCGGATGCCGGCAAAATCGGTCACCAAAAGGGGCTTTCCGGTGAACAGCTCCATCCCGATCTTCCCGGCGACCAGGCCGAGCACCGCCAGCCAGAACCAGCGGGGTTCGCCGCGCCCGCGTTGCAGTTGGCCGCAGGCGAGCAGGACGAGCAGCCCGGTCGCCACCCCCGACAGGCCGGCGTAGCGGAGCAGGGTGGGGTCGAACACCAGAAGCACCCCGGTGATGAGCACCGGGCTCACGGCGTAGAACAGCCGCGCCACGCCGGGACGGATGCGCTCGAGCCAGCAACCGGCCGGGACGAAGACGGCGAGGTTCCAGAAAAGGTGACTGCCGCCAAAATGGACCGCGTGCCCGGTCCAGACCCGCCAGAGTTGCCCGTGCAGAATCTGCGCCCGGTCGTAGATGAAGGCGTCCAGCGAGTGGCTCCAATAAATGACCAGCGCGGCGAGGGTGATCTCGATTGTCGCCCACGGGATCGCCCTGGCCGGCACGGTTGTCTTTTCAGGTTCCACCGGGGGAAACGGACGCAGGGTCCGGCGCGAGTCAACCCTTGCGCGTGGCGACCTCGATCACGTCGTGCGGCGCGGCTTCCTTCTGGCCGGCGGGGGTCACGCGCACGTAACGGGCCTTGGTTTTCAGGTCGGGGAGAGTCTTGGCCCCGAGATAGCCCATGCCCGACTGCACCCCGCCGATCAGGGTGCCGAGCACGTCGTCGACCGAGCCGGAAACCTCCTTGAGGGCCTCGATGCCCTCGGCCGCGACCTTGCGGTTCGTGTCGGCCTTGTCGTGGCCGTAGCGGGCGGCCGAGCCGGCCTTCATCGCCGCGACGCTGCCCATGCCGCGGTATTGCTTGTAGAGTTTGCCCGAGATCTCGAGCATCTCGCCCGGCGCCTCGCGGCAGCCGGCGAGCAGCCCGCCGAGGATCACGGCGTCGGACAGCGTGAGCGCCTTGACAATGTCGCCGGACTTGGTGATCCCGCCGTCCGCGATCAGTCGGACGCCATTTTTCGCGGCGCCCTTGCCGGCGACGTACAACGCGGTGAGCTGGGGAATGCCGACGCCGGCCACCACGCGCGTGGTGCAGATCGAGCCGGGACCCTGGCCAACCTTGATGGCGCTTGCGCCGCAGTCCGCCAGAAACTCCACGCCCGCGGCGCTCGTGACGTTGCCCGCAATCAGGGTGAGGTCCTTGAATTCGCCGCGGATCATCCGGACCATCTCGCCGACGCCCGTGGTGTGCCCATGGGCGGTGGAAACCGCCACGGCGTCCACCGCCTCGTCGACGAGCGCGCCGACTTGCGCGAGGATCTTGTTGCGGTCGAGCTGCCCGTCCGGCTTGCGCACCGGCGAAACCGCCGCCCCGGCGACCAGCCGGAACTGCGCGTCCCGCGCCGGCTTCCGGTGCGACTTCGCCTCGGTCGTGATCCGCTCGACATCGGAAATGGTCACCAGGCCGCGGAGATGGTCGCGGTCGTCGACAACGAGGATCTTGTGGATGCCGACGTTGGCGGTGAAAAATTTGTCGGCCTCCCTGATCGGATCGGCGGCCATGCGCTTTTGCGAGACCGTGATGAGCTGCTTGCGGGGCGTCATCACGTCCACGATCCGGCGGGCCTTGTACCGCTCCTTGACGAGGTTGCCGGAGAGGAGACCGACGAGCTTGCCCTGGCTGTCGGCGACCGGAAAGGTCCGGAAATCGAAGCGCCGCTGCTCGATGAGCGCGAGCACGTCGCCGACCGTCGATTCGGGTGCGACCGTGATCGGGTCCTGGATCAGGCCGTGGATGTGCCGTTTGACGCGGGCAACCTCCTTGAGCTGGTCCTTCGGGGTGAGATTATAGTGGATGAGGCCGAGGCCGCCGTTGAGGGCCATCGCGATGGCCATGCCCGACTCCGTGACCGTGTCCATGTCGGACGAGATGATCGGGATCTGGAGGCGCAGGGTGTCCGAAAGCGACGTGGCCAGGTCGGCGTCCTTCGGCAGGATTTCACTGTAGAGCGTGGCGAGCGAGACGTCGTCGAAGGTGAGCGCGTCCGGCTTGTTGGCGGGGAAAAAGCGTCCCGCTGGCAGGTAAAACTCGGAATCGGCGGCAACTGTCTTGGTCATGTTGCCGTTAGCGAAATACTCCCCGGCGGGGAAACCTCAACGTTAATTTGCGGGCGGAGGTCTGTCGCGCGGCGGTAGGGCGAGTCCTCCGGACGAGCCGTCCAGGCCGTGCGCATCCGGGTGGAGGGCTCGCGTCCTTGCTGGCCGCGGCTAGTCGCGGAGGACGCGCCCTGCCGATCAAGGCCATCGGCGTTGTGCGCACGCACGCTGGTGCCACCGGTGCACGAAGGACGTCTGCTTAAGGGTTCGCTCGCTTGGCGGCTTCGCGTCTTCCCGTTGTCCGCGGGTCGGGGCGGAATTCGCTTCGTTGCTTTTCTTTCCGCGCATTCCGTGTATTTCGAGGGACCTTCATGGTTTACCGCTTCGCCTGCAAAAAATACCGGCTCCCGCTGCGCGTGCCCCTGCGCACCGCGCACGGTCCGTGGGGCGAACGGGAAGGCCTGCTGGTGAGGCTCGAGGACGAATCCGGCGGCGTCGGCTTCGGCGAGATCGCGCCGCTCCCCGGATTCGGCACCGAAACGGTGGCCGAGGCGGAAGCGGCCTGTGCCGGGTTCGGCGGCCAGGCTGAAGAGGCGGCGCTCGACGCCGTCCCCGAGCGCTTCGGCTGCGTTCGCTTCGCGCTGGCGGCGGCCCGGATGAAGGTCCCCGCGGCGCCGCGGAGCACCAAGCTGCCGGTCGCGGCGCTCCTGCCGGCGGGCCGCGCGGCGCTGGCGGTTCTGCCGGACAGGCTTGGGGCCGGCTTTCTCGCATTCAAATGGAAGGTTGGCGTGGAGGGTGCTGAGGACGAATTGGGAATGCTCGACGACCTTCTTGGACTGCTGCCGGACTACACCCGCCTCCGGCTCGATGCCAACGGCGCCTGGGACCGGCGCACGGCCGCCCGCTGGCTCGCCCGGTGCGCCGAGCGGCCGATTGAGTTTGTGGAGCAACCGCTCGCGCCCGACGACCCGGATGGACTGACGGGCCTCGCTGCTGATTTTCCCGTGAGCCTCGCGCTCGACGAATCGGTCACCGGCTTGGCGGCGGCGCGCGAGTGGCAGGGACGCGGCTGGCGCGGCGTGTATGTGATCAAGCCCGCCCTCGCGGGTCCGCTCGAGGCACTGGGTGCCTGGGTCGACGACACCAAGGCGGACGTGGTCATCTCCAGCGCGATCGAGACGGCGGTCGGTCGCGCCGCGATCCTGCGTTTTGTCCTGGCGCGCAACCTGACCCGCCGCGCGCTGGGATTCGGGGTCGGGGAAATTTTCGGTGATCGCCGGTGGGATGGGCCGGTGGCCGGTTCGCTGCTCGACACCGGCTGGGCGGACAGCGTGAATTCCGCTGAAATATGGAGCGCACTGAACTAGCCGAGGCGCTGCGTTCGTGGCGACGGCCTTCGAGGGGCCCGGCCGCGTCCGCCCGCGATTACATCGTGGAGGCGGATCCCGACAAATTCATGGCCCGTTTCGCGGCGGCGGTCGCGGGAACCGGCGAGGTCTTCATCGGGAATCCCTCCTGGGGCGAGGCCGAGAGCGATGAGGTCAGGGAACTCCTGGACGAATCTCCCGGGGAGACCGGCGCCCCGGGCTGGCTGATGGTCCCGACCGGCGGCACGTCGGGGGGCGTCCGCTTTGCCCGGCATGACAGCGGCACGATCGCCGCGGCGGTCAAGGGCATGGCGCAGCACTTTGGATTGCGCCAGGTGAATGCCGTGGGCGTGCTGCCGCTGTACCACGTGAGCGGCCTGATGGCGTGGCTGCGGTGTGCCCTCACCGGCGGGACCTATTTCAACGGCAACTGGCGGAAGATCGCCGAGGGCCGGCTGCCGAAGCTCCCGGAGACGTCCGACGGTTGGGGGCTCTCCCTCGTCCCGACCCAGTTGGAGAGGCTGATGCGCGACAACCGGGCGATCGACTGGCTGCGGCAGTTCCGGGTCATCTTCATCGGCGGGGCGCCGACGTGGAACACGCTCCTGGATCGCGCCGCGGATGCGGGCCTGCCGCTGTCGCCAGGCTACGGCATGACTGAGACGGCGGCCATGGTCGCCGCGCTCCGTCCGGACGAGTTCCTGGCGGGCTCGCGCAGTTGCGGGACGACCCTGCCGCACGCCCGCATCGACTTCACACTGGAAGGGGTGATCGCCGTCACGGGCGAGTCGGTCTTTCGCGGATTTTTTCCGGAACAGAGCGAGGACCGCACGTTTGAGACCGAGGACATCGGTGAGCTTGATGCGTTGGGGCGGTTGCGGGTGTTCGGGCGTCGCGACGGCGTCATCATCACGGGTGGCGAGAAAGTGCATCCCAGCGAGGTGGAGTCGGTGCTGCACGGCACCGGGGAATTCGCCGACCTCCTCGTGTTTGGCGCGCCGCACGCGGAGTGGGGACAGCAGGTCGTCGTCGCCTATCCGGCGGGCCGGGCGCCCGACGCCGAGCGGGTCGGCCGGGCGGTCAACGCGGAACTCGCGCCCTACAAACGTCCCAAGCTCTACGTCCCCGTGCCAAACTGGCCCGTCGCGCCAAACGGCAAGCTCCGCCGGGCCGAAATCACCCACTACGTGTTGGAAGGGATGAAGCCCCGTCCGGCGTGATTTGTCGGGCGCCTTGCGAAGTTTCTTTGCGCCCCGGCGGGTTTGTGGTTTGGCTCGCCTCGTGACCAAAGCCGACATCGCCGCCGTCCTGACGGACATCGGAACCCTCCTCGAACTGAAGGGCGAGAATCCCTTCAAGATTCGCGCCTACCAGACGGGCGCCCGGGCAATCGAGGCGCTCGGCGAGGACGAACTCGTGCGTCGTATCGAGGAGGGAACGCTCCAGGACGTGAAGGGTATCGGCGAGGCGCTGGCGCAGAAAATCACCGAGCTCGGCCAGACCGGGAAGCTGGAGTTTTTCGAGAAGCTGCGGACCTCGGTGCCGGCCGGACTGGTGGAGATGCTCGGCATCCCGGGCATTGGACCCAAAAAGGTCCGCGCACTTTTCGACCGCCTGGGCATCGATTCCGTGGCGAAGCTCCAGGAGGCGTGCGTGGCGGGGAAGCTCGCGGCCCTCGACGGCTTTGGCGAGAAGACCCAGCAGAAGATCCTCGATGGGATCCGCCACCGGGAGGCGTACAGTCACCGGCACCTCTGGTACGCGGCCTGGATGGTGGCCGAGCCGATCCTGGCGGGCCTGCGCGGGCTGAAACAGGTCGGGCGCGCGGAGAACGCCGGCAGCCTCCGGCGGAACATGGAGACGGTCGGCGATCTGGATTTTCTCGTGGCCACCAACGATCCGAAGCCGGTGGCGGACTGGTTCGTCGCGCAGGCCGGGGTGCTGGAGGTGACGGCGCACGGGGACACCAAGGCAAGCGTGCGGCTGCAGTCGGGCATCCAGGCGGATTTGCGCCTCGTCCCGCCGGAGCAATTTGTCTTTGCGCTGCACCATTTCACCGGCTCGAAGGACCACAACGTGCAGATGAGGCAGCGGGCCCTGGCCCGCGGATTCTCGCTGAGCGAATGGGGCCTCGTGCCGGCCGAGGGGGAGGGGACCGCCAAGCAAAAGGCCGAGGAACGCGGGCGGAAGAGCGACATCCACACCGAGGCGGCGCTGTTCGCCCGGCTGGGGCTCGCCTTCGTCCCGCCGGAATTGCGCGAGGGCCTGGGCGAGATCGAGGCCGCGGAGGCGGACAAGCTCCCCGTGCTGATCGAGGAAGGCGACGTGCGCGGGGTGTTTCACAACCACACCACGGCGTCCGACGGCCACAACACCCTGGACGAAATGACCGCGGGGGCGCAGGCGCTGGGCTTAGACTACCTGGGAATTTCCGACCACTCGAAATCGAGCTTCCAGGCGCGCGGCCTCGACGAGGCGCGGCTGGCCGAGCAGGTCGCCGCCATCCGGAAGCTCAACGCCTCCCACCGGTTCAAGACCCACGTCTTTGCCGGCACGGAATGCGACATCCTGCCCGACGGCCGGCTGGACTTTTCCGCGGACGTGCTGGGCACCCTCGACTACGTCGTGGTCTCGGTCCATTCCTCGTTCCAGCAGGCGCGGGCGGAGATGACCAAGCGCATCATCCGCGCGATCGAGCATCCCCACGTCACGATGGTGGCCCACCTCACGGGGCGGCTGCTGCTCGAGCGGGAGGGTTATGACGTCGATGTGGACAAGATCGTCGACGCCGCGATCGCCAACGGGGTGATCCTCGAGCTCAACGCGAACCCGCTGCGGCTCGACCTGGACTGGCGGCACTGGCGGCGCGCGGCCGACAAGGGCCTGCTGTGCTCGATCAATCCCGACGCCCACTCGGTCGACCAGCTCGCCTATTTCCGGCTGGGGGTGGGCGTGGCCCGCAAGGGCTGGCTGACCAAGGATCACGTCCTCAACACGCGGCCACTTGCGGCCGTCCGGAAGTTCCTGGCGGGAAAATCGGACCGAAAAAGTTGACGCGACGGGGGAGAATCGGGGGCGCGGGCCCGGCGACCGAAGATGTTGACCGAAGGACCCGGACGGGCAAACTTGGCGTGACGGGCCCAAACCCACTGCCACCGAACTCATTTGATCCCGGAGCGGATTCTCCAGCATCATCACCGGTTAAAGCCGACGCCACCCGGCAAGGAATTTCCTTTCGGCGCAACCGGCTCCGGCGCCGAACGCGAGCGCCCGGATGGCGGCGACTTTCCCCATGTACCTGCCTCCAAACCGTTCATCGTTCCCCACCGTTGTTTTCCTCCTGGCGGCAATTGCACCCGCGATGCTGGCCACCGCGGGCTTTGGCGCCGATGTCGCCGCGCCGCGAATTCCGCTCGAGCATTTTTTCGCCGAGCCGGACATTCGAAGCGTCGAGATTTCCCCGGACGGGAAGCACATCGCCTTTCTGACGACACTCGGAACGGGCCGGGTCGGCGTGGCCCTGATGGACGTGGCGACGGGCAAGCTGGAGCCGCTCATCGCGGCGAAGGATGAGAACATCAAGTGGTTCATCTGGAAGGGCAGCGACTATGTGGTCTACGGCGGCGACCTCGGGGGGAATGAATCGGCCTCCATCCGGTCAATCAACCTGACCCGGCGCAATGTCACCATCCTCGCCGAATCGTATCGGGAGACGATCTCGGATCGAGCCAACCAGGCCGTCATCGTCGACACGCTCCTCTTTGACCCCAATTACCTCCTGATTTACGGCAACAAGGAAGTGGGCAGCCACACCTTCATGTTCTGGCGACTGGACATTCGGAGCGGCGAGCGCTGGTCGATCGACAGCGGCGACGTGAAATGGGACACCTCGCAGTACGTGGCCGATGCCAGCGGCGCGATCCGGGCGCGGAGCCGGTTCGAGGGCGACCGGTTTGTCTACGAAGTCTGCCCGACTCCCGGCAGCCTCTTTGTCAAGGTCGCCGAATTTCCGGCCAAGGATCCGCGGTGGAGGTTTCTGCGCTTCGCCGCGGACAATGAAACCCTTTACCTGTTGAGCAACGAGCGGACCGACACGGGGACTTTGTACTCGCTCAATGTCCGCACGCGGCAGCTCAGCGAGCCGCTCTTCAACGTGCCCGACGGCGAGATCGACAATGTCCTCATGTCCTGGGACCGGCGCAAACTCTACGGGGTGGTCTACTCGACGGACAAAACCCACTACCATTTCGTCGATGCGGCCCGCGAGAAATTGCAGAACCAGATCGAGGCCACGTTCCCCAACTCGGAAGACACGATCGTCAACACCACGCCGGACGAAAGGATGCTAGTTGTCTTCGTGGCGAGCGACCGTGACCCGGGCACCTACTACCTGCTCGATCGGAGCGGCCCGCGGCTCACGCGGATCGGCAGCGTCCACCAAAACCTCAATCCGGGCCAGCTTGCGCCCATGGAGGCGGTCAAATTCGCTTCGCGGGACGGCCTGGTGATTCACGGCTACCTGACGCGTCCGCTGGGATCGGCCGGCAAACGGGTGCCGCTGATCATTCATCCGCATGGCGGGCCCTACGGGTTTCGCGACGAGTGGGGCTTCGACGGCGAAGTGCAATTCCTCGCCAATCGCGGCTATGCGGTCCTGCAGATAAATTACCGGGGCTCCGGGGGCTATGGGCTCGCCTTTGAAACGGCCGGCAAGCGGGAATGGGGCGGCAAGATGCAGGACGACCTCACCGATGGCGTCAACTGGGCCATCGCCCAGGGCATCACTGACGCCGAGCACGTCGCCATCTACGGTGCCAGCTACGGCGGCTACGCCACGCTGGCGGGCCTCACCTTCACCCCCGAACTCTACCGCTGCGGCATCAACTACGTGGGCGTTTCGAATCTCGCCCTCATCACCAGCTGGGCGCGCGGACGGTTCGGCCGGGGCTCGGACCAGTATTCCAAGGAATGGATCGGCGACGGCGGGCAGTACAAACACGACCGTTCCCCGGTCAATTTTGTCGACCGGATCAAGGTGCCCCT
>Ga0265327_10001908_pt1 | contig 24070 bp, 22 predicted proteins | sample 41621metaG_FD_202089 | JGI IMG/M metagenome (GOLD analysis project Ga0265327, IMG submission 202089) | Rhizosphere microbial communities from Carex aquatilis grown in University of Washington, Seatle, WA, United States - 4-16-21 metaG | ecosystem: Host-associated > Plants > Roots > Rhizosphere...
TAAAGCCGAACAGCCAGTCCAAGAACATTATCAAGGTTCAGTTCAACGAGCGGGTTAACAATTACAATCCGCAGGTCGTCGATGCAAAGGACGATGCTGACATTGCGATGAATGGGGAGAAGCCCGCTGATCTTAAGACCTACGATGCCATTTGCGTTCGCAGCGTTGCCAGCACTGTCGCCCACAATCTTCTTGGTCGGGAAACGTTTTTGAACGAACCGTTCTTCACGGTTGGCCCCAAATACAAGTTGCTTACCCCAATGAGTATTGTGGAGGTGAACGCCCCTAAGTTGGGTATGATCAATCAGTGGGTCCGCATCAAGGAAATAACGCGAAACGGTGACAAATCGTTTTCGCTTCAGTGTGAGGAATATCAGAACGGGGCGGGGCATACGCCAGTCTTCGGTTCGGAAGCCGGGGCCGGTTACAACCCGAACTCCAATGTCGATCCAGGTGATGCCTCGGCGCCGATCTTGATCAATCCGCCATCAATGCTCACCGCGGGGGCGCTCGAAGCTTGGATCGCGGTAGCAGGCACCGATCCGAACTGGGGCGGCTGCGAAGTTCATATCAGTTTCGATGGCAGCAGCTATTCCAAGGTCGGCCAAATCAACGGTGCAGCGCGTTACGGCGAATTGGAAACCGCACTGGCCTCCGGCAGCGATCCCGACACGGTCAATTCGTTCGAAGTCGATTTGAGCGCGAGCCTTGGTCAACTCACTGGCGGCTCTCAAGCAGATGTAGACGCCTTCGCAACTCTGGCCATCGTTGATGACGAACTGATCGCCTATCGCGATGTCTCGTTGCTCTCGACCTACGAATTCGACGTTTCATATCTGCGGCGCGGCGCCTATGGCACGGCCATAGCATCGCATTCGATTGGCGCATCGTTCGTTCGGCTGGATGAACGCATTTTCAAGCTTGCATATACTTCGGCGCAAAAGGGCACCACGATCTACGTCAAGTTGCCGTCGTTCAATATCTACGGCGGAGGGCTTCAAGATGTCAGCACTGTCACAGCTTGTTCCATCGTGCTGTCGAGCGATGGGAAGTTCTACTACCCGCAGCCGACCGCCTCGGGAACAATCCTTCTCGACCAGTCGACCGCTGGCTCCGTCGATTTCCCTTGCCCTGATCCTGCATCTGTCCCGTTCCTCATTATCGAGATTACGGGCGGTGGTGGCCCGGGCGGCGGCACGACGAGCGGGACGAAGGGTGCCACTCTCGGCTATGGCGCAGGCTCTGGTGCGTTCGTTCGTCACAAGATCGCCAATCCGGGGTCATCAACGACCCTCAGCTTCATCATCGGCAACGGTGGCCAGCTTGGCGTCGCTGGCGAAGACACAACGCTCGATTCCGAAGGTCTTACGGCGGGCGGCGGTCAGCCGGGTACGAATGCCGTCAACGGCACCGGTGGTGTGGCCTCGGGTGGCAGTGAAGACAATATCGACGGCACAGACGGCGGCGCCACGAACACGTGGGACGGAGGTGGCGCACCGAACGGCGGCGGTGACCAAACGACCGCTGGCATGCCCGGAACGGCACCCGGCGGCGGCGGATCGGGCACAACCACCACAGCAGGTTCAACCGGTGCGCCGGGCCGCGTGAAGATCACTGCTTCATCCACATAGATCGAGGAACGGCATGTCTATCGCCACCGGAAAATCCCTATCAATCGACGATCTCATCGTTGAATTCAGCGACACGATGGAGCGCGAAAATCGCTCGTTCTGCCCGGTCGTGAAGAAGCTGACGGAAATGCGCGAGACCTGGACGCCCGACGATTTTGAGCAATGGATATTCGCGCAAGGTGATTATGCGGTTCCATTTCTTATCGACGTGATCCGAACCGCTGGCACACATCACCCGCCAGAAGGTGCTGCCTACTTCCAGACGGCCTGCGCCTGGCAACTCACGCAATATCCTTGGGACAAGGTGAGGCAACCGCTTGAGCTTCTATTGCATGGTGAAGTGGTGCAGGGCATCGCGCCCGATGCGATGAAGATTTTGATCGGGATCGTGCGCGCCAATCACGCCAATGCCAAGAAATTTCTCTCGCACCCCTTCGTGCTGGCCCGCATTCCGCCCGACGTGGATATGACGCGTTGGCCGTGCCGCGATTTCAAAGCACTGAAGACGGCACCTTTGAAAGGTGCCCGATGCGCCGATCTTGAAATCGCTCAAGACAAGGTTTGGACGCAATTGACCGGCGACGGTGCGGACGCTTCGTCGTGATTGCCGTCGTCGCGTTCGTCTTGGGGTTCATCGCTGGCCTGATAGCAGCGGCAGCCCTCATTGGCACAACGATCATCCGTGTAATTTTGCGTTGAACTCAACCACTGAAAGGAAATGCCATGACACCGAATGAACAACAGATCGTCAATGACGTGAAGGCAAAGATTGCGTTGCTCGGCAATGAAGGAAAGGCAGCCGTCGCGAAAGCCGCACAGTTCGGCGCTCGATTCCAATGGTTCTATGTCGCCGTGGCTTCTGCCGTTTCGCTCCTCGTGGGCGTCTGGCTGGGCGCGCATCTTTAAGCCATGCGCGAAATCCCACAAGTCGCGATAGATCAGGCCGAGGCGCTCGAAACGCCCGTCCTGCGTGCCTATGACGACAAACATCCGGAAAAGATTCTTCAACCGGGTGACGCGGTTGAAGGCACGCTGACCGCCGGGGCCGGGCATACCGGGCCAGACGTTCATATCGGTATGACCGTCACGCCTGCGTTGATTGCTGCATGGCTTCTTTCCGACCTTGCCATTGCGGCACGACGGCTGGAGGCGAAGATTGGTGCCGATGTCGTGGCTTGTCTGACAGAAAACCAATATGCCGCGTTGCTGCTATTCGTTCTAAATCTTGGAACGGGGAGGCCCGACGAACCGGAATGGACCATCTGGAAAGAGCTTCGGGCAAAGCATTTCGATCAGATCCCGGCCCAGATGATCCGCTTCGTCAATTGGAAGGGACAGAAATCGGAAGGCTTGGTGAGACGCCGCACCGCTGAAATTGCGTTGTGGTCCAAGGACGAACCGGGCTCGGCACCGAGTGACCCGCCATCCAGCGTCACACGTTCCACACCAACGCCGCCCACTCCAGCCAACCCGACACCGCCATCTCGCTCCAAAGCAATCATCGCTGGCGTTGCCGGCGCTGTTACGGCCGGGCCACCGATGGTCAACCAAGCAACTCAAGCCATCCAGCCCTACGCCGATCATTCCGAATGGATGCGGCATGTCCTTGGCGGGCTAGCGGTGGTTGGCGGCACACTTGCCATCCTCGGGCTCGTCTTCATGTGGCTCAACCTGCGCCGCGCACAGCATTAGGAGCATTCATGTTCGGACTTCCGACATCGCCTTGGCTCACGCTCGCATCCTATGCAGGCGTGTTCGTTGTGGCCGCTGGATTGGGAGGGTGGGGCGGTTACGAGATCGGATATGCCAAAGGACAATCCGAAATCCAAAAGCTGCAACAGGGGCAAATCGACGAACAGAAAAGCCAAATCAAATCGCTGGCAGACGCCAATGCGAAACTACAGACCCAAGCGGCGAAGCAGCATGAGAACGACCAAAAAGCCTATGACGATGTGAAGGCCGATCTGGACGGCGCATCTGCGGCCTACACCGCCGCGATGAAACAACTCGACAAGGAAAGGAAGGCGAAAGGTGCGCTTGACCCTAACATGTGTGTTCTGTCTGGCGCTGGCCGGGTGCTGTTCGACCAAGCCTCGGGAGCAACCGACCCCGCCGCCGGTAAGCCAGACGATTCCCCGGCCCCCGGCAGTCCTGATGGAGCCACCGCCGCGAGCGCCAAAACTTCCTGCGTAACGCTCTCCCAATTGCAGACCGGATATTTGAACCTCGGACAACACGACCAAATCATTTTCGCCAAGCTGACCGCTTTTCAAGGTTGGGCACGAAGCAGCCTCGAAGGAGGCAAGTAGCGCAATGCGCAACTCCGGGGGAAGGATGTCTGACACAGCAAAGATAGAACGTGAGTTGGGTTCGATTTCGTCCGACATCAAGAACATGGCGGAGGACCGGAAGGAAGACCGTTCCGCGATCAACGTCATCCGGGACGATATCGCGGCGCTCCGCAGCGACATCAAAGAGATGAGCGGGGATGTCAGAAACCTTCATCAGGCGGTTCAATCCAGCTCGCATACCATATCGCAGATATCGACCGAACGCTGCGGTGAACGGCTGGACGCGCTTGAACTCGCGTGTGCTGGTCGTGATGTCAGACTCTCGGCACTCGAAACAGACATGATTTTCTACAAGCGCGTTTTTGGTGGGACGTGGGGCATTTCACTCCGTCTCGTCGCTGGCATTGCTGCCATCGCTACGATTGTTCACCTATGGAGTGGAAAATGACCGCTGCCGATGACAAGAAGGCCAAGCTTCACCAAGCCCTCGCCACGCTGGAAGAGGTTCTGGATGAGGTCATTGATGAAGGTACGGCGCCGGTAGTCGATGAGCCTCCGGCCAGCGGCGGCGACACGGGACAGGACGATCAGCCGCCTACAGGTGAAGATACCGGGGGCCAAGATACGCCGCCACCCGTTCCGACGATTGCCGACCCGGCCAAGGTGTTCACGGTGGTGGCGCCATACGATGCGATGCCCGCGGCCGACGGATCGAATACGTTGATGATCGTGGTGCCGAACGAATACGGCACCGTGAACTGGCATTGGTCGAGCGGTGGGCCCTATGGCGATCAAGTGAAAGCCTTGGCCGCACCCGATGACGATCACGTGTCGTGGGTGGAATTTCACGGCAGCGGGCAGACCGTGGTGTTCCACAAGAACGCCAAACTGTTTCTCTGGGGCGGGGAAATTTATCCGCAGAACATTCCGAATGCGCCCACCAGCGGCGGCGGTGGAAGCAGTGGTCCGTCAATGCCACCGCCAGCGCAAACGCCGCCCGAGCCGAAGGCTTCGCTCGATGCAGCGGCCCCTGTCGCGCCGGATCGTATGTCGGTGGCCGTCACCATCGACGGCGTGCGCACCGTCTATTCCGGCGCGGATGCGATCGATCTGGGCGACTATGTGGGCTTCGCCGGTACGTTCACCCAGAAGAATTTCATGCTGCGAACGCCGGATGACGTGGTGATCTTCTTCCGGCCCGATGCCACCTCCGGCCGGATGGAGATCGTGCGCGAGCTGGGCGATGCGTTCGATCCGGCCTACAACCTCGGCGAACACAGCGTCGAGATCCTGCTCGATGGCAAGGTGATCGACACGGTTGCCGTGCCCGTTCATTACTGGAATTCGCGCTGGCGCTGGCAATCTTCGCTGCGTCCTGCCGTGAAAAGCCCCGCCGACATCTTCGCGATGAAGGCGTATTTCCCGTTCGCCGTGCTGCAGGCAAATCAACAACCGGTGCCGGTGGCGCCGGCATGCACACCGGAGACCATATCGGACATGATCGCCGCGGAGGGCACGACGGGCGAGCGGGCGGAAATCGGTCTGGTCACCGACAACACGGGCTGGTGGCTCGCGACAGGTCACCCCACCGCCGAATACAACATCCGGCAGGAAGCCGAGGCCGCGGCGGCGTTCCCCATCCATCGGCGCGATTCCAAAACGAACCGGCCGCTCAGTTGGCTCGACTATCCGAAAGCCAACACCTATTCCGAACAGAGTTATTCAACGCCGCAGATTTCGCGCGCAAGCGACTGTCCGTTCCAATGGGATGGCGCGCACAATCCTTCCCTCGCGCTCCTCATGTTCCTCATCAGCGGCGGCGACCTTTATCATCTGGAAGAGCTGCAATTCGACGCCAACGCCCACATCCACGGCGAACCGTCAACGCCCGATCTGTTCGATCCGATCCAGACACGCGGCACGGCCTGGGCGATAAAGGCCTTCCTCGATGCGCGCTATGCGACCGCGATGGCCAATTCGAAAACCGGCACGTTGCTGACGGCGGATTATTTCGATCATTGGCTCGATATCAATTTCGACCGGTTCATGACGCAGAACGTCAACGCGACGGATGTGAAGAATGCGGTGTTCTTCAGCGGCACCGATCCGGTGCGCCTGCCGCCGTGGCAGGAGGATTATCTGGCGGTCGTGTTGGGCAACGCGGTGTGGCGCGGCTACGAGAAAGCGCGTCCCGTCTTTGCATGGAAGATCAAGAGCAACATCGCGCGCTCCGATCCGAACAGCGGCATCCCGGCCGGCAATCCGTCCTGGTACTACACGATATGGAATGTGCCCGCGGTGCCCGACCCATCCAATAAGGGTGACGTTATTCCGTTCTTCCAGCCGGCGCTGTCGGCGCCCGACGGGGAGTACACCATCGTGGTCGACGCCGCCGGCGGCGGATCGGTGAACGATGCGAACGGCGATCATGTCCAATGGGGGATTATGCCATTCGCCGTTCCGGACGGCGCATCGCTGACGGCGGGCGACCGTTACACCGCGCATGTGGTCGTTCCAAAAACCTGGGCTGCGTTGTCGGAGGCAATCGGCCTGGTCGAACACCCGGACAATTCGGTCGATCCGAGCCTTGATGATTACATCATGTCCCACCGTGCCGCGCTGGTGATGGCCGAAGCGCTGGGCTTCGACGTGAAGGCCAATTGCGATCTGACCGACGCGCAAATCGCGAAGATGGGTTGGTCGGTGCTCTGGCGCTACAGCGTGCAGCGGCAGGCGGCATAATTAACCGCGCCGGACGGTATCCGGGAATCTCTCTCATTGAAAGGACACCCCATGCACTACAGAAACGGTCGCGAAGCCAAGAATGGCGACCTTGTGATTTCGCTGGATGGCTATGGCAATGCGGTAATCAATGCAATCGGAGTATTGCACAGCGCGACGGCTGGCAACGACTACTGCAACGGCAGCATCGCTCCCATTCAGCAGGTCAACAAAGGTGCTTGCCTTATCGACTGCCTGCATGTTGAAGACGTGCTGGCACTCTTGGCCGAGAAGGGTTTGGACAAACGGCCTGCCGGGAAATAATCATCATGAAATCTCGCGATTTTGCGTTCTGGCTTCAGGGCTTTTTCGAAGTCTCGGCGGCCACAGAGTTGACGGCACAGCAAACCGAGATGGTGAAGAAGCATCTCGCGCTCGTATTCAAGCACGAAATCGATCCGGCGATGGGCGATAAGAAGCATCAGAAAGAGTTGAACAGCATTCATAAGACAATCGTGCCAGACGAAGTTCTATTTCGCTGCTGAATGGCGGCGTGATATAAGGGATTGCGCCCGGTAGCTCAGTGATAGAGCACCCGCAGGGGCCCCAAGCCCCAACGACGCGGGAGGTCGGGAGACTACTCGTCATGCCCCTGGGCGCATCAGAAGCCGGTCACTTTCGGGTGGCCGGCTTTTTTTGCGTTCATGCCACCGCTTTCGCGAAGCTTCTTCGTCGCATCGGCTACATCGCGTTCATATGACGGGCCAGAACCGCGCGGCCGTGTGGATATAACCTTCGCCGCCGGCGTCGGATCGGGCCAGCGATATCCCATCTGGCCTTTGAACTTGCCCTTCACCAGGAGCTTTGAACGGGCGAGATCTTCGAAGATCGCGCGAAAGCGTTGGGTAGTGTCCTAATTTGAATTTCCCGGCCTCTCCGCCACGCAGCATTCGCCCGCTACCATTCCGGCATGGACGACAAGCGCATCAAGACTGTGAATTGGAAATGTCGGTGGGGCTGGCATGAGTGCCAGACGCGCGAGCAGCGCGAGGCCAGAAGTCAAACTGAGACGCTACCGATGCAAGTCTGCCCCTTGAAGGGGAGTGCTTCGCTTGATTCACTGGGTGGGATTGATTCGACCGGGGACCAGCCGGGCGGATCGGGCGTACAATTGGGCCGTCGAGAGCCTGTTCTGTAGCGAATCAGAAGCTACACGAACGGGGACGTTTTGTCATGTTTGCTTTGGCCCTGATCCGAATATTGCGGCATCTTCCATTGAACTTCGGAATGCATGCGCATCTCACCGATTGCGAGGTCTACGAACTTCTAGACCGTGCCCGATCCCCTTGGCTTCCTGCGCTCAGTAAGCGGAATGTGCTGGGACTTCGACCGCTCCCTAGCGTCCATGGTGCGCAGATTATTGTCTACCCAGCGCTGAAGCTTTGAGCCCCAAGGATTGCTGCATGCCGGTTCGCCGGAAGTCTCTACAACGTCCCAATCGCCCAATCTCGCGCCCAGCAGGGTAGCTCAGGGTTCAGGCGCCCGCCATTAGGGTGGGAAATAGCAGCGGCGAAGCTTGCACGACAACGCGCCATGACGCTGGGCAAGCTGGCGGATCGTCTAGGAGGGTGATCCGGATACCAACAACGCTGTCCAGCGAGCTAACGCGGCCCTGAAAGCCTTTCTAGCTTCGCCCTCCGTCGCCGCAGTGACCCCAATCCTAAGGGGCGACCATTTCGGCGCAGTCGCCAACCAGCCCCCGCAATCCCGGGGGGTTAAAACCGGAGAAATATTTTCGTAATCGCACCGACCATCTGACATAATTAAATCCTCTGTTTCGAGGATGATACACCTTTATATTCAGAAATAAACATTTAAAACAACGACTTATAGCATTACGGCCGATATATTACATCGCCACGGACGGCTATTGCGTTTTCTGTCTCGGTGTATATGTTGTCCGTATTCTTGCGGAGCATGTCGACTCAACGCCGGTTCCGGAAATTCGATCCGACCAGCTCCTTGCGGGAAGGCCTAACTTCAAACGCGATGGATCGGCGACTCCAACTTCACCCACACCTTCCGCTTGCACCACTTGCAGCGGAAACCGGGCACAGGAATCCCCAGATCCACGTCCTTGCCCTTCCGCGCCTGCAATATCGTCCAGGCATACATCATCGTGACGTGATCGCACTTCGGGCAGGCGAGGCGGAAACTGATTCCCGCATGTGATGCCTCCTGAAGCGTCGTCACCGGCCCGTGGTATTTGCGATAGCCCATGGCCAATTTCGGCATGAGAACGGGTGGGGAACAAGAGGTGCGGGGGAGTGATAAAATTGTCGTTTAAATACAAGGGGGACACTTTGCCCCGCACCTTGGGCTAGGGTGTTGACTCAATAGGCATAATGGCACATTTCTCGACCGCACCAGTCTCCGCTGCGCTAGCTGTGGAGACTGCCGCGGCGTAGCCCGTCAGGGCGAAGCCGGGCTGGTTCTCGGTTCGCGCTGCTACGCCTTGGCAAGCCAATTCCGGCGTCGGCGATTAGACTGAGTGAAACAAGGGCACCTGCAATGATCCCCAACACCTATCCCACGCTCGACCACGATCTCGGCGACACCGCCGACATGATCCGCGACAGCGTCCGCAGTTTCACTTCCGACCACATCGCCCCGCGTGCCGATGAGATCGACAAGTCCAACCATTTCCCGCGCGAGCTGTGGCCCGAACTCGGCAAGCTCGGCGTGCTCGGCATCACGGTGGAAGAGGAATATGGCGGGGCTGGGCTCGGCTATCTCGAACACGTCGTGGCGATGGAAGAGATCAGCCGCGGTTCCGCCGCCATCGGTCTTTCCTATGGCGCCCATTCCAATCTCTGCGTCAATCAGATCCGCAGAAACGGCAACGAAGAACAGAAGCGCCGCTACCTGCCCAAACTGATGTCCGGCGATCACCTCGGCGCGCTCGCCATGAGCGAAACCGGTTCCGGTTCAGACGTCGTGTCGCTCAAGCTGCGCGCCGAGAAGAAAGGCAGCCGTTACGTCCTCAACGGCACCAAGATGTGGATCACCAACGGCCCGCAAGCCGACACGCTGGTGGTCTACGCCCGCACCGATCCCGCGCCCGGCCCGCGCGGCATCACCGCCTTCCTGATCGAGAAGGGCATGAAGGGTTTCACCACCGCGCAAAAGCTCGACAAGCTCGGCATGCGCGGCTCCGACACCGGCGAACTGGTGTTCGAGGATTGCGAAGTGCCGGAGGAAAACATCCTCGGCCGCGAAGGTGGTGGCGCGGGCATCCTGATGAGCGGGCTGGATTACGAGCGCGCGGTGCTCGCTGCCGGTCCCATCGGCATCATGCAGAACTGCCTCGACGTGGTGATCCCCTACGTCCACGAACGCAAACAGTTCGGCCAATCCATCGGCAGCTTCCAGCTCATGCAGGGCAAGCTGGCCGACATGTACGTCACGCTCTCCACCGCCCGGTCCTATGTCTACGCCGTGGCCCGCGCCTGCGACCGCGGCCAGACCACGCGGAAGGATGCCGCTGGCGCCATCCTCTACGCCGCCGAGAAAGCCACCTGGATGGCGCTCGAAGCCATCCAATGCCTGGGCGGCAACGGCTACATCAACGACTACCCCACGGGCCGCCTGCTGCGCGACGCCAAGCTCTATGAAATCGGGGCAGGCACATCCGAAATCCGCCGCTGGCTGATCGGCCGCGAACTGTTCGAGGAAACCGGCTGACGCCCGCTCGCCCTTCTTGTTAAGCTCCCGGCACAAGCTATTCAAAAACCGGGAGAAACACCTTGATCGACCTGCACCATGTGGGCACCCCCAACGGGCACAAAGTCTCCATCGCGTTGGAGGAGATGGGCCTACCGTATCGCGTCATCCCATACAATCTGATGATGGGCGAGCACTTCACGCCCGAGTTCCGCAAGATCAACCCCAACAACAAACTGCCCGCCATCGTCGACACCGACCCGGCCGATGGCAAAGGCCCGTTCGCGGTCTTCGAAACCGGCGCGATCCTGATCTACCTCGCCGAAAAATCCGGCAAGCTGCTCCCCACCGATCTGCGCCGCCGCAGCCTCGCGCTGCAATGGCTGATGTGGCAGATGGCGGGCCTCGGCCCCATGCACGGACAAGCCCACCACTTCGTCCGATATGCGCCCGAAGGCCAGCCCTACGGCATCGACCGCTACATGAAAGAAGCCCGCCGCCTGCTGCACGTTCTCGAATACCGCCTCACCGAAGCGGAGTATCTGGCCGAGGAATATTCGATTGCCGACATCGCCTGCTGGCCCTGGGTGCGCGCCACGAGGATGATCGACATCGACCTCGCCGAATTTCCCGCCACGAGAGAGTGGTGGAATAAGATCAACGAACGCCCCGCGATTCTGGCGGGCACCGGCAGCAAGGATTTGGCCACGCCTGCAAGTTATGGCCAAAAGCGCGCCAAGCTCACGCCGGACCAATGGTCAAACCTGTTCGGCGACCGCATGCTCGCCGCATCCGAAAAGAGGTAGTCGATGTCGAACGAAGTGGTGATCCTTTCCGGCGCCCGCACCCCGATGGGCGGTTTCCAGGGCGAACTCGGCGGCCTCACCGCGCCCCAATTGGGCGCCACCGCCATCCGCGCGGCCATCGAACGCGCAGGCATCGCAGCGAACGACGTCAGCGAAACATTGATGGGCAACGTCTTGCCCGCGGGCGTTGGCCAGGCCCCCGCACGTCAGGCCTCGATCTTCGCAGGCGTTCCCGACAGCGTGCCGTGCACGACGATCTCGAAAGTCTGCGGGTCCGGCATGAAAGCGGTGATGATCGCCGCCGATCAATTGGGCCTCGGCCACGCCGACATCATCGTGGCGGGCGGCATGGAGTCGATGACGAACTCGCCCTACCTGTTGCCCAAAGCCAGAGGCGGTTACCGCCTGGGCCACGGCGAAATCAAAGACCACATGTTCCTGGACGGCCTCGAAGACGCCTACGAACACCGCCTGATGGGCACCTATGCCGAAGACGCCGCGCGCCATTACCAGTTCACCCGTGAAGCGCAGGATGCCTACGCCACCGAATCCCTGAACCGCGCCAAACGCGCCCAAACCGACGGCGCGTTCAAAGATGAAATCGCAGCCGTGAAGATAAGCGGGAAGGGCGGCGAGACCGAGATCGCCGCCGACGAACAACCTCGCAAAGCCGACCCCGCAAAAATCCCAACCCTGAAACCCGCCTTCGCGAAAGACGGCACCGTCACTGCCGCAAATTCATCTTCCATCTCCGATGGCGCAGCCGCATTGGTGCTCGCCCGCGCCGAAATCGCCAAAGATCGCGGTCTGAAACCCATCGCCCGCATCGTCGCGCAAGCAAGCCACGCCGCCGAACCGCGCTGGTTCACCACCGCACCCGTCGGCGCGATTAAGAAAGTGCTGAAACAAACCGGCTGGACCAAAGACGACGTAGACCTCTTCGAAATCAACGAAGCCTTCGCCAACGTCGCCATGATCGCAATGCGCGACCTCGGCCTCGATCATGCAAAGGTCAACGTCAACGGCGGCGCCTGCGCCCTGGGCCACCCCATCGGCGCCAGCGGAGCCCGCATCATCGTCACGCTACTAAACGCCCTGCAAAAACGAGGCGGCAAACGCGGCATCGCCACCCTCTGCATCGGCGGCGGCGAAGCAACGGCGGTTGCGGTGGAGTTGATCTAATTGTCATCCTCACTTGTCATCCCCGGCGAGCATCGCGCGTGAGCACGATGTGAGGGAAGGGGACCCAGGTGTTTCAACCGATGAGATACTAAAGGATTGAACGAGAACGAATGACCACTCTCAAATCGACAGCGTCTCCAACCAGCGCCGCGTTTAAAAAGAACGCCGCCGCCATGTCCTCGCTGGTCGAAGACCTGCGCACCCGCATGGCCACCGCCGCGTTGGGTGGCGACGAACGTTCCCGCAAGCGCCATGTCGAACGCGGCAAGCTTCTCCCGCGTGAACGGGTCGAACGCCTGATCGATCCGGGTTCGCCGTTCCTTGAACTCTCGCCGCTCGCCGCTTACGGCATGTATGACGGCGATATCCACGCCGCCGGCGTCATCACCGGCATCGGCCGCGTGATGGGGCGGGAATGCGTGATCGTCTGCAACGACGCCACGATCAAGGGCGGCACCTATTATCCCATGACGGTGAAGAAGCATCTGCGCGCGCAGGAAATCGCGCAGCAGAACCGTCTGCCCTGCATCTATCTGGTCGATAGCGGCGGCGCGAACCTGCCGAACCAGGCGGAGATATTTCCCGACCGCGAACATTTCGGCCGCATCTTCTTCAACCAGGCGAACATGAGCGCCGCGGGAATTCCGCAGATCGCATCCGTCATGGGCTCCTGCACCGCGGGCGGCGCGTATGTGCCCGCGATGAGCGACGAAACCATCATCGTCAAAAACCAGGGCACGATCTTTTTGGGCGGCCCGCCGCTGGTGAAAGCCGCCACCGGTGAAATCGTCACCGCCGAAGAACTGGGCGGCGCCGATACGCACGCGAAAATCTCCGGCGTCGCCGACCACTACGCCAACAACGACGAACACGCGCTCGCCATCGCACGCCGCATCGTCGCCAATCTGAACACGCAGAAACAACCCAACATCCCGCTGGCCGCGCCGCGCCCGCCCGCCTATGACACCGCCGAACTCGACGGCATCGTGCCGACGGCGCTTTCCACGCAATTCGACGTGCGCGAAGTCATCGCCCGCCTGGTCGACGGTTCCGAACTCGACGAGTTCAAGAAAACCTACGGCACCACCATCGTCACCGGCTTCGCGCATATCGAAGGCATGCCCGTCGGCATCGTCGCCAACAACGGCATCCTGTTCAGCGAATCCGCATTGAAAGGCGCGCACTTCATCGAACTGTGCTGCCAGCGCCATATCCCGCTGCTGTTCCTGCAGAACATCGCAGGCTTCATGGTCGGCAAGAAATACGAACAGGGTGGCATCGCCAAAGACGGCGCGAAACTGGTGATGGCGGTCGCCTGCGCCAAAGTCCCAAAGATCACGCTCATCATCGGCGGCAGTTTCGGCGCCGGCAATTACGGCATGTGTGGCCGCGCCTATTCCCCCCGCTTCCTCTTCACCTGGCCCAATAGCCGCGTCAGCGTGATGGGCGGCGAACAAGCCGCAAGCGTGCTGGCGACGGTTCACCGCGACGCCGACAAATGGACGCCAGAACAAACAGAAGCTTTCAAATCCCCCATCCGCCAGCAATACGAAGACGAGGGCAACCCCTACTACGCCAGCGCCCGTTTATGGGACGATGGCATCATCGCCCCAAGCGACACGCGGCGGGTGCTGGCGTTGGCGTTATCGGCATGTCTCAACGCGCCGATACCTGACACGAAGTTTGGTGTGTTCAGGATGTGAGCGGTAGCGCAACCCCTTGGTAAGGGGTTGGCCTATCGTGCACTGTCATCCCCGGCCGAGCGCTGCAAAGCAGCGGGAGGGGAAGGGGACCCAGGTGCGAGAAACAATCTCGCTCTGGCCGGCAATCCGCTGTTATCCTGTGCCAATGAGAGAGCATATCTACTTCGTCTACATCCTCGCCAGCCGCCGCAAAGGCACGCTCTACATCGGCGTAACCAACGATGTTCTGCGCCGCGCATATGAACACAAAAGCGACCTCATCGAAGGGTTCACAAAGAAACACGGCGTCCACATTCTCGTCTGGTACGAGATCCACGGCGACATCCACTCCGCCATCGCCCGCGAGAAACAATTGAAACGCTGGAACCGTGCCTGGAAAATCAAACTGATCGAGAAAGAAAACTCCGGCTGGAACGATCTATACGACAGGCTCACGGGAGAGATCGCGCTGCCTGATCTGCCTGGGTCCCCTTCCCCTCGCGAAGCTGACGCTTCGCTCGGCCGGGGATGACAAGGGAGTGTGAAATGATTCTAGTCACCGGCTCTGTCACCGCGAAATCAGATACCATTGCTGAAATGACGCGTGCTGCTCTCGAACACGTCCATCGCTCCCGCAAAGAGCCCGGCTGTATCAGCCATGACGTTTCCGTCGATGCCGGCAATCCTCTCAAACTCCATTTCATCGAACGCTGGCAGGATGAAGCCGCCCTCAAAGCCCATTTCGCCGTGAAGGAAAGCCGCGTCTTCTGGAAGACGTTGCAAACCCTCGCTGCCGACCCGGGTTCGATGCATATCTACCAAGCGGCAGAGATCAAACTCTGATGCCGCGCGATGCCACGCGCGCCAATTGGCCCGCAATCCTCGCGCTCAACGAACAATCCGTCGAATACCTCTCGCCATTAGATGAACCGCGTCTCGCCCAACTCGCATCCGCCGCCTGCACTTTCCGCGTGGTCGAAATTGGCGGCACCATCGCCGCCTTCCTTCTCGGCTTCCGCAAAGGCGCAAACTACGACAGCCCGAACTTCCTCTGGTTCAACACCCGCTTCGACGATTTCTTCTATGTCGACCGCGTGGTCGTCGCCCCCGAATTCCGTGGGCAGAAACTGGCCGACCGTCTGTATGACGATTTCGAATCCGCCGCCCGCGCCGCAGGCGTCACCCGCATCACCTGCGAGGTGAACATCGAACCGCCAAACCCCGCGAGCCTGCGCTTCCACGAACGTCGCGGTTTCCGCGAGATCGGCCACCAACCTTACGGCGACAAGAAAACCGTCGCCATGTTCCTGCACGAGTTAGGGCAGGGCGCGTAACGCCGTGTCGAATTTCCGCGCCAGCGTGTGCGCATCCCCCGGCCAGCGCGCCGAGAGATAATTGCCGTCTTCCACAACGAACGCCGGCGTCTCATCGATCGTCGTATCGCGCGCGATGCCTTGCGTCTTGCGTTTGTAATAATCGTCGTTCAGCGGCACGTCCTTGAAATCGTCTGCATCGGCCAGCGCGCGTGTCACTTCGGCTTCCACGCTCATATAGCCCGGCGGTTCGCCCGCACTTTCCAGATAAGTGCGATAGTAATGCGGATCCCAGAACCGTGAAATCCGCCCAATCGTCCAGGCAAGTTTTTCCTGCCGCCATGTCAGCGCCGTCGTCTTGCGCCCATGCAAAACCGATTTCCCCGTTGCCGGGTCGATGCTGCGCGCCGCCAGCAACACACCATGGCAAATCGCGGCCACCGGCTTGCCCGCGTTCATGAACGCCACCACCAGCCGCTGCAACACGGGGCTTTCCAGATAGCTCCGCATCCCCGCCGCGCGATGCCCGCCCGGCAGGAACAACCCATCGAATTCATCTGCCTCCACCCGAGCCCATTTCTTCGGCGCCCGGAATTTAGAATCGTCGATCATCGCCGCATAAGCCGCGCGCGCATCCTCATTCGCGCCCAGCAAAGACCCGACCAGCGCAAACCGCTCCAGCAACGGCACACCCGACCACAAATCGAGCCCGCGCCCCGTCACCATGATCTCATCCGCGCGCCCAACCGCGCCGCTCTCGGTGGCAAAGGTGACCGCATGCCCCCGCTCGCGCAGCACGCGCCAGGTGATGGCCACCTCCGTCGGATCGAAATCCCGGTCCGGTATGGGAATAAGAACGCGCGCCATGATGCCCCTGGGGCGTCTTCTGCCGCCCAACCCGTCTGCCCGAAACTGCTGCAGTTTTGGCCCTTGCGCGCGCCGAATTCCAGTCCATATTGGGCAGGCAAATATCTCAATCGCGAGAGAGACTTAATGGCCGGAAGGGGGAGGGGGTAGGCAAAAGCGGAAAACGAATATATCCCGCTTCCCGTCCTGCCAGTCGGAACCATGTTCAAATCTCTCCTCATCGCCAATCGCGGAGAAATCGCCGTGCGCGTCATGCGCACCGCGCAGCGTCTGGGCATCCGCACCATCGCCGTCTATTCCGATGCCGATGCGGCCGCGCTGCACGTCGCGATGGCCGATGAAGCGGTGCGCATCGGCCCCGCCGCCGCCCGCGAAAGCTACCTGAACATCGAAGCCGTCCTCGCCGCTGCAAAGGCAACGGGCGCTGAAGCCATCCACCCCGGCTACGGTTTCTTGTCGGAAAACGCAGAATTCGCCGAAGCCTGCGCCGCCGCCAAAATAGCGTTTGTCGGCCCGCCGCCATCGGCCATCCGCGCCATGGGCCTGAAAGATCGCGCCAAGGCGCTGATGCAGAAAGCAGGCGTGCCGGTGGTGCCCGGTTATCTGGGCGATGAGCAATCGGCAAAACATCTCGCATCCGAAGCAGCCAAGATCGGCTATCCCGTCCTCATCAAGGCGGTGGCGGGCGGCGGCGGCAAAGGCATGCGCAAGGTCGAAGCGGCGGCAGATTTCGACGCCGCGCTCGAAAGCGCCAAACGCGAAGCCAAATCCTCCTTCAGCGACGACCGCGTACTGATCGAAAAATACGTCACCCGCCCACGCCACATCGAAGTGCAGGTGTTCGCGGATTCCCATGGCAACGCCGTGCATCTCTTCGAACGCGATTGCTCCCTGCAACGCCGCCACCAAAAGGTGATCGAAGAAGCCCCCGCACCCGGCATGAGCGAAACGATGCGTGCCAGCATCGGCGCCGCCGCCGTGAAAGCCGCACAAGCCGTGAATTATGTCGGCGCCGGCACCATCGAATTCATCGCCGATGCGTCGGAAGGTTTGAAGCCCGATCGCATCTGGTTCATGGAAATGAACACGCGGTTGCAGGTGGAGCATCCCGTCACCGAAGCCATCACCGGCCTCGATCTCGTCGAATGGCAGCTGCAAGTCGCGGCGGGCCGCAAATTGCCGAAGCAACAACACGAACTGAAAATCCGCGGCCACGCCATCGAAGCCCGCCTTTACGCCGAAGACCCGCGCAAAGGTTTCCTGCCTTCCATCGGCACCTTGCAACGCCTGCGCTTCGGCGAAGGCGAGGACATCCGCATCGACACCGGCGTGCGCCAAGCCGATGCCGTGAGCCCATTCTACGATCCGATGATCGCCAAAGTGATCGCCTGGGATGAAGATCGCAAAGCCGCCGCTGCAAAACTCGCAACCGCCTTGGCGTACACCCAAGTCGCAGGCGTCGCCACCAACGCAGGCTTCCTCGTGCGCACCCTGCGCAACGAAGCCTTCCTCGCAGACGACATCGACACCGGCTTCATCGACCGCCACTTGAACGAACTCATCACCGCGCCACCCGCCGCAACCGCGCTGTCGCAAGCCACGGCGTTTCTGCTCGCGGAGCGCAAGCGCGGCGATCATTCCGATCCGTGGGATGCGCAAGATGGCTTCCGTCTCTCCGGCGAAGCGCGCGAACATCTCACCTTCACCCAGGGCGAAGATCGCCTTCCGGTGGAGATCGTGCACCAGCGCGGCGCAACCCACATCGTCATCAACGGCAAGCCGCAAGCGGCAACCACCGCCGATAGCGCAATACGCCTCGCCTCCGGCGAAATCGCCGTCATGCACAATGGCGACACGCAAATCTTCGCGCTCTACAATCCGTTCGACAGCGACGACAGTTCCGGTTCGTCGTCCGACCGTATCGTCGCGCCGATGCCCGGCAAGGTGATCCAGCTTTTCGTGAAAGCCGGAGACAAGGTGAAACGCGGCACCCCGCTCGCCATCCTCGAAGCGATGAAGATGGAAAACACGCTCTCGGCGCAAGCCGATGCCACCATCGCAGAAATCGCCGTCGGCATTGGCGATCAGGTGGGCGAGGGCGCGCTCATTCTCTCCTTCGAATCCGAAACCAAGAAATGACCCTGCACATCATCAAACTCTGCGTCGGCGTCGATACGGTCGAAGAACTCGCCCAATGGCAGCTCGGCCGCATCCGCGAGCAGAAGAAAAAGGGAAAGAAGACTCCCGAACTGATGCACGTCACCCGCATGATGCCCAAACGCGGCGACGAGATCGTGGGCAAGGGCTCGCTCTATTGGGTCATCAAAGGCCAGATCGCCGTGCGCCAGAAGATCCTCGAACTGCGCCCCGTCGTGCGCGGCGGCACACCCCATTGCGGCATCGTCTACGACAAGAAGCTGATTCCCGTTTCGCGCCGCGTGCACCGCGCCTTTCAGGGCTGGCGCTACCTCAAACCCGAAGACGCCCCGGCAGACGCACGCGGCGGCAAAGGCGGTGAGGGCCTGCCCGAAAAACTGAAAGCCGAGCTGGTTTCGCTGGGCCTTCTCTAAACCGCCATATTGTCAATCAGCCGCGTCGCGCCGATTTTCGCCGCCGCCAGAATCCGCGCCGGGCGATCCAGCCTGACGGCAGGCTTCAAAGTCTCCGCATCGCGGATCGCCACATAATCGACGGATGAAAATCCCGCGCGCAGCAATCCGTTCGCCGCATCCGCTTCGATCCCCGCCAGTTCGCTGCCGCTGCGCGCCAGCTCAACCGCCTCCGCCAGGATCACGTTCAGCCGTCCCGCCACCACGCGCTCGTTCGGCTTGAGATAGGCATTGCGCGAAGACATCGCCAACCCGTCCGCCTCGCGCAAAATCGCCCCGCCCGGAATTTCGATCGCCAATCCCAGATCGCGCACCATGCGGCGGATCACCAGCAATTGCTGATAATCCTTCTCGCCGAAGATCGCCGCATCCGGCATCGCCGCCAGCAGCAGCTTGGAAACAACCGTTGCCACACCCGAAAAGAAGTGCGGCCGGAAATCGGTTTCCAATCCTTCGCTCGGCCCGCCGACCACCAGCTTCGTCGCAAACCCATCCGGATACATCTCGCCCAACTGCGGCGCGAAGATCAGGTCCGCAGGCACGTCCGCCAGTTTCGCCGCATCGCTTTTCAGGTCGCGCGGATAGCGGTCGAAATCTTCGTGCGGCGCGAACTGGGCGGGGTTAACGAAAATGCTCACCACCACCTTGTCGGCGTTCTTTCCGATCTCGCGCACCAGCGACAGGTGGCCTTCATGCAGCGCCCCCATCGTGGGAACCAGCCCGATCCGCGCGCCGTCCGCGCGCCAGGCAACGATGCGCGAACGCAACTCTGTAATGCTGGTAACGATGTCTGCGGTCATGGCGTGACGCGGTCTGTCTGGTCTAGGATTGGCAGGCCCTCGATAGCACACCCCCCATGACGTTTGAAAACCTGCGCCGCGAGATTTCCGCGGCCTATCTTGCCGACGAAAACACGCTCACCGCCAAGCTCGTCGAACGCGCCCGGCTTTCGCCCGCCGAAGCCTCCGCCACGCAAACCCTCGCGCGCGAACTGGTCAACCGCATCCGTGCCCGCCCCGCCGGCAGCGGTATCGACGCGCTGCTGCAGGAATATGCGCTCTCGACGGAAGAGGGCGTGGTGCTGATGTGCCTGGCGGAGTCGCTCCTGCGCGTACCCGACACCGAAACCGCCGACAAGCTGATCCGCGACAAGCTCGGCCACGGCAAGTGGGACGAGCATCTGGGCAAATCCCAATCGCTGTTCGTCAACGCCTCCACCTTCGCCCTGATGCTGACGGGCAGGGTGGTGCGGCTCGATGAAACCAGCCGTTGGGATTTCGAAGGCATCTGGCGAAAGCTCGTCGGCCGCGCGGGCGAACCGGTGATCCGCCAGGCGGTGATCTATGCCATGCGCATTCTCGGCCGCCAGTTCGTGATGGGCCGCACCATCGACGAAGCGTTCGACAACACCGAACGCGAATACCGCTATTCCTTCGACATGCTGGGCGAAGCCGCCTACACGCGCGCCGATGCCGAGCGTTATTTGGGCGCCTATCGCGATGCGCTGCAAAACATCGCGAAAAAGGCCGAACGCCACGATGCAACCGTCTTCGCACGCCCATCGATCTCGGTGAAACTTTCCGCGCTCCACCCGCGCTACGAATATGTGAAACATGATCGCGTGATGCGCGAACTCGTGCCCACGCTCATCTCGCTTGCCGCCGAAGCCAAAACCGCCCATCTCGGCTTCACCGTCGATGCCGAAGAAGCCGAACGTCTCGACCTGATGCTCGATGTCTTCGAAGCGCTCAGCGCCGCACCCGAATTGCAAGGCTGGAACGGTCTGGGCCTCGCCGTTCAAGCCTATCAGAAGCGCGCACTGCCGGTTCTGGCCTGGCTCACCGAACTCGCGCGCGCGCATAAGCGCCGCATCCCCGTGCGCCTCGTCAAAGGCGCGTACTGGGACACCGAAATCAAACGCGGCCAGGAAAGCGGCATCGCCGATTATTCCGTCTTCACCCGCAAAGCCGGAACCGATGTGTCTTATCTGGCCTGCGCGCACGCGATGTTCGCAGGCGGCGATGCGCTCTATCCGCAATTCGCCACCCACAATGCCCACACCTTGGCGGCAATAGAAACGCTCGCCGGCAGCCGCACCGATTTCGAATTCCAGCGCCTGCACGGCATGGGCGAAGCGCTCTACGATGTATTCCACGATTTCCGCAAACCGGCAGCACGCGGCATCGGCACGCGCGTCTACGCGCCTGTCGGCAGCCACGAAGATCTGCTCGCCTATCTAGTGCGCCGCCTGCTGGAGAACGGCGCGAACACTTCCTTCGTCAATCGCCTCGCCGATGAAGAAGCCCCGATAGACGAAATCGTCGCCGATCCCGTCACGGTTCTGTCAGCCGCAAATCCGCGCCGCAACCCGCGCATTCCCGTGCCGCAAGACATGCTGCCTGACAGAAAGAACTCGCAAGGCTTCTTCTGGAGCGATTCCGCCGTCGCCACGCCAATCATTGCTGAAATGAAAAGCACTTTGGCGACCTCGCAAACCGCCATCGCAAGCGGCGCAGACAACGCGCGCAACACCAAACCGATCAACGATCCGTCCGACCGCAGGCGCAAAGTGGGCGAGGTGGTGGAAGCCACTGCCGATCACGCAATCGCCGCTCTCGCCAGCGCCCACCGCGTCGCGCACGATTGGGATGCACTGGGCGGCAATGCCCGCGCCGTCATCCTCGAAAAAGCCGCCGATCTCTACGAACGCGACCGCGCGCACCTAATGGCGCTCGCCGTCCGCGAAGCGGGCAAAACATTGCCCACCGCATTGGGCGAAGTGCGCGAAGCGGTCGATTTTCTGCGCTATTATGCCAAGCGCGCCCGCGCCGAATTCCAGAAACCCGAACAGCTTCCCGGCCCCACCGGCGAAGACAACAATATCTCGCTGCATGGCCGCGGCGTCTTCGCCTGCATCGCGCCATGGAATTTCCCGCTCGCGATCTTCACCGGCCAAGTGGCGGGCGCGCTCGCCGCGGGAAACGCGGTGCTCGCCAAACCCGCCGAACAAACCCCGCTCATCGCCGCCGCCGGTGTAAAGCTGCTGCACGAAGCAGGCGTGCCAGAAGAGGTGCTGCATTTCCTTCCCGGCGACGGCCCCATCATCGGCAACGCTCTGTTCGCCGATGCGCGCCTCGCGGGGGCCGCGTTCACCGGTTCCACCGAAGCCGCCAACGCCATCAACCGCGCACTCGCCACGCGCACCGGCCCGATCGCAGCCCTGATCGCCGAAACCGGCGGCCAGAACGCCATGATCGTGGATTCCACCGCGCTTCCCGAACAGGTCGCACGCGATGTGTTGTCATCCGCGTTCGACAGCGCAGGCCAGCGTTGCTCCGCGCTGCGCGTTCTGTTCCTGCAAAACGACGTTGCCGACAAGATGCTCGATCTCATCCTGGGCGCGATGGACGAATTGAAGATCGGCGATCCCATGAACCTCGCCACCGACATCGGCCCGGTGATCGATGAAGAAGCGCGCAACAATCTCGAAAAACACGCCGCGCGAATGTCCGCCGAAGCCAAATTTCTGCGCCAGATTCCGCTAAGCGCCGAACATGACAACGGCGTCTTCTTCGCCCCGCGCGTGTTCGAGATCCAACGCCTCTCGCAACTGACACACGAAGTCTTCGGCCCGGTTCTCCATGTAATCCGCTACGAAGCCGACAAACTCGATGCCGTCTGCGAAGCGATCAACAGCACGGGCTACGGCCTCACGTTGGGCCTCCATAGCCGCATCGACGAAACAGCAGATTTCATCCGCAGCCGCGTCCGCGTCGGAAACTTCTACCTCAACCGCAACCAGATCGGCGCCGTCGTCGGCGTCCAACCCTTCGGCGGCGAAGGCTTATCGGGAACCGGCCCAAAGGCAGGCGGCCCGCACTACCTCTCCCGCTTCGCCGTCGAACGCACCTACACAGTCAACACGACGGCGGCAGGCGGCAACGCTGCATTGCTCGCGAGTGGCACCTAACCCTTACCTCCTCCAACGCGGGGAGGTCGACGCGCGACAGCGCGGCGGGTGGGGCTGTCTCAACAAATGCCCTGCGCGAAGCCCCCACCCGTCGTCGCGCCGATGCGCGCCGCCGACCTCCCCGCGAGGGGGAGGTAAGATTGCGTCCGCATCGCGCGCGGGAGGATAATCCCCCATGGCCAAAAACCTCTCCACCACCCGTTCCAGCTCGAAACAGATCGACGCCTTCCTGAGCAACGCCGCAAAAGTGCCCGCGCTAAACCAGGTGAAAGGCCGCCTGATCTTCGCCATCGACGCCACGATGAGCCGTCAACCCACCTGGGATCGCGCCTCCGAAATCCAGTCCGAGATGTTCAACATCGCCCAATCCATGGGCGGTCTCGCCGTGCAACTCGTCTTCTTCCGCGGCGCAGGCGAATTCGAATCCAGCCCATGGGCCACCACGCCCGCCGCATTGGCGGACCGAATGCGCAGCGTCACCTGCCGCAGCGGCTTCACCCAACTCCACCGCGTGCTCACCCACGCAGCCGACGAAGCCAAACGCGCGAAGGTCGGCGCGCTCGTCTATGTCGGCGATTGCTTCGAAGAAAATCCCGATCTCGTGGCAAGCGCCGCAGGTAAACTCGCGCTCCTTGGCGTTCCCGCTTTCATGTTCCACGAAGGCCATCATCCAAACGCCGAAGCGGTGTTCCGCGAAGTCGCGCGCCTGACCAAAGGCGTCTACGCCCAATTCGACGAAGGCTCGGCCCGCCGTCTGAAAGAACTGCTCGGCGCGGCCGCCGCCTATGCAGCAGGCGGCGAGGTCGCGTTGCGCGAATATGGCGAGCGCATGGGCGGCGAGGTGTTGCGCATCGCCCATTCGATGAGCGGCAAGAAATGACCTTCGTCTTCGCCGGTGCGCTGCTGCTCGTTTTCGTTCTGGGCATGGGCTATGCCTTCACCCAGGCCAATCCCGCCACGCTCGCAAGATCGCTGCGCTATGCCGGTGTGGGACTGCTCGCGCTCGCCGCCATCGCCTGCGCGCTCACCGAACGCATCGGTCTGGCGTTCTTCATCGGCACCGTCGCCTGGTCGTTGCTGACGCAAGGCCGCCTCTGGCCCGGCGGCTGGCCGCATTACGGCCGCTTCCCCTCCGGCGGTGGTGCGCGCAGCCGCCCGCGCCGCGATCAATCAAGCGCCGTACGCACCGAATGGATCGCCCTCGAACTCGATCACATGACGGGCGAAATGGACGGCGAAGTCCTGAAAGGCGATCACGCCGGCAAACGCCTCAGA
>Ga0265327_10001909_pt1 | contig 24067 bp, 20 predicted proteins | sample 41621metaG_FD_202089 | JGI IMG/M metagenome (GOLD analysis project Ga0265327, IMG submission 202089) | Rhizosphere microbial communities from Carex aquatilis grown in University of Washington, Seatle, WA, United States - 4-16-21 metaG | ecosystem: Host-associated > Plants > Roots > Rhizosphere...
CAGCACGGGCGGGCGGGGCAGCAGGCCGCGCACGTATAGCAAGTGGCTGGCCGTCACGTGGAACCTGTCCGGCGTCGCGATTGAGGAGATAGCCAGCGTCCCGGCGACCGACCCCAGCGCCGGCGGCACGCGCGGAGCGGGCGGCACGAACTATCCCGACTGCGTGCCGCTGACGCTGAACGACTGGACGTGCTACTCGGTGCCGGTCACCGAATCCGTTTCGAGCGGGGTGTATTCGATCCAAGACACGCTGCACATCATCAATCAAGCGGCGTGTTCCGCCACGAACACGGCGTACTGCGCTTATCGCGCCTTCCTGGGCACGCCGTAGCCCACGTTTTGGGCTCCCCCCGTCGGCATGCGGACAACGCGCGGACGGTCTAAGCTTATTCCTACTTGCGGCCACACGCCGACATCAGCACCGAGCCCACACCCAAAAAAACTATTTCCAGGAGCGCACAACATGCTTGAATGGTCAGATAGATTCACCACCCAGATCGACACCGTCGACACCCAGCACAGAAGGCTGTTTGACCTGCTCAACGAGTTGGCGGACGCGCTCAAACTGGGCGACCTTGACGAGAAGATTCTGGACGAGGCGCTAGCCCGCCTGCTCGACTACGCGCACCTGCATTTCGTCGACGAGGAATTGCTGATGGTGCAGAAAAAGATCGACCCGCGGCTGCTGTCCATGCAGCGCATGGAGCACAAGTCCTTCATCTACGACATCCAGCGCATCCGCGAAAATTTCTTCACCGAGGGCGACACCTTCGAGCAGTCGGAGAAACTGATCCGCTTCACCACGCTGTGGCTGACCTACCACATCCTAGGCACGGACATGGACATGGCCGAGCAACTGAAAGCCATCGAGCGCGGGGTTCCCGCCGAACAAGCCTACGAGGAAGAGCATGCCAAAAAGCGCGACAACTTGACGACCCGGCTGATGCTGGACGCGGTCTTGAAGCAGTGGTACGAAACCACGGAACGCTGCCGCAGGCTGGAGGAGGAATTGAACGCCCTCAAAAATCCCGACCGGCAGAAGAAGCCCGCAAGGCCGCTTACACTCAACCCTCTTTGACCGGGGATTTTGAAAGCCTTATGAGTGGCTCAATGCGCCTCGTCCCAATTCAAGCCCACCCCGACATCCACGACCAAAGGCACGTCCAGCACCGCCGCCTGGGTCATCAGGCCGCGAATCGCCGGGATGGCCGACGCCACAAACGCCTCGTCGATCTCGAACACCAATTCGTCATGCACCTGCATAATCATTTTCACGGGCGGGCGGGCTGATTGTATCCAGCCGTCCACCGCGATCATCGCTTTTTTGATAATGTCCGCCGCCGTGCCTTGCATCGGCGCGTTGATCGCGGTGCGCTCGGCGTATTGGCGGCGCTGGGCGTTTTTAGCGTTGATGTCGGGGATGTATAAGCGGCGGCCAAACAGGGTTTCCACATAGCCTTGCTCGCGGGCCTGCTCGCGGGTTTTGTCCATATAGGCTTTGACGCCGGGATAGCGCATAAAATACAGGTCGATATAAAGCTGGGCTTTTTCGCGGGCCACGCCCAACTGCTTGGCCAGGCCGAACGCCGACATGCCGTAGATCAAACCGAAGTTGATGGCCTTGGCGGCGCGGCGCTGTTCGGTCGTGACTTCCTCAAGCTTATGGTTGAACACCTCGGCGGCGGTCGCGCGGTGGATGTCCTCGCCCTGCGCGAAGGCTTCCAACAAACGCGGGTCGCCGGACAAATGCGCCATGATGCGCAACTCGATCTGCGAATAATCCGCCGCGACCAGCTTGCAGCCGGGCGGCGCGATGAAGGCTTGGCGGATGCGGCGGCCTTCCGGCGTCCGCACCGGGATGTTTTGCAGATTGGGGTCGGACGAAGACAGCCGCCCGGTCGCCGCGACGGCCTGGTGGTAAGAGGTATGCACCCGCCCGGTTCGAGGGTCGACCTGCTCCGGCAGGCGGTCGGCATACGTGGATTTCAGCTTGCTCATCGAGCGGTGGTCGAGGAGCAGCCGCGGCAAATCGTACATCTCGGCCAAATCCTGCAACACCGACTCGTCCGTGGACGGCTGGCCGGTCGGGGTTTTCTTGATGACCGGCAGGTTCAGCTTGTCGTACAAAATCGCCTGGATCTGTTTCGGCGAGCCCAGGTTGAACGGCTGGCCGGCGGCCTCATGGGCTTCTTTTTCAATTTCCTTCATGCGCCCGGCCAACTCGCCGCTTTGCCCAGCCAGCATGAACACGTCCACCAGCACGCCCGCCCGCTCCATCCGCGACAGCACCGGCACCAGCGGAATCTCAATGTCGCTGTAAAGCTGCGCCAGGCTGGGAATGGCTTGCAGCCGCGGCCACAGGTGTTCGTGCAGGCGCAAAGTGATGTCGGCGTCCTCGGCGGCGTAGTTTGCCGCCGTCTCGATGTCCACCTGCGAGAACGGAATCTGCTTCGCGCCCTTCCCCGCCACGTCTTCATAGTGGACGGTCTTTTCCTGCAAATACAACTCGGCCAGCGAGTCCATATCGTGGCGGGTCGCCGTGCTGTTGAACACATACGATTCCAGCATTGTGTCATGGGCGATGCCTCGCAGCGCGACGCCATGGTTCAGCAGCACATGGGCGTCGTATTTCAGATGCTGGCCCAGCTTCGGCTTATTGCCGTCTTCCAGCAGTGGCCGCAACCGCGCCAACACCCAGTCGCGCTTGAGTTGTTCCTGCGCGCCGACATAATCATGCGCCAGGGGCACATAAGCCGCCTCGCCGGGCGTCACCGCGAAGGACAGCCCGACAATCTCGGCCCGCATATAATCCAGGCTGGTGGTTTCGGTGTCGAACGCGAACAGCCCGGCCTGTTCCAACTTTTTCAACCACGCGTTGAAATCCGCTTCATCCAGAACGGTGGCGTAATGCTTTTCCTTAGGATGTGGCGCTGGCGCGTCACCGAGTTGCTTGAGCCAGGCATGGAACTCCAGGCGGGCAAACAGTTCCTTCAGCTTACGCGTATCCGCTTCCCGCATAGTCAAATCGCCCGGCCCGCAATCCAGTTCCACATCGCATTTGATCGTCGCCAGTTGGCGAGACAAGGGAATGACGCCTAAGCTGGCGCGCAGGCTCTCGCCGACCTTGCCGCCCACCTCGCCGGCCCGCTCCATCAACGCGTCCAGCGAGCCGAACCCGTTCAGCCATTTCGCCGCCGTCTTCTCCCCCCACATCGGCACGCCGGGGATGTTGTCGGACTTGTCGCCGACCAAGGCCAGCCAATCGGCGATGCGCTCAGGCGGCACACCGAATTTCGCCACCACCCCCGCCCTGTCCGTGCGCGCGTTTTTCATGGTGTCTTCCAAAGTCACCTGTTCGCTCACCAACTGCGCCATGTCCTTGTCGCCGGTGGAAATCACCACGTTGAAGCCCTGGCCCTCGGCCTGCCGCGCCAGCGTGCCGATGACATCGTCCGCCTCCACGCCGGGCACCCGCAGCACCGGAAAGCCCATCGCGCCGACCAGCTCGTCCAACGGCCCGACCTGCGCGCGCAGATCGTCCGGCATCGGCGGGCGGTGGGATTTGTACTCGGCGTACAGCTCGTCGCGGAAATTCCGCCCCGGCGCGTCGAACACCAGGCCGACATGGGAGCCGGGATAGTCGGCCAGCAGCTTGCGCAGCATATTGGCGACGCCGTAGATCGCCCCTGTCGGCTCGCCCTTGGAATTGCTCAACGGCGGCAGGCCGTGGAAAGCGCGGTACAGGAACGAGGAACCGTCGATCAGAACCAGGGTTTTAGCGGGTGAGTCGGACATGGCGGGGGTTTCCGGAAAAAGGCGGGATGCGGCATTCTAACCCGGATGAGCGCTGCGCGGCGGCAGGGATAACATCGCTTGGAGCGATGTTATCCCTGCTCGGAGCAAATTCCTGGTGATGGGCGACGCCGTAATGCGCATAAACCGGCATCTCCACCTCCCGGCCTTGCTTGACCGTGCCGGGGGACAGCACCTCGCAAATCCAATCGGGCACCACTCCAAACGGCTCTTCAGCGCCTTTTTCTTTTTTTCCAACAACGGGTTACAATTAGCGCGTTCCCCACTCTGAGGGGATGGCCCGGTGATGATTGATGCGCCGGCCTTGGCGAAATCGTGTTCCCCACACCCGTGGGGATGGATTGGATTGGGGGGATTGTGCCCCCCAACCCGAACGTGTTCCGCGCCTGCCATCCACAAAACAGCACGGACAGGATGGCATTCCCGTCCTGCGAACCTGAAAGCCGCCTAGCGCGGCACCCTAGCTTCGATTGGCTTGCCCGCCCGCAGGCCAAATGTAAAAATACGCCCCTCCTTGGGTTAGATCAACGTATCGTGGCACGACGCCATTCCCAACCGGATAACCGCCGGGACGCCCAAGCGCCCCGTTTTCCCCTTATTCAAACGAGCCTTACGCACATGAACGACAACTGGATTGCCCCTTCGATTTTATCCGCCGATTTCGCGCGCCTGGGCGAAGAGGTGCAAAACGTGCTGAAATCCGGCGCGGACATTGTCCACTTCGACGTGATGGACAACCACTACGTGCCCAACCTGACCATCGGCCCCCTGGTCTGCGAAGCCCTGCGCAAGCACGGCGTCACCGCGCCCATCGACGTGCATTTGATGGTCAAGCCGGTGGACCGCATCATCCCGGATTTCGCCAAGGCCGGCGCCAGCATCATCACGTTCCACCCGGAAGCCTCCGAGCATGTCGACCGCAGCCTGCAACTGATCAAGGACAACGGCGCCCAGTGCGGCCTGGTGTTCAACCCGGCGACCCCGCTGTCCTACCTCGACTACGTCATGGACAAGGTGGACATCATCCTGTTGATGTCGGTCAACCCCGGCTTCGGCGGCCAGTCCTTCATTCCTTACGTGCTGGACAAGGCGCGCGAAGCCGCCGCCCGCATCAAAGCCTCGGGCCGCAACATCCGCCTGGAAATCGACGGCGGCGTCGGCCCCAAGAACATCCGCGAAGTGCGCGAAGCCGGCGTGGACACCTTCGTCGCCGGCTCCGCCGTGTTCGGCCAGGCCAAAGACAGCGACCCGAACCGCTATGATTCGATTATCAAGGCGTTGAGGGACGAGTTGGCATTGGCTAAGGTCTAAAGGAATAGCCGTAGGGTGGGCAGCGTCTTTTTGCTGCCCACCGGCCCACTATTTTGAGAGGCAATTATGCAAAGCGTATTGTTTGAAGAAGCCAAGCAACAGTTTGACAGCCTATGCGAAAAAGCCTGTCAAGACCATGAGCCCTACATCATCAACCGGGCCAATCATAATCATGTGGTGGTGATGTCGCTGGAAGACTTCAATGCCTGGCAAGAAACCCAATACTTGCTATCGACCCCGGCCAATGCGGAAAGACTATTGCGCTCTTTGGCCGCTGCCCGGAGTGGCAAACTCACGCAACGGGAGTTGATAGAAGAATGAACGTGTTGTTCACGGACGATGCTTGGGAAGAATATTTGTATTGGCAAGAAGCGAATAAATCCATCTTAAAGAAAATCAACCAACTCATCAAAGACATACAACGCACACCGTTCACTGGCATAGGCAAGCCAGAACCATTGAAACATTCCCTGCAAGGTTGCTGGTCGAGACGGATTGACGGGGAGCATCGGTTGGTTTATGAGCTTGGCGACGATACGATCAGGATCATCTCCTGTCGCTTCCATTATTAAGACTGTCAAGCGCGATGGATGATATAAGCTATTGCATTGCGCCCTATGCGGGTCAACCAAAAACGGAATAAAACATGAGCCTACTTGAAGTGTTAACGCATCACAACAATTTCAACACCACAAAAGAAGTTGAATATATTTTGATTAGTTATGGCGAAATTTTTGCCCCTCTGCACGGCCCTCGCAAGAACTCAACCACAGCCAGAATTTGCTTAGCAACTTGACAAACATTCAAGTCACAGACAAAGAATTAGCTCACAGCTTCATGCTAGCAGTACAATTCTATCATAAGGCAACTGAAATAATATATTCAGAACCAGATTTTTCATACTTATTTTTAGTGTCTAGCCTTTAGACGATATCAAGCAAATCAGTCGAATGGCCCAGCGATCAAAAAGATATTCAGAAAGAGATAGAGAAATACTTAGACTCTGCATACACAGGATGGAAAGAAATTTTTGATACATCCACTCCAGACAAACAAAAGTGTGCCGAAAAAATTCTGCTAAAAGATGCTTACAGGGTGATGTACAAATTTAAAAAGTTTGTCACAGACTACTTGCCATGCGAGTTTTTTGATGAAACGGATGATGACCCCTTGCGAGACAGAAAAACTATTACAAGAGAAAACTTAGAAAGCCAGTTGAATAAAGTTTATAAGGCTAGATCAAAGCTAGTTCATGGTGGTAAAAAATTCCCCAGTTGGCTACCTGTGACCTAACAGCCTCCGCTCGTTCCCAAGCCCTACATTGGGAATGCGGCCTTTAATCTGGTTCCCACGCTCCAGCGTGGGAATCTCTACCCAGTCCGCTCCGCGGACTCGCGGCGCAGGAGCGCCGCCGCCTGCATTCCCACGCTGGAGCGTGGGAATGAGAAATTAAACACATAGAATCAATACCTATTCATGACTAATACCTTGGCAACCCTGCCCCCGCTGCGCGAACGATGGCGTCCCTGACTCCGGCAATCCCCTAAAAAGGCTGGACAATCTCCGTTGCCCGCCACTTCCCCATGGGCGACAATAAGCGGCCTATAAACCGCCCGCCCGCATTCAGTGAAGAACATCATGACCCCTGAGCAATTCCAAGACTACGCCCGACAGGGCTACAACCGCATCCCGGTGGCGCGGCAAGTGCTGGCCGACCTGGACACGCCGTTGAGCGCGTATCTCAAACTCGCCGACGCGCCTTACACCTATTTGTTTGAATCGGTGCAGGGTGGCGAAAAATGGGGCCGGTATTCGATCATCGGCCTGCCCTGCCGCACCGTGGTCAAAATCCGTGGCTACACCATCACCGTCGAACGGGACGGCCAGGTGCAGGAAACGGTGCAGGCGGAAAACCCACTGCGCTGGATCGAAGCTTATTCCAAGCAATTCAAGACGCCTGAAATCGGCCACTTGCCGCGCTTTACCGGCGGTCTGGTGGGTTATTTCGGCTATGAGACCATGGCGTATATCGAGCCGCGGCTGAAGACCGACAAACCCGACCCTATCGGCGCGCCGGATATTCTGCTGATGGTTTCAGAAGACGTGCTGGTGTTCGACAATCTGTCCGGCAAACTGCTGTTCATCACCCACGCCGACCCCGCCGAAGCCGACGCGCACGCACGGGCTGAGGCCCGGTTGGACGAACTGGTGAAGACTTTGCAGGAAAAAGCCCTGCCGTCGAAAGTGGAGCGCACGCTCAAGCATGTCGATGAGGCCGATTTCGTCTCCGGCTTCACCCAGGAAGGCTTTGAAAACGCTGTGCGCCGGGTCAAGGAATACATCGTCGAAGGCGACACCATGCAAGTCGTGCTGTCGCAGCGGCTGTCCATTCCTTACGCTGCGCCGCCGCTGGATTTGTACCGCGCGCTGCGTTGCTTGAATCCTTCGCCGTATATGTTCAACCTGAACCTCGGCGACTTCCACGTCGTCGGCTCCTCGCCGGAAATCCTGGTACGCCTGGAAGACAATACGGTCACGGTGCGCCCGATTGCCGGCACCCGCAAGCGCGGCAAGACGCCGGAAGAGGACTTGGAATTGGAAAAGGATTTGCTGGCCGACCCCAAGGAACTCGCCGAGCATCTGATGCTGATCGACCTGGGGCGCAACGACGCCGGCCGCGTCGCGCAAACCGGCACGGTCAAAGTCACCGACAAGATGATCGTCGAGCGCTATTCGCATGTCATGCACATCGTCTCCAACGTCAACGCCCAATTGAAAGACGGCCTGGACGCCTTCGACGTGCTGGCGGCGACCTTCCCGGCGGGCACCGTCAGCGGCGCGCCGAAAATCCGCGCGATGGAGATTATTGCCGAGTTGGAGCCGGTCAAGCGCGGCGTCTATTCCGGCGCGGTCGGCTACATCGGCTGGAGCGGCAACCTCGACACCGCGATTGCCATCCGCACCGCCGTCATCAAAGACGGCATCCTACACATCCAAGCCGGGGCGGGCATCGTCCACGACTCCGTCCCGTTGAGCGAATGGGAGGAAACCATGAACAAAGGCCGCGCCGTGTTCCGCGCCGTGGCGCTGGCCGAAGCCGGACTGGAAAGGGGAGAAAGCCTGTGAGCACACGCATTTTGATGATCGACAATTACGACTCCTTCACCTACAACCTGGTGCAGTATCTGGCCGAGCTGGGCGCGGAGGTTGAAGTTGTACGCAACGACCAGATCGCCGTCGAGGACATCGAGACCATCAAGCCCGACAAAATCGTCATATCCCCCGGCCCCTGCACGCCGAAGGAAGCCGGCATTTCGGTGGAAACCATCCACCGCTACGCCGGGAAATACCCGATTCTCGGGGTTTGCCTAGGCCATCAAAGCATAGGCCACGCGTTCGGCGGCAATATCATCCACGCCAAATCCATTATGCACGGCAAAACCTCGCTGGTGCATCACCGCGACCTAGGTGTGTTCCAGGGCTTGAACAACCCGTTGCAGGCGACACGCTATCATTCTCTGGTCATCGAACAGGCGACGATGCCGGAATGCTTGGAGATTACCGCGTGGACTGCGGATGAACACGGGCGGCTCGATGAAATCATGGGCGTCCGGCACAAGAGCCTGGATATTGAAGGCGTGCAATTCCATCCTGAATCCATTTTGACGGAACAGGGGCATGAGTTGTTGGCCAACTTTTTGAGGCGGTAACTGAAGCGATACGTCTCTGACAGCAGTTTGTAAAGTATCAGGAATCCTGATGAGGCTCTCGTTCGCATGGTGGAATACGGCGCTATCCCCATCCGGCAAACCCCGTGCGAACGGAGAACAAAAAACCTTTGCGTTAGACCTACTCAATGTGCTATTGACGGAATTCGAGATCGACTTCATCGCTTTGGGCGAAGTGTGCGGTGACGATGTCCGTTTTTTTAGACAAGGGCTGATTGATGGCTTTTCGATACAAGGCGGCAACTTAGAGCCTAGTGGGATCAAATTTCACACTTGTTTTGTTTGGCGTAAGCGAAAGATCCTGGTCGCCGACACAATAGACAGAGTACTAAGGAAAGGCGCAAAAAATTTTCGCCTAGCGCAACGAGTTGAACTGGTGATTGCGGATACCAGTGACAAAATACATGTCTTTGTATCGCATTGGCCAAGCCGTCGTTACTACCCACATAATAGCCCTATCCGTCATGAATTAGGACTTCGATTGCGTGACGCAATAAACGAAGCTATGGATAAAACTCCATATATCGTACTAATGGGCGATTACAATGATGAACCATTCGATTTTTCCTTGAGCGAGCAACTTCAGGCTACCCGCGACAGGCATTTTGCCCAAAAAAAGCAGCAGCTTTTATATAATCCTTTTTGGCGACACATGGTTAAGCCCTTAAGCTCTGAAAAAACACCGGAAACCAGAACTGCGGGAGGAAGCTACTATCACAAACAAGGTGACATCACCCATTGGCGAACATTTGATCAGATGATTTTTTCTGCGGCATTTTTGGGTAGCACTGAATGGCGTCTGAATGAGGCACTGACAGGCATAATTGATATTCCAAAATATTCTGCCTTGGTCACAAAGGCAAAAGAAATTTTCGACCACACGCCCATAGTTGGCGTAATTGAAACAGAGGTGGACAATGGTTGATTTTGTCAAATCGTTCCAACAAGGGCTTACTTTGGCTGACATCGCCCGAAAAAACAAAGCAGAAATTCGGTCAGTGTTTGACGAATTGAATACTCAGTTAAACCCGGTAACCGAAGGAAAAATTCAGATCGAGTTAATGTCTTATGAACTAGAGAAAAACCCCGTAGCCAAGCCTTCCAAGGGCAGCATAAGAGCAGCACTTTCTACTTGGCATCAACAAGACGATGCTATAACAGGAGAAAGTCCGCATAATATTTATGATACTATAGGAGCTAGAAATCTGCTTGTCAAAAATTCTCCACCCAAAGAGTTAGCGAAATGGTCGCAAAACCCTAGAGGCTATCCATGCACGATAACAATCGGTAAAACTGAATATGTTTGCGAGAACAAGGAAGCACTGGAAAGGACGCTTGCCACCATGCTACAACATCCAAGCGTTGGCGAAATATTACAGACTTTACTGTGAATTCCACGTAACCTGATGGGTAAATCCAGCGTAACCCGAACGAAATGTAGCGTAGCCCTCATAGGATATGTTGAAATATGAAGCGTCTCCTTCGCCGACACATCCTGCGTGGAGTTTGAAATATTTATAACCACTATCGAGTGAGAAACTAACACTCATGGGCATTACTTACGCTGGCATTGACATCGAGAATATTTTCAACAAGCGCCGCATGAGCATCCGGGCTTTGGTGGATTCCGGCTCGGTGTTTATGACCATCCCTGAACATGTGGCTTTGCAACTGGGTTACGACTTGGAGGAAGTTAGCCGAAGGGAAATCATTTTGGCCGATGGCTCGCGTAAGTCGGTGCCGATGGTCGGGCCGTTGCGGGTCTATTTCGCCGAGCGCTATTGTGATCTGTCGGCTTTAGTCGTCGGCGACGAGGCGTTGTTTGGGGCCGTGCCGATGGAGATGATGGATTTGGTTTTGCATCCGGCAAGCCAAACTTTGACGGTCAATCCGGCCAGTCCGTTTGTTCCGGTTGCGTTAATGAAATGATAAAGGGGAAGCTGGCGCTTCCCCCGTCCGCGTTCCCAAGCCAGAGCTTGGGAACGAGCGATCTACCAATCAAGCATAAACCGGCGCAAACGCCTTTTCCGGCTCAGTGACCGGGCCGTCTTCGCCCCAGTACGGCGACAACTTGCGCAAGTTGGCGACGATGGGCGGGACGGCTTCAATCACGCGGTCGATCTCGGTGATCGTGTTGTAGCGCGACAGCGAGAAGCGGATCGTGCCGTGCGCCGCGGTGTACGGGATGTCCATCGCGCGCATGACGTGCGACGGCTCCAGCGAACCCGAGGTGCAGGCCGAGCCGGAGGACGCCGCGATGCCCTGCTTGTTCAGCAGCATCAAGATGCCCTCGCCTTCGATGTATTCAAACGCGATGTTGCAGGTGTTGGGCAGGCGGTTGTCGGGGTCGCCGGTGACGAAGCAATTCGGCACTTGCGCCAGGATGCCCTGCTCCAGCCGGTCGCGCAGCGTTTTGACGTGGCTGTTCTCGAACTCGATATGCTCCTGCGCCAGTTCGCAGGCTTTGCCGAGGCCGACCACGGAGGCGGCGTTCTCGGTGCCCGCCCGGCGGCCGCGCTCCTGGTGGCCGCCGCGCAACAGCGGGCGGAAACGCGAGCCGCGCTTCAGGTACAACACGCCGATGCCCTTGGGCGCGTGCAGCTTGTGGCCGGAGACCGACAGCATGTCGATCTTGGTGTTTTTCAGGTCGATGGCGACTTTGCCGACGGCTTGCACGGCGTCGGTGTGGAACTGCACGCCGGCCGCATGGGCCAACTCGGCCATTTCGACGACCGGGAACAGCGTCCCGGTCTCGTTATTCGCCCACATCACCGAGACGATGGCGACATTGGGCGTCAGCAGGCGTTTGTACTCTTCCAAGTCCAAGCGCCCTTTCTTGTCGACGCCCAGCCGGTGGATGATGTAATCCTCTTTTTCCAACTGCGCGCACAAGGCCAGCACCGCCGGATGCTCGACGGTCGTGGTGATGATTTCCTTGCGGTTCGGAAAGCATTTCAAGGCCGACAGGATCGCGGTGTTGTCGGATTCGGTGCCGCAGGAGGTCAGGATGATCTCCGAATCGTGCGCCGCGCCCAACAAAGATTGGATCTGCTTGCGCGCCTTGGCCAGCGCCTTGCCCACGCCCGCGCCGAAGCTGTGGATCGACGAGGGGTTGCCGAATTGCTCCAGGAAAAACGGCAGCATCGCCTCGACCACTTTCGGGTCGCACTGGGTGGTGGCGTTATTGTCCAGGTAGATGTCAGCCATGGACTGCCCTCCTCGGCTCGGCCAGCTTTTCCGCCGGGATGACTTTGATGAATTCGCCCAGCTCTTCCATCAGCCGCTGCTGGATGCCGCCGATGGTCATCGCCGCCATGCCGCAGCCCGCGCAAGCGCCGGTCATTTTGATATAGATCGAGTTGCCATCGACTTCGATCAACTCGGCGTCGCCGCCGTCCATGCGCAGGTTCGGGCGGATGGACTCGATCACCGCTTCGATGCGGCGGATGCGCTGCACCGTGGTCATGCCGGTCTTGGTCGCGGCGATGGGCAGGGGCTCGGGCTGCGGCACGACGACGGGGGGAGCCGCGTCGGCGTCGAACGCTTCGCCTCGCTCGGCCATGACGCGGGCGAGGATTTCCTCGATGCCTTCATGGCATGCGCAGCAGCCGCCGCCGGCCTTAGTGTAGTTGGTGACTTCCTGCACGGTGTGCAGGTTCTTCGAGCGCACCAGGCCCTCGATCAATTTCTCGTCGACGGCGAAGCATTTGCACACCAGCGCGCCTTCCTCGTGGTCGTCGGCCCATTCTTCGCCCTTGAAATTGGCGATGGCGGCCTGCAAGGCTTCGCGGCCCATGACCGAGCAGTGCATCTTCTCCGGCGGCAGGCCGTCGAGGAAGTCGGCGATGTCGTCGTTGGTGACTTTCAGCGCCTCTTCGACTTTCATGCCTTTGATAATTTCGGTCAGCGCCGAGGAGGAGGCGATAGCCGAACCGCAACCGAAGGTCTGGAACTTGGCGTCCTCGATGACATCGGTTTCCGGGTTGACGATCAGGCTCAGCCGCAGCGCGTCGCCGCAGGAAATAGATCCCACGTCGCCGATGCCGTTGGCGCCTTCGAGCGCACCGACGTTGCGCGGCTGGTAAAAATGCTCTTTGACTTTGTCAGAATAATCCCACATGGCGATAATCTCCAGGCATCAGGCGGAAAAGGATTTGCCGCAAGAACACGGGTTCTTGGCGTTCGGGTTGGTGAATTTGAAACCGGAGCCTTCCATGCTCTCCACGAAATCGACGGTCACGCCTTCAATCGACGGCACGCTGGCCGAATCGACGAAGATCTTGACTCCGCCGCTTTCGACGACGGTGTCATCGACCGTGGCGGCCTGTTCGAGCTTGAGGCCGTATTGCAAGCCGGAGCAGCCGCCGCCGGAGACCTGGATCCGCAGCCCCTCGGCGCCGGTCTCGGAGCCGGCGATAAATCGGTTGATGGCCTTGATGGCGTTGTCGGTCAATGTAAGCATGGGTTTTCTCCGCTGGCTTAAGAGGGATGGCATTGTCTTTGTAAGTCATATGGCAACCGCCGTGCCAGCTTGCCTGATAGAGCTAACTCATTGATATTTTATGGGCGCAAAATCAGCCAGGCAGCAAAACAGCGGAGTTGATGCCGACAAACCAGCCTAGACGGTGTAGGCTTTGCGACATTCGGGTGCATCAGCGCGATTCATGACGGGGCTTCCTGAGCGTTGCCCCGCCCACACATTCAAGCGGAGAACATCATGGTTAACGTGGAAACATTGGAAGAAGGCGACGTGGTCTACGCGGCCGCGGCGGTTTACAACGACGGCGGGCTGGAAGGGGTCGAGGAAGACGCCTTGCTGGTGGCCGAAGGCGCGCGCGGGGTGATCGTGCGCAAAGGCCATTTGGAGCAGGACGAGGCGCGCAGCGTCTTTCTGGTGCGTTTCGAGGACGCGGAGAAGAACCTGGGCGAGCCTATCGGCTGCTATGCCGAGGAATTGCGGGCGGAGGACGTATGAAATCCGAGCCGGCCCTCCCCGGGGCGGACGCCGGGGAGATTGTGCGGGCCTATCATCAGCGCAGCAAGCACGCCTTCGGGCGCTACGCGGCCAGTCCGGGCTTCCTGGACTGGGAAACCCAGCCCAATCCGTTCCGCCGCTTCGACGGCGCGCCGCTGGCCGCGCTGCCGCTGGCGGGGGAACGGCGGACGGCGGGCTATGCCGAGTTGTTCGCGCCCGGCGGAATCGCGCCAGCCCCGCTGGATCTGGACGGGGTCGGCGCGTTGCTGGAGCTGTCCTTCGGCCTGGCCGCGTGGAAGCAATACGGCGGCGACCGCTGGGCTTTGCGCTGCAACCCGTCCAGCGGCAATCTGCATCCGACCGAAGCCTATCTCGTCGCCTCAGGGATCGCCGGCCTGGCCGGCGGCGTCCACCACTATGCCAGCCACGAGCATGGCCTGGAGCTGCGCGGCCAGTTCGAGCCGCCGTTCCAGGGCTTGCTGGTGGGCCTGAGTTCGATCCATTGGCGGGAGGCGTGGAAATACGGCGAGCGCGCCTACCGTTATTGCCAGCACGACACCGGCCACGGCCTGGGCGCGTTGCGCTACGCCGCCGCCGTGCTGGGCTGGCGCGTGCGCCTGCTGGACGCCTGGGGCGATCAGGACATTGCCGCGTTGCTGGGCTTGGACCGGCCCGAGGATTTCGCCGGGGCCGAGGCGGAAGCCCCGGATTTGCTGTGCCTGGTCGACACCGGCGAAGAACGTTTGAACGATCTGGATATTGACGCGATGCTTGAAGCGGCGCGGGCCGGGGCGTGGCGGGGCCAGGCCAATTCTTTAAGCCGCCGCCATGAATTCGACTGGCCGGTGATCGAGGAAGCCAGCCTCGCCGCCGTCAAACCGCGAACCCCGGGCGGCGGCGAATGGGCCTGCCCCGCCCTGCCCGCCTTGTTGCCCAGCGTGTGCGAACTGCCGGCCCCCACGCTCATCAAGCAACGCCGCAGCGCCCAAGGCTTCGACGGTGCCACGGCCATCCCCGCCAAAGCGCTGTTCCGCATTCTCGACGCCACGCTGCCCCGCGCCGACACGCCGCCTTTCGACGCCTGGAACTGGCCGCCGCGCGTCCATCTGCTGTTGTTTGTGCATCGCGTGCAAGGCTTGCCGCCCGGACTGTATGTCTTCTGCCGCGACGGCGCGGCAGAACCGCCTTTGCGCGCGGCCATGAAAACGGAATTCCGCTGGGAGCCTGCCGCAGGCTGCCCCGGGCATCTGAGGCTGTTCCATCTGGTGCGCGCCGACGCGCGGCAGGCGGCGAAAACGCTGTCCTGCCAACAGGACATCGCCGGCGACAGCGCTTTCAGCCTGGGGATGCTGGCCGAGTTCGACGCAGGATTGCAGGAAGGCCCGTGGGTCTACCGGCGGCTGTTTTGGGAATGCGGGCTGGTCGGCCAGGCGCTGTATCTGGAAGCCGAAGCCTGTGGCGTGCGCGGCACCGGCATCGGCTGCTTCTTCGACGACCCGGTGCATGAGCTGCTGGGCCTGCAAGATTCAACTTATCAGAGCCTGTATCATTTCACCATCGGCGGGCCGCTGGTGGATGATCGTTTGCAGACTTTGCCGGGATATGGGCATTTAAAGTAGCCCGCGCGCAGGGCGGCGTGACGGCGCACGCCCTGCGCTGGCCTCGTGCGAGTACGTACTTGTTCTTATTGCCTCCGATATTGGAGCATCGTAGAGTTCTCGCGAGTGCCTGTGTTTATCGAAGCCTGGCATTTCGTGGTTGATGGCGTGGCCATGCCGCACTTGAGCGGCTTTTTTTGACAATGTCGGGAGAATCAATATGAATATGCGTCTAGCACTGCCTGCTCTGGCATTACTGACTGGAATCAATGGTGCCGCCCAGGCGGAGATCTACAGCGGCGGCCCGGTCTATGGCGGGCCTGGCGCGCCCGGCGGGGCGATAGTCTGCAAAGTATTCAATGCGGGTCTAACCTCGGTTTCCATTTCATCCCGGCAGATTTTCGACAGCACCAACGCTTCGGTCACCCCAACGGTTGACACCTGCAATGTCGCGCTAGCACCGAACCATTATTGCCAATACGGTAAAACAGGCACCGGCAATGTCGCCTATTCCTGCCGCATGGTCATTACCGGCACCGATCCCAATGTCAGCGCTCTTGCCGAAATCCAGGGAGCCGACGGCAAGATCACAGTCGTCCCGATCCACAAGTAAGCTCTAGCGGTGCAGGTTGGGTTGCCATCTTTTGGCAACCCAACAGTTAAATCGTAGTCTGTCCCCTATTTTTTATCCCTATCCTTGCTAATTCGATTGATCATTTGAAATAATGCTTCTACAAGCTTACTGGCTTCGTCAGCAGATAATTCAACTGGATCTCCAAAACCCGTAATAGCTTTCAGCATCAAACTTTCGCCCTGCTCTATCCATAATCTGATATCACCATTATCCAATTCAAAATAGATTTCTTTTGGCTGCATCATATAATCACCTCGTCGAAAAATGAGTCCGGCAGGGTGGACAAACGGCTATATCGTTTGCCCACGCGAAACTCTCGCAACGGTGGGCAGGCAAAAAGACGCCTATCCACCCCCAGCTACCTTAGCTCGCCATCCGACGCGGCCAGCCGCAGCCCGACATTCAGCAGCGCCACCCGCCCCCCCAGCAAATGCAAACTGCCCCGGCGGCGGTTGTAGCCGTCGTCGCTGAAGTCAAACTGGTAGACCCGCCGCAGCGCGAGCCGGCCATAATCGTCGCGGGCCGGCCTCAGGTTGACCAGGGAGATGGTTCCGTCCAGCAATTGCAAGCCTTCCGCCTCGCACGCCTTGCGCACGGCGTGAAGGCCGATTTCATGCGCCTTGAGGCCGTCGTACCAGATCCAGGCGATGGCGGCGATGAGGATGATGATGAAAGTTTCCATGGCGGTGGTCGCAGGGTTGTCAAAAAGTCATAGGATTATAGCTGTGCGGATTGGGTTGCCGTCGTTTTGGCAACCCAATCATTCCCTGCAGCCATTAGGCTGCGGCCGTTGGGCCGACTACAGCGTCAAATCGCTCACAACCCACCCCGACCCGCCTGCGGAAAACTTGGGCCTCCCTGCCTGCCCTGCACGCCTGTCTCCTTCCTTCTTAATCCAGCTTATCCAGTCCGGCTCCGACGAGAGGCCATCATGCCAAGCCAGCCCAGCGCCAGCAGCGCCAAGCTGCCGGGTTCAGGCACTTGAAAGGGGACTGCCCCGTTCAACACCACATTGTCCAAATCGCCATTATCCGGGCCAGTGATGAATTCCCCGCGTATGCGCAATTGCGTCAGGCTCGACAGCACGCTGGCGAACTGGCTTTGGGTGGCCGCCTGGTTGTTGCTGAGATTTTTCCAGCCCGATTCCGTCAAGGGGATGTTATAAGTTGTCCAGATCTGATCCTTAGGGACAAGCGATGAAGTGCCGATGAAATCGTAGTAAAGCGTGACGGACGAGCCGGTCAACAGGATGTCATGGTCGGAGAACAATGGCCCTGACCCTCGCATCCGCTCGTCGTAGCTTAAGTTATACCCATAGGCGGCGGATTCGTTGCCAAGAAATTTTGACGGCGCTTGCCAATACCAGGTGCCACCGGTCACCGCGTCGGTGCCGTTGGCCATGCCCCCTGGGTTGCCGCCCGTCGCGACGAAAGTCGGCTGCGCGGTGGTGGAGTCTCCGGCCAGCAGCCATCCTTCAGTGGTGCTGCTGAAATCGCTTTGGACGAGGACTGCGGCAACAGATGGCAGCGGCGCCAAAGCCAAGGCGGTGAGAAGGAAAAAATTGGGTTTTGATGAAATTATCGCTCGTACTGACATGTGAAGATCCTTTTGTTAGATTCAAGTTTGCAGATGAAGCCTCCTGGACGCCAAGTGTTGTCGCAGGGACTCCAGCCAGTAAGCCAAAATTACGTTAGCTGTTAGGCGACAGGATTTATACACTTTTTTTGTGGAATTGCGATGTAAAATTCACATCTCGCGGAAGCAGGGCGCGGTTGGCAAGCCCGCCGCAACCCTAGACTGGTGCCGACAGGAGGTCGGCGCTTGTTCGGCTCAACGCAGATAAACGCCGTCCTCGCCGATCTTGCCTGGCCCGTCCAGCACATAGATGCCCGCTGAATTGCCTTTGACATGGAATGACAGCAAGCCGTTGCCTGCGTGTATTTCATGTCCGGTCATGGCGTCACGGTAAACGCCGTTGCGCACCCCGCCGACGCTGATGTGCTGGTCGCCACCGATGGCCAGGCCGACCACCGCGTAACTGCCGCCTGCCGAGTAGTCACGGACGAAACTCATGCCGCTGCCCCACTCCGACACCTGGCTCATCTTGGCTTTTTGCAAAGCCGGAATGGCCTGGCGGATCTGGTTCAGGCGGCGGATATGCCGGTATAGCGGATGGCTTTGCGTCTGCGCGATGCGCCCGTCGGCCAGATGGTCGCCGAAATAGGCCCGTCCGGTCTGGTCTAAAGTATCCTTTTCCCCGGCCACATCCTGCGGCGCGCCTTTCATAAACTCGATTTCCTCGCCGTAATACAGGCAAGGGATGCCGCGCACCGTCCAAATCAGGTTGTACGCCGCCGCCGCCATCCATTGCTCGCCTTTGAAGCGGTATTTGAAATCATTGTCCGGGCCGACATCGTGGTTTTGCAGGAAGGTGACGAGTTGGGTCACATCGCCGTAAATCCAATCCATCGTGAACACCGTGCCGGTGCCGCCATAGGTGCCTTTGCTGACGGTGTCGCGGAAGGTCGAAAACAGGCCGAAATCCAATTGCGGAAAACCGGAGTCGCCGCCCGAGTCCGGGTTGCGCGGATCGTGGCCCAGCCGGGTGTACCACCAGGGCCTGATCTGCGAGGGGCCGTTGTCGCCGCCACCCATGTCGCCCCAGCCGTAGCCTTTCACCAGATTCTCGCCGAACACGAACAAGCCCGGCTTGTGCGCCTTCCAGGCGTTGACATATTCGAGCAGATTGTCGCGCTCGACATGCTTGACCGTGTCGATGCGCAGCGCGTCCACGCCCATGTCCAGATAGCGGTTGATCGCGCCAATCAGATAATCTTTGACGTTCTGCCGCTCGGTGGCCAGATCCACGCAGTCGCCGGCCAGATGCTTGACCTGCAAGGGATGGGCGCTTTCCCAGTCGCCGCCGCAGATGAAGCCTTCCTGGTGAAACCAGTTCGGATCCAGGCTGTTCGCGTCGATGCCGAAGAAGCGGCCCGGGTTGTAGCCGGGCTTGGGCACGGTCTCGCCGGTCTTAGGATCGACCAAAGGCTTGACGCCTTTGGGGTCGCTCAGATGGCGCTCGCGCCACCAGTCGGGGGCTTTCGGGTTGTCGATGTCGTCGCGGTTCGGGAAGGCGTAGTTGCCAAGATGGCCTTGGTACGGCCCATGGTTGGCGCGGCCTTGCTCGGAGCCTTGCGGGACGTAGTATTTGACCGGCAGATGGTCGATGTGGACCTTGCCCCGGATGCCGTATTGGCAGGAATGGTTGACCACCACGTCTTGGATGATTTTGATCCCCTTGGCGTGGGCCGCGGCTATCAAATCTTGATAGGTCGCATCGACTGACTCCAGCCTGGGGTCGATCTCGTTCCAGTCGTAGGCATGGTAGCCGTGGTAATCCAGCCCGGAGCGGTTCTCCACCGGCGGCGTGATCCAAATCGCCGTGAAGCCCAAGTCGCGGATATAGTCCAGCCGCTGGATCAGCCCTTTGAAATCGCCGCGCCAATGCGGATCTTCCGGCTGGCCTTGGGCGTTGAACTTAATGCGGTCGCGGCAGAAGAAATTATTCGACGGGTCGCCGTCGTAAAACCGCGTGGTGATCAGGAAATAAATGGTCTCCTCGCGGAAATCCTGGCGCTCGGCCACGGGCCGGGGCTGCAAAACAGCCAGCGGCATGACCGGATAGGACGGCGGCGGGGGCGCTTTTTTACCGGTGGGCCGGCCGCGATGCCAATGGCCGTCCTCGGCGAACCAGCCGTCCTCGTCGCGGTGCAAGTCGACGCTCTGCCGCCCGTGGCCGTCATTGAACACGAAATGGGCGGATTTGGCGTGGAAGCGGTAGGCATACCAGCCGCCTTCGGTGGGCGTCATCGGCAAGCCGGGCCAGGCGCTTTCCGCGCCGGACGCCTGCCAAAAATGGATGTGGACAGAATCCGCCCAGTCCGCGGGTTTTTTGAAATGTACAGTGAAGCCGGTCATGTCTTGGTCAAAGGATAGAGTGAGGTGAAAACAAGCCCATCGGCCTGTCAATCAAGGAAAAATTCAATCGGCCAGGCTGACTGTCCGCCCGCTGGCCGCCGACTCCAACACCGCCGCGATGGCCTGGCAATTGAGCTTGGCGTCCTCCAGTGTCAGCAGCGGCGCTTTGCCGTTCAGCACGCAGTCGCAGAAATGCTCGACTTCCAACACGAAATGGTTGGCCGCGGGCAGGCGCTCCTCGCCGCGCTGGCCGTCTTCCGTCCACCACGAGACTAGAGGCTCGTCTTCGGGCAGTTGCCAGGCGGCATGGCACTTCACCCCGCCCTTGGTGCCGACGAGCGTGTAGGAGGACTGCCGCGCCCATTCAAAGCTGACATCGAAATGCGCATGCCGGCCGTCGCCGAAGTCGATCACGCCGCTGGTGGTGACGTCCGCGCCGCTTTCGACATATTTCGCCAAGGCCGTCACCGCGACCGGGGCCGTCTCGAAGCACCAACGCGCCGAGTGGATCGCGTAAGGCCCGATGTCCCACATCGCCCCGCCGCCGCGCCCGGTCGATTCCGCCAGCCGGTACAGCCGCGCCGGGCGCATGATAAACGAATAACTGGCATGGACGGCGCGCACCTCGCCAATGAGGCCGGAATCGACCAGCGCCCGCACTCGCGCATGCTGCGGATGGAAGCGGTACATGAAGCCTTCCATGACAACCACTTTATGCTCGCGCGCCGCCGCCTCGATGGCTTCTATGTCCGCGACCGTCAAGGCCATCGGTTTTTCGCACAACACGTGCTTCCCGGCCCGGATGGCCTTCAGCGCCCATTCGGCATGCTCGTGGTTGGCCATCGGCAGATAGACGGCTTGCACGGCCTCGTCGTCCAGCAAAGCGTCCAAATCATCATAAGTTCGCACGCCTTGCCGCCCTGGCGCGTATTTCGCCAAAGTCTCCGCCGCCGCGCCGGGGCGGCGGCTGGCGATGGCGACGAGTTCGGCGTTGGACGCTTCGACGATGGCCGGCAGCAGGCGTTCATTGATGCGCGCCGCGCCGAGAATGCCGAAACGCAGTTTGGTAGAGGTGGGCATGGGGTGGCTCCTTCAACGGGTTAAGCCGTACATCATAGCCGCTACATCGCCCGCTTGTCGCTATCCCCAAGATGCGCGCCGGCCCTCCAGGTTGTCGGCGCGACGCCGGCGCTCCACGCATCGGATACAGGTTATAACCGCCATCAGCGGATAAAAAAAGGCAGGCTTCCAGCCTGCCTTTCTCGTGCCCGGTGCCCGCTCAGGCCCGGGCTGTTTTCGCCCTCCCCGCCAGCCGCGCCGCGCCCAGCCCGGCCAGCAGCAGCGCCGCCGTGCCCGGCTCGGGGACGCCGCCCCCGGACGATTCCGGCGCGAGGTTGGCCGCAGTCAACGGCGTGCTGTCGCCGCCGGGCAGCAGGGTGAACAGGCCCAAGTCGCCGCCGCCGATGCCGGGGTCGAACTGGAAGGCCGCGCTCTGGTACTGGATGCCGACGAACGCCACGGCGGGATCCATGAACCAGGCCAGGGCCAAGGTGTTGGGCGTGAGGTCGGCGAGGGTGTAGGTCGCCCCGCCAGTGAAGGTGAACGAGAACTCGGTCAGTGCAGTGCTGTAGCTGCCTTGGCCGTCGCCGGTCAGCGCCGCCGTGTCGTAGCGGAACTGGCCAGTGCCGGTGCTGGGCACGTCGATGCTGTAGGTGTAGAGGGTAGCCAGCGCCGGTTGCGCCGCCAGGGCGGCGAACAGGGCCGCGGCGGCGGCCAGGGTGCGTATCGGTTTCATGGTGTCGCTTGCCTAAATTAAGGGAATTGGAAAGGGGTGGAGGCGGCGGGCGGCGGCAAAGCCGCCCGCCGCGAAGCGCTTACTCGGGCATCACACCCGCCGGATAGAGCAGATTGCCCGGCTGGCACAGGGCGGCGGCGCTGAGGCCGGCGCCTTTGACCAGGGCGTAGCTGACCGGCGCGTAGGCCGCCCCGGCGCTGCCGTCCTTGTCCAGCTTCAGGTTGACGCCGCTGGCGGTGTCGGCGCAGACCACATAGCCGCCGCCCAGCGCATCGCCGCCGGCGTAGCCGATGGCCGTCAGCACTTTGCGCAGATCCAGCCGGTCCTCGCCGGCGACAAAGTCGTAGACGATGTCGGAATCGGGGTAGTTGGCCCACACCACCACGTCGCGGCCCGCGCCGAACAAGATGGTCTGCCGCCCGCTGGCGGAGTTCACCACGTCGTCGCCGGCCCCGGCGCTGACGCTGGTGTTGGTCGGCTTCAGCGTGAGGATGTCGGAGGTGGCCGTGCCCGCCACGCTGGCGGCGGCGGTCTGGGCGACGGGATGGTATTCCAGCGCGCCGATTTCCACGGTGCCGTCCTGGACGCGCGGCTGCCCGCTCAGATCCACCGTTTGCCCGGCGGCGGCGGCGTTGTCGCCCGCGCCGATGGCCGGAGAACTGCTGTCGGCCAGGCGCACGTCGCCCTTGTCGACGGCCAGCAGCTTGGGGTCGGCGTCCTGGTTGCCGCCGCCGTCGCTGCCGAGCGCCGCGTTCCAGCCCGCGCCGCTGCCGCCGGAGCTTTGCACGATGCTGTGGCTGATGGCGATGGCCGCGCCGTTGAGGCGGCTGATCTCGCCGACGGTGTCGCCCCACAGGATGGCGTTGCGCAAAGTCCAGGCGCCGGCGTCGGCGGCCACCGCGACGCTGTCGTTGCCGCTGAAGGTCACGTTGGTCAGCACCAGGTTGCTGGCGGAGGCGGCCAGCGCGCCGCTCGCCTGCAGGTTGCCGGTGAAGGCGCTGTTGGCCAAGGTGAGGTCGCCGCTGGCGGACTGCAAACCACCGCCGTTGGAAGCGGCGCGGTTGCCGATGAAGAACAGCCGCGACAGCGCGGGCGCGCCGCCCTGGTTGAGCCAGCCGCCGCCGGTCGAGTCGGGGCCGACGCTCGCGGTGCCGGCCCAGCCGGCCGTGACGAAGAAGCTTTCGACGACGGTGGCGGAAGAGACCGCGCCGGTGCGCACGACGTGGACGCTGTTGGTGCCTTGGAGGTCGGTGTAGCCTTCCGCCAGGTAGTTGCCGTCGGTGTTGGTGTCGTCCTGGCCGATGTCGCCGCTCAGGATCGTGCGGTTGGCCCAGCCGTCGCGCTGGCTGGCCTGCGTCTCCGTGCCGGCGAAGCCGCCCAACAAATGCAGCTTGTCCGGCACCGTGAAGCTGGCCGTGGGGTCGTTGCTATCGCCCGCCGCGCTCACGTCAGGGTAATACACGCCCTTCGCCACCCAAGTCTCGCCGCCGCCGGTCTGGCCGTAGTTCAGCGCGTCTTGCAAGGTGTTGAAGGCCGTGGCCCAGCTTACGCCGTCGCCGCCCGCGGTTGCTGCCGTGTTGACGAAGTAAACCGGGCAGGCGTCGCCGCGCCCGTCAAGATTGCTGTCGGCCTGGCCGGCGTTGGCCACGGTCGGGCAGTTGTCGGCGCTGTCGGCGATACCGTCGCCGTCGCGGTCGCTGCTGACGGTGAAGATCTGCGTGGCCTGCGCCGCGCTGTGGTTGGCGTCGCCGGCCTGGTTGGCGGCGATGGTGCAATTGCCCGCCGTGACGCCGGTCACGCTGTTGCCGCTGACGGTGCAAACGCTCGTGGTGGTCGAACTGAACGTGACCGCCAGGCCGGAGCTGGCCGTCGCGGACACCGTGCCGTGGCCGCCGACGACCACGGTCGGGGCCGCGCCGAAGCTGACGGTCTGGCTGGCCGGGTTGACAGTGACGTTGACCGTGCTGCTGGCGCTGTTGTAGTTGGCCGTGTCGGTCGGCGTGAAGGTCACGCTTTGCGCATTGGTGCCGGCGTTCGGCGCGGTGCCGGGCGTGGTGAAGGCGTAGCTGCCCGGCGTGGTGTGTGTGCCGCCGCTCAAGGTCGAGCTTGCCAAGGTCTGGCCGTAAGTGATCGCCGTGGCGGTCGGCCAAGTCGTGACGCTGGCGTTGGCCTTGTTGACCGTGACGTTGACCGTGCTGCTGGCGGTGTTGTAGTTCGCCGTGTCGGTCGGCGTGA
>Ga0265327_10001911_pt1 | contig 24056 bp, 17 predicted proteins | sample 41621metaG_FD_202089 | JGI IMG/M metagenome (GOLD analysis project Ga0265327, IMG submission 202089) | Rhizosphere microbial communities from Carex aquatilis grown in University of Washington, Seatle, WA, United States - 4-16-21 metaG | ecosystem: Host-associated > Plants > Roots > Rhizosphere...
CGCTGCCGGCATTTGGCGCGGTGGTCGGCGTCGTGTAGGCGAAGGTTCCCGCCGGAGTCGAAGAACCGCCGCTTAAGCTGGAACTCGCCAAGGTCTGGCCGTAAGTGATCGCCGTGGCGGTCGGCCATGTCGTGACGCTGGCGTTGGCCTTGTTGACCGTGACGTTGACCGTGCTGCTGGCGGTGTTGTAGTTCGCCGTGTCGGTCGGGGTGAAGGTGACGCTTTGCGCGGCGGTACCGGCGTTCAGTGCGGTGCCGGGCGTGGTGAAGGCGAAAGCGCCCGCCGGGGTGGCGACGCCGCCGCTCAAGCTAGAACTTACCAAGGTCTGGCCGTAAGTGATCGCCGAAGCGGTCGGCCAGGTGGTGACGCTGGCGTTGGCCTTGTTCACCGTGACGCTGACCGTGCTGCTGGCGGTGTTGTAGTTCGCCGTGTCGGTCGGCGTGAAGGTCACACCTTGCGCGGCGCTGCCGGCATTTGGCGCGGTGGTCGGCGTCGTGTAGGCGAAGGTTCCCGCCGGAGTCGAAGAACCGCCGCTTAAGCTGGAACTCGCCAAGGTCTGCCCGTAAGTGATCGCCGAGGCGCTGGGCCAAGTGGTGACGCTGGCGTTGGCCTTGTTGACCGTGACGTTGACCGTGCTGCTGGCGCTGTTGTAGTTCGCCGCGTCGGTCGGCGTGAAGGTCACGCTTTGCGCATTGGTGCCGGCGTTCGGCGCGGTGGATGGCGTGGTGAAGGCGTAGCTGCCCGGCGTGGTGTGTGAGCCGCCGCTCAACGTGGAACTTGCCAAGGTCTGGCCGTAGCTGATCGCCGAAGCGGTCGGCCATGCCGTGACGCTGGCATTGGCCTTGCCGATGCTGAAGCTCTGCGTGGTCTGGGTGGCCGTGTTGTAGTTGGTGTTGCCGGCTTGGTTGGCGGCGATGGTGCAGTTGTTGCTGCCTGCCGCGATGCCGGTCACCACGCCGCTGCTGCTATTGACCGAGCAGGCGGACGGGGTTTGCGAGCCGTAAGTGACCGCAAGGCCCGAGCTGGCCGTCGCCGAAGCCGTGCCGGTGCCGTTGTAGGCCACGGATGGTGCCGCGCCGAAGCTGAGGGTCTGGTTGGCCTTGCCGATGCTGAAGGTTAGTGTGACTTGCGTCGCGGCGGCATAAGTGGCGTCGCCGGCCTGGTTGGCGGCGATGGTGCAGTTGCTGGAACCCGCCGCGAGGCCGGTCACGAGGCCGCTGCTGCTGTTGACCAAGCAGGCGGACGGGGTTTGCGAGCTGTAAGTGACCGCAAGGCCCGAGCTGGCCGTCGCCGAAGCCGTGCCGGTGCCGTTGTAGGCCACGGACGGGGCCGCGCCGAAGCTGAGGGTTTGGGCCTGTTGTTGTTGGATTTGGGCGACGAAAGTGTCGACGCTGACGCTGTAGGCCCGCACCGGGCTGCCCCAGGTGGCGTTGCCGTAGCCGGCCACATAGACATTGCCGCTGCCGTCCACGGCGATGGCAGTGCCGAGCTCGCTTCCCGCGCCGCCGAGGAAGCTGTTCCAGGCCAGCGCGCCGCTGCTGCCCGTGAGCTTGGCGGCGAAGGCGTCGTAGCCGCCGCTGTAGGCCCGCACCGGGCTGCCCCAGGCGGCGTTGCCGTAGCCGGCCACATAGACATTGCCGCTGCCGTCCACGGCGATGGCAGTGCCGAGCTCGCTTCCCGTGCCGCCGAGGAAGCTGTTCCAGGCCAGCGCGCCGCTGCTGCCCGTGAGCTTGGCGGCGAAGGCGTCCTGGCCGACGCTGTAGGCCCGCACCGGGCTGCCCCAGGTGGCGTCGCTGTAGCCGGCCACATAGACGTTGCCGCCGCCGTCCACGGCGATGGCCTGGCCGACATCGGCTCCCGCGCCGCCGAGGAAGCTGTTCCAGGTCAGCGCGCCGCCGCTGGTGAGCTTGGCGGCGAAGGCGTCCTGGCCGACGCTGTAGGCCCGCACCGGGCTGCCCCAGGTGGCGATGCTGTAGCCGGCCACATAGACGTTGCCGCCGCCGTCCACAGCGATGGCATTGCCGAAATCGGCTCCCCCACCGCCGAGGAAGCTGTTCCAGGTCAACGCGCCGCCGCTGGTGAGCTTGGCGGCGAAGGCGTCGTTGCCGACGCTATAGGCCCGCACCGGGCTGCCCCAGGTGGCGGCACCGTAGCCGGCCACATAGACATTGCCGCTGCCGTCCACGGCGATGGCCTGGCCGTAATCGCTTCCCGCGCCGCCGAGGAAGCTGTTCCAGACCAGCGCGCCGCTGCTGCCCGTGAGCTTGGCGGCGAAGGCGTCGTTGCTGCCGCTGTAGGCCCGCACCGGGCTGCCCCAGGTGGCGGTGCTGTAGCCGGCCACATAGACGTTGCCGCCGCCGTCCACAGCGATGGCAGCGCCTACGTCAAATGAGCTGCCTAGGAAGGTGTTCCATAGCAAACCGCCGCTGGCGTTGAGCTTGGCGACAAAAGCGGCCTGGGTGCCGCTGTAGGCCCGCACCGGGCTGCCCCAGGTGGCGTCGCTGTAGCCGGCCACATAGACGTTGCCGCTGCCGTCCACGGCGATGGCCTGGCCGTAATCGAGTCCCGCGTCGCCGAGGAAGGTGTTCCACGTCAGCGTCGGGTCGATCACCACCGGCAGGGCCGGGTCGTGGTCACCGAGTTCAAAGCCCAGTTCCTGCCCGCCGCGCAGCGCGAAGGCCACGGCCACCGGCAGGCGCCGGCCGTCTTTTTCCTGCCAGGCGACGGGGGCGGATTCGGTCAGGCTGCCGGTCTCGAAGCGGATGCTGAGGCTGCCGTCTGGGTTCAAGGCCAGCGGGCGGTTGTAGCGCAGCTTGGCCTTTGCGATGTCCGCGCCCGGCGCGAGAGTCCAGACGCTCTCGGCGATGCCGCCTTCGGCGGCGCGGTAGCGCAGATCCACGCCGTCCCACAGGCCGGGATAGCGCACCTCGGCCAGCGCCGGGGCGGCTTGGCTTTGGCCGTCGCCGCCGACTTGGTCGCTTTGCGGGGCGACCGGGTTGGCGCCGACGAATTCGACTTTCAGCGCGTGGCTGCCGGTGGCGACGTAGGCGTAGCCGGGCGCGAAGCCCAGCACATGGCCGCCGCCGCTGAACTGGCGAAGCTGGGCGGGTTTGTTTTCAAACGGGTCGAAGCCGGGCTTAGGCTGCGCGGCGGCCAGGGCGCTGGGCAAGCCCGGCGCGGCGGCTGCCATCGCCGGGGCGGTGCTGGCCAGCCCGGCAACAAACGCCAGCAGCAGGCCCAGCGCGAAGGCCGGCAGCCCGCCTAGGCGGGCGTGGCCTGGCCTAGGGGCTAGGCCGGGGGAGGGAATTGGATGGGCGTGCATAGGGATGGCTTTCTCCTAATTATTTAACGGGTTGGCAATTGTGAGCGGTGTCGCGGCGCGGTGTGCGGAGGCGGTTTTTTTGCCCGGCGGTCGCAAGCCTGCTTGCGGAGCCACCCTGTCGCAAAAACCACGTAGTTTTACCTATATTTTGGCCTGGATCAATTTTTTTGCCGCGGCGAAGGCAGCCTTGGCCCAGCCCGCCAGCGCCAGCGATAACATCCCTCCCAGGGATGTTATCGCTTCCCTCCCGCCGCCCGCCCAGCGATAACACCCCTCGAAGGGGTGTTATCGCTCGCTCTATTCAGCCAAGCAATATTCAATCGCCCCATCATCGGCGTCATGCGCACCATGGAAGGCTTCAAACGCTTTAAGGCTGCCGAACAAGCCCAAGACCTCGGCGCGTCTGACCCGGCTAGGCGCGGGGCTGAAAAATGCCCGGTAGCTGTCATAGCGCCACAGTTCTGGTTTTGCCACCAAGCCATGTTTGACCGGGTTGCGGTGGATGTAACGGATCAAACTCATCAAATGCGTATCCGTGGCCACCCGCAAATGCTTGGGATGCTCTTGGAACAAGCTACCCCGCCGCCCTTCTTGTTTGTTGATGGCCTGCGTGTAGGCAATCGCCAGCCGCCGCCAGGACTCCATCGCCGCGCCGTCCGAGCCTGAACACACCCGCAGCAGAACATGAAAGTGGTTGGGAATCAGGCAATAGGCCCACACCTCGCAATGCCCGTCCATATACTCGCCCCATCTGCGCAGGAAAAACCCATAGTTGCGGTCTTGGAAAAACAAGCAGTCCGCTTGGCTATTGGCGCGGTTGAAGAAGTGGTAGAACTGGCCTTGGACTAGCGGGGCGGAGAGGGGCATCGGCGTGGCTCCGGGCAAATACAGATAACATCCCTTCAAGGGATGTTATCTGTCAAGCGCCGCCCGGCGCGGCGCGCCGGCCTCGCCCACGCCTCGCTGCTGGCCCTGCCCAACCTGCGCCGGGTCTATCTGGATCAACTGCCGCTGCGCGACAGTCCAAACCCCAAGCGCTGGCTGGTTGCGCTGATTTTGGCCGACACCGGCGAACTGCCCGCCTTGGTCGGCCAAGTGCGGGCGCACCAAGCCCAGGCCGCCGACGGCGTCGTCTGGCTGGATCTGCTGGACAACGCCACCATTGCGGCAAAAACCGGCCTGGCGGTTGAGGAGGTGGCAGGCTTGCGGCAGTAGACATAGCCTGGGTTGCTGCCGCCGCAAGCCTTCAGACCATGGCTTGACAAGCCGCCGACGCTCGTGCATCGTCAAGCCGAGAATTTCCCACCCCAGCCTGCGAGGTTGCCCGGCCATGAGTGAATCTGCGATGAACGAAGCGGAATGGGCCTTGCGGCTGGATCTGGCGGCCTGCTTCCATCTGGCGGTGATGCAGCAGTTGCACGAAGGCATCGCCAACCATTTCTCCGCCGTGCTGCCCGACGGCCGGCATTTCCTGGTCAACCCGTTCGGCCTGCATTTCTCGGAAATCACCGCGTCGAACCTGATCGTCTGCGACTTCGCAGGCCAGGTCGTGCGCGGCGACGGCGAGCCCTCGGCCTCGGCGCACCACATCCACGCGCCGCTGCACCGGCTCGTCCCGCGCGCCCGCGTGCTGCTGCACACCCACCAGCCCTACGCGACGGCGCTGACCATGGTGGCCGGCGGCCGGCTCGAATGGGCGCTGCACACCACCTGCCGCTTTTATGGCCGGGTGGCTTACGACACCGACTACGACGGCGTGGCGCTGGCGGATTCGGTCGGCGAGCGGATGGCCGCCGTGCTGGGCGGGGCCGACGTGCTGTTTTTGGGCAACCACGGCGTCATCACCGCCGCGCCGACCGTGGCCCAAGCCTTCGACGATCTATACTTCATCGAGCGGGCCGCGCAGACCCAGATCCTGGCAATGTCCACCGGCCTCCCGCTCGCGCGGCTGGATGAGGCGCTCGTCCGCCAAGTCGCCGAGCAAACCCGCCATGAACGCTTTGACCTAGGCTACATCGAACGCCACTTCGCCGCGCAGAAGCGCCTGCTGGACGCTTCGGGCGGGCATTACCGCCGCTAATTTTTAAGGATAAACGCCGATGAAACTGTCCCCTTCACTGCCGCTGCTGATGATCATGGCCGCCCACCCGCTGCATGCCGAACCCGCGCTGACCATCTACAACCAGAATTTCGCCGTCGTCCGCGACACCGTGCCCTTGGATTTGAAAGCCGGCGTGTCCGAGTCGCGCTATGCCGACATGGTCTCCCAACTGGAGCCCGACTCGGTGATTCTGCGCGACCCGTCGGGCAAGACGAAATTCCAGATCCTCGAACAAAACTACCGCAACGACCCGGTCACGCAGGAGTTGCTGCTGTCGCTGTTCGAGGGCAAGACCATCGACTTTTTCGTCAAAGAATCCAACAAGCCCGACGCCACGGTGCAAGGCAAAATCATCCGCAGCGGCTACAAGACCCACACCCAGCCGGTCATCGAGGTGAACGGCAAACTGCAATTCAACCTGCCGGGGCTGCCGGTCTTCCCCTCGCTGGGCGACGACACGGTGCTGAACCCGACGCTGGCCTGGAAAATCGAATCGGCCAAGGACGCCAAATTCGACGCCGAGCTGGCTTATGTGACCGGCGGCTTCACCTGGGAAGCCGACTACAACGTGGTCGCGCCGGAAAAAAGCAACACGGTCGACCTGGTCGGCTGGGTCACGGTCAAAAACGAATCCGGCAAGACGTTCAAGGAGGCGCGGGTCAAGCTGATGGCCGGCGATGTCAACAAGATCCAGCCACTGCCGGCCGCGCCGGTCGCTTTTGCCAAGCGGGCCATGGCCATGGCCGAAATGCCAGCCCCGGTGGTCAGCGAGAAAGCCTTCGACGAATTCCACCTCTATACCCTGGCCAACAAGACCACGCTGCGCGACCGCGAGACCAAGCAAGTCGAGTTTGTCCGTGCTACGGCTGTCAAGATGGAGCGGGTTTACGTCTACGACGGCGCGCAGCTCGGCGGCTGGCGGGTCGGCATGCTGTATGGCGACAACCCGGGCTACGGCGCGGAGTCGAACAAAAAAGTCTCCGTCTACCGCGAATTCAAGAATTCCCAGGAGAACAATCTAGGCGTCCCGCTGCCGAAAGGCCGCGTGCGCTTTTACAGCCAGGACGCCGCCGACCTGTCTTTGCAGTTCGTCGGCGAAAACACCATCGACCACACGCCCAAGGACGAGCTGGTGCGGATTTACACCGGCGACTCGTTCGATCTGGTCGGCGAGCGCAAGCGCACCGACTTCACGGTGAACACCGCCAACCAGCGCGCCAGCGAATCCTTCGAGGTCAAAGTGCGCAACCGCAAGAAAGAACCGGCGGACATCCACGTCGTCGAACACCTGTTCCGCTGGGCCGCCTGGGAAATCAAAGACAAGTCGCAGCCGTTCGAGAAAAAAGACGCGCAAACGATAGAGTTCCGCGTGCCGCTGAAGCCCGACGAGGAAAAGACCGTCACCTACACCGTGAATTATTCTTGGTGAAATGCGTCCGCGCCTGCCCGCCTTAAGCGCTGTCCGGCGACGGGCGGCGAAGCTCCTCGCCTTCCGCCGCTTCCCGCCGCCGCAGGAACGGCAATTCCAACGCTTTTACGCCGACAAGACCTATCCCAGGGCGCACTTCGGCGTGGTCTTCGGACTGGTGGCCTGGATTTCCTTCGCCGTCTGGGACAAGCTGGCGTTTCCCCAGTCACTGCCCGAGTTGGTCGCGATCCGCCTAGGCGTCGTCGCCCCGTTCATGGGCGGCCTGGCCTGGTTCATCATCCATAGGCCCCAGCGCTTCAAGGCCCGCATGCAAACCTGGCTGTCCCTCGCGCCGGCGGCGGCAATGCTAGGGCTGTTCCTGATGATAACGCTGAGCTGGGAGGATGAATCGAAGCAGGCGTTCCAACATCTGTGGCCGGCCTTTTCCGGCCTGTGCTTCTTCCTCTACGCGTTCCTCGGCCTGCGCCTGCTGCCCGCCGCCGCCTTGGGCGCCGCCAGTTTTGTGTTGGCGTGGATCGCGGGGGCCAGGCAAGGCGTGGACACGCCCGCGCTGGGCGCGGCCCTGCTGCAACTGGCCATCCTCAATCTGCTGGGCATGGTCGTTTGCGGCCGGATGGAAATCCAAGAGCGGACGTTGTTCCGGCTACGCCAACACCACCGCCGCCTGGCGCGGAATGCGCGGGAAGAGCGGCTGAACGTCCAGGACGCCCGCGACGAAACCCTGCTCGAAAACGCCCGCGCCGAAGCCGCGCTGATGCTGGCGCGGGCCGAGCGGGAGAAACTGGCGGCGGCCGTCGCCGAGAAAGAGCGCTTCCTCTCCGCCGCCTACCACGACTTGCAGCAGCCGCTGTCGACCATCGGCCTGTACGCCCGGCTGGCCAAGTCCAAGCTCCGGCAGGGGCTGGACGCCGGGCCGCACGCCGAGTTGGCCGTCATCGAGGGCGCCGCCGCGGACATCGCCCTGATGTTCAAAGGCGTGCGGGACGTTTGGGAAATCGGCGCGACGGCGCCGGAGATCGAAACGGTCGATGTGAACACCCTCCTTGAGGAAATCGAGCTTGAACTGCGCGAGCGGGTCAGCCTCAAGGGCCTGGCCTTCCGCATCCGCCCCCGTGCCGCCGCCTGGGTGCGCAGCGACCGCACGCTGCTGAAGCGGGCGCTGTCCAACCTGGTCAGCAACGCCATCAAATACACCGACCGCGGCAACGTGCTGGTCGGGGCCGTCGCCTTGAAATCCTGCGTCCGCGTCGATGTCCGCGACAGCGGAATCGGCATACCGGCGGAGTTCCAAAGCCGCATCTTCGACGAATACTTCCAAGTCGGCAATTCCACCGGTGGCCCCAAGCAGGGCTTGGGGCTGGGGCTTGCCATCGTCCGGCGGATCGAGCAGCACCTGCCCGGCCACCGCCTGCGCTTCGCCTCCAAGCCGGGGCAGGGCTCGCGGTTTTCCCTGCACATCCCCCTGTCCAGCAGACCGGCGGCGGCCGCAGTGGCCGCCCAGCCCGGCCAAGACCGCGCCCTGCAAGGCAAATACGTGGTGGTCGTGGAAGACGACCCCGCCAACCTCGACGGCCTGGCGCGAGCCATCGGCGGCGCCGGCTGCCTGGTCGACGGCGTGGACGGCGCGGCGGGCGCCCGGCGGCTGTTCGAGGGGCGCGACCGCTGCCCCGACATCCTGGTGGCCGACTACCGGCTGCGTCAAGGCGAAACCGGGCTGGACGCCGTGGCGGCGCTGCGCGAGCGCTTTGAATGGGCGGAGGAGGTGCCGGTGCTGTTCGTCACCGGCGAGCTGGACATCAACGCCAAGCTGGCCGGCTTTAAAGGCGTCTTCGCCATCCACCACAAACCCATCGACGCCGACGCCCTGCTGGCCGACCTGCGCGAGCTGCTCAGCCCTCCCCCGGCGCAATCTCGTCCGCCGGATCGCTGACCCCCGGCGGCCCCAGGCAAATCCCCTGCCGGGCGATCCAGGCCACCAGTTGGGTGCGGCCCACCACCTGGAAATGCGCCAGCAAGTCGCTCACATGCTTCTTCACCACCGGCACCGAGATCCCCAGCATACTGGCAATCCGCTTGTTCGGCAGGCCCTGCACCAACAGGCGCAGCACGTCCCCCTGGCGCGGCGTGACGCCCAGCTCCGCCGCCTGGCAGATCCTGGGCAAGGCCGGCCGCCGCCGCGCGTCTTCCCCTTCCGCCCTGGAGCCTAATATCCGGGGTTGCGCGCCGACCAGCGAGGCCGGCAGGAACACCCCGCCGGCCAAGGCCGTCCGCAGCGCCGCCACCACCATGTCCGGATTCTCCGACTTCGGCACGAAGCCCATCGCCTTCAACTCCAACGCCTCCTCGACCAGGCTCCGGCCCATCGCCTGGCCCGACACCACCACCACCGGCAGGCTGGGCCGCGCCTCCTTCAAAGCTTTCAGGCACGCCAGCCCGTCGCCGTCGGGCAGCCCCAAATCCAGGAAGACCAGGTTCAGCGGTTTTTTCCGCGCCACGGCGATGCCCTCCGCGCAAGTGCCCGCATGCAACACCTGTGCGGAAGGCTCCAACTCCTTGAGCAGCAATTCCAAGCCCGCCCGGAACAGGGGGTGGTCGTCGATGAGAAGAATGCGCATGGGAAGGGTGGCGGATTTTCGGGGTTGCTTAACTATAGCGGTCATGGGCTCGCCGTGCATTGCTACTTGAAGAGGGGGGAGATGGTACTTTGGTAGGGGGTCTTTTGTCGCGTTGAAAAGGGGCAGGAGGCGCGGCATGATAATTCAACAGCGGCACCGCCACCCCATCTGTATCTGTGGATCAATCCATATGGTTTGCTTGATTTGCGATGTGGTTAGCAAAACAGGAGACAGAAGCACCAGGCAAAAAATTATGTAGTGACAAAGTGACCCCAAAGTGTTCAATTAAAAGATGCCGCAGGAGGTAATAATTATGGGACTCCCAACAGGTTTAGAAACAGACAATTGGCCATTGGTTGAAGCCAAATGGTTCACGGATATTATTGGCACACAACGCAAGGTTCGACTCGTTGTGATCCATACCATGGAGGCACCCGAAACAGACAATACCGCCGAGAACGTGGCTAAGTTTTTCCAGAGCTTGCCTGCCAACCGCAAAGCCTCGGCCCATCTGTGCATCGACAATAACAGCATTGTCCAGTGCGTACGTGACAACGATGTGGCGTTTGCCGCGCCGGGGGCCAACCGCGACGGCATCCATTTGGAACTGGCCGGCTTTGCGAGCCAGAGCAGCGCCGATTGGTCTGACGATTATAGCAAAGCGGTGTTGAACAACGCGGCCAATGCCGCCGCGCAGTATTGCTTGAAATATGGCTTACCCCGAAAACATCTGAGCAATGCCGAGCTTAAAGATGGGGATGAAGGCATTATCGGCCATGTCCAGGCATCGGAGGTTTACAAGAAAAGTGACCATACCGATCCGGGCGGAAATTTTCCTTGGAAGGATTTTATAGCCCTTGTTGATAAACACTACCTGGAGCGCCGAAAAAGCCTTGACCTTCCGCCGCCACTCTAGGTTTTCTAGGCTAAGTTGCAATATCTCATTAGTGTTCACTACCGAAAGAGGAATAAGTCATGGGCATGGTCAAATTCGAAAACAACTGGAAATATCAAAGCTACCGCCCCGATCCCGGTTCGGTTGCCGCCGATCCAGACTCTCCCCCGATATTCGTTCCCTGGTCTCCGCCTGGCGTGGTGACCATCAATGAAGACGGGGCCACTGGCACATTAGTATTAGCGGGGGTGCCGATCCCACTCAACCTCACATTCCAGATCACAGATGGAAACCCCGCAATGCTCTCCATTTCGGCGGTAGCGAACCTGCGCAACGGCAAGCAGTTCACGAACGAATTGCAAGGATGGTTTGTCCCTGCCACGCTCGATGCGGCAGTGGACGCCACCAACCCGTATGTCGTGCGGGGGTCGATTGTCCAAACCAGCGAGGACATCGCCAAGCCGCCGCAGCCAATATTCACGACCGGGTTTTTCATCCTGGAACCACTTCCATAATGCGGCAAGGCGCAACGAGGTAAAGCGCGGTAACTTGGCAATGTCGCAGGGGCGGCTAGAAACAAACTGTTTATGCTCCGCGATTGCTCGCGATCCGCAAACTTGCCGCACCCTGCCGCGCTGCTATAATCCGGTGAAGCCAGTAAACAAGCATTTACATTCATTACAGAGGACATTGAAAATGTCAAGGACATTTGTAGCGTGCAAAAGCAAAGTGCATAACCGAGGCAATCCTCCTGATGCATTCCTCAACGAAATCATTGACTGGGCGCGTAGTGCGCCGGATGAGGTTTTTAAGCCCAACCCAATACACGACATTTATTCAAATGTTTTAGCGGATCTAGGGCCATGGAGGGGGCTTCCTCACAGGAAAGCCGCAATGCTTGAGGTTCTGCGTGTCCTGGGTGGCTTTGAAAGCTCTTGGGATTGGAATGCGGATGTCGATCCTACAAATCCAAGCTCAAATACGCCATGTACTGAAGAAGCAGGTATTTTTCAATGCTCGGGCAACTCCATGTCGTTTGATAAGTCCTTGGAAGATCTTTTGCGGCACGCAACAGGCAAAAAGGATTGCGACACGTTCAGAGCGGAAACTAAATCAAATCACAAGTTCGCAATTGAGTACTGCGCCAGACTTCTTCGCTTCACCGTGAATCACCATGGCCCGGTCAAGCGCAAAGAAATCAATCCATGGTTGCGCCGCGATGCTGTTTCCGAATTTGAAGGCTTTTTGTCTTAGCGGGTACGCGGGTGAAAAATCCTAACAAAACACGATAAGGCACAGTAATTTAGCAATGCCGCAGGACGCGATGAAGAACGAACTGAACCGTTTATGTTCCGCGACGGGTGCGGTTCACAAGTTCACCACACCTTAGCACAACTTCAAATTTCAAAATGGATCATGCATCGAACACCAAGTCCCAGCAAAAGACCAGAACATGAACCTAAGCCGCATCGTCCTCCTAGAGTTCGACTCCAAGCCCAACGACTTGGGCAAGGGCAAAAAAATTTCCGACGGCCTGTCCGCCGTGCTGCAAATCGGCAAGACCCTGTGGGTCGCCAACGACGAATCCATCAGGCTGGAACGGCTGGGCCTGGATGAAATCGTCGACACCGGCTATTGCCATGGCAAAGACCACAAGCAGTTCAAGCTGGCGGAATACCTTGAGCTGCCCGCCGCCAAGGGGGAGGCGGACTTGGAAGGGCTGGCCTACGCCGACGGCTATTTGTGGCTGGTCGGCTCGCACAGCTTGAAGCGCAAAAAACCGAAGCCGGACAACAACGGCGACTACGATTACAGCGAGGTCGACGAGAAGCTTGCCGAGTTGGAGGGCGGCGGCAACCGCTATCTGCTGGCCCGCATTCCGGTCGAGAACGACGCCGATGGCGTCCCCTGCTTACAGAAAACCAGCGGAAAGCGCCGCGCCGCCCGTTTGCGGGGTGACGCGTTCGGCGACGATTTGACCTTGGCGCTGCGCGGAGACAAGCATCTAAGCCCGTTCCTGCCCATTCCGCCGACGGCTACAGACGACCCATGGCGGGGCATCCCCGGCAAGGACAACGGCTTTGACATAGAAGGCTTGGCTACGGTCGGCAAGCGGCTGTTCATCGGCCTGCGCGGGCCGGTGTTGCGCGGCTGGGCGGTGGTTTTAGAGGTGGAGCCTGTCGAAGACGGCGACGGGTCTTCGTGGCTCAGGCTAAAGCCCGTCGGCCCAAACGGCCAGCTTTACCGCAAACACTTCCTGCAACTGGGAGGCCTCGGCGTCCGCGACTTGTGCGCACAGGGTTCAGACTTGCTGGTCTTGGCCGGGCCGACGATGGATCTCGACGGGCCGTCGAGACTCTTCCTGTGGCCGGGCGGCGCCGAGCCGCAAGCGGAGGCAGAGACCGTCGCCAGATCCGGCCAGTCGCGGCTTCTGCTGGATCTGCCCTTCGGCGAGGGCGAAGACCACGCCGAAGGCATTGGCCTGTTCGACTGCGGCGGCGGCGGGGCCGACGCTGTCATCGTGGTTTACGACGCCGCCTCGAAACGTCGGCAGTCAGGGGAGAACACGCTGCTGGCAGATGTTTTCACCCTCCCGGCGGTCTGAAAACCCTAGGGCACCTCGAAAAATCTCGCACCTCGACAAGCTCAGTGCGAACGGGGTTAACAAAATCAACCTCTTCCGTTCGTGCTGAGCCTGCCGAAGCCTGTCCTGAGCTTGCCAACGGAAGAGGTTTCTCGAGTTGCGCCTAGGGCGACTCTGCCGCCAACCTTACAACCATGCCGCACTCTTGTAAACAGTGTGGGCGAGGAAGAAAAGACAGCCGCCTATACCGTCAACTATTCATGGTGACCGCTGTATTACCCCCTCGCCCGACACTAGAAAGCCCAGAGGCGAAAGCCTTTGTTTCCATCGCCTTATTTGACCGCCCCGCTTTTGTCAACCCGACATTCCAGGTAATATTACCTGGAACACCAAAAAAATACCGTTCCCCCTCAAAAAACAATTGCATTACAGCTTATGGAATGGTTACGATTAAACCGTGGCTCGACAATCTTCACACGTGGATACCGAGGGTAGCGCCTCATTTCAATATCGAAGCACCGAACAGGAGACACGCCCATGTCAAAACTCATCATCACCGCCTCCGCCCTGAACCTGCGCGACGCGCCCAGCACCGACGGCACATCCCTCGCGACGCTAGACCGAGGCGACGTGGTCGAATCCATTGAAACCTCCGCCGACGGCAACTGGCAAAAGATCAGCCACGGCGGCGACACCGGCTGGGCCTCCCTCAAATATCTGCGCCCCGCCAGCGACGAGGCACCAGCCTCCACGTTTCCGTGGTTCGACATCGCCGTGGAGGAACTGGGAACCGGGGAAGTCGCAGGCGCCGGCGACAATCCGCGCGTCGTCGAATATCTGCGCTCCACCAATCTCGGCAGGGACATGGCATCCAACGACGAGACGCCCTGGTGCTCCGCTTTCGTCAATTTCTGCGTCGAGAAGGCCGGCTTCGCCGGCACCGACTCCGCCAGCGCCCGCTCCTGGCTGAACTGGGGGCGCGCGACCGACACGCCCGCCACCGGCTGCGTCGCGGTGTTCAAGCGCGGCGACCCGCCCAGCGGCCATGCGGCGTTTTATGTGTCCGAAAGCGGCGGCAAGATCAAAGTCCTGGGCGGCAACCAGGGGGACAAGGTGTGCTACGCGGAGTATGCGAAGGATCGGCTGCTGGGGTATAGGATACCCAAATAGCTGCCGGGATCGGGGGCGCGCCAGGCACAGCCCCCCGCGTTTGCGACAAAACGGAGCCGAAAACGACTCACCCACGGAACGAAAAGAGCGTGATGCGCCATGCCGACGCCAAACCAAGAGCCCGCCCCGGAAGAACGCCGCGACACCGGCAGCCCTGTCCACAACCATGTCCAAGAAGCGCAGGAAGCGGTTGGCCGCCTGCTCAAATATGCCGTCTCCGAGGCCCACCTGGAGGTCAGCGAAGACAGCATCATCAAAGCGGCCCCGCTACTGAAAAAACCCGCCGCCCAATTCACCGTGGAGGACGAGCAATCCCTGTGGAGCTTGTATAATTATTTATCCCGCCTGGTCACACCGGCGACGAACGAGAGCCTGTGGCTAAAAGAACAAATCGAGTACATGGACAGATTCCAGGGGCGGGGAATATCGGAAGCCTCCTACCGCCTCACGCGTGCTTACCAACGCTCGTACAGCTCGTTTAAATACATCGGCTATTTCTTTGGCATCCTGTTTTTTCTGCTGCAAAGCTACACCTACATCCTGTCGGATTCGCTGAACCGAATAGACCAATACTATGTGGACATGGCCAAGGTCGATGACCAAATCGCGGCGGCCAGGCAGGCAAACCCCGGTATCACGCTTTGCATGCAGCCGCTAAAAGGCTTGCGTGAACAAAAAAACCAATTCTGGCTGAAGATTGACAACCACTATCAGGTGCTGCACAAATTAGGCTATGTCTTTTGGGGATTTTTTTATCCGGACATAACCTCTCATTTTTACACCCCCAAACCCGCCGTCCACTGCCCCGCCAACACCACTGCCGCCGAAGCCAAACCGGTCGCGCCCGCGGGCACGGTTGAAAACCCGCCGCCCGAGGCGGCCACGCCGGTGGCGCCCAAAACTTTCCCCGAAGACGCGAAAACCGCGGCGCTGGCGGAAACCGACGAAGAGCGATTTGCCGAAGCCGAGCGGGCGACATTTTTCGAGGGTGCCAAATCGGTGCTGCACATCTGCAATTACCTGCTGCTGCCCTTGGTGCTGGGCACCTTGGGCTCGGTCGCCTATGTCATCCGCGGCATTCTAGACCGGCTCGCCAAGGCCAGTTTGACGCTGGGCTCGGAGCGCAGCGGAAAAATACGCATATTCCTGGGCTCCTTGCTCGGCCTGATCAGCGGCATCGTGATCGCCCCGGACATCAAGGAAGTCCAGAAAATCAGCTACTCGCCCTTGGTGTGGGCGTTTATGATGGGTTACAGCGTAGAATTTGCGTTCAGCCTGTTCGACGCGCTCATCGAACGCGGACGCCGCGCGATGGACTCCATGCGCGATGCTGCAACACCGCCCGCCTCTAGCGCCAGCACGGAGGGAGAACAAAAACCAGGAAAATAACCATGCGCCCTGTTTTGCGGCCCACCAATTGTACTGGTTCTTTTAATGACGCGCGATGCGCACATTAAGATGCCAATTAGGAGATTACCATGAAAGCCCTTCATAGAACCTGTCTACTTGTGCTGTTCATCGCTACTTCAGCCGGTTGCGCGCTAACTTCAACGCAAAAAGAGGCCACCAACCGCTTCGCGCAAGCCTCTGAAGAAATTGGCGATTTTTCCTCGACCGAATTCAGCCATTTTCGATCATCCACCATCGACATGAACACCACCAGCGTTATCCTTTATGGAAACGCAAAACCCGACGATCTCGACGGGGCGTTCGATTCCGATCAGGTCGTTGAGCGCGTTAAATCAGCGCAGGCCTTATCGAGCTATGGAAAATTGTTGCTGCTGTTAGTGAACGACACTCAGGAGGCGGAATTAAAACAAGCATCAAACAACTTCGTGGACAGTTTCAAGTCCGTCAGCGGCAAGCAGCTCAGCGACAGCCAATTGGAAGGGCTCGGCCAGTTGGTGCAAGCCATCGGCTCCGTCGTGGTGGAATCCCGTAAAGCCGAAGCCGTCAAGAAGATAGTGCCTGCCGCCGCGAACGACGTGAACACCTTATGCGACCTTCTGATCAAGGATTTCACGCCCTCTGCCAACCAGCTTGCCACAGGATTCGACATCACGATTAGACAACTCAAGCAGGATACCGACTCCTTTCTGGAAAAGCCCGGCAAAAGCGCCAGCGACCGCCTGATCGCGATTGATGGAAGAAAGAGAGCCCAGGAGGAAAAAGACCATCTCGCCCAAATATCGAGCCAAGCCGTGAAAACACTGGAAGCATTGAAGAAAGCCAATACACAATTGGTCAACGCACTTAAAGACGACAGCATCTCGATTGAGGATATCAGAACACTAGGCAAAGAAGCCAACACCCTCAAAATCGCCGTCGGCGCATTGAGCAACGGCAAATAATGGCTAAGCGGCAACCCACTACGTTTGAGTAATCGAGGAGACATTTCATGTCAGAGACAACAACACTAGACGAAGACCTCCAGCAATTAGCGCGTTCCCTTGAAGCCCTGATTGACAAAGAGCCGGATACTCACAAAAAAGACCAACTTCGAAAACAACTTGATAAGATATACGAGGCGATACAAAACCGGGTGAAGCTGAATGTCAAACAGGCCACAGCGGAATACCGACAAGCCAGGGAGGGCGTCGAGCAAGCGAGCGGAGAAGTTTCCGCGGCAATCCAAGATCTGGCAAAAGTCGCGGAAACCATAAACACTATTGCCAAAGTGGTGGAGACATTGGGAAAGTTGGCAGCAGCGGCAGCGCCCTAAGGATTAGGGCCTGCTTACAACAAAGCGGGGTTGGGTTGCAGCAATAGAGCCGCAACCCAATACCCAAATCACAACCCCGACGCCCTCCGCAAATCCAAGGTGTACGGATGCTCTTGGCTGCACCCTTCGTCCGCCAAGATCAACTCGGCCTTCATCGTCCCCGGCGTGTGGCCGAAATTCCAGAAACGCCCCACCCGCCTCGCCTCGGCCTCGTAGGCGTTGACCGGGAAGGTGTCGTAGTTGCGCCCGCCGGGATGGCTGACGTAATAGGTGCAGCCGCCGACGGAGCGGTCGTTCCACAAGTCGATGATGTCGAACACCAGTGGCGCGTGGACGCGGATGTTCGGATGCAGCGCCGAGGGCGGCTGCCAGGCGCGGTAGCGCACGCCGCCGACGAACTCGCCGCGCTTACCGGTGTTGCGCAGCGGCACGCGGCGGCCATTGCAACTGATCGCGTAGCGCGACTCGGTCATGCCGTCGATCTTCACCTGGATACGCTCCACCGACGAATCCACATAGCGGGCGGTGCCGAAGGAGGTCGTCTCCTCGCCCAGCACGTTCCAAGGCTCAATCGCGAAGCGCAATTCCATCTCCATGTTCTGCGCGCGGATCGTGCCGTAGTGGGGGAAGCGGAATTCCAGGAACGGGTCTATCCACTCTTTGCGGAACGCGTAGCCGGCCCGGTTCAGATCCTCGACCACCTCGCCCATGTCGGCGGCCACATAATGCGGCAGCATGAAGCGGTCGTGCAATTCCGTGCCCCAGCGCACCAGCTTTTGCTCGTAGGGCTCGTTCCAGAACTTCGCCACCAGCGTGCGCAGCAACAACATCTGCATCAGGCTCATGTGCGCATGCGGCGGCATCTCGAACGCGCGCAATTCCAGCAGCCCCAGCCGGCCGGTGGCGCTGTCCGGCGAATACAGCTTGTCGATGCAGAATTCGGCGCGGTGGGTGTTGCCGGTCACGTCGATCAACAAGTTGCGCAACAGCCTGTCCACCAGCCAAGGCGCGGGGGTCTCGCCGCGCGGCGTCTGGTTGAAGGCGATCTCCAACTCGTACAGCAACTCGTCGCGGCCCTCGTCCACCCGCGGCGCCTGGCTGGTGGGACCTACAAACATGCCGGAAAACAAATAAGACAAGGCCGGATGGTGCTGCCAATAGGTAATCAGGCTGCGCAACAAATCGGGCCGGCGCAGCATCGGGCTGTCGGCCGGCGTCGCGCCGCCCATAGTGACATGGTTGCCGCCGCCGGTGCCGGTGTGGCGGCCGTCGAGCAGGAATTTCTCCGTGCCCAGCCGGGACTGGTGCGCCTCCTCGTACAGCGCGACCGTCTTGTCCACCAGTTCGTCCCACGACCCGGACGGATGGATGTTGACCTCGATCACGCCGGGGTCGGGCGTCACCAGCAAGCGCACCAGGCGCGGGTCGCGCGGCGGCTCGTAGCCTTCCAGCACCACCGGGACGCCGCAGTCGTCGGCGGCGGCCTCAATCGCCGCGACCAGGCTCAGATAATGCTCCAGGTCGGTCAGCGGCGGCAGGAACACATGCATCCGGCCCTCGCGCGGCTCCACGCACAAGGCCGTGTGGATCAACTCCGGCCCGTGGCGGCGGTCGTCGCCATATTCCTGCTGCCGCACTTCCGGATGGGGCTCCTGGCCTTCGACCACATAACTAAACCGCCGCGCCACCTCGCCATAGGAATCCGCCAAGGGCTTGACCTCCTCGAACAGGCTGCGCTCCTGGGGGTAGTCGCGCTGCTTGATCCAAGGCAGCGAATCCGTCGGCAGGCGCAAGCCCATCGGCGAATCGCCGGGGATCAGATACATGTCGTCCCGCCTGAAGCTCCACAAGCTGCTGCGCCAAGTCTCGGCGACATAATTCCAGGCCAGCGGCAGCGCGTAACCGGCCGGCAGGTTCAAACCCCGATTCAGCAAACGGGCCAGGCGGCGGCGCTCCAACGGATCTTTCAAATCGGCGGACAAAGGATCGACGTTTTCCGGCAACGCGCCTTCTTTCCACAAATAGTAAAAAGCGTCCTCGTAACCCGGCAGCACATGGCCCGGATGGACTTTCAGCCGCTCGGCGATTTTCCGCGCCAAGTCGGCGGCCAGCTCCACGGTCACGCCATAATCCGCCGTCTCGTCCGCCAACAGCCTGGGGTTGCGCCAGACCGGCACGCCGTCGACGCGCCAATACGTCGCCATCAGCCAACGCGGCAAGGGCTCGCCCGGATACCACTTGCCCTGGCCGTAATGGCGGATGCCGCCAGGGCCGAAGCGCTCCTGCAGCCTGCGCACCAACACCCCGGCCCGCTCGCGCTTGTGCAGCCCGTCGGCGGCGGTGTTCCACTGCGCCGACTCCATATCGTCGACAGACACGAAGGTCGGCTCGCCGCCCATGGTCAAGCGCACGTCGCCCTCGCGCAACACCCGGTCGACATCGTGGCCCAAGGCCTCAATGGCCTGCCATTGCGACTCGCTGTACGGCTTGGTCACCCGCGGGTCTTCGTGGATGCGGGTCACTTTGTTCTCAAAGCTGAATTCACACTCCGCCTCGCCGATGTAGCCGCCGGTGATCGGCGCGGCGCTGACCGGATCGGGCGTGCAGGCCAACGGAATATGGCCCTCGCCGGCGAACAGGCCCGAGGTCGGATCCAGCCCGATCCAGCCCGCCCCAGGCACATACACCTCAGTCCAGGCGTGCAGATCGGTGAAATCCTCCTCCGGGCCGGAAGGGCCGTCCAGCGATTTCACATCCGCCGTCAATTGCACCAGATAACCCGACACGAAGCGCGCGGCCAGCCCCAGATGGCGCAGGATCTGCACCAGCAGCCAAGCGCTGTCGCGGCAAGAGCCCACCGCCCGGCCCAAAGTCTCCTCGCAGGTCTGCACGCCGGGCTCCATGCGGATCGAATAGCTGACATCCTCGTGCAGCCGGCGGTTGATGTCGACCAGGAAATCCACCGTGTTGCGGTGCGTGCTGTCGACCAGCGACAGCCAGTCGCGCAGCAGCGGCCCGTTCTCGCGCAATTCCAAATAAGGCACCAGCTCCTGCTTGAGCTGGGCGTCATACTCGAACGGGAACAGGTCGGCGTATTCCTCGACGAAAAAATCGAAGGGATTGATGACCGTCATTTCGGCAACCAGCTCCACGTCGATGCTCAATTCCTGGGCAGGCTCGTTGAACACCAGCCGCGCCAGATAATTGCCGAACGGGTCCTGCTGCCAGTTGATGAAATGCTGCTCCGGCAAGATCTTGATCGAGTAAGCGTGGATCGGCGTCCGGCTATGGGCGGCGGGGCGCAGCCGGAACACATGGGGCGCCAAAGTGATGGGTTTGTCGTAGTGGTAAGCGGTTTTATGGCGGATTGCCACGCGGATTGCCATGTTGTTCCTCCCGCACTGTCGGCGGCCAGATTGACGTGAAATAAAGCAAGCCCGCTAGGCGCGGGGTTGGTGATGAAGCATGCGCAGCAAATACCAAGCCATTGGCGCTGGGTCGCGGCGCGCGGGCGATGAGCCGGGATTTGGATGAGCGCAAGCCGGGTTTTACGGGCGTGGACAGGCGGCTTGCCAGGCATCGCGCACCAAGGCGGACAAGCGCGCACCAGGAAGGCACATTGGGCGGGCCAAAGCCGATCCAAACGGCTCATTTTTTTAGGATTGCCTGGTTTGCCAGGCTTACGCGGGTATTTAACCTGCCAAATATGACGCAGGCAAGAACAAACGTCCAGACTTTCCAGGCAAAGGCATGAAGTTGGAAATCCACCGGCGTCAAGGTAATCGCCTCATGCGCCTGCGCGACTTGCCCGGCGGAAACCAAGTCATGGGAAAGCACGGACTCGGACACGCTAGTCTGCGCATACGCGGCCGCCTTGTCGAGCAAAGCCCGCGCCCGGTGGCCGCAACGGATGTTGAGGCGGCTTTCTTTGATGTCAGTGGTGTTCATCGCAAACTCCGAATGGTCATGCGGTCAATTGTGCGCACATGGCAACGTGATCCGGCGCGTTCCACAAAATTTGGCTGCTCCATAATGCACCAAAGCTTAGCCTCTTAAGGAACTATGGCTGAACGGGGAGGATCGTTTGGCAGGATACTGGCATTTACTTCAAAGATCCGTAAAATGCGACAAAAGCAGCGAACAAAATGAACCGAGGAAGGAGGACGGTGCCGGTCACTCCAGCCATGCCTCGTTTCTGAATGGTTTCGCAGCCCTGCTCGCCCGTCCTACATCCTTAAAATTTAAGAACATGTCTACAAAAATAGTTGACATAAAAAGAATCGAAGAAACAGTTTTATGGAAAAAACTTGAATCACAAAATGACACTAAGGCAAAACCACTCATTGCACAATTGACACATCTCTGCGAGGAAGCTTCAGATCGAATGAAGGCGATGCCAACAACTTCGCCACAATATACATTGCATGATGAAAGCCATTTTCTTCGTGTGACTGAGTTAATGGCAATGGTGCTTGGCGAATCAATAGACCAATTGAATTCAATTGAGTTGTGCTTGTTGATTTTGTCAGCTTACTACCATGACCAAGGAATGGTCATGGATGAAACAGAATTTGCTCAACTCTCGACGGATGTGAAATTTCAGATTTTTCGTGACACCTGGTATATGGAACACCCCAACCAAAAAGATATTTCTATTCAGCTACAAAACTCCAACATTACCGGCACCGAACAAAGCCGCTTAGCCAGTTTGCTTGCAGAAATGGAAGCCGCCATGCTTACGGATTATTTGCGCACAACCCACGCAAAAAGATCGGCAACCTACATCATTGAGCGTTTTTCTGCTGACCAAAGACTTGAAATATCAGGAATAAATCTCGCAGATGTATTGGCAAAAATCTGTGAATCGCATTACTCACACACCAATGAATTAGTTCCTGCCAATGGCTACAATTACGACGAGCAGATTGGCTTATACAAAATCAACTTGTCGTTTATTGCCATTATTCTGCGTCTAGCGGACATCCTGGATTTTGATGCCGATAGGACTCCTGAGGTGCTATTAAGAACGATCCATTTCTCATCGTCTATAAGTCTTCAGGAGTGGAGAAAGCATCGAGGCATTCGAGGCTGGGAAATCAATACCAACTTGATCCGTTTTTCTGCCAACTACTCCCATCCGGCTTATCAAGCGGCTGCTTTTAAATTCATGGATTGGGTTGACAAGGAACTGAGCGAATGCCAAAACCTGTGTCGCTCATTTCCAGCGCAATTTCAACATTACAAACTTCCACTTCCTCCTATCGTTGACCGATCTCGAATCAAACCCTTAAATGACAGCTACATCTGCCACGATCTTGAAATAAGCCTATCACGCGATGAAATCGTAAAATTACTGATGACAGACAGGCTTTATAACAAGCCCTATGTCTGCATTAGAGAGCTGCTACAAAATTCATTGGATGCGCTCCGCTATAGAAAGTCCTTGTTTGCCTATTCCGACATGGAATGGAGCAAAGGGCGTGTCGATTTTTTGCACACCGTGGATAAAAACGGATACGAAATAATCCAGTGTAAAGACAATGGTTCGGGTATGGATCGTGATATTGTCACACGCTTTTTTACCAAAGCGGGCCGTAGTTTTTATCGTTCCCCAGAATTTGAGAGAGAGCGAGCAAATTTCAAAAAGAAAAACATTGACTATGATCCTTGCTCACAGTTTGGCATCGGCTTCATGTCTTGCTTCATGCTGGGCGACAGGATAAAAGTTGAAACTCGGCGCGATTATGGTTTAGGCAAGGCATCGGGCGAACCACTTGTCATCGAAATAAACGGCTTAGGCGGGCTAATTGTGATAAAAAAAGGCCCGGCAAACATGGAAGTAGGCACCACAGTGACTATTACTTCACGGAAAAAACCTTCGTTTCTGGATACATGGTCAGATAACGTTGTGTTAACTGCCGCACTGAAGCACTTCGCCGTGGCAACCGAATTTCCAATAACAGGAAAATGCGAAGTTGAAGACCTAGAAGACTATGTTGAAATCCCAACAACGCCTTCTTTTGTTCCAACGCTAATCGAGGGGGCAGGAATAAATCGAGCCTTGTATATTACAATTGCACTAAATTTCAAAGAGCTAGATGAAAACTTGGGTGGCATTATTCGCGAATCCTTCCTGATTGATGATACAGGCATCCCCTGTTTAGCGACTCAAGACATATCATGGGAAGCTGAAAGAGACGGCTCTAGCAAAAGCTTTGTGATTATGCAAAATGGTCAAAAGAAAAGTGAAGCACGCATAGTAAAAACTTACGAAGGCTCTCAAATCTCCATTGATGGGATTTTACTTTGCGGCGCTGCAAGCAGACCAGATATGCGCTTTGGCCATAGGGCAACTCATATTTTTGGCAGCCCACATTCTTTGGATGTCAGAGGCATCCTAAAGCCAGAAATCACCCCTGCCAGAGAGCCTGCTGAACATCATGGGTTTATATTTCGCCCACCAAAATGGAGGGCTTTGTCACATATTGTAGCGCAAGCCTCTGGAAAAATATGGGCAGAGCTGTTAAATGATTTCTTCCCCAAAGGGTTTGATAGCGAAACTTTTTGGAAGCTGCTTGTTGTTTACGGTGCGGATGCACGCGATATTTCTTTGGATTACATGTGGCATCATTTGTCAATTCCGCTAATCAAAGAAGAAACAAATTGGGTAAAACTATCATCCATCACGCGCCTGGCATTCCAGCGCAGCTACGAGGGATGGCATCTTGAAACGCTAGACAATCAAAAAGTCAGCCTCCCATTAGATCTAAGTGAATGGGAAAAAAGCGGCAATGACCACCCGAACATGACCGATCAAATCAATTCTGTAATCGTTGCGCTCAGCACATTGAGAATTGAAAATGGCCGCATAATATTTGATCTATCCGCCCCACATGATGAGCAAGCGACGGCCTCATCGCTTCGCATTTACACAGCAGGGCATAGTTTATCAGCAATACCATACTTAGGCAAAATTAAAGACGTCATCACAGCGCAATCTCCGATAAGAACAGCAAATCGTTCGCACTCATTGACCAGCCCTTTCAAAATGTTATAAAGAGCAGCAATAATACCTATGTTTAATTCAATATTGGTAACTACCAACGCCCTCCAAAATTCGCTATGCTGCGCCCATGCCTGAACTGAAGCGCCCGACACAAGCAGACCTAGACAGAATGAGCCATGCCGAGAAGGACGCGCTGATCCTGTCGCTGTTTG
>Ga0265327_10001912_pt1 | contig 24043 bp, 23 predicted proteins | sample 41621metaG_FD_202089 | JGI IMG/M metagenome (GOLD analysis project Ga0265327, IMG submission 202089) | Rhizosphere microbial communities from Carex aquatilis grown in University of Washington, Seatle, WA, United States - 4-16-21 metaG | ecosystem: Host-associated > Plants > Roots > Rhizosphere...
GCGACAAGATCGTGGAAGCATGGATCAACGGTCTGTTGTCCGGTCCGCAAACCCACGTCCGCAATGTCGTCTCCAATGCCGTGACGGCGCTTTGGCACATTCCCGAGACCTACACGGCGTCCGCTTTCGGCAAAGCCCGTCAGGCGCTGGGCGGCGAAGGCGAGGCCATTCCGTTTGGCGAAGCCGGCGCGCGTGCTTACGCGATGATCCGCGGCGCCAAAGAGGGCGTCGTCGCTGGCGCCAAGGCGTTCAAAACCGAAATGTCGTCCGACGGGTTGGGGCGCATCGAGTTCGCCCACCCGCGCGCGATCCCCAGCGTCAACGTGAATGTGCTGGGTAAAGACTTGGAAGTCGGCGGCAAACAAGTTCGCGTCTTCACCCGCGCCCTTATGGCGGAAGACGAATTTTCAAAAGCGATCGCGCGGCGGCAGGAAATCCACGGTCTCGCGTACCGGCAGGCGATCAAGGAAGGGTTGGCGGGCGACGATTTTGCTTCTCGCGTGGCCGAACTCGAAAACAACCCCTCGCCGGAAATGCAGGAAGTCGCGCAGAAATTCGCGGAATATCAGACGTTCCAAAGCCCGCTGGGCGAAGTGGGGCAGGCGGTTATGAAACTGTCGAACTCGTCGCCGCTTATGAAGCCGATAATCACTTTCGTTCGAACCCCGATCAATATCTACAAGGTGACGGCCGCGAAGACGCCTGCGGGTTTGTTGCTCAAGGACGTTCGCGCGGATTTGTCCGGCGCCAATGGCCCGATCGCGCGGGACATGGCGCTTGCACGCATGACGCTGGGGACGTCGGTGGGCGTAGCAGCCCTCACGCTGGCCGGGCAGGGCTTCATTACGGGCGGCGGACCTTCGGACCCGCGCGAGAAAGCGTTGCTCTATGCGACCGGCTGGCAGCCTTACAGCGTGCGGATTGGCGAGACCTATTACAGCTACACGCCGACCGAACCATTTTCGACGATCTTGGGCTTTGCGGCCGATGCCCACGACATCATGGCGAAATCGGGCGACGACGTGGGCGACGTCCCAGCCGCGTTCTTTGGTTCGATCGTCAAAGGCCTGGTCAACAAGTCCTATCTGAAGGGCGCCGCCGATTTGGTGCAGGCGGTGGAAGACCCGGAGCGGTACGGCAAGCGGTATATTCAGAACCAGTTGACATCCGTGGTCCCCAACTTCGTCACGCAATTTGCGCGCACCGAGGATCCGGTGTTGCGGGAAACGCGCGGTTTGCTCGACGCCTTCAAGGCGAAAATCCCCGGCCTATCGACCACGCTGTTACCGCGCCGCGACGTGTGGGGCGAACCGATCACGCACGACGGCAACCTTGGGCCGGATGCAATTTCCCCGTTCTATGAATCGCGCCTGAAGCACGACCCCGTGACGCAGGAGCTTCTCACGCTCGGCATTTATCCGGGGCAGCTACAGCGGCGCATCCGCGGCGTGTCCCTGACACCGGAGGAATACGACGACTACCAGCGCATTGCCGGCCGCCTGATGCGCCGGGCGCTGGACAGCTTCATTTCGATGGACGGCTATCAGGACGTGCCGGCGGCGCTGCGCAAGCGCGCCCTGCCCAAGTTCATAGATCGGGCGCGGGAAATGGCGCGGGCCCAGGTGCTCATGACGCACCCTCGCATCGTGACCGAAGCGACGAGGCTAAAAATCAAGGATTACGGGGGCGCCGAATAAGCAGCGCCCCCGGTGTTGGGCCGCCCACCCGAAGGTGAGCGGCCTTCCTGTTTAGCCTTTGAGCGCTACTAGCTTCGCGGTGACGACATCCGCCACCAACTCCGCTAGTCCGCGCTGGCGTGCGTTCAGTCGCTTCAACGCCCTCGAGCGTCGGCGCACGGCCGCGGATTGTGCTCGATCATCGTGTGCCAGTGTGATCACTTCGATTTGCGCGAGAAACAGCGCAGCAACATTCGGCGAGACCTCTAACGGCCCGCCCGCAGGCAGTTTGCTTTGCATGTCGGTTACCCCTTTGATGTGGGCGGACGATGCGCAAAACAAAGTTCCGGCGGTAGACTGTTGGAACAATTTTGTTTATACGGGAATGCAAGAAAGGCTTGCTGTGTCTCTGTTTCCGCAACATGGCGCGATTTTAGCAACGCGGGAGGCGACGCCTAAGGCGTAGGAGGTTGTGGGGGTGGTATCTGCAACACGGGATCTCTTTCGGCCGGCGGAAATTGCAATGTCGAAGATAGCTGCGTGAGCGTAGCTGCGGTCCCTTTTTCCTTTGGAGCGGCGTCATCCGCGGTTGGAGGTGGCAGAAATCGAACCTCGACCGTCATTCCTTTTTCGACTCTAGCAAACATTGACTCAAGGGCCCACTGTAAGTCGCCCCTTTGCTGCTGGTGGCTTCCCGCCGCTGTTGTTTGTGCGCCCAGCAGTTCTACTACTTTTGCGTCGATAGCGTTCGCGACTGTTGCTTTAATCTTTTCATCGCACAACTTGGCTATTTCCTCGTCTGAATAAGCGGGTATTTTTTAGGTCCGTTCGTACCCTACGGATTTGCAGCACGAGCAGCAGGGTATCCAAGACCCATTGGACGGCTTGCCCGATCGCGGCCACCGCTTCGCGGGATGTATTTAGAAGAAAATCGGGATCGCTTGTGGAAATGCGGTCAATGTTCAGGACTGGAGTTTCTTTTGCATAGGCTTCGCAGATAATTCTAAACACGTTACTCAACGTTCGAAGTTCCTTTCCGAATTCGTTGAGCTCGTTGGAAAACAGAATTCGCGGGATCATAACTCCAAGTTGAGCCGTCCCGGGCTCTGGCGTTGGAGCATCGATGCCGATCGAACCCAAAAGCTGCTGCAATTTGGTGAGCCGATCCAGATATTCTGCCCGTGTGTCTCGAAGTGCCGTCAAGCGATCTCGCATGACAGCCGGGGTAAGTTGATTTTCTGTCGAAAGCCTTCCGAAGAGAGCGCTTAGGTCCTCTAAAAAATAAGGAGCAGCGCCAATTTCCGTAGCTGCTTTTGCTTGGGCGTCGGTAAAACTGGCAATTAGCCGGTGGCTAACCTCACCAGTTTCCTGTGCGGTCTGTGCAAATGCCGTCTGCGAATTGGTGTCCTGGGGGTTTGAAACGATCTGTTGGAGGTATTGCACCGCTCTGTGCAAAAGCGGCTGAATCGGGAACTCGGTTTCACGACTAACTAAAAGATCCACGAGTTCGCGCAGTGTTTGTGCGTGCATATTTGCCCCCGCCTGTTACCTAATCCGTTGCATAATAAGTGTGGTGCCGGTTATCCGACTCGAACGGATGACCCCCTGATTACAAATCAGGTGCTCTACCAACTGAGCTAAACCGGCATTCCCAAAAGGTTTTCTACCTTCAAAATAATACCGCGCAACCTAGAAGCCGGGGTTGACGAACACTTACTTACAAATCAGGTGCTCTACCAACTGAGCTAAGCCGGCCCTGACCGGGACATACGATGGGCGGGCCCCCGCCGCAACGCCGCTGCCGCCCGGCCCAAAGAAAAATGGCTTCGAGCTATCGAACACCTCCAAACCGGCCCCATATTGGAGGGCCGGAAACGAATGGAGTGTGCGCACGGCAGCAGAAAGAGCAGGGGATACCCCACCCCCTCCCCCTATATCGAAAAACGCGAAAACAACCTCCGAAGGTTTATCTCTTGAAATCAATCGCTTACAAAAAGACGTTCATTTGCCGTCCCAACCACCGCCAGCCGGGTGTCGCCGCCGCTTTCCCGGTTCCCGGCCAATCGTGTAAGTCCGCGTCATGACTCGCATCCTCATCACCTCCGCACTTCCCTATATCAACGGCGTCAAACACCTGGGCACCTTGGCGGGCTCCATGCTGTCGGCCGATGTGTTCGCGCGCTATTCGAAGGCGAGGGGGCACGAAACCCTCTTCATCTGCGCGACAGACGAACACGGCACCCCCACCGAACTGGCCGCCATGGAAGCGGGCAAGGACGTGCGCACCTTCTGCGACGAACAGCACGCCATCCAGAAGAAGGCCTGCGAAGCCTTCGACCTCGGGTTCGATTTCTTCGGCCGCTCGTCCAGCCCGCAGAACCACGAACTGACGCAGCATTTCGCGCGCCAGCTCTGGAAGAACGGCTTCCTCGACGTGCGCACCACCAAACAGGTCTATTCCAACGCCGACAAACGCTTCCTGCCGGATCGTTATGTGATCGGCACCTGCCCGCATTGTGGTTATGACCGCGCGCGCGGCGACCAGTGCGAGAATTGCACCCGCGTGCTCGATCCCGTCGATCTCATCAATCCGCGGTCCGCGGTGTCGGGCTCGACGGATATCGAGATCCGTGATTCCAGCCACCTGTTCCTCAAGCAATCGCAATTCGTGCCGCAACTGCGCGAATGGATTAACGGCCACAAGAACGATTGGTCGCCGCTCGTCACCTCCATCGCCAACAAATGGCTCGATGAAGGCTTGCAGGATCGCGGCATCACCCGCGATGTCGAATGGGGCGTACCGGTGCCGGACGACATTGCCGACGGCGCGCTGAAAGGCAAAGTCTTCTACGTCTGGTTCGATGCGCCCATCGAATATATCGGCGCGACCAAGGAATGGGCCGATGCCAACGGCAAAGGCAACAGTTGGAAGTCGTGGTGGTACGACACCAAAGACGTTCGCTATTACGAATTCATGGGCAAGGACAACGTGCCGTTCCACACGGTGGGTTTCCCCGTCACCATCATGGGCTCGGGGGAGCCGTGGAAGCTGGTTGACCGGCTGAAGGGTTTCAACTGGCTCAACTATTACGCCGGAAAATTCTCCACCAGCGAACATCGCGGCGTCTTCATGGATTCCGCGATTGAATTGCTGCCCGCCGATTACTGGCGCTACTACCTGATGGCCAACGCCCCCGAAAGTTCGGATAGCTCCTTCACGTTCGAACATTTCGCGTCCGTCGTGAACAAGGATCTGGCCGACGTGCTCGGCAACTTCGTCAACCGTGTCACGAAATTCTGCGTCACGCGCTTCGAAGGCAAAGTCCCCGGCCACGGCGAATACGGCGCCGAAGAACAGGCGCTCATCACCGAGCTCGACGAACGCATCAAGGCCTACACCGATTATTTCGAAGCCATCGAATATCGCAAAGCCCTGGGCGAACTGCGCGCCATCTGGGTCGCGGGCAACGAATATCTCACCCGCGCCGCCCCGTGGACCGCCATCAAAACAGCGCCGGATCGTGCTGCCGCTGGCGTGCGCATGGGCTTAAACCTGGTGCATCTGTTCGGCCATCTGATATGGCCGATCATGCCCAAGACCGCGAAGAAGATTCACGAAGCTATCCAGCCCGCGCCCGAAGTAATCCCGTGGCCGGAAGAACCGATGGCCCTGTTTCTCGATCAGTTGGAAGCAGGCCACCCCATCAATCCGCCCGACGTGCTGTTCGCGAAAATCAGCGAAGAACAGGTCGCCGAATGGAAACAGCGTTTCGGTGGTGAAGACGCGAAAGCTTAAAGCCGCGTCCAGCCTTCGGGGCCAAGCGCTTCCAGCGGCCTGAACCGCGCCTTGTAATCCATCTTCTCGCTGCCGCGCACCCAGTAGCCGAGATAGACGTAAGGCAGACCGCGTTCCTTCGCCTGACGCACATGATCCAAAATCATGTAAGTGCCAAGGCTGCGCGCATCCTCGCCGGGATGGAAAAAGCTGTAGACCATCGACAAGCCATCGCGCAGCACATCGGTCAATGCGCAGCCGACCAGTGTACCGCGGCTTCCGTCATGCGTGCCGCGCCGAAATTCCACGATGTGCGTATCGACCGGCGTTTCTTCCACCATCGCCACATAATCGAACAATCCCATGTCCGACATACCGCCGCCCGAATGGCGCGAGTCCAGATAGGTGCGAAGAAGGGCAAACTGTTCGCGCGTCGCCTCCGCCGGCACTTCGGCACGGCGCAGGTCGAGATTGCGTTTGATGATGCGCCGCTGCGTGCGCGCCATGTCGAAGCCGTCCACGACGATGCGCACCGAGACGCACGCGTTGCACCCTTCGCACGCCGGGCGATAGGCGATCATCTGGCTGCGGCGGAATCCGGAATGCGTCAGCGCTTCGTTCAGCGGTTGGGCGAGCGTGCCGTTCAGGCGCGCGAACACCTTACGTTCGACCTTGCCCGGCAAATAGGGGCACGGTCCGCCCGGCGTCAGGAAGAATTGCGGTACGCGCGTCTGGCGCTGGTCTGTCACGTCAACCCACTCAATGCCCACCTGATGGCGAATAATGCAAAGGAAGGGGCCGCAGCGCTAGTACCCTTCGCACCGGGTGGTTTACAGTGCGCCCCCAGGCGGGGCAGGCGGCGCCTCCCGCATCAGCAGGATGCTCAGCCGCCGGTTGGCGCTGGCATTGGGGTCTTCCGGCAGCAGCGGCTCCGAACTTGCCTTGCCCACCACTTCATAGATGCGGTCGGCCTCAAGCCCGTCCTGGCTCAGGACCGCGCGCGCCGCATTCGCACGCGCAGCGGACAGTTCCCAATTCGTGGTGCCCTTCGCCCCGACAAACGCGCCGCCGTCTGTGTGCCCGCTGATCGACACGCGGTTCGGCAACCGGTCCACGATCTTGGCCACCGCGCTCAGCAAGCGTCTGGCAGCCGGTGTCGGCTCCGCGGTGCCTTTCTCGAACATCGGCCGCTGATCCTGATCGACCAGCTGGATGCGCAAGCCATCCGGCGTCTGGTCCACCATCACCTGCTTGGAAAGCTCGGCCAGTTCGGGGCTGTCCTGCAGCGCCTGGCGGATGGATTCGGCAGCACTTTCGAACTGCCCGTCCTGCGAAGATGGCACCGCCCGTTCCAGATGGTCCGAGCTTGGGTTCTGCGAGGCCGGGTCCTGTCCCTCGGCGGCGGTCGAGCCGCCCTTGTTGTTCTGCTTGTCCTTCGACTTGGTGGTGTCCGACGGGGAAGGGGGGCTCGACTTCTGGAAGACCGAGGTCTGCCCGCCCGCCTTCGCACTTTCCTCGCTCAACACCTTGCCGCCCAGCACACCGCCGGAGCCGGAGAAGGTCTGCGAAATGCTCTGGGCCGCGAAATAATCCGCGATGCCGCGCTTCTGTTCGGGCGTGGTCGTGTTGATCAGCCACATCAAAAGGAAGAAGGCCATCATGGCCGTCACGAAGTCGGCGTAAGCCACCTTCCAGGCGCCACCGTGATGGCCCCCGTGCCCGCCCTTCTTGACGCGCTTGATGATGACGGCGTTTTCGCCGGCCATATCGAACCCCAAAACCTAACTACCCTGCCGGTCGGGTTTGCGGTCATTATGGGCGCCGCAATCCTCGTCCAGCCCAACGTGGACGAAGGGTGCCATGGCCCCTATTAAGCAAGCGTTAGTCCGGAAGACCGCCCAAATGACCTTCGATCCCAAAGCCTTCCGCCAGGCTCTCGGCTGCTTCCCCACCGGGGTGGCGGTTGTCACCGCCTGCGGCGAGGCCGCCGATATCGGCATCACGGTGAACTCCTTCACCTCGGTCTCGCTCGATCCCCCCCTCGTCATGTGGTGCATCGACCGCCGGTCCGACCGCTTCAATGGCTTCACCAAGGCCGCTCATTTCACCATCAGCATCCTGGGCACCAAGCACCAGAACGTCTCCGCCAAACTCGCGCGCCAGGGCGAACACAGTCTCGAAGACATCGAACTGGTGGAAACGCAATCCGGTCCCCCCGCACTTGCCGAAGCGCTCGCTGTATTCGAATGCGAAAACCACGCCGTCTACGAAGGCGGCGATCACTCCATTCTGGTTGGACGTGTCGTGCGTTTCTTCCGTCAGGAAGCAGGCGAACCGCTCGTCTTCTTCCGCGGCAAATACGGCGCGCTCGCAAGCGGATAAAAAAAAGACGCCGCCGGAAACCGGCGGCGTCAGTCGAGGGGGACTGAAGTTTCGTTAAACGCTTACCAGCGCAGCTGGCCCCACAAACCGATTTCGTTGTAGGTGCCGTTGAGCAGGCCGCCGATGGTACCGTTCGAGGTGCTGAGGCCGCCGGTGGCAAAGGGATTGCCGCTGACAGAGGAACCGAAGCTGTCGTCGACCTTTTCGTGCTTAAAGACCAGCGAAATATCGACGATCTTCGCCGGGCTGTAAGAGATACCGACGTTGAAATACTTGTCTTTGATGTCGGTGGCGGTAACGCCCGTGATCCGGTTCTCCGAATTCGGGTTGACCCAGTCATAGCGGGCGAAAACACCCCACTGCGGATCGAACTGATACGATCCGAACACCGACACGCCGCGCGCATCGTCTTTGGCGGTGGTCGAGGCAACGGTCATCCAGTTGTCGGTATAGAAATATTCCACGCCGAACCGGATCGGATCCATCACATAAGCCGCCATCACGTCGAAGCGATTGGCAGGTTCCAACACCGGATCGGCCGCGGCGCCGTTGGCTTTTTCCACGTCCTTGCCGAGCTGGCCGTGATAGCCGCCGATCGCTCCGATGAAGCCCTGATAGTTGATGCTCACGCGGCCTTCGACGTCGATACCTTCCGAACGGTTGGTCGGATTGGTCGGGGCCTTCTTGTAGCCCATGCCGTTGATGGCCGAGATCTGATACGACACCAAATTGTTCATGAAGCTGCCGAGCATGTGCACGCCCCAATCCGCGGAGGTGCCATACTTGTCGCGGTCGATCATCACGTTTTCGACGTAACGATAGCCATACGTGTCTTCGACGAACGGCACCCACGGCAGGTCGGCGGCGCCCAGACGGAAGATCAGTGCATCGTCGAGCTTGGCCTGCAGATACGCCTTCTTGATGTAGAGCTGCGTTGCAGACGTGCCGCCGGAAACACCGTCATAGGTGAAGTCGGTCGTCAGGTTCGCCGAGAAGATGTCGTTAAAGGTGTGATCGATACCCAGATAGAATCTCTTGATGTCGAAGTTCACGCCGTCGGCGCTGTTGTAGACGTGGCCTGCGGGAAGATCGCTGTTGCGATTGATGCCGTTCACGCTCGTGATGTCGTAATACATACGGCCGCTGACTTTGGTGGTGCTCCACCAGCCGGACTTCGTGGCGGCGGCTTGCTCGTAAACCTGGTTCTGCAACGCCTCGACGTCGGATTGCGACGCGGGCTGTTCGGCGACTTCTTCCGGAGCCGGTGCGGGCGCAGCTTGGGCGGCCTGTTGCGCCTTGAGATCCGAGATTTCCTGTGCCTGCTGCTGGATGACTTGTTCCATCCGCTCCAGGCGCTGTTCCGTGGTGTCCTTGGCGAATGCCGGCGCGCTGACAACTGCGCAGGCCGCAGCACCCAACAATATCGTTCTGACTTTCATGTCTTCCCCGCTCGTGGCCGCAGGAGGATGCGGCGTCCGGCTCCCCTTCGTTGGTGGCCGGGGAGCGTCCTATCGGCGGGGAATATCAGTCCGGTGACAGAGCAATGACGGATTTAAGACAGCCGGGTTCCCTATGCTGCGGGCGCACAGCCGGTAGCTAAAATCCATACTTTCCAGATGCTTAATCTGGGTGCAAAAGCGCAACAGGCCCGGTGCTAAGCGTTTTGCACATGGCTGTCATGAGTGTGGTTATATATGTTGAATGCTATAATAACGATGCTTATGTTCTTCCCACTTGGAGGAGGAAGAATGCCGGATTCCCTGGATCGCGACCTGTTGGTGCTACTTCACGATGTAGCCCGGCTGCTTCGCACCCGTTTTGACCAGCGCGCGCGGGAACACGGCGCAACCCGGGCGCAATGGGCGATCCTGGCCCGACTCGAGCGTCAGTCGGGCCTTTCGCAGAACGAGCTCGCTGCCGTCCTCGAAGTCGAACCCATCACCGTCGCGCGTCTGGTCGACAAGCTCGAAGCCCGCGGCTTGGTGGAGCGCAGGGCCGATCCGAACGATCGCCGCATCTGGCGCCTGCACAACCTGCCGGCCGCCAAACCCATCGTCGATAAGATCACGCTCTATCGCGAGAACATGAATGTCGAATTGCTGGAAGGCATTTCGCCCGATCTGCGCGAGTCGCTGATCGACGCATTGTTGAACATGAAAAACCATTTGACGGATGCGGAGAACATGAAGCTCTCCGCCGTCGGGAGTAACTGAAGTGAATATGATGTCGAGTGATACGATCTCTCGTTACACGGTCACCGAACCGCGACGTGGCCTGCGAGGATTGTTTGATGACAAGGCGCGCCTGCGCCGCGTGCTGATGATCGGCGGTGTCGCCATCGTCGCCGTGGTTTCGCTGGCGTTCTATCTGATGGGCGGACGTTACGTCACGACCGACGATTCTTATGTCAAAGCCGCGCAATTGATGGTCTCGACCGATGTTTCCGGCCTCGTCAAAGAGGTGAACGTTCACGAAGGCCAGCATGTGAAGGCGGGGCAAATTCTCTTCCGTCTCGATCCCAAGCCGTTCCAGATCGCGTTGGACAATGCCAAGGCGGCGCTCGGAACCGCTTCGCAGACCGTCGACTCCACCAAGGCCGATTATCGCCGCGACCTCGAACAGACCGGCGCGCAGCAGGCGCAGGTGAACGTGGCCAAGAGCACCTTGGATCGCTACGGCAAGCTCGTCACCACCAACGCCATCGCGCGCACGCTCTACGATCAGCAGCGCGCAACCTATCTTTCCGCGCAGGCAACGCTTGCCTCGCTCAAACAGGCCGCCCAGGTCGATCTGGCCAAATTGAACGGCAATCCCAACCTGCCGAACGAACAGGCACCTGCTTACATGCAGGCGAAAGCCCAGGTCGACGAGATGCAGCGCCAGCTCGACCACAGCGTCGTGCGCGCCCCGTTCGATGGCGTCGTCACCGAAGTGGATTCGCTGCAACCCGGAACATTGGTGATCTCGGCAATGTCCGCCTTCACCACCACCAGTGCCGTCGGCCTCGTCTCCGACAAGGACGTCTGGGTCGAAGGCAACATGAAGGAAACCGATCTCACTTACGTCCATCCGGGTCAGCCGGTGGCCGTGACGGTCGACACTTATCCCGGCTGCAAGTGGCAAGGCCATTTGCAGTCCATTGCCGCTGCCAGCGGTTCCACCTTCTCGCCGCTGCCTGCGGAAAACGCTTCCGGCAACTGGGTGAAAGTCGTCCAGCGTATTCCCGTTCGCATCCAGCTCGGCAAGAGCAATTGCAACGCCGTGCTGCGCGCGGGCATGAGCGCCTACATCTCCATCGACACCGGCCATCGCCGCTGGCACCGGCTGCTGAACGGATAAGGACGCGATGCGGACTGGTCCCGGACATTCAGCGGAGTCTTACGATCCGTTTGCACTGCGTGTGGTGCTGATCTGCTCCATGGCCGGCACGTTCATGCAGGCCCTGGACTCGACCATCGCCAACGTCGCGCTGCCCTACATGCAGGGCAGCCTCGCCGCGTCTCGCGATCAGATCACCTGGGTTCTGACGTCTTATATCGTCGCCGCCGCCATCATGACCGCGCCGGTCGGCTGGCTGGCCTCGCGCTTCGGCAAGCGGCGCTTTGCGATTATCAGCCTCGCCGGTTTCACCGTCACCTCGATGATGTGCGGTGCGGCGCAATCGCTCGAACAGATGGTCATATTCCGCCTGCTGCAAGGCATGTTCGGCGCCTCGCTCAGCCCGTTGTCGCAAGCGATCATGCTCGATCTCTATCCGCCGCAGAAACGCGGTTCGATCATGGCGATCTGGGGCATGGGCGTGATGCTGGGCCCGATCCTTGGCCCCACCTTGGGCGGCTATCTCACCGATGCCTATAGCTGGCGTTGGGTGTTCTACATCAACGTGCCGTTCGGCATTGCATCCGTCGCCGGCATTGCGCTGTTCTTCAAGGATTCGCCGCACGATAAATCCATGAAGTTCGATTGGTCCGGTTTCGGCATGCTTGCGCTTGGTCTGGCCGCACTCCAATTGGCGCTCGACCGCGGCACCACCAAGAGCTGGTTCGACTCCAGCGAGATCATCGTCGAGGCGGTTATCGCCGGTCTCGGCATCTATCTGTTCCTCGTGCACATGCTCACGGCCAAGAGCCCGTTCATTCCGCGCGCGATGTTCAAGGACCGGAATTATCTCTACGCGATGATGCTGATGTTCGTGACCGGCGCGATCATGGTCGCAAGCTCGGCCCTGCTGCCGCCGTTTCTTCAGGATCTGGGCGGTTATTCGGTTTCCGAAACGGGCTTGCTCATGGCGCCGCGCGGTGTGGGCACGATGTTCGCCATGGTGTTCGCAGGGCGAATGGCCCTGAAGATCGATCCGCGTTACCTCATTGGTCTGGGCACCATCGCGCTTTGCTGGTCGATGTGGGAGATGTCCGGTTGGACGCCTGCCATCCAGCCGTGGACCCTTGTCTGGGTAACGTTCCTTCAAGGCATCGGCATGGGTTTCATCTTCGTGCCCATGAACCTCATCGCGTTCGCCACCATGCCGCAATATCTGCGAACGGACGGTTCGGCGGTGATGAACCTGATGCGCAATGTGGGCAGCGCGATCGGCGTTTCGATCACCACCACGGTCCTGACCGCCAGCATACAAACCAACCACGCCAATCTGGCTTCTCACGTCACGCCGTTCAATCGCGCGCTCGGCGTCAACGCACCCAGCATGATGTGGAACCCGAACCTGCCGTTCGGCCTGCAACAGATCAACGGCGTCATCGAACAGAACGCCGCGCTGATCGCTTATGCCAACGATTTCCTGTTCATGTTCTTCCTCTCGTTGCCCGCCCTTCTGGTGGTGTTGATGATGAAACGCGTGCAACTCGCCCCCGGCACCAAAGCCGAGGTGATGGAATGACGCGCGCAGCTTTCATCGGTCTGGGCGTGATGGGCTATCCGATGGCCGGTCACCTCGCGCGCGCCGGACACACGGTCACCGTCTTCAACCGCACGCGCGCCAAAGCGAAAGCCTGGGCCGAAGAATATTCCGGCATCTTCGCCGAAACGCCCGCCGATGCCGCGAAAGATGCAGACATCGTTCTCGCCTGCGTCGGCCGCGACGACGATCTGCGCGAAATCACGCTCGGCAAAGGCGGTGCATTCGCCGCGATGAAACCCGGCGCCGTCTTCGTCGATCACACCACTGCCTCTGCCACCATCGCGCGCGAACTTGCGGTCGAAGCAAAGAAGAAAGATTTCGGCTTCATCGACGCGCCGGTCTCCGGTGGAGAGCAGGGCGCAAAGAACGGTCAGCTGACCGTCATGTGCGGCGGCGAAGAATCCGATTATCAAAAAGCCGAACCCGTCATCGCCGCTTATGCCAAGCGTTGCCGCCTGTTGGGGCAAGCCGGTTCGGGCCAACTCACCAAGATGGTGAACCAGATCTGCATCGCAGGACTGGTGCAAGGTTTGTCGGAAGGATTGAGCTTCGCGCGCGCCGCGGGCCTTGATCCCTTCGCTGTCGTAGACGTGATCTCGAAAGGTGCCGCCCAGTCCTGGCAGATGGAAAATCGCCACAAGACGATGTTGGAAGGCCATTTCGAACACGGTTTCGCTGTTGAGTGGATGCGCAAGGACCTGTCGATCTGTTTTGCGGAAGCGGAACGGAACGGCGCCTTGTTGCCGGTCACCAAACTCGTCGATGAGTTTTATTTGGAGGTTGAGAAGATGGGCGGACGTCGCTGGGATACGTCAAGTTTGTTCGCACGGCTGGAAGCAAAGAGGGAGAAGCACTGATGGATGCCGAAGCACGCCGTTATCATCACGGCAATCTGAGGAGTGCGCTCCTCGAATCCGCGCGCGGAATTCTGGAAGAGGGCGCATCCGATCTAAGCTTGCGCGCCGTCGCCAGACGGGCAGGGGTGAGCCATGCCGCTCCCTACCGTCACTTCCCCAATCACGAAGCCTTGCTCGTCGAACTGGCGAAGGAAGGCTTTGTCGAGTTGCGCGAGGAAATCGTTTCCGCCGCGGCACAGAAAGCCAGCGAGTCCGATCGCATCGCCAATATCGGCGCGGCGTATATGCGTTTCGTGGCGCGCCGTCCGGCGCTGTCGCGGCTCATGTTCGGTCCGCAGCTTCCCAACCGCGATAGCTTCGCCGATCTCACGGCGGCAGCCGATGCGGTGGGCGATGAGATCGGCAGGGCGTTGCACGATTCCGCTCTCGGCCTTTCGGTCTGGGCGGCGGTGCACGGCCTGGCAATGCTCATTCTGGAAAACGTGATCGATCTCGGTCAGCGCAAATCCGGCCTCGAGGTTCTCCCGTCGCGCGCCGAAATCCTTTTGCGCAGTCTGTTTTCCACTCAGCGGGACTGAAGCAGCTGAAGCAGCCGAAGGCTGTTCAGCGAGATTGAAGTAAGCGGGCGGCATCTCTCGCGAAATACGTGAGGATGCCGCTAGCACCTGCGCGTTTGAACGCGATCAGGCTTTCCAGCATCACACGGTCGCGCTCGAACCAGCCACGCTCGATGGCGCCCACCAGCATCGAATATTCGCCTGACACCTGATAGGCGAAGGTCGGCACCGCAAACGTGTCTTTCACCCGGCGCAGCACGTCCAGATACGGCATTCCCGGCTTCACCATCACCATGTCCGCGCCTTCCGCGATGTCGAGCGCCACTTCGCGCAACGCTTCGTCGGTGTTGGCGCTATCCATCTGATAGGTGCGCTTGTCGCCGATCAGCGATTTGGCGGAACCCACTGCATCGCGGAACGGCCCATAAAACGCGCTCGCATATTTCGCGGCATACGCCATGATCAGCGTGTCGTTGTAACCGGATTTCTCCAGCGCGGTGCGGATCGCGCCGATGCGCCCATCCATCATGTCCGACGGCGCAATGATGTCGCAACCGGCTTCGGCCTGCACCAGCGCCTGCTTCACCAGAATTTCGATGGTCGCATCGTTGGCGACATTCTCGTTGTTGCCATCCATCACACCGTCATGGCCGTGACTGGTGTAAGGATCGAGCGCCACATCGCACAGCACACCGATCCCCGGCACGTTCTTCTTGATCGCGCGCACCGCGCGGCAAACGATGTTGTTGGCGTTGGTCGCTTCGCGCCCATCCGGCGTCTTCAGCGACGGATCGGTATAGGGGAACAGCGCAATCACCGGTATGCCCAGTTTGGCTGCTTCCTCCGCGGCGCTGACAGCAACGTCAACAGAAAGCCGCTCCACGCCCGGCATGGAAGGAACGGCCTCGCGCCGGTTCTCGCCGTCGACCACGAAGATCGGCCAGATGAAATCGGCAGCGGAAAGCGTGTTCTCGGCAACCAGGCGGCGCGACCAATCGTGCCGTCTGACCCGGCGCATGCGGATAGCAGGGAAACTTGGCTTGGGGTCCATATTTGTTCCTTGAAACGCGGCCGCTTTCTTGTCAATCCGTGGGTGGAGATGGCCGCATTGCATGGCCGCCGCAGGCTTGAGAAGCTTGGCAAAATTCGGGTGGAACAGATGGATTTCGAACTGACGGAAGATCAGCGCGCGGTGGAAGATGCCGCCCGCCGTTTCGCGAAGGCGCGGCTGGCGCCCGGCGCCGCCGAATGGGACGAGAAGGAGATATTCCCCGTCGAAGTGCTGCGCGAAGCAGCCGCCCTCGGCTTCGCAGGCATCTATGTGAAAAGCGATGTCGGCGGCTCCGAACTCACGCGCCTCGACGCCGCGATCATCTTCGAAGAACTGTCGGCAGGTTGCACCTCGACCGCCGCTTACATCTCCATCCACAACATGGCCTCGTGGATGATCGATCGCTTCGGCAACGACGAACAGCGCAAACGCCTGTTGCCGAAACTGACCACGATGGAACACATCGCCAGCTATTGCCTCACCGAACCCGGCGCCGGTTCCGATGCCGCGAATTTGAAAACGCGCGCCGTGCGCGACGGCGATCATTACGTCCTCAACGGCTCGAAAGCATTCATCTCCGGTGCAGGCGTGTCGGATGTCTACACCTGCATGGTGCGCACCGGCGAAGATGGTCCCAAAGGCATCTCCTGCATCGTCGTCGAAAAAGGAACACCCGGTCTTTCCTTCGGCAAGAAGGAAAAGAAGATGGGCTGGAACAGCCAGCCCACCGCGCAAGTGATCTTCGAAGATTGCCGCGTGCCCGTCGCCAATCGCATCGGCGCGGAAGGCGATGGCTTCCGCATCGCGATGATGGGATTGGACGGCGGAAGAATAAACATCGGCGCCTGTTCGGTGGGAACCGCGCGCGCCGCATTGGAAGAAGCAACCGCCTACACCAAAGACCGCAAGCAATTCGGCAAACCCATCGCCGATTTCCAGGCCTCACAATTCAAACTCGCCGACATGGCGACGGAGTTGGAAGCCTCCCGCCTGATGATCCGCAGCGCCGCCGCCGCATTGGATCGCCGCGATCCGCGCGCCACCATGCTGTGCGCCATGGCCAAACGCTTCGCCACCGACAACGGTTCGAAAATCGCCAACGACGCCCTGCAACTCCACGGCGGCTACGGCTACCTGAAAGATTTTCCCGCCGAACGCCACGTGCGCGATCTGCGCGTGCATCAGATATTGGAAGGCACCAACGAAATCATGCGCGTGATCGTGGCCAGAGAAATGTTCCGGCAATGAAGATCAAAACGTTATTTGTCCTCCCCCGCGCGCGGGGGAGGGGGACCGCGAAGCGGTGGAGGGGGGCAGTCGTCGCACACTTACCCCCTCCGCACGCGCGTTCCGCGCGTGGCACCTCCCCCGCAAGCGGGGGAGGACGAAGGACACACTTATGACCGACGAAACCGAAATCCTGTTCGAACAACGCGGCGCCGCCGGTCTCGTCACGCTCAACCGGCCGAAAGCGCTGAACGCGCTCACGCACGATATGTGTCTCAAGCTGAAAGCCCAACTCGACATCTGGGCAACCGACGCCAGCATCAAATCCGTCGCCGTGCGCGGGGCAGGGGATCGTGCGTTCTGCGCGGGCGGCGACATCCGCGTCCTCTATGAATCCGGCAAAGCCAAAACGCCTTACGCCTTCGATTTCTATCGCGACGAATACATCCTCAACGTCGCGATCAAGCACTTTCCAAAACCCTATATCGCGATGATCAACGGCATCGTCATGGGCGGCGGTGTCGGCGTGTCGGTGCATGGCAGCCATCGCGTCGCCAATGAAAATGTCACCTTCGCCATGCCCGAAACCGGCATCGGCCTGTTCCCCGATGTCGGCGGAAGCTATTTCCTCCCGCGTTGCCCCGGCCAGATCGGCATGTATCTCGCACTCACTGGCGCGCGCTTCAAAACCGCCGACAGTCTCTATGCGGGTGTCGCCACCCATTTCGTCCCCTCCGCGAAGTGGGAAGCGCTCATCGCCAAACTCGCCGAAGGCGCAACGCCCGACGACGCGCTGAAATCCTTAAGCGACACCGTCCCTGGCGATTTCCTCACCGAACATCGCGCCGTCATCGACCGCATCTTCGCCGGAAATTCGGTGGAAGAAATTCTCGCGGCCCTCGACACCGAACACACCGATTGGGCAGACGACACGGCGAAAACCATCCGCTCCAAATCACCCACCAGCCTGAAAGTCACCTTCCGCCAGATCCGCGAAGGCGCCACGAAAGACTTCGACGATTGCATGCGCATGGAATGGCGCATGGTCAACCGCATCATCGCCGGTCACGATTTCTACGAAGGCGTGCGCGCCACCATCCTGGATAAGGACGGCGCCCCCAAATGGAATCCCGCCGACCTGCAACACGTAGGCGAGGCCGCAGTGGCTGCCTACTTCGCCCCGCTCGACAACAAGGAGTTGCCACTATGACCACCATCGCATTCATCGGCGTCGGCAATATGGGCGGGCCGATGGCGCGCAATCTGTTGAAGGCGCAACACGGCGTCCGCGCCTTCGATCTCAGCGCCGCCGCGGTCAAGCTGGTGACCGATGCGGGCGCCACCGCCGCCAAAACCGCGAACGAAGCCATCGCAGGCGCCGATGTGATCATCACCATGCTGCCCGCGGGCCAGCACGTGCGCACCGTCTATCTCGAAGACGGCGCTCTCACACACGCCAAGAAAGGCGCGCTGCTGATCGATTGCTCCACCATCGACATCGACTCCGCACGCGCCGTTCACGCAGCGGCAGAGAAAGCCGGGTTCGATTTCCTCGATGCGCCCGTCTCCGGCGGCGTCGGCGGCGCGGAAGCGGCCACGCTTGCCTTCATGTGCGGCGGCACTGACACCGCGTTCGGCCGCGCCCAACCCATTTTGGAAAAGATGGGCAAGCGCATCGTTCACGCCGGTGGCGCGGGCGCTGGGCAAGCGGCGAAGATCTGCAACAACATGCTGCTCGCAATCTCGATGATCGGAACCTGCGAAGCCTTCGTTCTGGGTGAGAAGCTCGGCCTCGATCCGCAGAAGCTGTTCGACATCATGTCGGCGGCATCCGGCCAATGTTGGTCGCTGACAACATATTGTCCGGTACCCGGCCCGGTTCCCACTGCGCCGTCCAACCGCAACTACACCGGCGGCTTCGCGACTGCGCTTATGTTGAAGGATCTGAAGCTCGCCCAAGGGGCCGCACAGGGCGCTGGAGCGGTCACACCGCTCGGTGCGGAAGCCGCTCAACTTTATTCTTTGTTTGCCGCAAATGGCCACGCCACAACGGATTTTTCCGGTATTATCAATATGCTGCGCGGAGCGACTTGAGATTTTTTTACGTCCCCTTAACGACTCTTGCCTACCGTTGTCCCAAACAAAGGTGGGCCTTGCGTAAAGCAGGGGATCGAAGATGACAGCACTGGCGAAAGCCCAACCGGGAGCTCCGCTCGCGGACGCGCCTGAGGTCGGCAAACATTATTTGGAGACGCTCGGCCTGATCGAGCGGCTGCACCGGCAACTTCTGGACGTCATCAAGGACGAACTCGATCGCCGCGACGAACGCGAGATCAATTCGGTTCAGGCCTTGCTGCTGTTCAACGTCGGCGATCAGGAACTGACGGCGGGCGAACTGCGCACGCGCGGCCACTATCTCGGCTCCAACGTCTCCTACAATCTCAAGAAGCTCGTGGATGCAGGTTACATCCATCACGAACGTTCGGCGGTCGATCGCCGCTCGGTGCTTGTGCGCCTGACCAAGAAGGGCGAGGCGGTTCGCGCCATGCTGGTCGAACTGTTCGGCCGTCATCTCCTGTCGCTGCAGGCGGTGGGCAATGTCGGCGCCGGCGATCTCGATGGCACCAACACGGCGCTGCGCCGTCTGGAACGCTTCTGGATCGATCAGGTCCGCTTCCGGCTTTAAGTCCGGCCCCGTTTCGTGCGACGAAGGGGCATGGCTGCCTCTTCGTCTTTCGCCCGCACCCATCTCTATCATCACTCGCGTTTCTACGCGGCGGCGCTGCTGGGCGTTCTGGTCTATCTCTTCTGCTTCGGATTTTCATTGCCCGTCCGCATCGCCGCGGCAGGCGATACGTTTTTCATCGCCTATCTGATTGCGACCACCGTGCTGGTGATGCGCCTCGATGACGAAGGCCTGAAGAAACGCGCCGCGATCGAAGACGAAGGCGCGGTCATCGTTTTCCTGATCGCCATCGCCATCATCGCATTGTGCGTGTTCGGCCTCTTCACCGTGCTCAATCAGAAGCAGAGCCCCGGCACCGCCGCTTTCATCCTGTCGGTGGCGAGCGCGCCGCTCGGCTGGTTTACATTGCACACGCTCAGCGCCTTCCACTACGCCAACCTGCATTATCTCGGTGGCGCGGACGGCAAGACAAAGGCGCTCAAATTCCCCGGCTCGGGCGAACCCGGCGCGATGGATTTCCTCTATTTCTCCTTCGTGGTCGGCATGACCGCACAGGTCTCCGACGTCCAGGTGCTCACCACGCCCATGCGCCGCGCCACCTTGGTCCATTCGGTGGTGTCGTTCTTCTTCAACACGGTGCTGATCGCGATGGCCGTCAACGCGGTGGTTGCCGCCTCTTCTTGAGAATGGTTCGCAAATAAACCGCGAGCAATGCAGTTAGGCCACTGTACCTATGTGACAATTCGCTTTGGGTCTTGGGGGGCTGGCGGTCTATCTTAGGAAAGGCAAAGGCGAGAGCGGGCCAAAAGGGTCCGGCAGACGACAGATGGCGTTCCCCTACGAGGCGAAATTCCGTAACGCATTGGGCGGTTTGAGACGCGAAGGCCGCTACCGCGTGTTCGCCGATATCGTGCGCCAGCGCGGCGGCTTTCCGAACGCCGAATTCCACTCCGAAAACGGCAAGCGCCCGATCACCGTCTGGTGCTCCAACGATTATCTCTGCATGGGCCAGCACCCCACGGTGCTGAAAGCGATGCACGACGCGCTCGATCACACGGGCGCGGGCTCCGGCGGCACGCGCAACATCTCCGGCACCACGCATTATCACGTCGAACTCGAACGCGAACTTGCGGACCTGCACGGCAAGGAAGCCGCACTGGTGTTCACCTCGGGCTTCGTCTCCAACGACACAACGCTCGCCACCCTGGCGAAGCTTCTGCCCGGCCTGATCGTCTTTTCCGATGCGCTGAACCACGCCTCGATGATCGAAGGCATCCGCCACGGCGGCATGGAAAAGCGCGTCTTCCGCCACAACGATCTGGCCCATCTCGAAGAACTTCTGGCCGAAGCCGATCCCGAAGCGCCCAAGCTGATCGCGTTTGAATCGGTCTATTCGATGGATGGCGATTTCGGCCCCATCGCCGGGTTCTGCGATCTCGCCGAAAAATACGGCGCCATCACCTATCTCGACGAAGTGCACGGCGTCGGCCTTTATGGCCCGCGCGGCGCAGGCGTCGCCGCCCGCGACAACACCATGCACCGCGTCGACATCGTCGAAGGCACGCTTGCCAAAGCCTTCGGCGTGATGGGCGGCTATATCGCGGCCTCCGCCGATCTGGTGGATTGCATCCGTTCCTTCGCGCCCGGCTTCATCTTCACCACCTCGCTCGCCCCCGTGCTCACCGCAGGCGTGCTGGCCAGCGTGCGTCACCTGAAGACGAGCAGCGTCGAACGCGAAAAGCTCCATGCCAACGCCGCCAAGCTGAAACGCATGTTCGCCGAAGCAGGGCTGCCGGTGATGGATTCGCCCAGCCACATCGTTCCGGTTTTCGTGGGCGATGCGGTGCTGTGCAAATCGGTGTCGGATGCGCTTTTGCGCGACCACGCGATCTATGTGCAGCCGATCAATTTCCCCACCGTGCCGCGCGGCGCCGAACGCCTGCGTTTCACGCCGTCGCCCATGCACACCGAAGAGATGATGAAGCAACTCGTCGAAGCCCTCGACCAGGTGTGGACAGCCCATCGCCTCAATCGTGCCGCCTGACGCGATGCCCGCGGAAAAGGGCGACGAGATCTATTTCGAATTCACGATGCAGGGCAACGTCGCCAAAGCGACCGCCATCGATCCCAAAACCGGCACCGAAGTCAGCGTCATCGGCCCCGCAAATCCAAGCGCCCGCGAAGCGCTGAAACTCACAGCGGCGCGAAAACTGATGTTCGTTCTGAAAAAGAAACGGGGCGAAGCTTAACGGCGGCGGCCTTTGGCGGGCGCAGGGCTGCGGCCCAATCCGATCTTCTTGGCGAATTCGGAACGCTTGGCGGCATAGTTCGGCGCCACCATCGGATAATCGGCGGGCAGGCCCCACTTGGAGCGATATTCTTCCGGCGTCAGATCGTAGTTCGAGCGCAGGTAGCGCTTGAGCATCTTCAGCTTCTTCCCGTCTTCCAGGCAGATGATGAAATCCGGCGTGATCGACTTCTTCACCGGCACCGCAGGCTTGTGACCGCCGGGAATGCCGTCGTTCGAGCCTTCGCTGGAAAGTCCGCCCAAGGTCGCGTGCACGCTGCGGATCATGTTGGGAAGATCGGCTGCAGGAACCGGATTGTTGCTGACGTAAGCCGACACGATATCGGTCGCCAGCTTCAGAAGATCTTCGGCGCGTGTCGCCGTGCTGTCCTGCGAAGCCATATGCCCTAAACCTCTTGTGTTATTGGTTTCGTATTGCGCGTCTTCAAACCATTTGCAAGACGACGCAAATGAAATCGACGATTGATTCTGTATACTGAAAGCATTGGCAGTAAGTTGTACTTTTTATTTGTTATCTTTTTGGTTGTTCCATTTTGGCTTTTGTTCTGCTCGCACTGGTTGTTTTATAACTTTCGTACATCTCGCCGGGTTCGACTTGCTTCCGCAAGTTGTTAGGCTTCTAACGATAACAACCGTTATGAAGTGACTGCCAGTCAATGCGGCAGCGTAGCGGGCTGCCGCATCTGGCGCAACATCTGGTAAAGAGATAGGGGTAGGACGCGATAGGCAGGGCGAGGGAACAATCCATAATGGTGGCGACAATGACCAGCACCGAGCTGCGTGAATCCGGCTTCTTTTCCAATGGCTTGGCGGCCGCCGATGCCGATGTCGCCCGCGCCGTGGGCGAAGAACTGGCCCGCCAGCGCGACAAGATCGAGCTGATCGCCTCCGAGAACATCGTCTCCAAGGCCGTACTGGAAGCGCAAGGGTCGGTCCTCACCAACAAATATGCCGAAGGCTATCCGGGCCGGCGCTATTACGGCGGCTGTGAATATGTCGATGTCGTCGAAGAGATCGCGATCCAGCGCGCCTGCCGCCTGTTCGATTGCACCTTCGCCAACGTCCAGCCGCATTCCGGCGCGCAGGCCAACCAGGCCGTCTTCTTCGCGCTCATGCGCCCCGGCGACACCTTCATGGGGCTTGATCTCGCAGCCGGTGGCCATCTCACCCACGGCTCGCCCGTCAACCAGTCCGGCAAATGGTTCACGCCGGTCTCCTATGGCGTGCGCAGACAAGATCACCGCATCGACATGGATGAAGTCGAAGCGCTCGCCCAAAGCCACAAGCCCAAGCTCATCATCGCGGGTGGTTCGGCCTATGCACGCGTGATCGATTTCAAGCGCTTCCGCGAAATCGCCGATTCCATCGGCGCCTATTTCATGGTCGACATGGCGCACTTCGCGGGTCTCGTCGCAGGCGGCGTACATCCCAACCCGCTCGAATATGCCCACATCGTCACCACCACCACGCACAAGACATTGCGCGGCCCGCGCGGCGGCATGATCCTGTCGCGTGATGCCGACCTCGGAAAGAAGATCAACTCCGCCGTGTTCCCCGGCTTGCAGGGCGGCCCGCTGATGCATGTGATCGCCGCGAAAGCCGTTGCGTTCGGCGAAGCGTTGAAGCCCGACTTCAAGATCTACGCCAAGAACGTCGTCACCAACGCGAAAGTCCTCGCCGAGACATTGCACGCGCAAGGCCTCGACATCGTCTCCGGCGGCACCGACACGCATTTGATGCTGGTCGATCTGCGCCCCAAGAAAGCCACCGGCCGCGCCGCCGAAAAAGCCCTCGACCGCGCCTCGATCACCACCAACAAGAACGCCATTCCCTTCGACACCGAAAAGCCCGCCATCACCTCCGGTATTCGTCTTGGTTCGCCCGCCGGCACCACGCGCGGCTTCGGCCCGCAAGAGTTTCAGGAGATCGGCAAGCTGATCGTCGAAGTCGTCGATGCGGTGGCCGCGAAAGGCGAGGAGGGCGATGCCGCCGTCGAAGCCTCGGTCGCCAAACGCGTCGCCGAACTCTGCAACCGCTTCCCGATCTATCAGTAGGATCAAACCATGCGCTGCCCGTTCTGCGGACACGACGATTCCCAAGTCAAAGACAGCCGCCCGAGCGAAGACAACTCGGCGATCCGCAGACGCCGCCATTGCCCGGCCTGCGGCGGCCGCTTCACGACGTTCGAACGCGTGCAACTGCGCGAACTGATCGTCGTCAAGAAAGGCACCCGCCGCGAACCGTTCGATCGCGACAAGCTGGAGCGCTCCATCGCGCACGCGCTGCGCAAGCGCCCGGTGGAAGCCGAGCGCATCGACCGCATGATCACCGGCATCGTGCGCCGCCTCGAAAGCATGGGCGAAAACGAAATCCCGTCCACCGTCATCGGCGAGCTGGTGATGCAGGCGCTGTCGAGCCTCGACAAGGTCGCCTATGTCCGCTTCGCCTCGGTCTACAAGAACTTCCGCGAGACCAAGGATTTCGAAGCCCTGATCGGCGAAATGGGCGGCGAGCGGGATTAAGCACCGCTGTCATGGCCCGCGAATGCGGGCCACCCAGTTGGGTTCTGCACAATGCCAATTTGCACGCGGAGGCGCGGAGAACGCGGA
>Ga0265327_10001914_pt1 | contig 24024 bp, 18 predicted proteins | sample 41621metaG_FD_202089 | JGI IMG/M metagenome (GOLD analysis project Ga0265327, IMG submission 202089) | Rhizosphere microbial communities from Carex aquatilis grown in University of Washington, Seatle, WA, United States - 4-16-21 metaG | ecosystem: Host-associated > Plants > Roots > Rhizosphere...
TTATGGAAGTTCCTCATCCTGAGGAGCCGCCTCTTGGCGGCGTCTCGAAGGACGCAGTATAGCTTTGCAGCGAGGCGGGGCGCAGGCTTCTCGGCCACAATGAGAATTGCCGGGAGCCGGCATCCGAAATGTTAAGAATTTCCTGACAGCATAAACGCTCCTGGAACTTTCGCCGTCTCCGCGGGAGCGTTAAGATGGCCTGGCATAAAGCCTTGGGCACTATGCAAACTCTTCTCGTCTCCGTGCATCGATGACCGCCGCTTCCACCGTGGACCCGAACTGGACCGCGCAGGAGGCGCAGGCGCTTCTCGCGAGCGCGGATTTCAACCTCGCGCATGGCTCCCTGAGCATCGATCCGGTTCCTCTGGTGGGCGGTTACGAGGAGACCGAGCAAGGCAGCGTTACCTTCCCCGCGAACGAGCCTTCCGCCTATTTTGACGATAGTCTTGCTGCCAATGCGACATACCAGATCTACTCTGGATATGTGTATAACGGTTCGAACCCGCAGCTGCGGGTCTTTGACAGCTCCGGCTATCTACAGCAGACGACCACGACGAACGGCGTCCTTGCTTTTACCCCTGCCGTCGCCGGTACCTATTACGTTGAGATAAGTTCCACCAACGTGACCGGGGCAATCAGCCGCTATGTTCTGAAATCAGCGATGATGTCGAGCCTGCCAAGTAGTTCGGGCGATACCAATATCAACGCGCTGCTTGGCGGGGGGCGCCAATGGTGGCACGCCGCCGGTTCCGGCGCCCAGATCGGCACGACCGCCGTTTCGCCCTCGGCCTCCGGCCTCACCCCGGCGAGTTCGCTGCACAGCCTGACCTACAGTTTCCTGACGGCGCCGCCGAGCGGGGCGAGCATCACCGACAGTACCGGCTTCGCCGAAATGGATGCGGCGATGCAGAGCTTCGCCCAAGCGGCATTCGCCTATTACGGTTCGATCCTGAACGTGACCTTTACCGAGGTGGCTTCGGGCGGAGATATTCAACTCGGCACCAATGATCAAGGAGCAGGCAGCGCCGGCTATTCCACTTTGCCGCAATCGCCGGTCGGCACCTGTACCGTCTATCTCAACAATCAATCGGCAACGAATGCGGATAGCGGCCTGACGCAGGGGAGCTATGGCTGGGAAACCTTGCTGCATGAGATCGGTCACAGCCTCGGCTTGAAGCATCCCGGAAACTACAATGCCGCCGGGGACGGGACCGCTCCCGGACCATATTTGCCGACGGCGACGGACAACCGGCGCTATTCGATCATGTCCTACAACGATCCCGCCAATGTCGGGACCGTAACCGTCACTCCGCTCGTCAACAACAGCTATAGCTTTTCCCTCAATCAGGTCGTCAACCCGCAGGGTCTGATGCTCTATGATATCGAGGCGCTGCAATATCTCTATGGCGCCAATACCGCGCCGCATGATCAGACCTATTCCTTCAAGACCTCCGACACGCCCTTCGAGACGATATGGGCGCCGAGCGGGGTCAATACGATCGATTGCAGCCAGGAGACCTATCAGAACGCCATCGATTTGCGGGCGGGGGATTTCAGCTCGATCGGCATGCGCCTTACCACCGCCGATCTCCGGGCGGCGATACCGTCCTATGCGACGGACCCCCGGATCACCACGCCGACCTATGACGGATCGAACGACCTCGCCATCGCCTATGGCAGCCATGTCGATGTTGCGATCGGCGGCAGCAACAATGACAGCTTCTATGCGAATTCCGAAAGCGACAGGATCGACGGCGGCGCCGGCACCAATACGGTCTATCTTTTCAACACGGTCGCGGATTGGCGCTTTACCAGCCGGAACGGCAATGTCATCGCCACCGACCTGCGGAACACCTCGATCGTCGATACCCTGATCAATATTCAGGATGTCGGCTTCTATGGCGCATCCTCTCTGGCGACCGTCTTTCTGTCGAGCCTGGTGACGACGGATGTGCCCCTCCTGACGGCCACCGATTTCGCCGCGCTGACGACGACGCAGATCGGCGCCCTGACCAAGGACCAGTTCGGCAGTTGGAGCTCGACCCAGTGGGGCTGGCTCGCGGCGACGCAGTTCGAGGCTTTGAGCGCGACCCAGCTCGGGGCGCTGTCCCCGAACCAGATCCGGGGGCTGAGCGCCACGGAGCTTGACGCGCTCTCGGCCAGCCAGATCGTGGGGTTGAGTTCGACCGGTCTTGGCGTGCTTTCCGCCGCCCAAATCCGGGAGGTGACCCCGGACGCGCTGGGGGCTCTGTCGGTGACGCAGCTTGCCGGGCTCGGCAAGGTGGCGTTAGGGGCGCTGACGGCGTCGCAGATCCAGGGGTTGAGCACGACGGAGCTTGGCGCGCTGAGCCCGGCCCAGCTCCGGAGCCTCGGCGCTGCGCAGGTGGCGGCATTATCGGCCACCCAGATTGCCGGGCTGGGTCCAGCCGTGCTGGGGGCGCTTTCGGGGGCGCAACTCCGGGCCTTCAGCACCACCGACATCGCCGCGCTGACGGTGACGCAGTTCCGGGCCTTGAGCGCGTCGCAACTCGGGGCGTTGTCCTCAAGCCAGATCCAGGGGCTGGCGGCGACGGACATCGCCGCACTTTCGGCCAAGCAATTCCAGGGGCTGAATTCCCCGGCGGGTCTCGGCGTACTGACGGCGACGCAGCTCGCGGTCCTGAGCACGGCGGAACTCGCTCTCGCCCAGGCTCCGGCCCTGGCGGGGCTGTCGGCGGTTCAGTTCCGGGGCCTGACGGCGACGCAGCTCGGCGTGCTGACGGCGGGGCAGCTCCAGAGGCTGAGCAAGACGGAGCTTGGCGCGCTGACGGCGGCGCAGATCGGGGGGCTGAGTGCCAAGCAACTGGGCTGGCTGACAGCGGGCCAGCTCCAGGGGCTGAGCACGGATGCCTTGGCGGCGCTTTCGCCCCCGCAATTCGCTGAGCTGAACGGAAGAAACGAGATCAGGGATCTGAGCGCATCCCAGCTCGGGGCACTCAATACCGCGTATATCGGTCTGATCGCGCCGAATACGCTGCGGATGCTGACGACGGCGGAGTTCGCGGGGCTGACGGCGCCGGAGATCGGGGCGCTGACCACCCGCCAAGTCCGGGACCTCGCCATGAACGAGATCAAGGCGCTCGATCACACGCAGCTGGCGGCCTTCACCCCGACCCAGATCGCGGCGATGTTCAAAGCGGAGAAATCCGTCTTCCTGCTCGCTCTCGGCTGATCGTTATCCCAAGAACCCGGAAACGACAAGGGCCTGACTGGAAACAGTCAGGCCCTTGTTTTGTTTGGTGGAGCCACCCGGGATCGAACCGGGGACCTCTACAATGCCATTGTTAGGGAACAGGGTTTTCCGATGCTTACCTAACTTTTCTAGTCATTCCTAATACCCTTGTTTCACAGGAAAAATCGTCCTATTGTCGTGTTGTGGTCGTTGCTGGAAATGACCGTATTTTGCTTACCCGTGCTTACCCCGCGCTTACCCGACAGGACGCCCCATGAAGCTGACCATCCGTTCCATCTCTGCCGTCGCTCCCGATCCGGTGAAGGATCTTTACCTCTGGGATGACGAGCTTGCGGGCTTTGGGCTGCGGGTGAAGCCGAGTGGCGTCAAGTCGTTCATGCTGCAATACCGCAACGTCAATGGCGTTAGCGGGCGGCTCACCCTGGGTAAGCTGGGAGTGCTGACACCGGACGAGGCGCGTAAACGAGCCAGGGAGAAGCTGGCCGAGGTGGCGGACGGCCATGATCCCGCCCGCGAAAGGGCGGAGACGCGCAAGGCCGTGATGGTGGCGGAACTCGCCGACCTCTATCTGACGGAAGGGCCATCCGAGAAACCGAACAAGAAAGCGTCAAGCTGGGGAGCCGACCGTTCCAACATCACCCGCCACATTGTGCCGCTGCTGGGGCGGAAGGTGGCGAAAGCCATTACCCAAGGCGACGTGGCCAGGTTCCAAGCCGATGTTGCTGCCGGCAAGACCGCCGCTGATATCAAGACCGGCAAGCAGGGCCGTGCCATCGTCGAAGGCGGCAAGGGCACCGCCGCCCGTTCCCTCGCCGTGCTGGGCGCTATGCTGCAATTTGGCGTTGGGCGCAGCTTGCTGCCGACCAACCCGGCTAAGGGAGTGAAACTTTTCAAGGGCGAGAAGAAGGAACGGTTTTTGTCGGAAACCGAGGTTGCCCGCCTCTCGGACACCTTGGCGGAAATGGAGAACGAGGGACTGAACCCTTCCGCTGTCGCATCGATCCGCCTGCTATTGCTGACCGGTTGCCGGAAGAACGAAATTCTTTCGCTGCGCTGGGAGCATGTGGATTTCGAGCGGCATTGCCTGCGCCTGCCAGACAGTAAGACCGGCGCGAAGGTGGTTCCATTGGCCGCTGCCGCCCTGGAACTGCTGTCAGTCCTGCCCCGCGTCTCTGGTTGGGTGATGCCGGCGGCAGGGGCCGGGGACGGGCATTACACCGGGCTGCAAAAGGCATGGGAGAAAATCCGAGAACGGGCAGGGTTGTCCGGCTTGCGTCTGCACGACATGCGGCATAGCTTTGCCTCCTTCGCCGTGGCCGATGGCGCCACCCTCTACATGGTGGGCAAGGTGCTGGGGCATAAACAGGCGCGGACAACCGAGGGGTACGCCCATCTTGCAGATGACCCCTTGCGCGCTGTTGCCAATGGGGCTGCTAACCGGATCACCAACGCCATGAAGGGCGGCGCGGCGGGCGGGGCCGAGGTGGTGCCGCTGCGGCGGGGCTGAGCGCAGGGGCAGGGTGCCGGCTAATCCCAAATAAAATACTTGCAGGAGCATCAATGTCATCAGATCAAGACAATAAACGTGACGACTTTTTTAAGATGAATCCCCAGATGCTCACGGCCCATGGGCTAACGTCTTTTGACTTTGAGCGAGCAGCACGACAAGAAAAGTTTTATAACACCGTGGTTCTTTCGATCGAAGAGGCCTTAAATTGGATCGCATTTAGTAATTTTGCAGGACCTTTTTATGGCCCCATCCCGATGTCAAGGTGTGCTTATAAAGACAAAGAAGGTTACGAGCATGATTATTTTGAAGATCTTGGCAGACATAATTTAGCGCTAGAAATGATATCGATCTTGCTGAGAAGAGGAGCAATTGCTTTATATGGGAAATTTTTAAAATGGGATGAAGATAAAGAATATTATGAAAGCGCAGATAGAAAACCCGTTGAGATCATTGATGTAAAAATTATTGCAAATATTCTTCAATTAAACGGTTGCGTCTCTCTTGATGAGGACTCTGAACATGGCTACGGGATTTGGGGTGCTGAAGATGGTGCGTGTGTCGATTTATTTGTCGGCCATGATGAGCTAACGGTCGCATTTCCATGGCGAGCCCCTCTAGAACTGCCGTCAACAGAAAATTCTACATTGACAGCTTCCCCTTCACAAAATCGAAGGGGAAGGCCGAAAAAACATAATTGGGAAGCTTTCCTTCAAGAAGTGGCTCGGATGGCGAACCGGCCTGACGGGCTGCCTGAGCGCATGGGCCATCTTGAGAAAATCATGGCGCAATGGTGTCTGGAAACCTGGGGGTGCGAACCGTCGGAAAGCCAAATTCGTGAAAAGCTGACTCCGTTGTATCGGCTACATCCTACCCCATCCAGCGAGGCCGAAAATTAGCCGCTGCACATAGCCGTTTTTAGCACTTTGAATTTTCGGCTATTTCAGGCCGACGCCTTGCCGCCGTTCTCGTAGCGTTCCTCTCGTCAACCGCTGGAATATTCCAGCAAGCGCAGAGGAAAGCCAATGCTCACCAATACCAACGTACAGCCTCGCCGCTATCGCCGCGCCGAGGCGAGCACCTACCTCAAGAGCACATGGGGGCTTGATTACAAGCCTACCACCCTGGCAAAGCTTGCCAGCCTTGGCGGAGGCCCCCGTTTCGAACATGCGGGCCGTTTCCCGCTGTACCGCGAAGACGAACTTAACAGCTGGGCCTCGGCCCGCCTCTCGCCGTTGAAATCGTCAACCTCCGACACTGGCGCGGAGGCCGCATAGCTTATGGACGCGTCCCGAATTGCTCATGACCTGAGCCTGAGAAGACAGGGGGGCGGCTATCACGGCGCTTGCCCGTCCTGCGGTTATCCGAGCGGCTTCACGGTCGAACAGAAACAGGGCCGCACCTTGGTTCGGTGCCATGCCGGCGGGTGCGAGCAAAGCGCCGTTATCGATGCTCTGCGGCGTCTCAACCTTTGGAGCGGGGAGCCCGATAGCGACCACCCCGCCCCGTTTCCCCGAGACGAAACCAATGCCGCGCGGAAAGCCGGGACCATGCGCGACGCGGCACGCTCAATCTGGGGAAAGACCGTTCCGGCGGAGGGAACGGCGGCAGAGTCCTATCTGCGCTGCCGCTCCATCACCATGCCGATCCCTTCGACGATCCGGTTTCTTGCTGCCTGTCGCCATACCGGGACCGGCATGTTGCTTCCGGCAATGATTTCCGCCGTGTCGGTGGTCCCGAGCCAGGACATCGTTGCCATTCATCGGACCTATCTCACGCTTGACGGACGGAAGTGCCCCGTCACCGATCCGAAAAAGACCTTGGGGCCGGTTGCCGGGGGTGCCGTCAACCTCGCCCCCGCCGGGCCGGTTCTGATCATTGCCGAGGGTATCGAGACCACAATGAGCGCAATGCAGGCGACTGGGCTCCCGGCCTGGGCGGCTCTTTCTGCCGGTGGCGTCCGTGCCTTGATCCTCCCGCCCCTCCCGCTTGCCGCTGAAATCATCATTGCTGCCGATAACGATGAAACCGGAGTCGGTCAAGCTGCCGCCCGTGACGCTGCCGCCCGGTGGGTGGCTGAGGGCCGTCGGGTTCGCGTTGCGCTTCCCCCGACTGCCGGCACCGATTTCAACGACCTTATCCGAGGTGCCGCGTGAAGGCTGCCACCGTGAAGAACATTCTGGATACGGCGCCCGAATATACGGCAGAGCCGCCGCGCGCTCTGACTCGTGAGCTTCCTCCGGCTGATCCGTTCCCGGTGGACGCACTCGGCTACATCCTCCGCGCTGCCGCCCTCGGCATCCATGACCGTGTGCAAGCGCCGATGGCGATCTGTGGGCAGTCGGTGCTTGCCGCCGCGACGCTTGCCGTCCAAGCCCATGCCGATATCGAGCTTCCGACCACCCATATCCGCCCGCTGTCGAGTTTCCTCATGACCGTGGCCGCGACAGGGGAACGGAAGAGCGGCGCGGATGACGATGCGTGCCGGGCGACGAGGCGACATGAAAAAGCCCTCCGCGACCGACACGACGCCGACTTGCCGGGCTACCTCAACGATTTCGCCGCCTGGGAAAAGGCCGTTGAATTTGCCAAAAAAAGAGGGAAAGGCAACCGCGCCACAATCCGCGATGATCTGGACGCGATCGGGCCGGCTCCGAGCCCGCCCTTGATCCCGATGCTGACCTGTCCGGAGCCAACCTATGAGGGGCTATGCCGGCTTTACATGGGCGGGCAGCCGAGCTTGGGGCTCTTCAGCGCCGAGGGCGGGCAATTCATCGGCGGACACGGCATGAGCGACGACAAGAAGCTCATGACCGCTACCGGGCTTTCCTGCCTTTGGGATGGCGAGCCGATTCGCCGCGTCCGTGTCGGGGATGGTGCGAGCATTCTGCCCGGTAGGCGGCTCGCCGCTCACATCATGGCGCAGCCAGACGTTGCCTCCGTGATGCTCTCCGATCGCGTGCTGACGGACCAGGGGTTGCTGTCCCGGATGCTTGTCACGGCACCGGATAGCATCGCCGGAACGCGGCTGTGGCAGGAGCCAAAACCGGAAAGCGCCACCGACCTTGCGCGATATGAGGCGCGTCTTCTGTCGATTTTTGAAATGCCGCCCCCTCTCGCCCTCGGGAAACAGAATGAGCTTGAGCCGCGCACGCTCCCGCTGTCGGTCAAAGCACGTTCCGTGTGGATAGGCTTCACCGATCACATCGAAGGCGAGATCGGGCAGGGTGGCACGATGGAATCGATCCGGGGGCTGGCAAACAAGCTTCCTGAACATGCCGCCCGTCTGGCTGGCGTTCTGACGCTGATTGACGATATCGACGCTGGCGAGGTGTCCGCCGAGAAACTCGCCGCTGGCATCGACTTGGCGCAGCACTATGCCGCCGAGGCTATCCGGCTCTTCGCCGTGAGCCGGATCAACATAAAGCTCCTTCTCGCCCAGCGCGTCCTGGTCTGGCTTCAAACCGACTGGAAAGAGCCTTTCATCAGCTTGCCGGATATCTACCAGCTTGGTCCCACCGCCGTGCGGGACGCAGCGACGGCAAAGCCGATCGTCGAACGCCTCGAAGAGCATGGATGGTTGGTGAAGATCAAGGGTGGCACGACCGTCAACGGCCATACCCGCCGTGATGCTTGGCGGATCGTGAAGGGGGCGTGAAATGAGCGCTTTCCGTAAATTTGATCCCAGCGCCTATTTCCAGGATCACGCCCCCACCCCTGCTAAAGCCGCTAATCCAGCTAAAGAGGAGGGGAACTTTAGCGGGATTAGCAGCTTTAGCGGCGCTGCCCCCGTCAGAACCGAGGCTGGTTTAGCAGCTTTCGCAAATTTAGCCGCCCCGCCCCCTGAAGCTGAAAAATCAGCCCCGCGCAAATGGGCCGAGGGTTATGCCCGGCTCTGCGTCATGCCGAGACCCGCCGGTTTCCCTGCCGCCGCGTGGTCGAATCTGGTCGATGCCGGAGGCCGCTTCATCGATCGTTTCAGCGCCCAGGCGGCTGCGCTTGGCTGGAACGCCACGGACATTTTTGGATGCCATCCGGTGAAGCCGTTCGAGCGGATCGATATGGCTGGCTTTCTTCTGCTGATGCCGGCTGGCGCTGAGGTGGCGGCAATTACAGCCGACACGGTGACGATCAAGACCGCGACGGGTGGGACGTTGCGGAATTTCAGACGGTCAAGGCTGGGCGCCATTGCCGCTTGGGAACTTGATATTGGGGCCGCAATATGAGAGTAAAACAGCGCCGATAAAGCCCACTCCCGAGGCCGTGCCATTTACGTAAATCGCCGCCTCGGGGTCGAACACCCTGAATCTGCCAGCGGAGGAAGGGAAATCCCGTGCCCCCTGGAAATCCTGACGACGCCGTGGAGGCCACCGATGCCGACACTAAGGAAGATTTGGTCAACCTGCTGCGTTATAAGACGCATCTTGACCGGATGCTGGAGCGAATGCTCGCGACGTTGCTGAAAGTTAGGATATTTGGGAGCGGCTTCCTCAGTAGCGCTGTTTCCAATCCTCAGAGGGTAAATTGCCTTGGCATCTGTTAAATTTCGAACCCGTTACCGAGATGGGGCGGAACGGCACTTCAGACGAACTCAGGCAAGGAACTCGATACCCTGGCATTCATGAAATTAAGAGATTCACTGTCTTAATGTATGTGTATGACGCGCACCCTTCGCGTCCCATTGCCAGAACCGCACGTCCTTTCCGGCGTTCCCAAGCAATCGGGAGCGCTCTCAATGGATTTCCCGCATGTCCTCTCAATTTCCAGTGATCGATGTTCAGGCGAATGCCCCCGATCTGCCCGAGCAACAAGGGACGAAGGAAAAATTTTGGTTCAAGGACAGTGACGGAAGGGACTTTCTATTTAAGCGAATCCGCGACAATACAGGGGAGCATTGGGCAGAAAAAATTGCGTGTGAATTGTGTTCTTTGCTCGATCTTCCTCATGCACATTACGATTTGGCCCGTTGGAAAGACGCTATGGGAGTAGTGTCTCCGAGCTTTGTCCCTGCCCAAGGAAGGCTTGTGCCTGGAAACGAGCTGCTCGCAAAGCAATATCATGGATATGATCCAAAGAAATTTTTTGGACAGAACGATCACACGGTCAAAAGAGTAATAACAATTCTTTCTAGAATCGCGCGAATTAAACCGCCAGCCAGTATGGATAATATTTTGCCTGAAATGACGGCATCAGATGTGTTTATAGGATACCTCATGCTTGACGCATGGATCGGTAACACGGACAGGCATCATGAGAATTGGGCGATATCAATTCACATTAGCGAAGGCATTAGGCTTGCTCCATCATATGATCATGCCTCAAGTCTCGGAAGAATTGAGGGTGACAAAAAGAAGGAGCAGATTCTTCGATCAATTGGTGGAGATGCTGCCATGATTAGATATGTCGAGAAGGCCCGCTCCGCGCTGTATAAAGACATTACAGATCAGAGGCCATTAACACCACTTCAAGCATTTGAGGAGGCGAGTCTATTAAGGCCAGGATCGTCAACGTATTGGAAGAATAAACTGTCAAATATTTCAGATGAATCAATTATAGAAATTGTAAATTCTGTACCTAAAGAAATGATGTCTTCGTTCTCAGTGGAGTTTGTGGTTTGCGTGCTTGCCGTAAACAGGCTTCGTATCCTCACTTGTGTGGAGGGAAAAAAATGAATTCTCTTATTGTTGTCTGGCAAGATCCAATTAGCCGAGAATGGATTCCGATCGGAATTCTGAGGCGGACCGAGGAGGGGTATGTTTTTGTCTATACCGCAGGGGCTCAGTGCGCAGAGAATTTCTCCCCGTTTCCTCGGATGGCAGATTTGAAGCAGCGATATGTATCACCTGAACTCTTTCCAGTGTTTGCCAATCGGTTGATGCGGCCATCGCGGCCCGACTTTCAAGATTACCTTCATTGGTTTGGACTTGAAGAAGACGATCCAATGCTAATTCTGGCTCGGTCAGAGGGAATTAAAGCAACTGATGGGCTTCAGGTTTACCCATGCCCGGAACCTACGACTGAAAATCTTTATGAAGTTTATTTCTTTTGTCATGGTATCCGGTATATGCCGGAGGCGGAGCAGCTACGTGTTAGCCAGCTAAAATTTGGCGAATCATTGTATCCGATGCACGACTTTGCGAATGACCATGATCCAAATGCCTTGGCACTTCGCACCAGCGATCCACCAAGTTTAATCGGTTATGTCCCGCGATTCCTTGCTGGAGATTTCCGAAACGTCTTAATGTCAGTGAAATCGACAATGCATGGTATTGTTGTGTTGCGCGTGAATCCTGATGCACCCATCCAGTTTCGATTGCTGTGCAAGATCTCTGTTCCATGGCCTAAAAATTTTTCTGCGTTTTCAGGTTCTTTATTTGAACCCCTCGCTGCCTCGTAGAGGCGTTGTACTGGTGCGTCGTGGACGGAGAATGGGAAGGCGCCGCCGCGCGCAAAAGCCAAGCCGCGACGCAGTGGGCATCATGATAGTTGCCTGTACAGCCCCGAGGACAAAGCACGGATAAACCTCGGCGAGGGGCGGGGTGTCCGGCAGGAAGCCCCCAGAAGCTTGGTGCTCAGGGAAGTGAGGCCCCAACGCGCATGCGCGAGAGACCAAGGCTCTCACGCTAAAACTTCTCCCCCAGATTTCCGCCTTGGAATACCCCCCAGCCATCGATAGCATAGGGTTGAACTGGTTTTCCTGAGGGTTGCTGACTTGCCCCCCACGAATGAGGCTTTTGCCCGCGTCAAGATCGACAAGCAGCTTGCCGATGTCGGATGGAATCTCACCGATACGCGGAGCGTCCGTTACGAGTATCCGCTCCTGGACGGCACCCAAGCCGATTATGTGCTTTCCGACCGTTACGGGCGGGCGCTTGCGGTGGTTGAGGCCAAGCGGGCTTCGATCAATCCCGTCGAGGCTGAAAAACAGGCGACCGACTATGCCCGCCAAATCGGCGTGCCTTTCGTCTTTCTGGCCAATGGCGAGGAAGTCTGGTTCTGGGAATGGGAGCGGGAAGCCCATCCGCACCCGGTGAAGACGTTCTTTTCCCAGGCGGATTTGGAGCGGCGCACGGCCTCGCAAAAGCTGCGCACGGACCCGCTTCAGATTGAAATCGACAAGCGGATTGCCGGGCGCCATTACCAGATCGAATGCCTCGACGCGGTTTGCGGGGAGATCAACCTCGGACGGCGCAAGCTGCTGATTGAGATGGCGACGGGCACCGGCAAGACCCGAACCGCTGCCGCTCTCATAAAACGGCTGTTCGAGGCCAATCTGGTGACGCGCGTCTTGTTCCTGGTAGACCGCACGAATCTGGCGACACAGGCGGAAGAGGCTTTCACCGAGCATTTGCTGGATTATCCGACCTATGTCGTCCGCGCGGGCCGGCGCTTTCAGGACGAGAAGCGGATAACCATCACCACCCTTCAAACCATGATCAACGAATATGCCAATTATTCGAGCGGCTATTTCGATCTGGTCATCACGGATGAATGCCACCGGAGCATCTACGGGCAATGGAGCGGGGTGCTAAAGCATTTCGACGGCATCCAAATTGGCCTGACGGCGACGCCCTGCGTTCTTCGGGACACCGACAACCTGCCCGATGCCGAGGATGGCGCCTTCATCCGCGATACGCTCCGGTTCTTCGAGTTGGAGCGCCCGACCTATCAGTACACGCTTCGTCAGGCGATCAGCGATGGCGCCCTTGCACCCTATCGCATCTACCGTGCCCTGACGGTTCGGACGGCTGCTGAAGACGGTTTCGAGGTGAAGCGGGATGAACTCGACTGGTCCGCGATGTCCCCCGAGACGCAGGCGGAATTCGAAACGCTGTTCGGCGAGGACAACAGCATCGTCGTTGATCCGGCATCCCTTGAGCGCCGCTTCACCATCCCGGAACGCAATCGCGCCATCGTGCGAGAATTCCGGCAGGTGCTTGAAAGCGGCTATACCGGGAGCGATGGGGTAAAGCGCGCGCCGCAATGGGGCAAAACCATCGTTTTCGGCGTGACGAAACGCCATGCCGAAACGCTGGCGCAAATGTTCGATCAGGCTTTCGCCGACAAGAAGCCGGAACCGCATATCCGCTATGCCGATTTCGTGGTGTCGGGCACTGGCCCGGATGACACCCTCGACGCAGCCGCCAAAATCAGGCGGTTCAAGAAGGAGGAATATCCGCAAATCCTGGTGAGCGTGAATATGCTGGATACCGGGTTCGATTGCGCCGAGGTGGTGAATCTCGTCATGGCGCGCTTCACCAAAAGCGCCATCCTCTATCAGCAAATGCGCGGACGCGGCACGCGCAAGGCGGACCATATCAAGAAGACCTGCTTCACGATGTTCGATTTCGTCGGCGTGAGCGACTATCACGGCGATGACGAGGGGGCACCCGAGGGTGGTTTCGTCATCCCGGCGAGGCCGCGCGATCCATTGGCGCAGCCGCGCGGGCTGCTGGTGCTGGATGTCAACGATCACATCGACCCCACCACCCGCGAATGGGTGGTGCTCGATGAAGACGGAAATTGGGTGCAGCCCCCGGAAGAGGAGGCGAAGGCGAACGCGCTGGGTATCCGATTCGAGGCTTGGCTCACCACCGGGGAATTCAATTCCGATCAAATGCGGCTACTGCGTATGATCGAGCAACAGATCAAGGCCAATGCCGGCGATCTGGAAAGCTTCGAGCCCTATCATTTCACCATGCCGCCCTTCTCGCTGAACGGCGGCTATCAACGCGCGGCGCAGACCTTCGGGGGAGAAGCCGGGCTTGAAGCCATGCTGACGGGCCTCAACCGCAATGTCTTTGGCGACGGGGCTACCGATGCGGCATATGACGACCGGATTGACCTCGGCTGATGGCGCCCTAAACTCCCGAACCTTGCCCCCAGACCTCCACCAAAATCGATCCGACGGAAGACCGAATCAATGCCGATGACGCCCGAGCTTCGCCGTGCCGTGGACCAGATCCGCGACTACCTTTACGGCGGCGGCTATCCCGACCCGTTGAGCAATGCGGAGCAATTGAGCTTCCTGTTTTTCTTCTATCTGATCGAAGGCATCGATTCCGACAACACCATGCGCGCCCGCGCCACCAAGCGCGAATATCAGGGTTATTTCAGCGGCAGCTGGGCGCTGCGCAATCCGCTCAACGCCCCCACGAAGGGAACAACCTCCGTGCCTGCCGAGCGCATGCGCTGGAGCGTCTGGGCGCGCGGTCTGAGCGGGGAAAGCCTTGTGCGCTGGATACGGGACGAAGTGTTCCCGTTCTACACGGCGATTGCCGATCGTTCGGCCATGAATTTTCTGGTGGGCGCCCGGCTCGGCATCGATGAACCGACCGTGCTGACGCAGGTGGTCAATTTGATCGATGGGCTGCGCCTGGACCAAGCGGACGCGGACACCAAGGGCGATCTTTTCGAGCATGTCCTAAAACAGATCAAACAGGCCGGTGAACTCGGCCAATTCCGCACGCCCCGCCACGTCATCCGGGCCATCGTCGATATCATTGACCCGCGAATCCGCGAAACCATCTACGATCCGGCGGCGGGAACCGCCGGCTTCCTGGTTGCGGCCTATAATCATATCCGCCTGACGAATTCCTCGCCATCCGCGATCGAGGAAATCGAACTGGATGGAAAGCGCGTCAAGCGCGGCTGGGGCGACCGTCTCAGCGCCGCGCTTGCGAGTTTCCTGCACCGGGCGACGTTTTACGGCAACGACGTGGACCCGAGGATGGTCCGGCTTGCGACGATGAACCTGACCCTTCGCGGCCTGCCGGAAGTTAACACCCTCAAGCGTAACGTGCTGACCACGACGCTTGAGCGGGACGAACGCGCCGAGCTTGGCTTGCCGCTCGACGGCTTCGACGTGGTGCTTGCCAATCCGCCTTTCAGCGGGCGGGTGGATAAGGACCGGATCATTGACGACGTGAGGATCGGCACAGCGACGGCGACGGAAATCCTGTTCCTCAAATACATGCTGAACAGCCTGAAGCCCGGTGGGCGCTGTGGCGTCATCCTGCCTGAAGGCGTGCTCTTCGGCAGCACCGGGGCGCATAAGGAACTTCGCCGGCAGCTGATCGAGCAAAACACCGTCGATGCCGTCCTGAGCCTCCCTGGCGGGGTTTTCCAGCCCTATTCGGGCGTCAAGACCAGCGTGCTTTTCTTCCGCAAGGGCGGCTCGACCGAGCGCGTCCTGTTTCTCCATGCCGATGCCGATGGCTACAAGCTCGACGCCAACCACGACACCCCCATCGAGGCGGATGATCTGCCGGGCTTGGTCGAAGCCTTCCAGCGCCGCGCGGAACTGTCGAAGCTCTGGCAAGATCGTGATGTCAAAACCGAGTGGGAACAAAAATGGTGGCTTGCCGATGCTGGCGCCATCCGCGCCAATGATTTCAACCTGTCGGCGGGGCGCTACCGTCCGCAATCCCAGGCGCAGGTAGCGCATCGGAACCCGATGGAGCTTCTCGACGAATTGCGGGCCATCGAAAGTGAAATCCTGACCGAACTGGACGCCCTGGCCGACAAGCTCCGGGAACCGGCGGCGTGACCCGGAAGAAAAGCGGGGAGCCTCTTCCCGCGCAACATCACTATTTCGTGGATGAGGCCGGCGATTCCGTGCTGTTCGGGAAACGGGGCAGGCTAATCATCGGCGAAGAAGGCTGTTCACGCTTTTTCATGATGGGCTGCCTGGAAGTGGCCGATCCGGTGGCGCTGATGGTGGAGATGGAGGCCCTTCGGGGCGAAATGCTGGCCGACCCGACCATCAACAGCGTTCCATCCATGACGCCCGAGCGGAAGAAAACCGCCATCGTCTTCCACGCCAAGGATGATATTCCCGAAGTGCGGCGCGATGTGTTCCGCCTGTTGCTGCGCCACGAGATGAAATTCTATGCCATCATCCGCGACAAGGCGGCACTCGCCACCGCCGTGCGGCTTCGCAATGAAAGCGACCCGGCCTATCGCTATTCCGAAAACGAAGTTTACGATTCCCTGGTATCGCGGCTGTTCCGTGACCGGCTTCACCAAGCCGACCACCAGGAGGTGATTTTCGCCCACCGAGGCCACAAGGACCGGACCCATGCCCTCCGGGCGTCATTGGGCAAGGCGAGGGCGAATTTCTTTCGGAAATGGGGCGTGATGGGAACCGGAACCCTAGGCGTCCAAGCCGCTTATCCCCATGAACATGGCGGACTACAGGCGGCGGATTATTTTCTGTGGGCGCTTCAACGCTTTTATGAACGCCGGGAAGACCGCTTCCTGTCGGCCATCTGGCCGAAGGTGCGCCTGATCATGGACATCGATGACGTTCGCCACAAAGGCTATGGCCAATGGTACAGCCAGAAAATGCCGCTGACGATCGAGGCGCTAAAAGGAAGGCCGGGGGATATAGGTATCGATGGATAAACCGCCGCACACACGGCATGAAGCCGAATTTCGTCCCCCGGCAGATAAGAGGATGGCAGCGATGGGTTATGAAATCAAGCTTCTATTAAAGAGAGTAATATGAAGGCATGACACCCGAAAAATGTCAAGATATGGTTGAGAGAGTTCCTCTTCGGCAGATTGCTTCGTTTTTTTCAGGCGGAACACCCAGCAAGGCAGAACCCGCTTATTGGCGTGGAAACATTCCATGGGTTTCCCCGAAGGACATGGGCGATGATAAAATCACCGACGCGGAAGACCACATCTCCGATGAGGCTGTAAGCGACTCGGCGACCAGGATTGTTCCAAAAGGCAGTATCCTCGTTGTCGTTCGCTCTGGAATTCTCATTCGTCGGTTTCCTGTAGCCCTGACCATGCGCCCTGTGGCTTTCAATCAGGACATTAAAGCGCTTGTGGCGAATACTGAACGTTGCTTGCCTGATTATCTGTTCTGGTACTTGAAAGCGAATGAGCGGTTCGTGCTTTCCGAGGGCGTTAAGAAGGGGGCTACTGTCCATAGCCTCTCGGCCGGCTTCATGGAGAATTTGGTCGTACCCATTCCTCCGCTGCCTGAACAGCGCCGAATCGTGGATATCCTCAACCATGCGGCAAGCATCCGGCGGTTACGGGACGAGGCACGGGCCAAAGCGCGCGAGATCATCCCCGCCCTGTTCGTCGAGATGTTCGGCGATCCGGCGACGAATCCGAAGGGTTGGGAAGTCAAAAAAATGTCGGAGCTTGGTTCGCTGGACAGGGGTAAATCCAAGCATAGGCCTCGGAACGACCGTATCTTGTTTGGCGGGGCATATCCGTTTATTCAGACCGGCGATGTAGCCAATTCCGGTGGGGCCGTCAACAGATACACTGAAACTTACTCGGAACGCGGTTTGTGGCAGAGCAAGCTGTGGCCTGCTGGAACTTTATGCATTACCATCGCCGCCAACATCGCCAAGACAGGTATTCTGACTTTTGACGCCTGCTTTCCTGATAGTGTTGTTGGATTTACGCCAAATGGCATATCTACGACACGGTATGTTCAGTATTTCCTTCACTTTCTTCAGCCATATTTAGAGAAATCAGCGCCTCAGTTGGCCCAGAAAAACATAAACTTGGAAATCCTGCGGGACATCGACATCCCGGCACCACCCCATGCCCTTCAACAGGAGTTTGCTGACCGGGTGGCTGAGGTGGAAGGCATCAACAGCCTGAACGACAAGGCCGTGACTGCCGCCGCGCAGATGACGCAATCGCTGCTTTCGTCGGCATTCGATCCGGTGGCTTAGGGTTCAATGCGAGTTTCAGCAAAAAATCAAACGCCTGCCGGACTGGCATTATCTACCAGATAATAAATGATTTTCTTGTTTCCAGCCTTCTGATAAAATCAAAATTTGCCAAGCGATTTCGGCAAAAATTCTGATGGAAATAATCCATGGGCGGCTATGGCTCGGGCGGGCCCAATAAAGCGGGTTGCGGAACGGTCGGACAATACCGCTCCCTTGATGTGATGAAGCTGCATCGATCGGGCTGCCTGCGTCCGGGTATCGCCAGCGCCTGCCAATGGTCCTATGAGGACGGCACCAGCGCCGATATCCGGCTTCGCGCCGAAGACGGAAACCTGATCCTCTCCTATCGTTACCGGCGGAACGGCGGGGAATGGCAGAGCGTCGAGCAACCCGTTCCGATCCTCTGGGAGCCTTGCCGGCTTGGCGGGCAGCGCCCTTGGTTCCAATGCGCCTGTTCAAGCAATGGCCGGTATTGCGGGCGGAAGGTCGGCAAGCTCTACGGGGCTGGCCGGCTCTTCGCCTGCCGTCACTGTTACCGGCTCGGCTACGCCTCCCAGATCGAGGAAGATCATTGGCGCCTGTCGCGGCGCGCGAACAAGCTGCGCCAGCGCCTGGGCGGCGAACCCGGCTCAGGATCGCTCATTCCCCCGAAGCCCAAGGGCATGCACGGGACGACCTATGAGCGCATGTTCGCCGAAATCATCCGGTTCGAAGCCGAGGCCGATGAAGCCATGTCCCTTGCCCTGATGAATCGCTTTGCGCGATTGCCACGGCGGATGGTCCGCTAACCGACAGGAAGCAGTCTGGCAGCCCGGCACGGCCAGCGCCAATGCCAGCGGCTAGGCGGGCTGAAAGCAGGCCGCTTGTGCGCAGGCGGTGCGCACCCCCTACGCGCGCGGGGCCATGACGCCATATTGTCCATGTTGTGAGCGACCTGCCTGCGATGAACTTCACACTGAAACTTCACACTCTGACGGCGATATCACGGCCAGAGTCACGGCGGTGTCGGCACAAAAAAGCGCAGACTTCCGGGGGGAGGTTACACCCTGGTTGCAACCCCCTACGCGCGCCTGCGCGAGGCCGAGGTTTCCGCGCAGGTTTCCACGACCGATACGCGCCCGCGCGCGAGTGTCTCTGCGGCATTTCATGTCGTCGTATCGCAGCGGTGGGCATCGATTTCCGCGCAGCGAAAGTAGGGGTGCATCCTGCCCCCACAAATTGCCCCACGAGCCGGGACCGCTTCGCCGCTGTGCCTGCCGCGTAACGCTCCATGTTTTCCCGGATTTCCCGCCTCGTGCTTACCCAACGCTTACCCGGAAACAACAAGGGCCTAGCTGTTTCCAGCTAAGCCCTTGTTTTGTTTGGTGGAGCCACCCGGGATCGAACCGGGGACCTCTACAATGCCATTGTAGCGCTCTCCCAGCTGAGCTATGACCCCGAAACTGGGCCGCGGGATGGTGGTCTGGTGGCCACCGGTGCGGGAGGCGGAAATTAGGGTCAGCTTTCGCCGATGACAAGCAAAATTTCGCGTCTGATCAGAATTTGAAGCCAATCCGTGCGCCGGCATTGGTGATGCCGGCATTATGGGGGGCCAGATTGGCGTTCGAGATGTGATCGACCACCATCGAGATCGAGGCGACCGGGCAAATCTGGTAGCCGAGTTCGGCGCTTTCGCGGAACAGAATCGCCGCCCCCAGATCCTTCCGGCCCGGAACCTGGGGCTCGTTCTGGTAGCCGTCCTGATAGGCGCCGCCGAGGCTGCCATAGATGGAGAGCGCATCGCTCTGCCCCAGAATCCGGTCGAACAGTGCCGCACCCCAGGTCAGGCCGGCATAGGCCTGGTCCGTGTTGCCGGCGGTGTTGATCTGCCCGCCCAGATGCGGACGCGGGGCGCCGATGACCGACAGGAAGCCGGGCGACACGAATAGGATCTCTTCGTTGATGTCGGCGCCGTTTTCCTTATGGCGTCCGCCGAAGGTGATGTCGTGAGCCTCGATGCCGATCTTAGCCTCGTCGATGATGCCGCCCAAGGCGCCGTTCTCGGCGCGGGCTGTGCCGGCGCAAACGAAAGCGAGCACCGCCACGGCGATGCCGAGGCGGTCGTGGAAACGTAGATCCCCCATTTTTTCCTGGCCCCTTATCTTGAATGTCCAGCGATTCTACATGAAGCTCCGCATCTCGTGTAGTCATAATGAAGCAGATACGGAATATGGTCTGGATAGGGGCGCGTGGCGTTCCCATGTTTCAAGCCAGAACCAGGAATCGTCAGCTCCGATCATGCTTATGGAAAATAAAGAGGCCCAGTCCCCGGAAACCGCCACCCCGGAAGCCGCCACTTCGGAAGGAGAGCCGCAGGAAGTCCGGGCCCTGCTTTTGGGCGGGCGCCTCGACATCAAGGGGTTGGAGCCCGAGGGGGCGCTCGCCGTGTCGCCCCTCACCTTGCGGGTGGGCGAAGGCAAGGCGCTGCTGTTCCGCTATGGCGCCGTGGTGCTGGTGAATGTCCCCGAGCCGGTGGCGACGCGCTTCATCGAGGAATTGCGGCCCCGGATCAGCGACCGGCTCTATCCGATCGAGACCGAGCATATCCTGATCCGCCTGCGGCCCGAAGCGGAGGAGCAGGTCGATCCCGCGGGCGCCATCATCCTGCGCGAGGCCTCGCCCGAGCGGCTGCAGCTCGTGGCCGAGGCGCTGTCGAAAAGCATCGTGCTGGCCCATTACGAAGCGCGTATCGCCACCGTCTTCGACGGGCTGGAGCCGCTGTCGGCGCGGTTGCGGGCCAAGGGGCATGTCGGCTCCAACGCCCGCGATCTCCTGCGCCAGATCGGCTATGTGCTGCAGACGCAGCAATTGATGGTCGGCCGTGTCGAAGTGACGGAGAAGCCCGAGGTGCTCTGGGACCATCCGCAGCTGGAGCGGCTCTATCTCCGGCTTGAGGACGAATATGAATTGCGGGAGCGCAGCCATGCGATCGAGCACAAGCTCGAACTGATCCACGATACCGTGGGCACGCTTCTGGAACTGGTGCAGGATAAGCGCAGCCTCAGGCTCGAATGGTACGTCATCATCCTGATCGTGATCGAGATCGTGCTCAGCGCCTACGAAATCGCCACGCGCCACGCTTTCGTGCCGGGATAGGGATGCGATGAGCCGTTCGTGATCGTGGGCATCGGTCGTTTCCGACCGTTGGCGTGAGCGGGATGAAAAAACGCGCTCCGCCGGCTCAGGGCAGCTTGAACAACACCGGGAAATGATCGGAATAGACGACCCCCAGCACGGCTCCGGTCACGGCGACGGCGCCTGTAATTGCCGCGTAGTCGTATTTCGAAGTCGGTTGGCTGGTGGAGTAGGTATAGTGATTGGGGGGGCAGACGACCCCGATCACGCCCAGGACGACGGTGTTGGGTTCGCGGTTGAAATCTCCCAATGCATACCAGGGCCGGGGAGCCCCCGCCGCTAGAGCCGCGGCCGCGGCCAGGACAGAGACGGCGGTGACCAGTCCCACCGCATCGGCTCCGCCGGTTTGGCTGTTGGCGTGCAGAGTGGCGACATAGGTGGTCCCCCACAGCCCGACCAGCGCCGGACGCCAGGGAAAACCGGCCGCCGGAAAAACAATCTCCGCCTCTGTCGGCTCATTTTTTGAGACGATCGCAAGATTGCAGCGATTGCCGTTGGGATCAGCCGGATAGAAAAGGATGTACAGATGGGCCCGTGCGGTGCCCCAAATGTAGAGCGAAATGCCGGCGCCGAGCCCCGCTGGCTGCGGATTGACGAGTTCGGCGGATTCGGGCACCGCCCCACACTCCTGCAAACAGCAGAGATCGGCCTCGACGCCGCCGCTGGACTCGGTCAGGAACATCGGCTTGACGCACAGATTCCACTTGTTTTCGGTGCTGGCGTTGGAACCCTGCATGTTCCACGTTACGATGTTCATGATGCCCCGCTATTTGCTACGGTATATACGCGACCTGCTACATGGCGCGCGCACATATGTTGCGGGGGTTATGAACTCCAATCCGTATCTATGTCTACAAAAATTCGCCTGAATAGGGTGCGCCAGGGGCGCGGCCGTGGCCGCCGCCGCTCATGCCGTCTCCGCCTTCCACCGCAACACCGGCTTCCTCGCCGCACCGGTTTCGTCGAGGCGGCGGCGGGGGGTTAGATGGGGGGCTTGGTGGAAGAAACCGGTGTCGTTGGAATGGGCGCGGCGGGCCAGATCCTTTATCACGGCGATGAAGAGGTCGAGCGATTGGCGGCTTTCGGATTCGGTCGGCTCGATCAGCATGGCGCCGTGGACGACCAGCGGGAAATACATGGTCATCGGATGGAAGCCCTCATCGATCAGCGCCTTGGCGAAATCGAGCGTGGCGACGCCGGTATCCTTCAGGAAGCGGTCGTCGAACAGCGCCTCATGCATGCAGGTGCCGGGGAAGGCCGGGGTCAAATCGTCCTTCAGCGCCGCCAGCAGGTAATTGGCGCTGAGCACCGCGTCGCCGGAAGTCTGCCGCAAGCCATCGGTGCCGAGGCTCACCATATAGGCCAGCGCCCGGACGAACATGCCCATCTGGCCGTGGAAGCCCTTCATCCGCCCGATGCTCAGGCTGGCGGGGCCGCGCGCTTCCTCGATCAACTCAAGCGTGCCGCTGGCATCGCGGACCAGCCAGGGCAGGGGGGCGAAAGGGGCGAGGCTCGGGGCCAGCACCACCGGCCCGCTGCCCGGCCCGCCGCCGCCATGCGGCGTGGAGAAGGTCTTGTGCAGATTGAGATGCATGCAATCGATGCCGAGATCGGCAGGACGCACCCGTCCGACCAGCGCGTTGAAATTGGCGCCGTCGCAATAGAAGAACGCGCCGACCGCATGGAGTGCCTCGGATATCTCCAGGATTTCGGTCTCGAACAGCCCGCAGGTATTGGGGTTGGTGAGCATCAGCGCCGCCACATCCGGCCCGAGCTTGGCCTTGAGCGCGCCGAGATCGACCCGCCCCTGCGCATTGCCGGGGATCGACTCGACGGTAAAGCCCAGGGCCGCCGCCGTCGCCGGGTTGGTGCCATGCGCCGATTCCGGGACGAGAACGCGCGGGCGGGTCTCGCCTCGATGCAGGGTCGCGGCCTTGATCGCCATCATCCCGCAAAGCTCGCCATGCGCGCCCGCCGCCGGCGGCAGCGCCACGGCGGCCATGCCGGTCAGGCTCTTCAGCCAATGCGCCAGGAGATCGATCAGCTCCAGCGCCCCCGGCACCGTCGAGACCGGCTGCAACGGGTGGATGTCGGCGAAACCCGGAAGCCGCGCCAGCCGCTCATTGAGGCGCGGATTGTGCTTCATGGTGCAGGAGCCGAGCGGATAAAGCCCGGCATCGATCGAATAGTTCTTCTGCGAAAGACGGGTGTAATGGCGGACCACTTCCGGTTCGCTCAAGCAGGGAAGCCCGATCCTGGCCGTCCGCCGCGCGGCGCCGAGCCGATCCTGATGGGGCGGAATCGGGGGAAGGTCGATCCCGCTCCGCCCAGGGCCATTCAGTTCAAAGAGCAGCGGCTCCTCAAGCTGCAAGCCGCGATTGCCGCTGAACGTCTCACCGCTCGGCGCCTGTTTCTCGTGTCCTGAAAGCGCTTGGCTCCAATCGGTCACGGCAATACCTCCATCAGCGCCGCCGCGAAGGCGGCGATGTCTTCCGCGTCATTCGCTTCGGTCGCGGCGACGAGCAGCAAATCGGGGAATTCGGGGAGAAGCCTTGAGACCGGCACGCCACCCAGGATCCGCCGCGCCGCCAGCGCCTCGACGACCGCCTCCGCCGGCTTCGGCAGGCGCAGGGTGAATTCATTGAAGAAGGTGGGGTTGAGCAGCGTCACGCCCGGAATGGCGGTCAGGGCTTCGGCCAGCGCCACCGCCCGCGCGTGGTTCAGCCGGGCGAGGCCGGTGAAGCCTTCCTCGCCCAGAAGCGCCAGATGGATCGAGAAGCCGAGTGCCGCCAAGCCGGAATTCGTGCAGATATTGCTGGTCGCTTTCTCGCGGCGGATATGCTGTTCGCGGGTCGAGAGGGTGAGAACCCAGCCGCGCTGCCCCTCAGCGTCGACGGTCTGCCCGGCGAGCCGCCCCGGCATCTGCCGCACGAATTGCTCCCGCGTGGCGAAGAGGCCAAGATGCGGACCGCCGAAATTCAGCCCGTTGCCGAGCGACTGGCCTTCCCCGGCGACGATATCGGCGCCCATCTCGCCCGGACTCATGAGCGCGCCGAGCGACAGCGCCTCGGTCACCACCACGACCAGGAGGGCGCCGCGTTCATGGCATGCGGCGGTAAGCTCCGAATAGTCGCGGACATGGCCGAAGAAATCCGGGTTCTGCACGACGACGCAGGAAGTCTCCGCATCCACCAGACGAAGCAAATCCTCGCCGCCCTCAGGGGCAGGGGGCTCGATCGCGAGGCGGAAGCCGGTGAAGCGGGCATAGGTGGAAGCGGTCTCGCGGTAATGCGGATGCAGCCCGCCCGAGAGCACCGCCTTGTTCCGGCGGGTGAGGCGGTTGGCCATCATCACCGCCTCGACGCAGGCGGTAGCGCCGTCATAGAGCGAGGCGTTGGCCACCT
>Ga0265327_10001915_pt1 | contig 24014 bp, 37 predicted proteins | sample 41621metaG_FD_202089 | JGI IMG/M metagenome (GOLD analysis project Ga0265327, IMG submission 202089) | Rhizosphere microbial communities from Carex aquatilis grown in University of Washington, Seatle, WA, United States - 4-16-21 metaG | ecosystem: Host-associated > Plants > Roots > Rhizosphere...
GCTTGATGTGACGAACTTTCATGATATGCTCCAGGTGATGTGGGTTGATGATGTTTGGTTAGGCGATCTTCGCAATCAGGTGATTGATCGAGGCAGTGTCCTCGAAGAATTCGCCAAGGCGCTTGAAGCGTGCGGTGTCAGTTTCCGAGTTCGACTCGTACTTGCCAACGAACTTCAAGATCTTGCAGAGCGTAGCGTCCGATACCTGACCGCGCATGCGGTCGCCAGCAGTCGTGACTTGATGCCCGTGTTTGGTGTGCACGATTTTCAGCACGTCACCATTGGGGTACATGACCTTGATGGAGTTCCGAACACCGGTCTTAACTTCAACCGTTGTCTTCGTGATCTCTTGTTTTGCCATGGTTTTCTCCGCAGTGGGTTAGTCGATGTTGCAACTGTACTACAACAGCGGGACAATGGTAAACTAAATTGTAACTGACTCCGGAAATGTAACGAGCATCGACACTGCCGGCTTTGGAGAAGGAAGAAGGAAGAAGAAGAAGAAGAACATTCTAAACGAGTTGCTGCCAAATGTTTAGCGGAAGGGCGGCATCACTCACAACAGAAACTAACCTGCCCCCACTGTGGTAAAGTGGGGGCAGGAAATGCATTGAAGCGTTGGCACGAAATGCATTGAAGCGTTGGCACTTCAATAACTGCAGACTTATCGCATCTTTGAAAACTCAGCGATAATTTGTGGGGCAGCCGTATCAAATCCACTTATATCTAACATTCCAGCGTCCTTCGGATCAGCGATTGTGAAGTTCGATACCGAGGTACCGATGACAACGTTCTTCGCGGTGGCGACGAACTTCTTGCGGTAGTCGCGCAGTGCTTGCACTGGTTGGATGCTACCTGCCCAAGTTTCGTTGTCGGTGATAGTTACGAACATATCCACACCAGACATGTTGTTTCGCAGCGCGTGCAACATCGGTTGTGCGCAGTCAGTACCACCCCAGTTGAAGCGCTGCATCACATTCAGAACTGCGTCGAGACGCATGTTCGGAGAGATTTTCAGTTCACTCATCTGTGTGTTGAAACCGCCAATCCAGTAGTTCTTCTGGTTCTTTACGATTGCCAGTGCCATGACACCTGCAACTTCGGCTGCGGTCAGGTTCGGAGAACCATTCACGCTAGCACCAAACATAGAACCAGAGCAGTCGACACCCATGAGGATGCCGGCACCAGTGTCCTCAACGTTCGAGAACGAAGAGTAGAACGCTGCGTCAACCGCGTCGAGGACACGCTGTTCAGCCTTCCAAGTCAACGAACCCTTCTCGCCGTGACCAGCTTGGTACTGTTTGAACGCCTGCAGGAGCGAGATCGGGTGAACTCGCTGAGCCTTCAGAGCTTCAACATCAGAAAGCTTGTCAATCACAAGCTTCGCACCCGACGACATTGGAGCAATCACACCAGCGGCGGAGAGCTTACCCAATTGGCGAACAATGGCAGTCAGACCCATATGTGGCAGCAAAGCCATCAACACATTTTGGTCCTTCAAGAACTGCGTAGGAACGAGTTCCCACGAGATGTCCTTGTTGCCTTCGATGAGGCGAACCACATCCTTGGCAGACTGGGCGCGCTTCAAGTACTCGAAGTCAACAACCAACTGAGGGATGGTGTCGCCTTTGGTCAGAGCGTCACCGCCCTTAACCACGTACTTGAACAGGTTGTTTTGAACTTCATTCTGCGCCTTCGTGTGTGCCAAGCGCAGGACGTCACGGTGTGACCAACCATTGCGAGACTGATACTTCAGGACCTGAACGGCAAGCTTGTCAATTGACCGGTTCGTGTACCACTTCGACAGACCACGCTTCGCAGCGGCGTTCCACTTCCCGAGGGAGTTCAACACGCCGACGAACGTGAACAGGTGAGTACCTGTGCGGGCAACCTTCGGCAAAGCGTCGTACGCAGCAGCTTGAACTTCAGGCGAACCCTTGGCAGCGGCAAGCGCCAGTACCACGAGTGCTGGGTCGTTCTTTGGCGCGCGACCGGCGACCGAGTACTCAACCACGCGGTTGATAGCACGGACACCATCTTCAGCGATGCACGCAAGCGTGTTCGCGAAGGACTGCTTCGTCACGTCCTTTTCGCCAACGTAGTAGTTCCCGCCCTCAGAACCGATCATGATGAAACGGTCAAGGGTAGCCCACTTGTCGAGTACAAATGTAAAGCCACCAGCGTTGTTGTGCGCCATGTCAGCTTCGCGGCCTGGGATAGCCTGAGATTGTGGAGTCACAACCTTCGACGGCTTCGTGGTGGATGCTTCAGCGAATTCGGTGTAAATCTTAGACGACATTTTCGTTCTCCATATGTGTTTCGGTTGGCTCTTAAGCGTGGCCAACAAATTACGCTTTGTCAGACGGCGATTGTACGCTTGATGCAGACATCACCGACGGAAAGATCTGGTTGATAGCCGGAATTATGAGACCATCTTTGACAGTTGGCTCCGTGCGATGTGGCTTCTTTCTTTTCACAACATTGAACCACTGTTCGCACAGTGTGTCAGTCAATGAGCACATGTGCTCATACAAACTTTGACTATGCCCTACAGCCTGTTTGAAGACCTTCGTCTTTCCGGACGACACTTGTGTCAGAACAATAGTCAGTCCACCAGTGCTGTGCCGGGTCACATCAAATTCGTATTCAGCTGAACTTAGTTTTTCCATGATCACTTCCTTACAGCAGCCCTAGCAAAAGATTGCAGTCGGAGATTTCAGCTCAGGTGCGCTTGTTCAGAGCACATTTATCCATTGCCTAGGAGGTTTTCTTACCAGCAAATAGCGCGTTTCTCTAACACGCAACCAAGCCCAGTTTGGCGACCACTGAACAGGCCATATCTCTAACGTATGAGATACAACGATCACTAAACAAGGGAGATTTCTGTCCCTGAACGTGACTTACTACTTTGCATCGTAAAGGATAACCAACACGCTGCGGCTAGGGTTGTTGTAAGGAAATGAGATGCTACGTCGTTATGCTCGAACAAATGAGCAAGTGACGGGGGAATCGACTAGATAACCATCACTCTACGGTTCGAACGTAGCGCTGCTGACTTTCATCAGCACGTCGTATTTAGCGACGATAGGCGAATTTTACTCTGCTGGGAAGAAGCTGCCATCAATAAATTCAGGTTCAGCTGGAGCAGTGTACATAATGCCAGGTTCAATGAGAACGTACCAACAGTCTTCAGGAACTTTGAAGGATGTGATGTCATGAATGCACATATCGTACATTACTTTCAAGCGCTCACCGGGTTTTGCGGGGTGATTCACAATGATGTATTCGTGCAATGGGGCACCCTTGAATGTGCCGAGAGTTTTTTCTGACACTTCGGTTGTCTCATCCAACGGTTCAAAGATCACACTATCGTCTTGAACTAGCCAAGGATATTCTTCAGCGAAGATTTTTTCAGCTTCGTCCTCGTCAAAATCTTCATCGGTGAATTCATCGAATTCGCTGTCTTTATATTCTTCGCTGTCTTCAGCTCCAATGAAAAAGCCATATGAGAATGCATACAAGTACGCGATGGGGAAAGCTGAGAATACAGTAAGGATGCATGTCCAGAACCCAGCCACCCCAAATGCCACTTCGAGAACAAGAAGTGCCAAAGCAGTTATGGCACCGGCTTTAATACACATTACTGAAGCGTCGCGCATTTTCATAGAATCCCCTTATTGAATTCGCGTGATGTGGACGTGTTGACGTCCTTCATCCGTAACGATCATTGTGTCAATGGCACTTCCAACATCGAGTTTAAGAATGCGCCTGATTTCCGCAGGCGTGAGTGCCTTTGAATGATGAATCGTCTTATCAGTGTATTCGTAACTGCGTGTGAAGCGACCAAGCCTAAATGAGGCCTCAAATTTCTTGGACTCAAAAAGCTCGGTTACTTTCATTTGACTTCCGCAGTAACTTCTTTCACCCCAAAACGTGAAACGCCCCACATGCCGCTTTCACCATCAGATGAGACGACATACACAATAGGCAACGTTTTGTGTTTGAACACGTACAGGTATTCACCTTCCTTCGATCTGCCAGATGCCAGTTTCTTCACGTCGGGTAGCTCTTTGAGTTGAATTTTCTGGTGTGCATCAGAATGATCTGGGGTGAAGTACGATTCCTTTGGTGCAGTTCTCTTACCGAGTGTGTCATGATCGAATACGCACTCACCTAGGTCCTTCACGGCACCATTGGCTTTCAATCCTTTCAGAGAGAGAACAATGTTCGCTGGAAGTGTAACACTTCCGCCATGGATTTTTGACAGACCTTTTGCCAATGCAATAGCGGCGTTATCAACAACCTCGCCTTCAGCTAGACTCTCGGTGGCCTTAACTTTCTTTGCCTTCTTCAGGAGTTCCTTGAAGGCGTTCACGTAAATGTGAACGAAGGATTCTTCAGCTTGGCCCGCACGGAGTTCTGGCTTTGGAGACACCAGACGAGTTGGAGTGCGTTTGTCACCAAGCATATACGACATTCTGATTTGACCGTTCGCGTACACGTGGTACTTGGTTTCAGATTTGTCACGCCGAGGGTGCTCAAACGAGAACGTTCCGTTCTTCTGTTCAAGGCGTGTACTGATGTCCTTGACGACAGAAGTCAGAGCATCATATTCAGGGGTTTCTTTGGCTAGCTTGATGATGTGCACCAACTTCTCCGGTGTCACATCCATGTTCTTCAACCAGACTTTGACGTCGCCGAGGACAACCTTGCGCTCTTCATCATAGCCGATATCTTTGCCTTCGAGAAGTTCTGTTACTTTCATTCTGTTTTCCAATGTAAATGGGACTAGGTATTTAGCCCAGCCCGGGTTTGATCAGTGGACGTTCTTTAGTTCATCCAATAGTTGGTGTACCCTGGAACTTTCCGGGATGAACTGAGCAAGGTACTCAGCCTGAACCGGAAGTATTCGTCTACCCTTCAAGATCAAGTGCTCAGCACGACTTGGGGTGTACGGAACGAACAGTAATTCCATACCAGCTTCTTCGAGCGTCTTGTCGTCCTTGCGGTGGTTGTCGTTCTCGCAGGCAGTAATGACGTTAGTCCACAAGTCCTGGCCACCGCGGCTGACAGGCATGATGTGATCACGGGTGAGCTTCATTGCGGAGAACACGCGACCACAGTACCCACAAGTCCAACGGTCACGAGCGAACAACTCGTTGTTCGACAACGTTGGAATACGGCGAGCTCGCTTCAGCACCGAGCTCTCACCCTTTACAGCGATGATTGGTGCCGTCAGGATGCGAGACTGCTGGCCCGTGATGCGGTTCTCGCCGCCACGGAACGCCAGGTGATCTGCGTCGCCAAGCTGCCACGCAACAAGGCCCTTGGCGTGGTACGTAATTGCATCTTCAGCCGAGATCCAGTCAGATGGCTGACCTTGAACATCAAGCTTCAATATCTGGTACTTCATTTTTTGTTCTCCTTAACATGGTCTCAAGGGCATCAACAAACTTGACATGATCTTTTCTGCCACATCCTTTGAATTCTTCAACACTTAGCCACGTTGTAAACTCTGTCTCATCACACCACTTGCCAAAATTCCAACGGTCATGGATCTGTACCCCGTACACAGTGAGCTGGTATGCACCAGATCTTAACACCACACGTTCATCTGCAAGTAGGAAGGGGGTCCCCTTCATGTTCTCTTGGACCAGACCGAGTTCTTCTTCAGCTTCACGGATCGCACATTGGAGCGTGTTCTCCCCATCTTCGATCTTGCCTTTGCTGATCATCGGCCTCGGGCCGCCAAACTTCGGATCTGAAGACACCATCATCAGGTACCGATAAATTCCATCATCACCAAGGATATATGGAATCAAACCGGCACGCGGTCGCTTCTCGTATTGTTCTTCGTCTGGTGTATCCATTGTTCAATTTTAATACGAAAAATGGGAGCAATGTTCAAGAACACGCTCCCAATTCGGGTTGATCAATGCTCATTAAACTCAGGGTCCGTGGTGCGGGAGATCATTGATCGTGTGCGTGTGTTCCTGAGTCATTTCTGAGGTTGTGTGCAAGGCCTCGTGGTGCTCAGCGTGTGTTGCCTCATGCTTGCGATCACAGAGCAGCAAGCACCCAATAAGGGCGACTGCGAGTGCTGCGGCAATGACTGCAAGCCAGCTCATCACTTGAACATGCCGAGGACAGAGTCCTTAACCTTCACCAGCATAGGCATGATGAATGGGCCAAGAACCGCGCCAACGACGACGCCAACAATGAAATCAAACATGATAGTCTCCTTGTGAGTGACCGCGGATTATCCCGCTCTGTATTTACAGATTGCGGCCGATCGTTCACTCGGGCTTGCCGAAATGGGACAACTTAGTGTCCCATTGTAGAAGTCTTTTTGATTGAGCCTGATGTTGTCTGGTGTCACCAGAGGCGTTTCCAGATGCACATGGCTTTCTCCTTGATCATTGGCCAAGCCCTATCACGAAGCAAAAAGAAAATCATTAGCGCGGAATAAATGATAGCCAGAAGCTGAGCCCATTCGCTCAGTGGATGTCCAAAGAAGGTGAACCCTGCAACGAAGGCTGGTGGGGCTACCTTCACGAGTTCCATGAGAACCCCTTTTACGGAGTGGATATGAGAATCCATATTTTGGATGTGAGAGTCCATGTCCATGATGAGCACTGATGTTTAGGTATGAACCTATTTAGCGCCAGTGATCCCGATGGGATGAAGATTCAGCTCACCACAAGAGAGGCATTAGGTGACAAATAGTGTTCAGAAGTCTTTCTCGACTGATAAATGCAGTGCAACACCATCAAACGCCTTGTTCTCATTCACCACAGGCATCAGTGTGAACCGCACCCTTGAGCGATCAACGATTTGCGAAGTGTCAAACTTCACACTTGCAACTGCGAATGGCAGCACAGGCGCAGAATAGCCCGTAACAACACCAACAGAAAAATCAAAGCGACAGCTCTCTGATTCAAGGGTCCGCACTGCGTACACACTTTGTTTTCGCACAGAGTTGTAGTATGTTCCGATGGCGTAGTTCTCACTCGCGATGTACACACCCAGGTTTGTGTTATTGAAATGTGCACCAGTATCCGTGTGGAAGGACACGAGGTGCAAGCCAACGGTTATTGCTGCAGCACAAAGCACATCAAGCCCCTGAAGCCATTTTCTCGATCATAGCTTGCACAACGTATACAGGGTACCCTGTGCGTTCACTAACAGCTGTGACGAAGGCCGCATAATTGGGGTCACCGATCAATCTGGCCATCGACCGCAAAACCATTGTGGTGTATCGCGACTTGTTCATAGTTTCTCCACAATCCATTTTCTACTGAACCAAAAGCCATGCATACTCTGGATGGACTGTGTTGTGACATTAATGACTTCAATGATAGCACCATCGAAGTGGTCCATGACCGCCATCCACCCCGGGGATTCAGTAGTATCAGCTGGCTTCTTAACGCGAACTTTGTCACCGGCACTAATCGCATTTATGTCCAAGACTGTAGGTGCAGCAGGAGTGATTGGCGTCAGACCTTGAGCGGTCTTGGGTTCTTTTGCTTTCGCTTCATCGATCAAGCGAGCACGAAGATGGGGTTTAACCCAGGGTTTGATGTCTGTCATTTTTCACCTCTTGCGGATAGACAAAGGGCCCGTCAGACACTTTGTCTACCCGCCAGCAAAGCTGACGCCGTGATCATTGTTAGTGATCACGGAACCTGGTAATTAGGCCAGCTTGATCGAGAAAGGAGCGGCGCCGTCTTCCTTGGCCAGGACGGCTTCGGCCAGGCGTTCACGCAGGGTTTCCAGCTTCAGTTGACGCAGGGCGGAAGGCGAACCGAGCTTCAGGTGGCCAGCGTGTTGAACCATCTTCTCTTGGTCGCGGCAAAAACCACCCAGAACAGCGTTCATGTATGCGGCGCCGAAGAACATGCGCTTGCGTTCGGCCATCAGCTCCTTGGCAGGACGACGGACCTTGGTTGTAGCGGTTGTAGCAGTTGTGGCAGCGGTTGTCTTGGCGGCAGTCTTTGCAGCAGCGGTAGTACCTTGAGTCATGATGAGATTCCTTTCAACTAAGTTTCGGTTGTTTTCGCAATGTTTGTTTAGCGAACAGTTGAATCTTAACACGGCTCCAAAGGATGTACACAGGTAAACTGTAACGAGGATTTGTGTCGTTACAAATCAAAAGAGGACCCGAAGGTCCTCTTGTTTTCCATTCCATGGATTAGGTTTTGCGTACGTGCTTCACACTGATGGTGCACATCCGTGGAGATGTTTGAGCCTTGTTCCACACATCATTCATGCGAACTTGAACGGTCTTGTCATCAACCATCTTCACAACAACACCGTGTTCCTTAGGGCCCTTATGACCATGCACGTCTTCACCAGACACATACACATCATCTCCAGCCTTGAAGGATGTGGCTGCAACACCTTCCCTTATATACACCCCATCAGAGCGGGTCACAACATACCAACCATCACCATCTTCAATATCCTCAAAGAGTTTGTGCAGCTTCTTCTTTGCGGATTCAAGGCGGTCCTTGTCTTCTGCGGACAAGTTCTTACCGCCACGATTGATGTAGAAGTTCAGCCGCGCCATTGCCTGCTTCAGATCCTTACTGTCCTTCTTCAGGCCAGTGGCGATCGCGGTTGCTGATTTGGTGAAGAAGCCTGCTGGTGGTGCCCACTTCTTGTGAACGTCTGCAGCCCACTTGCTCTCTTGTACTGGAACGGTATAACCGTCATCTTGGGATTCAGTGACCGTTTTCTTCGAGTACTTCCGGCGAATTGCGTTCAGTTTATCATCATAGGACTTACCCCAAGTGATCATGCTCTTGACGAAGTTCTTGATTGCAGCAACAGCAGTACCAACAATACCTTCTTCAACCTTAGATTTCATTCTCAACGCTGAAGGTGTATCCTTCCCAGGAACAATTGTTGTGTACTTGGCTTCAAGCTCTTTGACCTTTTCGGTCAATTCAGGAACGAGCTCAGCAAGCGCCTTGAATGCGCCTTCATAATCCACATTGTTTTTAGCCTCACCCTTCGAGGCACGGGTCAAGGTCACAGTGTATGACACTGTCTCAATGACTCGCGTCACTATAGCATCTTCAGCGTTGAACAGATTGTCAGCTACTTCTTTGATGCCAGCATTTGCTTCGTCACGCTTCTCGATAGCTGACTTCATGACAGCGTCAAGCCGCTTGTATCGGTTCATAAGACGTGTCATTGCTGCAGAATCACGGTCAGCAAGTTCAAGGATGACCTTGTCAAGTGCACCCTTAACCTGCTTTTCAGTGTACTTCAAACCTTTTTGGCGGCTTTCGGCCAACAGTTCTTGAACCCGCATTTGTGTGTTCCATGTTTTCCAGATCAGCTATTTAGCCGATTGATCAGATGAAACATCTCTGGTGTGCTATAAAGGGTTAACCAAAATCCGGTGAACATACATTCGAAGAACATCTTGTAGGTGCGCTGGCGCAACCATAGTGTAACGTTCAAAGAACTTCTCAGACGTCCCGCATTTCATGACACTTGGGCCAAGTAGTCCTTTGAAGAACGAATAGCTTATAGTGCTCGCCCTATGAGGGAAAGACACATGCACTGATTGGTGCCAATCTTCACGCTCAAGACTAAGATCATCACGGACCTCCACACCATTGTCAAATCCAACTAATATGAAGTCTTCTGGCAGAAGTTCATTTAGATCAATGATAAGAACCTCGTACAATGCCTTCATTGATTTACCAATCTCACGCTTGAACTGCTCAGCGTCAACAGCAGCGTTCTCTTGAAGATCTCCATGGTTGATGGCGTAGTACTCTTTCAAACGACCGAGCCAAAATCGGTGCTCTTCGGTATCATCTTTCTCTTGAAGATCACGAATGGCGAAGCGAAGGAAACGTTCTGGAATCAGAGTCATATGAGCTCCTTTGGAATGTTGCGATAAAGATGTGGGTGGTGAAGCACGTCGGTGAAATGAATTGAAATTCTACCATCCCAATACTCAATGTCGTATTTTCGGTGCTGAAGTTCATCCTTGTACACGTACTTGAATGACCCGTACCGCACACCATCGATGCCCATAGAACTTACCCACGTGACCAAGCGCTCCCGACTGTTTGGGTACTGTGACACGTACAGATGATCAATGGTGAATGCCAACTCTAGTGCTTGAGCGCGATCAACCAGGAAGGTGTCTCTAATCTTGCGGTGAAGTTCACCTGCACTAAGCTGATCCGTCATGATAGACGGAATCCTACGAACCAAAAATCGACGCGTAAGAAAAACACCCGTCATTTTTTCCAACGCCGATTCTTAGCATGCGATTTTTCGCATCGAGCGGAATCTTTGTCAATGTCATTTGAACTGACTCAAGTGGTCTGGGTTGATCTTGTTTCCAGCAACCGCCACTACTGGTCGACTCGTCACCAGTCTGTTGATGACCTTCTTTACTTGGGCTGGGGTCACCGCGCGAATTTGTGCGAGCTCTTCTTCAACGGTGAAGGTTTGATTGTGGCTGAAGAGTTCAGCAGCTGCAGAGTAAATTCTGTTAAATGGTCGCTCCATCTGACATGCTGTCTGAACACAGAGCGTGTTCGTTGCTCGCTCCATATCAATGGACTTAATCTTTGATGTGTGATTCAACATCACAAATTCGACTGCATCGAAGAAACTTTCAAGCTTGTCAGCAGTAGTGCCTGCGTTCACGCAGAACACACCAGATGAATCGCGAATGTCAACGTCTGAGGAGACACTGTACACCAACCCGCGCTTCTCTCTAACCTCATCAAACAGTGGAGAGCTCATGCCCTCACCCAAAACCGCAGCCGCAACCTGATATGCGCGATGCAGCGGGTCCTTGTCTGACACCGCTTCATACATCATCTGAACATGACATTGTTCAGCTGGCTTCTTGATGATCTTCATGCCTGGTGCGAATTCTGGCACATCGCGGCCACTAGCTCTCCAATCCGTTGGTTTGACCTTTGAAAATGCCGCCTCGATCTTTGCGAGCACCTTGTCCTCATCAAAAGACCCAGCAACTCCAACGACAACGTTTGAACCACGGTACCAACGATCAACATAATTCAGGAAATCTTGGCGTTGGAACGCCTTAATGTTCTTCGGTTCACCGATAATGCGTCGACCAAAAGCTTGGTTTTTGTACGCGGTCATGTACGCGCTGTCATGCGCAACGTGACCTGCACGATCTACATACATCCGATACTCTTGAAGAATGACCTCACGCTCTTTTTCGAGCTCAACAGCGTCAAAGGTGCTGTTGCAGAAGATGTCACCAAGGATATCCGCAAAGGTCATCGCGTGCTCTGGAAGACCGCTGATGAAGTATGCAGTCATATCACGATCAGTGAAGGCGTTCATTTCAGCGCCAAAGCGCTCTGCGTCAGAACTGATCCTGCTGTACGTGCGACGTTTCGTTCCCTTGAAGGCCATGTGTTCAAGGAAGTGGCTAATGCCGTTCTCATGTGGAAGCTCATTCGCAGAGCCTGCGTTCACAAACACACCAACTGAAACAGTCTTGGATTCGGTAGGAATTGAGACGACACGAACACCGTTCGCAAGTATGATGAGCATGGACATTCCTTCTAATAGGTAGTCCAATTGTAATTTGAGACCTTAGGCGCATAGGTTTGGTCTCTGGATCTATCTCCCGATAGATGGTCCCGAGTGGCGGAATCGAACCGCCGCCACAAAGCTTCGGAGGCCCTGCGCCGAATCCATCGGACCCGAGTTAGGACCACTCAAATGGTCCCCATGTCTTCTTGTGAGCTGCCCCATCCCCGACGTCAGCGCGTCTTGCGGCTCTGTTAGCCTGCCGCTTCCAGAACTTACCCCCTGGTTTACAGAAGGCGCTGTCCCAGATCTTGTTACCACGCTTGTCGCGTGGTTGTTTACTGTTACCGAGTTTTATGCGTGGAGTTTTCATATGCTTGTTCCAGCGGCGACCGCTGGAAGGCACTGCCTGTTATTTACTGCAGGTTCTCTTCTTGCTTGCGTTGCATCAACAGTTCCTTCAGCGCTGATTTGAATTCATCTCGAGCGGAGATGAACTGATCATAGCCATGTGAACTAAATGACGCAGCTGCAGCCGCCATGTTGTCCGCCAACGCCATCATGTGGGTTGCACTTTCGTTTTCAAACTTCATTTTTAACCTTACGGTTTTGGATATTAGGGCCACAAGATCGGGCCAAACTTTGTAGCTGATTGCCACCTTGCAATTATAGCCAATCACTAGATCACAGGTCAAGTCTTTTAACACTGTTACTCTTTAAGCTTTGTAATGATCAACAATGCAATGGCGGCAATCACGCCCTGAATTAGAGCGAGCGCCTGTTGAAGAATCAACAGCTCGTTTAAACTCAGCATGTTAGTGGTGGGGTTTCCCCCACCCTCCATGTTAGACGACGTTGTTAGTGCTGGTGTTGCGACCAGCGTTACCGGACATCGTGCCAAAGTTCACAGTACCTTGCGTTGCGGCTTGGAATTGACTGTGCAGTGCTTGCAATTGTTGGTTCACTGAAGCGAACTGAGACATGCCGTACGAACGCTCATTGGCTTCAACGATTGTCGTGTGCCGCTCTTGAAGCTGGCGGTTCAGATCAGCCATCTTGAGTTCGTTGATGAGAGCACGAGTGCTTGCACCATCAGCAACAACATCCTTGCCAAGCATGGCTTGACCAAGGGCAATTGCGGAAGCATTCTTTTCACCAGCGAGCGTTGCAGCCGCAGATGTTTGATATGCTGCAAGTTGAATTGCTGCCAGTGTTTGCGCGAACTGCGCGTCTGTCGAAGCCTTCAGAGCAGCCAATGCAGTTGCATTGCTGAAGTTCTGGCTTTGACCAGCGATGAAGTACGCGGTGTCTTGAGCAACAACGCGGTCAGCTTCTGTACCTGTGCGGTCAGAATTTGCCCAGCCTGCTGTCTTGACTGCGTCTACGACGTCTTTCGACTCGACAACGTTTTCACGTCGAATGTCAGATTGACCTGCAAGAAGTGACGTGATGTCAAGTTGGCCCGTAACGGTGCCGGTGACGATGTCTGCCATAATGATTTCCCTTTTTGTTGCGACTTCAGGCACTACAATTTGGCCGTTATCGCTATTGTTGACAGGTTCGGCGGGAAGATCAACTGCAACAGAAACAGGCACAGCACTACTAAGCTCCGGATTATCCGAGCGGAGTTGTGCAATGATGTCAGTATTGTCATTGGCAATCATACCAGCCGTCCAAAATGCCCCAATGGGGACTAGCGGTGATACGTCGCCGTTACCGTTGCGGGTTGGTTCCCACAATCCTTGCGGTTCTCTTTGGAACCGTTTTCGTATTCTATTTAGTCTTGTTAGACTAACGACCCTGGAAACGGGTCAATCTTCAGCGTGCAGTTGATCCCTCAACCACTCGCAGAAATCATCTTTAACAATGTCACTACCCCAACCATAAACCGTTGCATCTTCCTTGATGCTCTCAGGAGTGTAGTTCTTGATCGCGTCAACGTGCGATCTTGAAGGTGCTGTTTCTAGCACCTCGAAGATGTAAGTGTACAAGAACTTCAGGTCGTCATGTGTCATTTGTATAGTGTATCACATTATTCACATTGTGATCACAAATTATTGGTGCCCCGTAGAGGAATCCTCTGCATCCTCCTTACGAGAGAGGCGGTCTACCACTAGCTTAACAGGGCATAGGCTTATTCAGCTTTTGCGATTCGCTTCAAGTCCTTTGACTTCGCGATCAAGTCTTCCCAGAACGTTCCTCTTCCACCATCGGTTGTTTCGTAATGGTAGATTGCGGACATGTACGGTTCACCAACCTTCTTGAAGTTCTCGTCGCGATCAATCCGTTTTTGGAACGTTCGACCGGTGAGCTTGTACGTCTTTCCAGTCTTGGAACTCAAGAACGTGTCGCCTACATTGAACTTCCACTTGTGCTGCTTAGACATCGCCGCATTTGTGGCGACATGCGCCTTCACTTGATCACCAAGGTGCTTATGAAAGGCCTTCAAGTCTGATTCAAACAGTTCATGAACCTTCATAATCTTACCAGGTAATTGGATCTTTGGTGACCTTACGGAGCACCAGATTCACCCCAGTGATGGCCATGGCCTGCATATCAGGGCCAATCACAAAGCCGAACTTGTGTTGAGCCAGGACAGCGAGGGCTAACACGACGTTTGCCCAAACGGTCTTTGACTCATACCATTTCTTACCAGCGCCGTTGGCTTGAACACCTGCGGCGACCGCTGCGATGACAGTACCACCAACTTCTTGCACAGTCTTGTCAGTAACAACTGCCTCGACCTCAGTCAGATCTTTTTTCATGTCCATAGGAATCTCCTAATCATATCTCCTATTTACCACAAGAGATCAATCTTCCCGTCCATCACGTCACTGGTTCTGGCACTCTTTCCAGTTCTGTGATCCTTGACCACATTATCCTGAAATCGGTATGTGCGGATTTTATCGCCGCGTTCACCACTTCCAACCTGCTCTTTACGTTCCGTTGCCAGCGCCTCATGAGAGGATTTGGAACTTGACGCGTTCAAGCGGGCTAGAATTGCGGTCTTTGCTTCCTCAAGAGAGTTTTCCCTTGAGCGACATTGTGCAGTGGCAACCACACCAGTTTCTAGGTGTACAATCCTGCAGGAATTCTGATGCTTGTTCCGGTGTTGACCCCCAGAACCAGTTCCTGAGTACCACTGAATACTAAAGTCCTTATCGTTGAACGTGAAGGACTTGACGTTCTTTGGATCAGTGACTGCAACGGTCACGGTTGATGAGTGTACACGACCTCGACGCTCGGTCGGAGGGACACGCTGAATACGGTGTCCACCAGGTTCGTGATTGAGCGCTGTTAGATCTTTACCCTCGACCTCAATGGTGATCTCACCATCTCGAGAATCTAACAGGCGGTGCTTTCAGCCAAGACGGCCGAAGAATTTGATGTATGCGGAAGCCAAGTCTTTTGAGAAGAGCTTGGGGTCGTCTCCACCTTCGGCGGAGCGGATTTCAAGAATACGCTTCATGATTTACTCCTTTAATTACCAGATCACCAAGGATTCGAACCCTGACCAACGCTTTTGGAGAGCGGTATGCTGCCATTACACTAGTGATCTATAGAATCAATGCGCGTGACCATTCTTGACGAGGTAGCTAATGACCTTGTCGTACGTATCAGTGCTGAAATGTGACATGAGTTTTCCGTCACGACGCACCATAACGTCCATGTCGCCGTCTTTATCGGCGGTCTCATGGTCGATTTCAATTTGTATGTCACCAAACTCTGCGAACTCAACTGGCCCCTTGAACCAATGCTTTGCACTGATGCCGTGGCTCTTAAGCAGGTTCGCGAGCTCTTTGTTCTTATGAACAAAGCTGAAGATTTCGTCTAAACGCATGTGGTGTTCCTCCATGCATATTTAGCGTTTTTGGAGTCGCGTGAGGGATTCGAACCCCCGAACATCTCGTTTGCAGCGAGAGACATTAGACCGCTCTGACAACGCGACATGAATAGGTTCCAACAAGGGTGCGTGACGGGGATTCAAAGGTAATCATGGACTCTCGCACGCGAGAAATCTCAATTAAAAGTTGATAACCGTCAATGCTTCGGTTGGAAATTGGAGGTGTGTGTGGGAGTTGAACCCACCTTGTCTTCCTTATGAGGGAAGTGCATCTGCCGCTCTGCCAACACACCATGTTCTTCTGGTACCTCGTGCAGGAATCGAACCTGCGCGTCAGGCTTAGGAGGCCCAAGCCCACTCCATTGGACGAGATATGGTCCCTCCGGACGGACTCGAACCGCCGTAAGCTGGATTAGAAGTCCTGCCCCCGTTCCTTCGGCGGAGAGAATGTTCTATGTGCTCCCCAGGATGGGATCGAACCACCGACATCCTGATTAACAGTCAGGCGCACTACCGCTGTGCTACTAGGGAATAGGAATTTATTGTACCGTATTTAGCTTATGCCGCATACAGTACTTGGGATGGTGCCCCACCGCGGATTCGAACCGCGTCCTACGGACTACAAAACCGTTATGCACTCCCAATTCACTCGCGGGGCATGTTCACTTCAGCGCAGCTAACTGTGCACGAAGCTCAGTTAGCTGCCGAGTTTTTCCTGGAACGTCGATCTCTTTGGCGCTTGATGTTTTCTTCTGCAGCGCAATGCGAAGGTCAGATTCCAATTGTGCGATGCGCTCTACGAGCTTCACGCGGTGTTTGTCAAGTTTGGACATCTTGTGCTCCAGCGGCGTTAGCCTCAAGCTGTTTGCGAATGTATCGCATGAAGAGCATTGCACGATCTGATGCCAAGAAAGTGGCATCACCAGCATCAGAAACAGGCACAACGAAGTTGAAGCCATCATCAGTTGCATAGTGCAATTCACCCTTGCGATAGAACTGAAAATGTACCTGCTTGTCACCAGCGACAAGCTCCTTCAATGTGCTCATTTCGAAATCTCCGTTTGGTTGGAGTTGTTGATGAAGTGGTGGGGGTACTGGGGCTCGAACCCAGAGTCTTACCGGTTAAAAGCCGGATGTTTTTGTCCGAATTAAACTACACCCAGTGGAGGTGCGTTTTCGAGACGCATCAAGCGTCGAAGAGACCTTGCGCATGATGCGCTCCTTTCGTGATTGGTTACTTCCTACCTCGACGATATCCATTTGCAAGATATTTGTCGAGATCCTCTTTCTTGATCTTGATGTGATTTCCATTAGATACCCAACAAGATCCAAATTGACTATTCTTTTCACCAGAATGCGCTTTAGACATTTTGGTTTTAGTGGCTTCAGAATGCGCACCCTTAATTTCAGCGAATGACTTACCAATGTAAGTGTTCCCGTATTTCTCAAAGCGCGTTTTTATTCGCTTCGCTACAACATGTGGTGCTTGAGATTTCTCAACAGCCTTAAGCAGTTGACCACTTTCTACAGCTTTTTTACCACCTTGGCTATTACTGATCAAAAAAGCCTGTCGATGCTCTTCAGAGATAAAGCCTCCACCACCCCCTAACTGAAGGTTCATACATAGCGGATCATTCACAATCTCTTCACTCACCAGAACTCGTTCTCGCTCCTTCAACTCCTTGCGGCTTAGCAAAAACTCGAGAATCTCTTTTGAGTGCTTCTCTTTGCCGTGCTTCTTGATAGACTTCCATAGAAGCTTTCCAGAGCCAAAATACCCATCATCAAGATCATCAGTTGAGTGCATGCCAATGTAGTACTTACCTGATCCATCCGTTCGGGTGATCTTGTAGATGTAATGGAACTTGCGTTGATCTGCACGAGTCATGAGGTCTCCTTGTTGAGACCTATTTAGCGACTCCTGCAAAAAGGTTCCGTGGTACCTAGTGAAGGAATCGAACCTTCTTCTGAGCGTTATCAGCACTCTGTTCTAGCCATTGAACTAACCAGGTATGGATTTGGAATCGCTGACCGGATTTGAACCGGCGTCTTCACCTTGAGAGGGTAACGTCCTAGACCACTAGACGACAGCGATACAATTTGTGGTGCTCTCGGCGGGCCTCGAACCCGCTCCTCATCCTTACCAAAGATGCATACCACCAGGGAATACTTCAAGAGCATGTTATGGGGTGTTCGACGGGGAACGATCCCGTACCTTCTCGTTCACAGCGAGAAATGCAGACCACTACACTACGAACACCATAGGAATTTGGTAAGGGAGGTGGGAGTCGAACCCACAACATTTGCATTCAGAGTGCAACGCGTCACCGCTCCGCCTCTCCCCAACAGAAATCTTGGCCCTACCGTCTGGGAGTCGAACCCAGTTTACCAGAGACGAGTCGAACGTCTCCCGGGCACGCGCGCAATACCTGGCGCACCGACACCGGCGGGATTAGAAGTCTTCAGAATCTACAATGTCCTTTGGAGGAACATTGGTGTGGATCTGAATCACTGGACTTTTTGTATCTCGATCGTGCAACACCTTAACGACTGATACCTTAGCATCTTCACCATGAAGAGCCTTGGCCCATGTCAGAGCTGCGTCTTTGGTGCTGGCAAGGTACACAACAGTGTTGTCACCACTCTTCAGTCCGTTCTTCTTAATCGAAGGAACTTTAGAGGTTAGCGTGCCGTGGTATCCAACTTTGCGGGCGGTTTCGAAGAGGTCATGAACTTTCATACCTCTATTTAGTGGTATCGCGTACGAGGATCGAACTCGTCTCATCTGCTTGAAGGGCAGAGGATCTCACCAGAAATCCAACGCGATATTGTTTGGTGCATCCCCTCGGAATCGAACCGAGCTTCACCGTTTTTCAGACGGGCCTAGTCACCAGACCTAGTCAGAGATGCATGGTACCCAGAGTTGGATTCGAACCAACGACCTACGCCTTATCAAGACGGTGCACTACCGCTGTGCTATCCGGGTATGGATGTTCTTGGCGCGCCACGTAGGATTCGAACCCACATTCCGTCGGTTTGGAGCCGCCGTTCTTGCCAATTAGAATATGAATGACGCATGTTGGTGGGACCGGCCAGACTCGAACTGGCAACACCCTGCTTTTCAGGCAGGTGCTCTACGCGATTGGAGCTACGGACCCGTTGTTCGCTAACCACGGTGCAATACATCCCTGTACCACAATCCTGTTAGCACTACGCGAACAGCGCGTCTAAGCAACTGCTCTTGCAGAGTGGACCCCCGTGTAGGAATCGAACCTACGTCAGCTGGTTTCGTAGACCAACCACCGACTCCATCGGACGGGAGATGTTTGGCGCCCTAGACGAGGATCGAACTCGCCTAATCCTGATCGACAGTCAGGCGTTCTCACCAGAGAACAACTAGGGCATGTTTGGGGTGCTAGATGGGACTCGAACCCACAGCCGCAGGAATCACAATCCTGAGCTCTACTAGCACCATAGGAAATTGGCGGACCCGACGAGTTTTGATCTCGCTGCCTCTACCGTGACAGGGTAGCGCTCTCCCAATTGAGCTACGGGTCCATGTACTAGTGAACTTTGCTGGCCGCCCAGGAATCGAACCCGGCTCATTTTCCGTTAACAGCGGAACGCCTACACCTTGCTTGCTCGCGGCCAGCAAAGTTCACATTATTCTGGCGCCGACGGTGGGAATCGAACCCACATCACCCTCTTAACAGGAGGATAACCATCCACTGACGGTCACTTGCGTGACAAAGGATGCAGACGATGTTTTGGTGTTCTAACCATTGAACTACATCGGCGTGTTTTGGCAAGGGTGGAGAGAATCGAACTCTCTTCGTCACGGTTCAAAGCCGTGCGTAACTACCAAGTCTCACCCCAACTGTCTGGAGTCGCGTACGGGGATCGAACCCGCCTGATCAGGTTGAAAGCCTGAGGACCTCACCAGAAGTCAAACGCGACATGAATTTTTGGTGGGGACCGTGGGAATCGAACCCACATCGATCTGCTTAAGAGGCAGGTACATTACCAATCTGTCAGATCCCCATGTCATTCTTCAAAGCACCATGAGCTCGGTATTCGAGACATCACCACAACACGACGTCGTGTGCTTTGAAGAATGACAGCCACCATTCGATGGCTGTAAAACCTATGCGCCTTTATCGCGCTCGATCATCTGAAGACTACTCGATGATGTCTTAGCGGTCCGGCGTGATTTCTATACCGCGAATCCTAACGCGGTTTGAAGTCTAAAACAACCCTGGGGTACCACTTTCGTAGTACCCCAGGGTTTTGGTCGTTTGGAGGAAGACTTTAGATCTTCGTTACTCCAATGTCCAAGGCCTGGGGCCTTTGATCGGTTCTAATCATCTCATGCTTATTCTGAGCACGATCAAATCGCTGGCATTCTTGCCAGAATCGATTTGTTTTGATCGTAGTCGTGAAGTTCATGATATGCTCGAAGAGTGTTTGTGCGTAATGACGTTTTAGCGTCGATGTTGCTATCTTAACAAGACTTTTAAGTTTGTACACTGTCTTTCGGGATCAGTGAACCTGTATAGTCTTGCTCGATGTGATTGTATTTAGCGAAATCGCAGATTAGACAATGGTTTCCCATTCGTCCCTGAATGTAGACAGCGGCACTATTCGTGGGAACGGAAGAGAACTATCGAACTGCTTGGCGGTGAAGTCAATGATGTTCCCATCGACCAATGCAACTGTGTGTGCATCATCTTCAGATCCAGGCTGAATATGTGTACGTTTTAGCCACGAAGGATCTCTGGCTTTGCTGCCAGTTATCGATTTAGCTTTGATCTTTTTCTGCTTCAACCAATCGATAAATTTCTCAGAGGCCATCGCACAGTTCCCTGGCTCATTGCAGATCTCGGTGAACGTGCCAGTTCCAAACCAATCTCTAACGTGTGTGCCGGCATCTTTGATGGAGCCCTTAGCCAGGTCCTTCATTGATGTTTGATCTTCAAAGAGTTCTTGCAGCTTCATTCACTCACCACCGAATGAAGCTTCTTCAAGAATCGATTCAACGTGCTTGAAGGAGGGTTGAACACTGAGAGGTACATCTCCAGTGAGTCGGAGTACTTTGCAAGATATTCAAGGTCTGAGGATTTAGCAAGCTTTGCAAGGATATCTTTGGCTTCAAATGCTGAGAACAACTCCATGGCTGCTTGAACAGCGAAGGCCTCAATCTCACGATGGTCTTCCAGGTAATCACGAAGGCGATCCGGATCCTTTGCGTTCTCACCATTTCTAGCGTGCTTCATGATTTGTTCACGGTGTGTAAGCTCATGTGCAATGGATGCCGCGCAGAGATCAACGAACTCCTCGTAATAAGCACCACCGTTTAGTGCATCATACACATCATCTGTGAGATGGATGGTGATGTGTCCACCAGCATCACACTCAGCCCCACCCAAACCTACGCGTGAATAGTTTGATTCACGTCCTGCTGGGTTGATAACGAATGTGATCATGAATTTTTCGAACGCGTGATTAAGCGCACGTCTGATCTGTTCATTTGACAGATCATGATCGTACAAGGAGCTCTTCAACTCCTTGAGCTTATCTTTGACGAAGCCAAGATGTTCTGGACGCTTGGCTTCAAAGAGTTCACAGACTTTCATTTGCGGCCAAAGGATTTATCGATTCATGAACTTTCATTTTGATCCGCTCCTCGCGAACAATGTAGCGCCAACGACCTTCTTAGCTCCCATCTCATTACAGATCCTGAACAAATCACTCATCGTGCTGCCAGAAGATAGGATGTCATCGACGACCATGACCGTTTTGCCTTCAAGCCCTTCAAGTTCGTGCGGATCCATGATGTTCTTTACGAACTTCGCGTACATCTTTGGAAGTTCCTTGGCAACTATCCCACCATGCTTCTTAATTGACCGGTAGATTGCTTGGCAAAGTTCCTTGATCACCTTCGCACGCTTCTCATCATCTCCAGAGAACTTTTCATCGACGTGCTTCTGATCAATGTGCTTCTTTTCGATGAGCGCCAGGGCTTCAGCTTTATCTTCAGGCAGATCAAGCGTAGCGGTTTTCTTGAACGCACCAATCTTGAAGTCCTTAACACCAAGCTTATGAGCTAACTGTGAGGCAAAATCACTCAACAGCGAGCTTGAGGAGTTTGGCGCGACAACCATGTCAGGCTTCAAGTTCATGCGCTTGAATTCACTTGCCATGTGAGATGTTGTCTCATCAATGAATTTAGTGCGACGGTTTGGATCCAGTTTGAATGGACCCTTACCCTTGAACGATTTCAATAGGTCTGTACTTCCACCTTCTTCATCATTTGGCTTGTATGAGAACGCGTAGTAAACGTCTTGACCACGGGTCAAACCCGCTTGATGTCCAAGCGGTCGACGATTCGTGGTAATGGATGTGGGGGTGCTAGGCCGCCGAGCAGAGTCAGGATTCACCGCAGCCAGCATCTCTCCGTCCTTGACGAAGATATCTTCTTTCAACTTCCCAACGTACTTGTTACCATTTTGCCAGTTCATGAACGCTGACTTCGCCGAGCGTGTAAAACGTTCCAATCGGCGAACGTCGTGAGGTCCGGTGAACTTCGGATCTTTTTGGTGAAAGAGCTCATAGTACTTGTCCCAAAGAGCGCCACCCCACTCTGACGCCAAGAAGTCATATGCCTTCTCGTAGTTCTTGTCTGAGACGCCGCCTTTCATGCAGATCCGAATGATGTGGTGCACCATGGCCTTTTCAGACGAATCATTACGGTACTCGCCGTGGTTGCCCTTTGAGTCTTCTTCAAGGAACTGTTTGAACGTGATCACTTCATTCCCCTTGTACGCGGAACATCTTTTGGTGCATCATGGAAGTTGTTGTCATCATCACACGCCCCAAAGTCAATGCTGTAGTCGTTTTCGTTGTACCACTGGTAACGCTCACTTGCACTGCGAGCTTGTGGGAGAGTACTAAATGGTCCCGCTCCAACTGCATCATCCTTAACGCGAACAATGTACCACGCATATTCCATTTCATCAGCCGCAGCATTTCTGCCAGTGTGCTCGTCGGCTTCCTTAATGTTCTTCACAATCATCATGTGATCATGCTCACCAAGGCCACGCATTGTCTTCGCGTTGAACTTCATGGTCTCTTTAGTATTGTGATCGTACACATGGATTTGTGTAGGTGTGATCTTCGCAATGTTGAACTTGCCGTATCGACCGGTATCAGTTCCCTTGGTGTGCGTATGAACTTCAACTACGTCGCCCTCTTTACGGCTTACGGTTGATTCGGCAATGAACTGCTTGAATGTGATTTTCATCTGGTGATCCAAATAGAAACTGCCCGCTAGATCCTGAATCTAGCGGGCACTGATCTCTCGATCAGTATTTAGATCACGGGTTGTGCCGCTTCCAATAGGCGACAGCTGCTTCAATTCCAACCTTCTGACCCTTTTCACCGTTCACAATGAAGTCCAAGAAGCTCGGTGCACCGTCATTCAGGAGGAATGACCAGCCCTTGGTACCATCACCAACCCCAACCCGAATCAATTCACCAGCTTGTGTCTTGACTTTCTCAAGTCGAGTGACTTTACGTTTACCCATTGGTTGTGAAATGCCTTGAGGGTGTTTGCGGATGTTCACATACAGCCGACCATTTTCTACAGTTGGTTTACCTGCAGAAAGACCGATCTGTTGTCTTGTACCTTTCAGACCCATTGCATCAGCCAAACCTTGAGGCTTGGTTGCAACCACTGGAGTTATGCATGGTTTCTTGACATCATCAACCGCGACAGGACCTTGGATACGATCCGGTTGAATACTGCCCAACGTAAATTTAGGCCACACACCAACCTTTTCTTGGGGTTTGGCTTCAACGGTGGCTAGGTTGGACATGACGGTTGGCGCATGTTCGACAGGGCGAGTGGGAAAGTGCACCAACCAGTTGCGTTGAGACTTTCTCAAATTCACAACTTTCCGAATTTTATCAAGTCCTAGCGTGCCATTGCCAATCAATGCACGCACGTAGCTGAATGCCTCACCGACAGTGTGCATCTTTTCAGCCTTTTCGTCGGGGATCTCGATGTCGAACTCATCTTCAAAGGCCATCGTCAATTCAATGGCGTCCAAAGAATCAGCACCAAGGTCAGCGACAAAATGTGAATCACGCTTGATTTCTCTTGCTGCTACACCCAGCTGTTCAGCAATTACAGCCTGACAAACCTTGAACAGATCGTCCAAAAAAATCTCATCGAGGTTGGAGGTGAATGCGCTTGGGGTAGGTGATGTAGTAACGGGCACCTGTGTCTGTGGCTCCGCCTTAACGCACTTGTTGTTCAGCGAAGCAATGGACATTGCCAACACTGCAACAGCTTTGGAACTCACATCGTAAGAGTCACGCCCAGCCTGTTTGTGATTGCTTTGCAAGAGCAACAACGATTGATGAATAACCTCGGCCACCATGTTATTCAGATCGGCATTGCCACTTTGATGCGCACCGACTAGAGCACCAACGGCGAATGTCAGTGCGGTGTAGTTCTTTTGATCTGCGGTAGTTTCCAGCCCCAGATTAACGGCTGTGATGAAGGAACCGTGTAGCAGTTGAGAAATGGTTGTTGTCATGTTACCACCTAACGGTTAGTGCC
>Ga0265327_10001916_pt1 | contig 24011 bp, 18 predicted proteins | sample 41621metaG_FD_202089 | JGI IMG/M metagenome (GOLD analysis project Ga0265327, IMG submission 202089) | Rhizosphere microbial communities from Carex aquatilis grown in University of Washington, Seatle, WA, United States - 4-16-21 metaG | ecosystem: Host-associated > Plants > Roots > Rhizosphere...
TGAAGATGGCCTGGAAGAGGCCGAAGAAGGCGATGCCGATCAGGTAGCCGATGAAGAAGTAGGCGTTGAAGAACGGCAGGGCGAGGGCGAAGCAGAACACCACGATGAAGATGTTCCACATGCCCTTCTGCGCGTAAACCGTGCAGATGCGAACGACTTCCTTGGAGTCCTTTTCGGAGGCCGTCGTGGCATCGAGTTTCATGTGTTCCTTGATGTAGACGACCGCGCTGTAGGCGCCGGTGACGACTGCCTGGCAGGAGGCGCCGGTGAACCAGTAGATGACCGCGCCGCCCATGATGAGTCCGAGGATGATCTCGGGCTGCACGATGCTCAGGGCGCCGATGACCTCCTTGAAGGGGCCGGCGACGCCCGAAAGGACCTGCTTATCGTAAAGCTCCTTCAGCATCATGATGATGCCGAACACCATCGTGGTCGCGCCCACGACCGCGGTGCCGATGAGCACGGGTTTGGCGGTGGCCTTGAAGGTGTTGCCCGCGCCGTCACCCTTTTCGAGCTGGTACTTGGCGTTCTCGAAGTCGGGCTTGAAGCCGAAATCCTTCTCGATCTCGGCCGCGATGCCGGCTTTGCCCTCGATCTGGGAGAGCTCGTAAACGGACTGGGCGTTGTCGGTGACGGGGCCGTAGCTGTCGACCGCGATGGTGACCGGGCCCATGCCGAGGAAGCCGAAGGCGACGAGGCCGAAGGCGAAAATGGGTGCGGCAAACGCAAACTCCGACGGCATGAGCGCGAGGAGCGCGGGATTCTGCGAGAAGTAGTAGGACGCCGCCATGAGCAGCATGATGACGAGGCCCATCCAAAACGCGGAGAAGTTGCCGGCCACGAGGCCCGACAGGATGTTGAGGGAAGCACCACCGTGCTTGGAGCAGTTGGTGACCTCCTTGACGTGGCGGGAGTTCGTGCTGACGAAGATCTTCGTGAACTCCGGGATCAGGGCGCCGGCGACGGTGCCGCAACTGATGATGACGGAGAGCACCCACCACAGGGCGGGATCGATGCCGGTCTGGTGCTGGTTCGCCAGAAGGAAGTAGGAGGCGAGGAACGTGATGCCGATGGACACCGCGGAGGTGATCCAGACCAGGTGGGTCAGCGGAGCCTCGAAATCAAAATCCTTGAGGCGGCCGTACTTGGCCTTGGAAATCACCTCGTTGATGAAATACGAGACGAGCGAGGTGACGATCATCAGCGCCCGCATGACAAAGAGCCAGACGATCAGGGTGGCGCACAGTTCCGGGCTCTTGGTGAGGGCCAGGGCGAGGAAGGTGATGAGCGCGACGCCGGTCACGCCGTAGGTCTCGAAGCCGTCCGCCGTCGGCCCGACGGAGTCGCCGGCGTTGTCACCCGTGCAGTCGGCGATGACACCGGGGTTCTTGGGGTCGTCCTCGGGCAGCTTGAAGACGATCTTCATCAGGTCGGAGCCGATGTCGGCGATCTTCGTGAAGATGCCGCCGCAGATGCGGAGGACGGAGGCGCCGAGGGACTCGCCGATGGCGAAGCCGATGAAGCAGGGTCCGACGAGTTCCCGCGGGAGGAACACGAGGATGCAGATCATGAAGAACAGCTCGACGCAGACGAGGAGCAGCCCGACGCTCATGCCGGAGCGCAGGGGGATGAGGAGCGTCGCGAGGGCGTTGCCCTTGAGGGACGAGAAGGCGGTGCGGGAATTGGCGACCGTGTTGATGCGGATGCCGAACCAGGCCACGCCATAGGACCCGAGGATGCCGAGGATCGAGGCGAGCAGGATCACGACCACGTTCGTGGGGGAGTTGTGCGAGAGCACGCCGAAGTAATACACCATGCAGGCGCCGATGAGCACCCAGAGGATGGCGAGGAACTTGCCCTGCGTGAACAGGTAGGTCTTGCAGGTTTCCCAGATCATGTGGGAGACGCTGGCCATCGAGGAGTGGACCTGGAGCGACTTGGTCTGCGTGTATTGCAGCAGGCCGAAGACCGCGCCAATCACGCAGATCGCGATGCCGAGGTACATCAGCGTTTCTCCGCTGATCCCGCCCAGGCCGTCGAAGTGCACGTGCGTCAGATCAGGGATCTTGATGTCGGCCTCGCCGGCAAATGTGGTGGTGGCGGACGCGGCCAATGCAAAGGCCAGGGCGCCCGCCCGTTTCCAGAGGTTTTTGTTCAGCATAACGGGGTAGGTTGTGAACCTTCAGGCTGCCAAGCGCGTCGGGCTGAAGCCAGTTCAATCTCGGAATCCCGGCGGGCCCCCCCGACCTGTTAGACGGATTAATCGGCCCGGCGTGGTCCATTAATCGCATTTCCAGGCGCGTCCCGCACGTCTTTGGGTAGCCAAACGGCCCGGCAGTCGTCTTGATGGGAGCGATGCTCGCCGTCACCGATCTCCGCAAGAGCTACCGCCGGCCCGATGGCGGGATGCGCGCGGTGGTGGACATTCGCGCCTTCGCGCTGGCGGCGGGCGAGCAGCGAGCGCTGCGCGGGGAAAGCGGGTCGGGCAAGACGACCTTCCTGAACCTCGTCGCCGGGATCCTCGCGCCCGACCACGGCGCCATTGTGATCGAGGGCCGCGACCTCGGTGCGCTGGGCGAGGCGGCCCGCGACCGTCTGCGCGCCGAGACGCTCGGCTACATTTTTCAGACCTTCAACCTGCTGCAGGGCCACACACTGCTGGAGAACGTCGAGCTCGGCATGGCGTTCGGCCGCGGGGTGGATCGCAGCCGGGCCGAGGCGCTGCTCCGGCGGGTCGGGCTCGCCGAGCACTGGCACCATTTCCCGCGGCAGCTCTCCACCGGCCAGCAGCAGCGGGCGGCGGTGGCCCGGGCGCTTGCCAACCGGCCGCGGCTGGTGCTGGCGGACGAGCCCACGGGCAACCTCGACCGGCGCAACGCGCGCGAATCGCTCGCGCTCATCCGCGAGGTTTGCCGGGAAGACGGCGCCGCGCTGCTCCTCGTCAGTCACGACGAGGGAATCCTCGCCGGATTTGAAAACGTGCAGGACTTCGCGGTCCTGAACCGGGCTGTGGCTGAAACCCCGAAATGAAATCCCAAACACCAAACGGCCAAACCCCAAAGAAATCCCAACCATCGAAATTCCAAAGAATCGACGCGATGCATTTTGCCTTGGATTTTGAAGTTTCTTTGGACTTTGGACCTTTGGCGTTTGGGGTTTCTCCCGCATGATTTGGAACCTGATCTACCGCAGCCTCCGCCAGCACGCGCTCTCGACGCTCGTGACCGCCGGGAGCATCGCGCTCGCCGCGGGACTGCTCCTCACGGTGTGGGTGGTGAAGGCGCAGTCGCAGGCCGTGTTTGCTTCGACGAACTCCGGCTTTGACGCCGTCCTTGGCGCCCGCGGATCGAAGCTCCAGCTGGTGCTTAACGCGATTTTCCATCTCGAGGCCTCGCCCGGGAACATCGACGCGAAGGACTACGAGATGATCCGGCGTCATCCGGCAGTGAAGGCGGCGATCCCGATCGCGCTCGGTGACAACTTTCGGGGCTGGCGGGTCGTCGGCACGGTGGAGCAGCTCTTTACCGACATCGAGTACGCGCCCGGCCGGCGCTACGCGGTCGAGGCGCCGGGCCGGATCTTCAAGCTGGGCGAACACGAGGCCGTCGTCGGCAGCTACGCGGCGAAGAAGCTCGGGTGGATCACCGGCGCAACGTTCCGGCCCTACCACGGGCTCGCCTTCGACCCGAACGGCGAGCAGCACGAGGACGTTTACACCGTGGTCGGCGTGCTCGCGCCGACCAACACGCCGGTGGATCGCGTCATCTGGATCCCGCTCGAGGGTGTGCAGACGATGAAGGGGCACAATCCCCTCGCGGCGACGGAGCTCAGTGCCGTGCTGGTGCAGCTGCGGGCGCCGACGGCCGGGTTGATGCTCGACATGATGCTCAACAAGCAGGGCAGCCGGCTGACCTTTGCGTACCCGATCGGCACGATTGTGGCGGAGTTGTTCAACAAGATCAGCTGGGTGGAAAAGGTGCTGACGCTCGTGGCGTGGCTGGTGGCGGTGGTCGCAGCCGGCTCCGTGCTGGTCAGCATCTACAATTCGATGAGCGCGCGGCAGCGCGACATCGCCATCCTGCGGGCGCTCGGTGCGCGGCGGCGGACGGTGTTCGGTGCCGTGGTGGGGGAGGCCGCCGCGATCGGCGTGCTCGGCGCCCTGCTCGGCTTCGCGGTGTTTGCGGTCCTCGCGGGCTTCGTGGCGTCGATCATCCGGGCGCAGACGGGCGTCGTGCTCGAGCCGCTGGCGTGGAATCCGGTCTTCTGCTGGGGACCGGCGGTGTTTGTCGGGCTGTGCGTGGCCGGAGGCATCGTGCCGGCGCTCAAGGCCTACCAGGTGCCGGTGGCGGAGACGATTGCACCCGTCTCGTGATGACAACAATGAAAATGAAAGCTACCAAGCCATGAAGACGATCATCACGATCGGTTTTTGTATCGTTTCCATCGTCGCCAGGCTTGAAGCTAACGACCAAAGCCTGAAACTGGAGTTTGACCGGCAAAAATTGGCATTTCGGGTAGTGATAGATGCCGGCAGCCGCACCATCGTTTACAATGCTCGGGCGTTTAAGCCCGAACGGCTTTGGGGCCCAGCTGGCGCGAGGGCATTCATTCGCGGAAGGGGCGGCAAGGAAATCAAATGCATGCGCGAAGGGTATTGTTCGTTCGATATGGATTCAGGAGACCCACGAAGGGTGCCGGAAATGAAAGAGCTGGAGAGCGGTAAGCAATTTGTAAGCGTGTGGTATGACCTCCGCGATCTATTGCGCGGTGGCAGTATGGAACTTTCCTCAAGTCATGCGCGCAACGACGTGCATAGTATGCGCGTGACATTTGAAATTGTGCTAAAAGACGGAGCAGGGGACAGAAACTTGGCTGCCGGAATCGATGGGGTCGAATTGACGACAAAGGAATGGGAAGAATTGTTGGCAAAATGAATGAACAACACGCATCAAGTAAATTGATTGGGGCGGAAGACTGGGTGTTCGCGGTGTAAGGGATTTAATTGGGTTTGGCAGAGGCAGAGCTGACTCCTGGCATCAGGCCGAATTCGCAGGAGGAGCGGGTCGTCCGCGAAGGTCTTTTCGGCGCGCCCGGCGGTCGCGCCCTGCCAGCGGGATAAATCTTTGACGGATGCGCCGGCCGGGCTACGTTGCCCGACAGTCCATGAACCACGCCTGCAGGTCGTTCTTCCGCATATTCGCGATCGCCATCGTCGGCGCGGCGACGCTGGTGGGCGCGGAGTTGCCGGCGCCCGCCGCGGCGGTCCTGGTGGACGGTTACGAAAAGGTGGGTTTCGACCAACTGGCGTCATTCACCTTCACCCCGCCGGCGGAGGGCGCCGCGCCCGAATCCGACGCGAAGGCGGCGGCGCAGGGCGACGAGCAGATCCCCGCGCGCATCCGGTCGTTCGACGCGAAAAAGGTGGCCCTGACCGGTTTCATGCTTCCGGTGAAGATGGACGGCGGGCTGGTGAAGGAATTCCTGTTGATGAAGGACCAGATGACCTGCTGCTTCGGAGTGATGCCGCGCATCAACGAATGGGTGGTCGTGAAGATGACGGGCAAGGGCGCGCCGCCGCTGATGGATGTGCCGATCACGTTTGAGGGGACGCTGAAGGTTGGCGCGATGTATGAGAACGGCTACCTGACCGGCATCTACCAACTCGCGGGCGACAGGCTGGCCGAATCAAAAAACTAGGCCGGGGAGAGGACACGAAGCCGAGGCTCGGGTGGCTCGCGCAGTTCAAAGTTCGATCAGCGCAAGATGCTGAAGCCTTAGGCGGCGGCGGGCCGCCGGGGTGCCCAACCCAAGCCGGGGTGGCGGAATGGCGGGGATCGGACTATATTAGGGGATGGCGAAACGGCCGAGCCGCCGCGGCGAAACGGTTTGCCGGTCGGGTCGGTCGTCGCCGCAACCGAAATGGAGGAGCCTAAAATGCCCATTCAACTAACCGAGGAATACGGCGGAAAGATTCTCGTCGTAAACGTCAGCGGCAAGCTGGCCCAGGCGGACTTCGAGTGCTTCGGGCCTGAATTCGACCGACTGGTCGGGCGGCACGGGAAATTGCGCGTCCTGTTCGACCTGGTCGATTTCCACGGCTGGAAAGTCGGCGCCGCCTGGCAGGACTTCAAGTTCAGCCTGGCGCATTTTGCGCACATCGAGCGCCTCGCCATCGTCGGCGAGACGAAGTGGCAGCACGGCATGGCGACCTGCTTCCGGCCGTTCACGAAAGCCGCCGTCCGGTATTTCGACCACGCGGACTTTGCCAAGGCGCGCCGCTGGCTCGAGGAGGGCGGCACGTTTGTGCCGGCCGACGCCTTCGAGCAGGCCGGACGCGAGAGCTGACCGCCGCGCCGGCCCCGGCGTGAGCGGGCGATCATCCCGCGGCGTCCCGCCCCGGGGCGGATGACTGCACGCCGGAGGACCGCTCAGCGGGAGATGTCCCGCTGGGTCAGGCAGGTGAAGCCCCGGCTGTTCAGCGACTGCGCGGCCAGGTCGGCATCCTCGAGATTGAGGACGAGCGCCGACTTGCCGCCCGGCCGCATCAGGAAGGTGTACGCGTAATGGATGTTGATCTCGACCGCCAGCAGGGCGCCGAGCACATGCTTGAGCTGGGTTTCACCGATGAACTCGACGACGAGCACGTCGCACTCGGTGAACGCGAAATTGTTTGCGGCGAGCAGCTCGCGGGCCCGGTCGGGATCGTCGACAATGATGCGGTCCACCGCGCTGTCGGTGGTGTCAATTGTCGTCAGGGCCATGATGTGCACGTTGTGGGCGACCAGCAGGGCGACGAGGTCGAAAAGGCGGCCCACGCGGTTTTCCACGAAGACGGAAAGTTGCTTCACGGGATCGGTGGCGTTGGTGACTTGCATGTCGGCCATGGCTGCCCGGACCGTACAAGTCCGGCGCCGGCGGGTCAACAGGCATCGCGACCCCGCCGGCCCTCCCGCGATTGTAGAAGCAAAGGCCGGTCGGCGGACCGGCCGCGGCCTCCGTCGGGCAATCGTTCGAAATGGGGTGTGCGCGGGCTTGTGTGCGCGGAGCCGGGCGCTAGCGTGCGCGGGATGCCCCCGCCCGACACCCATGCGCGCACGGCGCAACGCGCGCGCGAAAGCGCGCAACTGGTCGTGCGGGGCATTGCCCTCAACGCGGTGCTGGCGGCCGCGAAATTCGCAGGCGGGTTCTTCGGGCACACCTACGCCCTCATTGCGGACGGCACGGAGTCGCTGCTCGACATTCTCTCCTCGACACTGGTGTGGGCGGGCTTCCGCGTTGCGGGCCGCCCGCCCGATGCCAACCATCCCTACGGGCACGGGAAGGCGGAGCCGCTCGCGGCGCTCGCCGTGGCGGTGTTCGTTTTCATCGCGGCGGGCCTGGTCGCCTGGCGGGCGGCGCACGAGATCATCACTCCGCGCCAGGGTCCGCACTGGGCGACGCTGCCGCTGCTGGCGGTCGTGATCATCACCAAGGTCTGGTTTTCCCGGCGGATGCGGACGGCGGGCGAGCAGGTGCACAGCACGGCGCTCGGCGTCGAGGCGTTGCACCACTGGTCGGACGCGCTGACCTCCGGCGCGGCGTTTGTCGGGATCGCCGTGGCGCTCTGGGGCGGCAAGGGCATGGAGAAGGCCGACGACTGGGCCGCCCTGTTCGCCTGCCTCGTGATCGCATTCAACGGCGCGGGCATGTTCAAGCGCGCCCTCGGCGACGTCATGGACACGGCCATGCCGGAGAACTTTGAACGCGAGGTGCGGGCCATTGCGCTGGCCGTGCCGGGCGTCGGCGCCCTCGACAAGGTGCGGATCCGGAAGAGCGGCCTGAGCCACCTCGTCGACATCCAGGTGCGGGTTGACGGACAACTGACCGTCAGCACAGGCCACGACATCGCGCACGCCGTGAAGGACGCGCTGCTTGCGTCCACCCCGCACGCCATCACCGATGTCACCGTGCACGTCGAGCCAACCCGGCCGGACGTGCCGCCGTCAGCTAGTTGAATTTCTGCGCAATCTTCCAGCCGACGTAGACCCCGACAATGCTGCCGACGCCGCTGAGGAAGAACGAGCCCAGGGAAATGGTGTCCATGCCGAAGGCGTTCGCGAGAAGGCTGCCGACGACCCCAAAAATTGTCATGCCCGTGAAAATGCAGAGTTTGTTCATGGTGAGGGAGTCCGGTGCAGGGCGGTGGCGTGGCCTGGCCGCCGGGAACTGGCGCGGGGCCGGCGGGGGATTTTCGACCATGAATTCTGGCAGGGGAGGCGTGGCAGGCGAGACGCAAGTTATTGGCCAAGGGACGGCCGCTTATTCGCAAATAATGCCCCGGCTTTCCCGTTTACTCGCCGAACCGCGTGCCTTTATTTCAAGACAACTATGAAGAACGCCAACAAGCCGCTGAGTAGGAATCCCCATCTCATCAGGTGGGTGAGCAAGATGGCCACCCTGTGCCAGCCCGAGGCGATCCACTGGGTCGATGGTTCCCAGGGCGAGTACAATGCGCTCTGCGACTCGATGGTGAAGGGCGGCACCTTCATCCGTCTCAACCAGAAGAAGTGGCCGGGCTGCTTCCTGGCCCGTTCGCACCCAGGCGACGTGGCGCGCGTCGAGGACCGAACCTATATCTGCTCGCTGTCGAAGGACGCGGCCGGCCCGACCAACAACTGGGTCAATCCGTTCGAGATGCGCAAGACGCTCAAGGACGTGTTTCGCGGCTGCATGAAGGGACGGACGATGTTCGTCCTGCCGTTCAGCATGGGCCCGATCGGGTCGCCGATGTCGCAGATCGGCGTCCAGCTGACCGACTCGCCCTACGTGGTCGTCAACATGCGCATCATGGCGCGGATCGGGAAGAAGGTGTTCGACCTGATCGACAAGGATTTCAAGCGCGTGGTGCCGTGCATGCACTCCGTCGGCGCTCCCTTGAAGAAGGGGCAAAAGGACGTCGCGTGGCCGTGCAACCCGGAAAAATACATCGTGCATTTCCCGGAGACGCGCGAGATCTGGAGCTACGGCTCCGGCTACGGCGGCAACGCGCTGCTCGGCAAGAAGTGCTTCGCGCTCCGCATTGCGTCGGCGATGGCCCGCGACGAGGGCTGGATGGCCGAGCACATGCTCATTGTCGGCGTCGAGAATCCCCAGGGGAAAAAGTGCTACCTGGCGGCGGCATTCCCCAGTGCCTGCGGCAAGACGAACTTCGCCATGCTCATCCCGCCCCCGCATTTCCGGAAGCAGGGCTGGAAGGTGACGACCGTCGGCGACGACATCGCGTGGATCAAGCCCGCCGCCGACGGCCGGCTGCACGCCATCAACCCCGAGGCGGGTTTCTTCGGGGTCGCGCCCGGCACGAGCGTCCAGACCAATCCGAACGCAATGGCCGCGCTTTCCCGCAACACGATCTTCACCAACGTGGCGCTGACCGACGACGGCGGCGTCTGGTGGGAGGGCATGACCCCCGAGGCCCCGGCGCACCTGATCGACTGGCAGGGTCGCGACTGGACGCCGGCGATCGCGAAGGAGCAGGGCGTGAAGGCGGCGCACGCGAATTCCCGTTTCACCGCCCCCGCCGCGCAGTGCCCGACGATCGACCCGGACTGGGAGAAGCCGTCCGGTGTCCCGATCAGCGGAATCATCTTCGGCGGTCGCCGGGCGACCACGATGCCGCTCGTGTACCAGGCCTTCAACTGGAGCACCGGCGTATACGTCGGCGCCACAATGGGCTCGGAAATGACGGCCGCGGCCGCGGGCACGATCGGCAAGGTTCGCCGGGACCCGATGGCGATGCTGCCGTTTTGCGGCTACAACATGGGCGACTACTTCCGCCACTGGATCCAGATGCAGAAGAGCATCAGCGAGACCCCGCGGGTCTTCCACGTGAACTGGTTCCGGAAGGATGCGGACGGCAAGTTCCTCTGGCCCGGCTTCTCCGAGAACATGCGCGTGATGAAGTGGATCTTCGAGCGGGTGCGGGCGGGCGGCCGGGCCCGCGAGACCCCGATCGGTTGGATGCCCCGCTACCAGGACATCGACTGGGAGGGCCTGGACTTTTCCCGCGAGAAGTTCGAGGCCCTGCAGGCTTTCGACCGCGGCGCCTGGCGCGCCGAGGTGCTTGGGCACGAGGAGCTTTTCGTCGACCTGCACTCGCACCTGCCAAAGGAGATGCTGTTCGAGCGCGAATTGCTCATCTGCCGCATGGGCTGAGGCGGTCGCGAGCGATCAATCGGGCGGGCGTCGATTTTCGAGTCGGCGCCCTTGCCTTGTCCGGCGGCGACCCCGTTGCTCGCGGGTGGAGCGCGACCTCCGGGCGCGCTTCGAACGCGTCCGGAGGCCGCGTTCCACCTTGCGGCCGCCCCCGAGCGGGTCCCTGCCGACTCCCGTTCCGGGCAAATTTGCTTCGACTGCCGGCCGGATGTGCCGATAGCGTGGTCCACTCCGGAAATGAGACTCGGCCGCGACACGATTATCACGCTGGGGAGCGCACTCCCGCCGGCGTTGGGCATTTTTGGCCGGCTGCAGTCGCGGTTGCGTGATCCCGACTCGGAGCTGGCGGACATCGTGGAGCTGGTGCGGGTCGACCCGGCGCTGACGTTCCAGGTGATCCGGTTGAGCAACAGCGTGCTCTACGGGCTGAGGAATCACTGTAATTCGCTGGACGAGGCCGTGGCCCGCGTGGGCTTTGCGGAAATCCAGCAGATGATCGGGCTCGTCGTGGCCAAGCAGTCCTTCCAGGGCGAGTTGACGCTTTACCAGACTCCGGCGGGGCGGCTGTGGGAAAATGCCGTCGCCACCGGTGCGCTCATGTCGGCGTTTGCGTCGCGGGCGGGCGGCGACGCGGCGGCCGCGTACGCCACCGGACTTTTGCGCAGCATCGGCCGGGTGGTCCTGAACAATCACACGGGGGCTGTCGCCTATCCCGGCGAGGCCGAGCGCCCCGACCTCCACGCGTGGGAGCGCGAGACCTACGGGATGACGGCGGTGGAGGTGTCCGCCCTCCTGCTCGAGCACTGGAGGTTTTCCCCGGACACGGTGGCCGCGATGCGGCTCCACCTCGCGCCGGAGTTTGCCGGGGAACACGCGGCCGGGGCCGCGCAACTGCACCTGGCCTGCGCGGTCGCCGCCGAGTGGGGCTGCCACCTTTCGGGCGAGGCCGTTGGCTGGCGCAACGATCCGGCGATGCACGCGCTGTCGGGCGTGCCCGACGAGAGCTGGACCGGTGCGCTCGAGGAGGCGCGTGCGCAGTTTGCCAAGTTCTCGGTGATCGAGTGGTCCGACGAGTAAGGCCTTTTGAGGGATCTCGCGGGCGCCCGGATCAGGTGGCGCGATTCGGTCGCGAGCAGGCTTGCTCCCACCGATCGGGACACGCCCGTGCCGATCGCCGTTGGCCGAAGGTTCTGCGGACTTGCACCGGTGTCGGCGGCCGCGCTAGCTGGATGACGTGAAAGCGTGGCTCGGCGACATGGTTCGGATGGGGTGGGCGCTGGCGTTCTGGAATGCGCGCAAGACGATCTTCGTGCTGCGCGGACGACGCGGGCAATGCCCGTGCCACAACCCGAGCGATTCCGGGCGACCACTGGAAACGGGTTGCGAAGCGGTGCTGCAGTGGCGGCAGCCGCAAAGGTTTCGCGTCGTGTGCCCGTTGCTGGCCGCCAAGCCCGGGGGCGGGTGGGTTTGCAGTGTGGCGGCCGGCGGCGTTCGGCCGTTCTGGGGCCGGGCCCTGGGGCTGGCCGCCGCGACGGTGGCGGTCGCGGTCATCCTGGCGGCCGGCGGCGTCTTCGGCACGATGCGCGCGATCGGCTACCAAGTGTCGCTGCGCCAGGTGATCTGGCCGCCGGCTTGGCGGGAATTGCGGGCCGTTCGCGCCCAGCTCTTCGTGGACCAGTCCCGCGAGCATTACCAGGCGGGCCGCTTGCGCGAGGCGGTAAGCGCGCTGCTGACGGCGCACGAGGTGGCGCCGAACGACTACCGGATTTCCATGACGCTCGCCCAGGTCGCGCAGGCGGGAAGCCCTTCGGCCGCCGACGGCATTTATGTGCAGATGATGAAACAGCATCCGGAAATGCACGCGGACACGGCCCGGGTCTGGTTCGTGAGCCTGCTCGGACGCGGCCGGTTGGCGGATGTGGCGGCGCTGGCGCGGCGGGAATTGTCCGCCAGCCCGGCCCAGGCGGAAGTGTGGACGGACGCGCTGATCTTCGCGGCCCGGCATCTGCGCCAGCCCGAGTTGTTGGAATCCGCCAGCGCCGCGCCCGGTGTGCCGGCGGCCGCGGCGGCGGTGCTCCGCCTGGAGGCGCGGGCCCGGCAGGCGCCGCGGGCGACCGTGCCGGCGATGCTCCTCGCCGAGCCGGTGCCGGAGAATTTTCCCTACGCTCTGACCCACCGCGCGGAATTGCTGGTGGAGTTCGACCGACCGCGCGAGGCCTTGGCCGTGTTGGCGCAGGCCCAGCGGGTGTGCAGCGGGCGGGACATCGCCCGGCTGGCGCTGACGGCCTACGTGGCGGACAACGACCCCGCGACGCTCGTCCGCGAAACCGACTCCCTGCTGTCCCCGCTGAAGAATCCGGGTCTCGCGGAGATCACGCTGCTTAGCCAGCACCTGGTCAGGTTTCCGAACAAGGCGGTGCTGGACCGCGTGGCCGGGTTGCTCGAAGGGCGTCCCAATCTGTTGCCGGACAACCGCCGCGAGGCGTGGTTCAGCGTGCTCTGTGCGGCCGGTGCGGCGGGCGACCGGCCGGTGTTTGCCCGCTTGAAGGGAAAGGCGGTTGCTGACGGCCTGTTGACCCCAGCGGCGGCCGACCGGTTGGCCGACTTCTTTTTTGGGCCCGGCACCGGAAAACGCGTCGAGTCGATCCTGCCGATGGCCGAGCCGATGACCGTCTATCTGATGTACGCGTTGCTGGATCGTTATTGGACGCCGGAGCCTGAAAAACGGGGCGGCTGACAACCCGCTCGATCGCCGGATCAGGGGCGAAAACCGTGCCGCCCAGATTCCGACCTGCGTTGTCGTCGTGCCAGCGAATCGCTCATTGATCGGGACTGCCTGATCGGACCGAAGTCCGGCCAGTGCAGCTCGATTGAGTGATTATTTGGTGAACGAATGCACGGGGCAGGCGAAGGCGGAAATCTGGGCGGTAGTGACGGCTTTGTTGCCTGGCTATTTGGTACGACACACTGGCCCCGGAATCAAGGGGTATAATACCTATACTCCACCTAGGGTCTTTATTTACAGTTTCGTGATAAACGAGTGGATTTGCTTCACAAATAATCACCTTAAATATTAACTATTACCTGTTAACAAACTTTATATGGAACACCAGCCATCCTTGGGCGGGATTCCGTTTAAGGCGCCTTGAAACCGATATCTCGAGACGGGCGAGGCGCGTTAAAACCGATGAGATGCTGAGCATGCATGGACGTGGACGGCTGGATCGACCCAGGCTTTCAGCAGCGGGATTTCTTTAAAGCGATCCCGTGGGTACCGGGTCGGGCATCGAATGGCGGCGGGCGGATATATTAACGAACAGCCGGCAACATAGTGTTGTCTGGCCGGGGTTGAAAATCATGCTAGCGCGCCGATGCCCGCCCCTACCCCCCACGACGACCGGGTGCACAGCGAGGAATTCTTGCGTTCGCTGATGCGCCGGCAGCTAAACCTGTCGGTGGTCTGCGCCGCCACCTTCCTGGTCGCGTTGCTCGGCCTGCCGCTGCTCAATTATTTCGCGCCGACGCTGATGGCGACGCGGGTTGCGGGCTTCACGCTCAGCTGGCTGATCCTCGGCGTCCTGTTTTTTCCGTTTGTGTGGATCATCTCGTGGCGGTTCATCCGGCGCTCCATCGCGCTCGAGGACGACGAGGTGAAATCGGTCAAGCGCTAACGCCATGACGCCAATGTTTGCCTTCCTCAACGGCGTCGATCCGTGGATCTTCGCATTCTCGTTTGTGACCGTCGTCGCGACCATCGGCATGGGTTTCTGGTCGGCGCGCCGGTCGAAGACGGCCAGCGACTTCTACGTGGCCGGGCGGTCGGTGTCGGTCGGCTGGAACGCCTCGGCGATATCCGGCGAATACCTGTCGGCGGCCTCGTTCATGGGCGTGGCGGGCATGGTGATGTCGAGCGGCTACGACGCCCTGTGGTATCCGGTGTGTTACGCCTGCGGCTACCTTTTCCTCCTGCTCTTCATCGCGGGGCCGTTGCGCCGGTTTGGCGCCTACACGATCCCGGATTTTGCCGAGGGTCGTTTCGATTCGCCCGTGTTCCGAAAGATCGCCGTGTGCTTCGTGCTGTTCATCGGCTTTTTCTACACGATGCCGCAGATGAAGGGGGCGGGCGTGACGCTCGCGTATATTTTTCCCGGCATTCCGTATTGGGCCGGCGTGGTGCTGGTCGGCGCGGTGATCACGCTCAACGTCGCGCTCGGCGGAATGAAGGGCATCACTCTCGTCCAGGCCTTTCAGTACTGGATGAAGATGTTCGCGATCAGCGTGCCGATGTTCGTGCTGATGGCGGTCTTCGGTTTCTACAACGGGCAGGTGGGCGCCAACTCGACCCGGGAGACACCGGCGGTGGCAGCCGAGATTGCGCGCAAGCCTCTGGTGGAAAAGGCGCCGAAGGACGAGACGTGGACGGCGCCATTCGGGCCGCTCACGACCAAGGCGGTTAACGCCGCCGCCGCGGCGCTGCCGGCCGATCAGCGGGCGGCCTACCTCGCGGAGCACCAGAAGCCCTACTCGCTCCTCTACACCTATTCGCTCATCATGGCCCTGGTCTGCGGCACCGCCGGGCTGCCCCACATCCTGGTGAGGTTCTACACGAATCCCGATGGCGTCGCGGCCAAGCGGACGACCATGTGGGTCATGATCCTGATTGGAATCTTCTATGTTTTCCCGCCGATCTTCGGCGTGCTCGGCCGCAATTTCATGCCCGAGCTCTACACCGGGCTGGCGGGCATCAAGGGCACGGACCAGGTGGTGCTCAAGTTGCCGACGCTGCTCAGCCAGCGATTCGGCGTGCTCGGCTCGATCCTCAGCGGCATCACCTGCGCCGGCGCGTTCGCCGCGTTCATGAGCACGTTCAGCGGGCTGCTCGTCTCGATGACGGGTGCGCTCGCGCACGACGTCTATGGGCGGATGCTCCGGCCGCAGGCCAACGCGGCGGAGCGGATGTTCGCCTTCAAGGTGGCCGCAGTCCTGATTGGCGGCGTCGCCATCCTGCTGGGCTGCTTTGTCGAGCCGCTGGAAATCAACTTCATGGTGGGGCAGGCGTTCGCCATCGCCGCGGCGAGCTACTTCCCGCTGCTGTTCATGAGCGTGTGGTGGCGGGGGATGACGATGAAGGGCGCGGCAACCGGGATGTTGAGCGGCGGCCTGTGCGCGCTCGTGGCGGCGGCGCTGACGAATTTCGGCACGCTCGCGCTCGACAAGGGCCCGATGGGGAAGGTCTTTGCCGGCTTCGCGCCCCTCAACGCTTTTTGGGCCCAGCACCCGCTGCTCCGCATCCTCTGCGAGCAGCCGGCGATCTGGACGGTCCCGCTCGCCATCGGCCTGATGGTGGTGGTGTCAAAGATGACGAGGGCGGCGGTGCCCGCCGACATCCGGATGAAGATGCTCGTGCTGCACGCGCCCGAGCAACTCGGGCTGAAGAAGGAATACATCCAGGAGCATCAGGCGGGCGCGGCGCATTGAACCCGCCTCCAATTGATCAATCCTCTTCGGGTGGCGTGAACCCGCGGCGGATGACGTTCTCGGCGATCAAACGTGGGAACAGGAAGTTTTCGAGGTATTCGCGTCCGCCGGCTTTGGTGCCGCCGCCGGACATCTTGAAGCCGCCGAACGGATGCCGCTCGACGATGGCGCCAGTGCAACCGCGATTGAGGTAGAGGTTGCCGGTGAGGATCTCCTGCTGCGCGCGCTCGAGGGCCTTGGGGCTGCGCGAGAAGAATCCAGCGGTCAGCGCATAGTCGGAGCTGTTCACCATGGCGAAGGCCTCGTCGAGGTCCTTGGCCCGGAGGATGGCCAGCACCGGGCCGAAGATTTCCTCGCGCACGATGGTGTGCTCAACTTTGCAGCCCGTGAAGACGGTCGGGGGCACGTAGTAGCCACCGCTGGCGACGGCCTCGGGCGAGAGCTTGGCCTGCCACGCGAGCTTGGCCTCCTTTTTGCCCTGCTCGATGTAGCCGAGGATGGATTTCTGGGCGGCGTCGTCGATGACCGGGTTGACCATGGTGCCGGGCAGGGCCGGGTCACCCACCGGCAGCGACGGGCAGGCGGAGAGGAAGCGCTCGACAAATCGGTCATAGACCTCGTCGAGCACGATGAGCCGGGAGAGCGCCGAGCATTTCTGTCCCGCGTAACCGAAGGCGCTGTACAACGCGGCGGGGATCGCCTCGTCGAGATCGGCGTCGTTGTCGATGACCATGGCGTTCTTGCCGCCCATCTCGCACACGACCTTCTTGAGGTTGAGCTGGCCGGCGTGCGTCTTGCCCGCCTCCTCCCAGATGCCGCAGCCGACGGAGCGCGAGCCGGTGAAGGCGATGAAATCGATCTGCGGGTGCGCGACCAGGTGGGCGCCGGCGTCGGCGCCGGAGCACGGCAGGTAATGCAGCGCGCCCGCCGGCACGCCGGCCTCCATCATGACCTCCATCAGCAGGGCGCCGATGATCGAGGTCTGGCGCGCGGGCTTGATGATGACGCAATTGCCGGCCACCAGCGGCGCGACGGTCAGCCCGGTGAGGATGGCCAGCGGGAAGTTCCACGGCGCCACCGCCACGCCGACGCCGCGGGGCGTCCACGTCTGGACACAGCGCTCGCCGGGCACGTGCTGCGTGACGACGGGCTTGGCGAGCTGGCGCATCTCGAGGGCGTAGAAGCGCAGGAAGTCGATCGCCTCGGACAGGTCGCCGTCGGCCTCGACCCAGGGCTTGCCCGCCTCGAGGATCAGGAGCGAGTTGATCTCAAAGCGGCGCGACTCCATGAGGTCGGCGGCGCGCAGGAGGATGGCGGCGCGCTGCTCAACCGGCGTGGCGCGCCATTTCGGGAAGTAGGCAACGGAGGCGGCGACCGCGGCCTCGGCGTCCTGCACGGTCCCCTTGGCCCAATAGCCGACGATCTGCGCGGGCCGGGCGGGGTTGACCGAGGGCAGGTAGGGGCGGTCGGTGATCTTCTTGCCGTTGATGATGACGGGCCATTTCCGGCCCAGCAGGCGGGTTTCGTAGTCCTTCAGGGCGGCGCGCTGTTTTTCGCGATTGGCGGCGATCGTGAAGTCGGTGTTGGCGGCGTTGACGAACGCGCCGGTGGGCCGCAGCCGGCGGGCGAGCGGCTCCGGGGCGGCCGCGATGGCATTGACGGGATTGCCGAGCAACTGGTCCTTGGTCGCCTCGCCCATGTTCTTGATGCGGAGGAAACCCTCGTTGGAGGTATTCTCGAGCAGGCGGCGCACCAGGTAGGCCATGCCCGGCAGCAACTCGCCGATCGCGCAGTACTCGCGGACGCGGTGACCCATCTGCAGGAGCGAGAGCTTCAGCTCGTCGGCCATGCCGTACAGCGCCTGGAACTCGTAGGCGCGCGGATCGATGCCGAGGCGCTCGGCCTGCGCGATCGCGTGGGCCACGGAGCGGACGTTGTGGGAGGCGAAGTTCGGCGTCACCACGTCGATGTTCTCGAGCAGGAAGAGCGTGAGTTTCTCGTAGTTGGCGTCGGACTCGGGCTTCTTCTGCCAGACCGGCACGGGCCACTCGCGCTGCTGGGCGAGAATGGTCTCGTAGTCCCAGTACGCGCCCTTGACGAGGCGGATGCTGAGCGGACGCCGGTTGCGGCGGGCCCAGGCGACCAGGTCGCGGAGATCGGCCTCGCAGTCGCGCAGGTAGGCCTGCATCGCGATGCCGATGGCGGGCTTCTGAGCGAATTCCGGCTCCTCGAAGATCGACTTGAAAAGCTGCAGCGTGAGGTCCTTGAGCTTGTAGCTCTCCATGTCGAAGTTGATGAGCGCGTTGACCTCGATCGCGCGGCGCAGGATCGGGCGCAGGCGCTCCTTGAGCGCGGCGATGGAGTTCTCGGGGTCGGCGGGGTGGACGTCGGGCGTCAGCGCGGAAATCTTGACCGAGAGATTGAGCCGCGGGATTGCGCCGTTCGGGCCGAGGTCGCTGAAGGACGGGTTGCCGTCTTTCGCGAACCACGCCGAGACCGAGTCAAGGATCTCCTGGTTGCGCCGGAGGAACACGTCGGCCTCCGCCTCGTTCACGACAGCCTCGCCGAGGAGGTCGATCGTGGTGGCGAGGCCCGCCTTGGCGTTCTTCTTGATCTGCTTGAGGAGATCCTCGCCGTCCTTGCCCGCGACGAACTGCCCGGCCATATCGACGATCTGGGCCTTGACCGGCCCGGCGACGAGCGCCGGGGCGAACGAGGCGGCCGCGAGGCCGGTCTTGAGGGCGGGATTGAGCTCGACCGCCTTGTCGCCGAGATACTCCTGCAGGTGGCGGACGATCTCGCCGGAGCTGTTGAGCGAGGGGAGGACGTCAACGAAGCGGAAAAGCTGGGTTTTGAAGACGGGATCCTTCATCGACCATTCCATGAGGCGGGCGTAGGCTCCCTTCTTGGAAAAAAGCGCCGGCGGCGGCTGCTTGTCCATCAGCGCAAAGAGCTGTTCGCCCTTGGCGCGGACGGCGGATTCGATTTTCGGGTCGGGGGTCAGGAAGGCAGACATGGTCGGAGGTGGGCCGGGGGTAGCGGCCGTTGTTTTCCCCAGTGTTGCCTTCGGCGGTCGCTTGGCAAGCGAGGCCCGGGCGGGCGGAGCCGGAATGAACCCCCGCTAATCGGCGAATTAAGCCGCTCCGGCGGCGGTGGTAATCCCCGCGGTGTGCTGGATTTACCGCATCGGACCGTCGGGGCGCAAATGGGGAGAGGAATCCTCGGAACTGGTACGATTGCTGCGACAGGGGGGTGAGGAAAAATGGCTGCACCGACCCCAACCACCGCCTGGCCCACCTGGCCGTTCCTGTCCAGGGGCCGGAACCGGAGCGGTGGCGTCGCGGAAGCGACGGCGCCGTCCGGGTGGCGGCTCCGGGGGGACCGGGGAACGGCCTCACCCGTGCGCGAGTACCTCGAGGTCCTGGGGGTGATCGGCGCGGTCACGGTGGTCGGCTGGTTTGTGCCCCTGACCTACCGGGCGTTCGGGCACATCTATCTTTTGGCCGTGATTGCGCTCAGCCTGCGGGTCGGCCGCGGGCCGGTCCTGGTCGCGGCGCTGGTCAGCGCGGTGGCCTGGAACTTCGTGTTCATGCCCCCGCGACTGTCCTTTTCCGTCCTCCATTTCGAGGACAGCCTGATGCTCGGCACCTACCTGCTGGTGGCCCTCATCGGCGGCCAGTTGACGGCGCGCATCCGCGCGCAGGAGCGCGAGGAACGGTCGCGGGAGCGCCGCGCCACGGCGTTGTTTCACCTGACCAGGGCCCTGACCGGCGCCCGCACGCTCGACGAGGCGGTGGCGGCGGCGCTGGACCAGGCGGACGGGCTCTTCGAGGCCCGCACCGCCCTCCTGCTGGCAGGCGACAACGGTACCTTCGCGCCGCATGAGGCCGGCGCCTTCGTCCTCGACGAGAACGACCGCGCGGTGGCGCAATGGGCGGCGTACCACCAGGCGACGGCCGGGCGGTTCACCGAAACCTTTCCGCAGGCCGCGGGCCTGCACCTGCCGCTGCTGCGGGCCGGGAAGGTGCTCGGCGTGTTTTCCCTCTGCCTGCCGGAAGCGGCGGCGGAGCTTTCGCCGGTGCAGCGCGACCTGATCGACGGTTTTGCGGCGCAGATCGCGCTGCTGGTCGAGCGCGAGCAACTGCGCGGCGCCAGCGAGCGGGAGAAGTTCTTCGCCGAGTCCGACCGGCTGCACCGGACTCTGCTGGACAGCGTTTCGCATGAGCTGAAGACCCCCCTGTCTGTTTTGCGGGCCGCCGGCGAGAAGCTGGATACCGAAGATTCCGACAAGCGAGCGGGTCTGGCGGTGGAAATCCGGACGGCCACGCGGCGTCTCGACCACTTGGTGGGCAATCTCCTGAACCAGACCCGGCTGGAATCGGGCGGGCTCAAACCCCAGCTCGACTGGTGCGATGCCCGCGACGTCGTCAATGCGGCCCGGCGAACCACCGGTGAGGCGCTGGCGAACCGCGTTTTCAAGATGGAGATTCCCGCCGACATGCCGCTCTTCATGGCCGACGCTCCGCTGATGGAACATGCGCTGGCGAATCTGCTGCTCAACGCCTGCCTGCACACGCCGGAGTCGGCGCCAATCACGGTCGCCGCGGGATTGGAGAATTCGGACGGGCGGGAGCGGGTGTTCGTCCGGGTGAGTGACCGCGGGCCCGGCCTCCCGTCCGCATTGCGCGACCAGCTTTTCCAAAAATTCCGCCGCGGAAACGGCGCCCGGGCCGGCGGGTTGGGGCTCGGCCTGTCCATCGTCAGGGGATTCATGCTGGCGCAGGGCGGTGACGTGGTGGCGGGCGACAATCCCGGCGGCGGGGCCTGTTTCACCGTTTATCTGCCCCATCAGGCCCACGGAAGCGTGCCGAACGATGAGCGCTGACCTGACCAAGCCGGAACTGCTCGTCATCGACGACGAAGTCCAGATTCGCCGGCTGCTGCGCCTGACCCTGGAGGACGCCGGGTACCTGGTAAGAGAGGCGGAGACGGCCAAGGCGGGATTGGAGGAGGTGAATCGGGCGGCGCCGGACGCGGTGATCCTCGATCTGGGTTTGCCTGACCTCACCGGCGGGGAGGTGCTCGCGCTGCTCCGCCAGAAGACGGCGTTGCCGGTGCTGATCCTGTCGGTCTTCGGACAGGAGAGCAGCAAGATTGCCGCGCTGGACGCCGGAGCCGATGACTATCTGACCAAGCCGTTCAGTGGCGGCGAGCTTCTGGCGCGATTGCGGGCGCTGCTTCGCCGCATCAAGCCCGCGGTGGCGAGCAACACGTTCCGCTTCGGGTCGGTCGAGGTGGACCTGGCACGCCGGCGGGTCACCAAGGAAGGGCGGACCGTCAGGCTCACCACGATGGAATATGCCCTCCTGCAGCTGTTCATCACCCACCGCGACAAGGCGCTGACGCACCGGCAGATCTTGTGCGAGCTTTGGGGGCCCAAGGCGGAGGGGCAGACCCATTACCTGCGCACCTACATGATGCGCCTGCGCCGGAAGATCGAGGATGAGATCGACGCACCGAAATACTTTCAGACCGAGTCAGGCATCGGCTACCGGTTCGTAAGCGAGCCGTAGGCGACGGTTTCGAAACGGAGAAACTGGCGGACGCGGATCCGTCGGCTGAGCCCGGCCCGGCGCCAAGCGCCGACCCTGCATCCCGCGAGAGGGGATGACCCGGCCGTCGATCATTCCATGTGGTCGGGCTCGTCTTTGTACCCGGATGAGTCGTGCCGGCGCTTGGCGATCTTGCGCCGCAGGTCCAAGGCCGTCCAGGGGTCGAAGCTGGCATCCCCCCGCTTCTCCTCCAGGGCATCCAGCCGGCGCTGCAGGGAGTCGAGGGTGTCGGTGCCGGTGTCCGCGGTGTCGATGCTCTCGTCGAAGGCGTCCGAGACCTTGTCGAGGCGGCCGGTCACCTTCATCCACGTCAGGGACAGGGCGGAAAAGGCAAAGCAGAGCATCCCGTAGAGAATCAGTCGCGGCTCGTGGGTGAATCCGCCGGTCAGAAGCAGCGGCGGCACCATCGCGGCCGAGGCCAGCCCGACCAGGCACAGGATTCTCACCGCCATGTCCGCCGGCAGGTTGTAGATGGAATTCAAGGGGGACCGGTTTCTTTTCATCCGAAAACGCGCGTGGCCCAACTGGAGGGATGGGCCACGCGGTTTGGTTCAGGGCCGTGGCTGGAGGATAGCCGACAGCCTGCCTGAGTCGAGACGATCCGACCCGGCTTCACGCCGGGCCGGTCGGAATTAGCGGAAAAGCACGGCGGCGCTTCAGATCTTCTGGCCGTAAACGTAGCCTTCCTCGCCGTGATCGGAGACGTCCAGGCCGGCTTCCTCGGCCTCGGGCGTGGGCCGCAGGCCCAGGACGAACTTCACGGCGTAGCCGATGACCACCGAGGAAACCACGGCGAGCACGAGGGTGACGCCGATCGCCTTGAGCTGCTCGATCCACAGGGACTTGCCGACGATATCCTTGAGGTTCGTGGCCAGGTTGGCGTTGACGTCCGCCGTGGCGAAGATGCCGGTGACGAAGGCACCGAGCGTTCCGCCGATGGCGTGGACGCCGAAGGTGTCGAGGGCGTCGTCATAGCCGAAGATCGACTTGATCTTGGTGCAGGCGAAGAACGGAATCGCCCCGGCGAGCAGGCCGACGATCACGGAGGACGACGGCGTGATGAAACCGCAGGCCGGGGTGATCACGACCAGGCCGGCGACGGCGCCGGAGCAGAAGCCCAGGACGCTGGGTTTCTTTTTGATGATGAATTCCAGGGCGGCCCAGGTGAAGGACGCGACGGCGGTGGCAAGGGTTGTCGTCGTGAAGGCGTTGGCCGAAACCACGTCGGCGGCCACGGCGCTGCCGGCGTTGAAGCCGTACCAGCCGACCCAGAGCATGCCGGTGCCGACCATGCAGAGCACCAGGCTGTGCGGGGGCATCGGGGTCTTGCCGAAGCCGATGCGGGGTCCGATGATGAGGCAGAGAATCAGGGCGGACCAGCCCGAGGACATGTGCACCACGGTGCCGCCGGCGAAGTCGATCGCCTTGATGCTGGCGGCGGCGTTGAACACGCCGTTCATGAAGCCGGTCGAGCCCCAGATCATGTGGGCGAGGGGAAAGTAGACGGCGAACATCCAGACCGTCACGAAGGCCAGCACCGCCGTGAACTTCATGCGCTCGGCGATGGCGCCGACGATAAGGGCCGGGGTGATGATGGCGAACATCAGCTGGTACATCGAAAACACGTTCTGGCTGACCCAGAAGGCATAGTCGGTGTTGGGAGCGGACGTGACGTCCTTCAGGAAGAAGAACTCGGAGCCGCCAAAGAAGCCGCTGTTAAAGCTTTTGCCGAACACCAGGCTGTAGCCGAAGGCCCACCACAGGATGGTGACGAGGCCGGTGATGCCGAGGCATTGGGCGAGGACGGACAGCACGTTCTTGGTGCGGACCAGGCCGCCGTAGAACAGGGCGAGGCCCGGCAGGGTCATGAACAGCACGAGCGCAGCGCTGGTCATCATCCAGCCGTTGTGGCCGGGTCCGGGTGAGCCGACCACCGGCGTGGTCAGGCCGTCGGGGATGTTGCCCTTGGCGTCCTTGAGGCCCGCGGTGGGGTCTCCGTTGGTCACGTAGGCTTCCAGCGCGCTGATCCGCTGGTCGATGGACGGGGGCGGCGGAGCTTTGGTGTCGGCCAGCGCCTTGAGCAGCGGACATAGCGCCAGGGCCAGGATCAGGCTCCAGCGAACGAGGGGGGAACGATAGTGGATGAACATATTGCGTGAGTGTTGGACGTTATTGTATGGGGTGGATGAATTGGCTCGGGCGGGACGGAACGGTTGGAGAGACAGGGCAGGGCGATTGTCGCGATCTTCGCCCCTGAAGAGGCGGTCCGCGGCTGTCGTAGGTGCGCGCACGCGGCGCCGAAATCGGGCCTTTCGCCGGGAAAAAAAGGGTTCCCCAGACGGATTTTCCCGTCGGGAGGAAGCCCCACCTGCGCGCCAGCGTGGCGGCGGCCGGCATGTCGGGATGCGCTGTCGTGGGCGGCATGACCCCTATCGAGCAGCATCAATGCCACCCGAGGGGATATGATCTACTTTTTATCAATAAACCACCTCGGGTTGTTCATCTTTCGTGTATGTGCGGCAAGGAACCGTTGGCGCGTCGTGAAATGGTCGGGCGGGTGTCAACGAAATCTAAACGCATAACGAACAACGAGAAAACCTAAACAATCGCGGCCAATGCGGTGACTTTTCATGGGCTGCTAGCGGAGGGGCCAAACCACCGAATTGCCGTATGTGCAGTGTCTATTTCCAGAACCAAATTATCTATTTTCTGTTTATTACGCTTGGTATA
>Ga0265327_10001917_pt1 | contig 24010 bp, 18 predicted proteins | sample 41621metaG_FD_202089 | JGI IMG/M metagenome (GOLD analysis project Ga0265327, IMG submission 202089) | Rhizosphere microbial communities from Carex aquatilis grown in University of Washington, Seatle, WA, United States - 4-16-21 metaG | ecosystem: Host-associated > Plants > Roots > Rhizosphere...
AGAAGACGGCGTTGATAATTCAAATATCGACAATGCAAAACTGTACACCCAACCTGAACACGTAGCTTATGCTTACGAAGAATTGAGCAAAGTCAGCCCTAACTTCACAATTGCAGCATCGTTTGGAAATGTGCATGGTGTTTACAAACCGGGCAATGTTAAATTGGAGCCGAAAATTTTAAAAAATTCGCAGGATTATATTCAACATAAATACAATACTTCAACAAATCCGGTTAACTTTGTATTTCATGGCGGCAGTGGTTCGTCGCACGAAGAAATCCGAGAAGCAATTTCGTATGGCGTTATCAAAATGAATATCGACACAGATACACAATGGGCATTTTGGGACGGTATCAGAATATTTGAAAGCAAGAAACATGCATATTTGCAAGGACAAATAGGTAATCCCGAAGGCGAAGATAAACCAAACAAAAAGTTTTACGATCCACGTGCATGGTTACGCGAAGGAGAAAAGACATTAGTTGAACGTCTTAAAATTGCGTTTAACGATTTGAATTGTATAAATCGATACTAAAATACTAAACATAAAGTAATCGACGTTCTGCTATAAGTATAGCGGAACGTCGATATTTAAATTTTTTATGCGAAAATTATTCATCATAACAATTTTGTTTAGTTTTGCTTTTGTAGTTCATGGGCAGACTGACACAACAAAACTTAAGGAAGGTTTTATTATTGAACAAAAGGATGATGAAGGAAAAAAACTTGACGACGTTGAAAAAGCTTATACATCGGCAGATAGCGCAGCCGACGAATCGAATATCAGCGAAGATATGCAACTTTCGGAAATCCGCGAAGACTTTGTGATAAAAAGTTTCGAAATAAAAAAAGGTCTTCAGGATTTGATTAAAAAAGGAAAGTTTGATAAAAAACTTGCTGACGATGTTTCTGCACAATTTGACGAAATGATGAAAGTCTTTGAAGGTCTTAAAGATAAAATTTTTAATGACGAAATAAATAAAATCCAGCTTGTTTGGGACGATTTTGAGCATTATCGACAAATGCCCGAAGGTGCTGAAAAAACTGAAGCCCTTAAAAATATTTTTGCCATGTGGGACGAAACGAATATTGACGTTACACGTAACTTCAATATTAAATTTGGGACAGGCAAAAACCCTGACGAAAAATAGCTAAATCTTTTTTCAATAATAATTAATGGCAGGAATTTGGAATCAAACAACAATAAAATTAGTCAATTCGCAAATTGTTCACGCTATCGAACCTGTCATAATTTCCGCTTCGCGATCCACTGATATTCCTGCATTTTTCGCCAACCAATTTCTCGAACAATTTAAAACCGGATACACCGTCTGGAAAAATCCTTTCAACCAAAAGTTACAATATATTTCGTTCATCAAAACCCGTTTGGTTGTATTTTGGTCTAAATTTCCACAAAATATTTTCGAGACTATTGATTATTTTGACGCAACAGGAATCAATTATTATTTTCAGTTTACATTAAATAATTATGACGACCAACGTTTTGAACCAAACTTGCCATCATTAGAAAAACGCATCGATTTATTTATTAAACTTTCTAAACGCATTGGCAAAGAAAAAATTATCTGGCGTTTCGATCCATTAATTTTGACACAGGAATTGTCGCCCCAAAAACTTATCGAAAAAATTGAACAAGTTGCCGAAAAAATTTATTTATTTACAAACAAACTTGTTTTCAGTTTTATCGACATCAATGCGTATAAAAAAATTGCAACATCGCCCAAAATTATTGCAGCAAATTGCAGAGAATTTTCTATTTTCGAAGCCAACGAATTTGCACAATTATTGATAGAAAAAAATCGGAATTGGAATTTACAATTAGCTACTTGTGCCGAAGAATTTGATTTATCAAAATACGGAATTGAACATAATAAATGTATTGATGATCAATTGATAATAAAACTTTTTAAAGATGATATTGAATTAATGCAATTTACTGAAAAAATATCGCAAACAAAACGCGGCTTAAAAGATTTAGGACAACGTGGACCTTGCAATTGCATTGTCAGTAAAGATATTGGCGCATATAACACCTGCAATTTTGGTTGCATTTATTGTTATGCAAATCGTCATTAAAAAAAATTAACGAATGAAAACCAATAAATTAAAAGACTTTTTTGATTTTAATCATTACGAAAAAATCGGAATAACTTTCATTTTGATTTTGACAGTTGTATTGTTGTTTTTACCAACAATTCATAATTTGATTCGCCCTGCAAAAACGCCAGACTATACGGCTTTCGAAAAAGAAATTGCAGAATTTGAAAACAGTCTTGTTCCAAAAGACGAAGATTATTTAAACCGTCTTGATAAATTTATTGTTAATCGCTATGATTCCTTACAACTATTCAATTTCGATCCAAACAATACGACTGAAGAACAATGGAAAAAATTAGGATTGACCGACAAACAGATAAAAACCATACAAAATTATTTAGGTCATGGCGGAAAGTTTTACGAAAAAGAAGATTTTCGTAAGGTGTATGGAATCAGAACAAAGCAGTATGAAATTTTGAAACCGTATATTCAAATTAAAGAATTAGCAAAAAATGATGAAAATCAGAAGTTCCAAAAAAAAGAAGCTGAATTTTTCGCGTTCGATCCGAATGTAACAAGTTCTGACGATTTTCAAAGACTGGGATTTACGGAAAAACAAGCCGAAGTCATTATCAATTATGTAACAAAGGGAGGCAAGTTTTATAAAAAGGAAGACTTTCAGAAAATGTATTGTGTTACAAATGAAATGTTTGAAAAGCTCGAACCTTACATTAATATAACAGAAATAAACGATAAAAAACTTGCGGCAAACAAATGGACTGAAAAAGACATCAACAGCAAATTTGTTGATATAAATTTTTCTGACACCACTGAATTTTTGAACTTACCAGCTGTTTATTCTGTTACTGCAAAAAATATTGTTAATTATCGAAAACAATTGGGCGGATTCACGCGGATAGAGCAAATTAAAGAAATCTATGGAATGAAAGACGATATTTATACTAAGATTGTCCCATTTTTAAAATTGAATAATTCGCAAATAAAAAAAATCAATATAAATCTTGCTGACTTTAAAGAATTTAAACATCCATATCTGACTTATACCAACATCAAAAATATTATTAACTACCGCGATAAAAATGGCCCATTTACAAATCTGAACCAATTGGTTAATGCAAAATTATTGTTGGGAATGGATTTCGAAAAAATCAAACCGTATTTAAAACTTTAAATTATTTGAAAATCAAGACTATAAAAATTAATTAAAAAAATATGTCCAAAGTATTTGATAGTATTGATTCAATTTATACTTTTGCAACTCGTTTTAAAAAAATAAAATATGATAATTATCCCTATTAAAGAAGGCGAAAGCATCGAAAGAGCATTAAAAAAATTCAAAAGAAAATTTGAAAAAACCGGCGTTGTAAAAGAATTACGCGAACGTCAGGCATTTACAAAATCGAGCGTTAAAAGACGCGAAGAGATTAAACATGCTGTTTACGTAGAGGGTCTTCGTAAAGCAGAAGAAAACGAATAATTTTCTTGTTTTTCGATTTATGATTTATTATATTTATCCCGGATTTCGGGATAAATATAAATCATAAACCAACATCATGTATAGCGACTCATTCATTAAATATATTGAATTCGAAAAACGCTATTCACCACATACAATCCTATCCTATCGTCGTGATTTGCAGGATTTTTATAATTTTTGTGTTGACAACAATATCAATAATCCCGATACGGTTGATCACAAAGTTATTCGTCGTTGCTTGGTCCACCTGAGCGAAAACAATTGCAGTCCCCGAACTATCAACCGCAAAATTTCAACCTTCAAGTCTTATTTTAAATACTTGTTGCAACAAAACGTCATCGAGGTGAATCCGATGGATGTTATTGTCCGTCCAAAGTCTTCCAAAAAATTAGCGACATTTGTACCCGAACCGCAAATGGATTTTTTGCTCAACGAAATAGAATTTGACGGAGATTATGAAGCAGTGCGCGACAAGATGATTATCGATACATTTTACCAGACCGGCATCAGATTATCTGAATTAATCAATCTTAAAAACGACCATATTGATATTTCAAATTTGACAATTAAAGTACTTGGCAAACGAAAAAAGGAACGATTGATTCCAATAAGCAAAAATTTAGCAAATAATATCGAATTATTTATAAATTTCCGGAATCAAATTTTTAATATCAAAAAAAATTCTTATCTTTATGTATCTAAAAAAGGATTAAAATTGTATCCTAAATTAGTGTATCGATTGGTTAATAAATATTTATCACTTGTTACGAATGTCGATAAAAGAAGTCCGCATGTGTTGCGGCATACTTTCGCCACACACTTGCTTAATAATGGCGCAGATTTAAATGCTGTTAAAGAACTTCTTGGACATGCAAATTTATCTGCCACACAAATTTATACACATAACACGTTTGAAGTACTTAATAAGATTTATAAACAAGCTCATCCACGAGCATAATACAAGGAGGAATATTTTATGAAAATTCAAATTAAATCGGTGCATTTCGATGCTGATGTAAGATTGGAAGACCATATTCACACAAAAGTGAATAAATTGACAACCTTTTATACCGACATTATTGGCGTAGAAGTATTTTTAAAAGCTGAAAAAGTAGCTATTGTGGATAACAAAGTAGTAACCATTAAATTGGAAATACCTGGCAACGATCTGGTTGCCGAAAAACAAGCAAAAACATTTGAAGAAGCAACTGACCTTGCTACCGAAGCACTGCAAAAACAACTCAAAAAGTACAAAGATAAAAAAATTGGACATTAGATTTAAACTCGCAAAAAGGCCGTTTCAAAAAAGCGGCTTTTTTTGTTAAAATAAAGATGTTGAAAGGATAAATGAAATTTTTCTAATTGATAATAAACATTATAGTAAAAAAACATAAAAAAAACATGAAATAAATTTTTCATTTAAAAAAATCTGAATATCTTTGCGACGATTATTTAATCAATTATTTTATTGAATATCAGTTAAATACAAATGTTTGAGAAATAATTGAAAAATCTTTAAAAAAGTTTAGAATTATTTTGGTGGTATAAAAAATAGTCCTAACTTTGCAGTCGCTTTTTAAGAAAAATTTTAAGCGAAAAGTTCTTTAAAATATTGAAAAAATGCCGGAGTAGCTCAGTTGGCCAGAGCAGCTGATTTGTAATCAGCTGGTCGGGGGTTCGAATCCCTCCTTCGGCTCAAAAGATAAACCTCTTTATTCCTCGCGAATTCAAGAGTAAGATCGAAAAATTTGGGGGGATACCAAAGCGGTCAAATGGGGCAGACTGTAAATCTGTTGACTGATGTCTTCGGAGGTTCGAATCCTCCTCCCCCCACTACATTTCGGATTTCAGGATAGAGTGAAATTACGAATTAGGAATTAGAATTACGAATAGTAAAGTTGTAATTTGTAATTCCTAATTCGTAATTAAAAAGCGGGAATAGCTCAGTTGGTAGAGCGGCAGCCTTCCAAGCTGCAGGTCGCGGGTTCGAATCTCGTTTCCCGCTCTATCTTGCGAAAGCCGATGTAGCTCAGGGGTAGAGCACTTCCTTGGTAAGGAAGGGGTCATGGGTTCAATTCCCATCATTGGCTCAAATGGTAAATTATTTAACATAGTATAAATCTCCAAAAACTAAGAATAATGGCAAAAGAAAAATTCGACCGAAATAAACCGCACGTTAACGTAGGTACAATCGGTCACATCGACCACGGTAAAACTACCTTGACGTCAGCAATTACACGTGTACTTTCTAAAGACGGTTTAGCTGAAATAAAATCATTCGATCAGATTGACAATGCGCCGGAAGAAAAAGAACGTGGTATTACTATTAATACTGCGCACGTTGAATATGCAACAAAAAATCGTCACTATGCACACGTTGACTGTCCCGGTCACGCTGACTATATCAAAAATATGGTTACCGGTGCTGCACAAATGGACGGTGCAATTATTGTTGTAGCTGCAACTGATGGTCCAATGCCTCAAACTCGTGAGCACATTCTATTGGCACGTCAGGTAAACGTTCCGAAGATTGTTGTGTTCATGAATAAAGTCGATATGGTTGAAGATCCCGAAATTCTTGAATTAGTCGAAATCGAAATTCGTGACCTTCTTACATTCTACGGCTATGATGGCGCAAATGCTCCTGTAATTCGTGGTTCTGCTCTTGGTGCAATGAATGGCGAACCTCAATGGGAAGCAAAAGTTATCGAATTGATGGAAGCAGTGGATACATATATTCCAGTTCCACCGCGTGCAACTGAAAAACCATTCTTAATGCCGGTTGAAGACGTATTCTCAATTACTGGTCGTGGTACAGTTGCTACTGGTAGAATCGAGACTGGTCTGATCCATACTGGCGACCCCGTTGAAATTGTAGGTTTACGCGAAGAAACTTTGAAATCGGTTTGTACCGGTGTTGAAATGTTCCGTAAAATTTTGGACGACGGTCAAGCTGGTGACAACGTTGGTTTATTACTTCGCGGAGTTGATAAAAAGGATATCTGGAGAGGTATGGTTATTGCAAAACCGGGTTCAATCACTCCTCACACCAACTTCAAAGCTGAAATTTATGTTTTGAAGAAAGAAGAAGGTGGTCGTCACACTCCATTCCACAATAACTATCGCCCACAATTCTATTTGAGAACTTTGGACGTAACTGGCGAAATCAAATTACCGGAAGGACGCGAAATGGTTATGCCAGGTGATAACGTAACAATCGAAGTACAACTTATTTATCCTGTAGCTATGGCTAAAGGTTTGCGTTTCGCAATCCGCGAAGGTGGCAGAACCGTTGGAGCAGGTCAAGTAATCGAAGTTCTTCAATAATAAATTAAAATTAGAGATTAGGTTTGTTTCGATTGAAACAAACCTAATTTCTTAATAATATATCGAATATATTTTCGATTTGGATATACACGGGTGTAGCTCAGTTTGGTAGAGCACTGGTCTCCAAAACCAGGTGTCGGGAGTTCGAGCCTCTCCTCCCGTGCAAAGAATGAAATTATGATGAAGATAAAATTATATTTTGAAGAAGTTTATAGTGAACTTTTTCACAAAGTGAGCTGGCCAACCTGGTCTGAATTGCAATCGAGCGCCATTGTTGTGATGGTAGCTTCTTTACTTATTGCAATTGTTATATATTTGATGGATACATCATTTAGCTACGTAATGCAGTTACTTTACGGAATGTTCTATTAGTATTAACTTGTCTTACAAAACGACAGGGAGTATAGCAATGAGCGATATAGAAAAAAAATGGTTTGTCATCAGAACAGTTGGTGGTAAAGAAAAAAAAGTGAAAGAATATCTTGAAAATGAAATTGTAAATTCAAATCTACAAGATTATATTTCACAAGTTTTGATTCCATCAGAAAAAGTATATCAAATACGAAACGGAAAAAAAATTAGCAAAGAGCGCACTTTTTTTCCGGGTTATGTTTTGATTGAAGCTGCGTTAACTGGCGAAATTCCACATATTATACAAAACGTGCCGAATGTTATTGGCTTTCTGAGTGCAAAAAAAGGAAGTGATCCCTTGCCTTTGCGTCAAACCGAAGTGAATCGCATTTTAGGGCGCATTGATGAATTGGCTGACACGGAGGAAGAATTGAACGCACCATATTTCGTCGGCGAATCTGTTCGTGTTACTGACGGACCGTTCAACAGTTTTACTGGTGTTATTGAAGAAGTAAACAACGAAAAGAAAAAGCTTAAAGTGATGGTGAAAATTTTCGGAAGAAAAACACCACTCGAATTAAGTTTCATGCAAGTAGAAAAAGAATAATTTGAATAACCGGACGACGGAATTAAGCACGCAAGCTTCCCTTAATCACCACGTCTATTATTATATTTTGCAAACCTTCCGGTTCGCCGGAATAAAAAAAGTTTAACGATGGCTAAAGAAATTACTGGATTTATCAAGTTACAGATTAAAGGTGGTGGCGCTACTCCAACTCCTCCTGTAGGACCGGCTCTCGGTTCTAAAGGTGTGAACATCATGGAGTTTTGCAAGCAATTTAACGCTCGCACGCAAACACAAGCCGGTAAAGTATTACCTGTAATTATCACAGTGTATGCTGATAAATCTTTCGAATTTATTGTAAAGACGCCCCCGGTTTCGCAACAGTTATTAGACGCGACTAAATTAAAGTCTGGCTCGGCTGAACCTAACCGTAAGAAGATAGCAAATGTTACTTGGGAACAAGTACAAAAAATTGCTGAAGAAAAAATGCCCGATTTAAATTGCTTTGAAATGAATTCAGCCATGAAAATGGTTGCCGGAACAGCGCGAAGCATGGGTATCAAAGTAACCGGAACCGCACCATTTTAATCAAACGGCTATTTGCAATTCGGCGAAGCTTCCTAACTGGAAATAGCTAAATGATAAAAATGGAAAATTAAATTTCAAAAAAAGAGAATTGATAATGACACATCTGACAAAAAATAGAAAAGTCGCATTAACAAAAGTCGAACTAACAAAGAAGTACACGTTGAAAGAAGCTTCGGATATAGTTAAAGGTATTACCTTTACTAAATTTGACGCCTCGGTTGATATTGACGTACGCTTAGGTGTCGATCCTCGAAAAGCAAACCAAATGGTTCGCGGTGTTACAACTTTACCTCATGGAACAGGAAAAAACATCAGAGTATTGGCTTTATGTACTCCCGACAAGGAAGAAGAAGCTCGTGCAAACGGTGCTGATTATGTTGGTTTAGACGATTTCATCGAAAAAATCAAAGGTGGTTGGGTTGACGTTGATGTAATTATTACACAGCCTACTGTAATGGGTAAAATTGGCGCACTTGGCCGTATTCTCGGTCCTCGTGGTTTAATGCCAAACCCCAAAAGCGGTACTGTAACCATGGAAGTTGGTAAAGCTGTAAAAGAAGTAAAAGCCGGTAAAATCGATTTTAAAGTCGATAAATTTGGTATTGTTCATACATCAATTGGTAAAGTTTCTTTTGAGCCAAATAAAATTTTGGAAAATGCTAAAGAATTCATGACAACTTTGATGAAGCTTAAACCGAGCGCAGCTAAAGGTACGTACATTAAAAGTGTTTACCTGTCAAGCACCATGAGTCCCGGTATTCAAATTGATCCAAAATCTATTGATGAGTAGTCTTAATGTAATTTATGAACAGTCGAAAATCGAAAATTAAAAGAATTTTATGAAAAGAAAAGACAAAGATATCATAATTGAGAAGTTAACACACGAAATAAAAAGTGCAAATCATTTTTATTTAACTGATTTATCGGACTTAAATGCAGCCGACACCAGCGCTTTACGCAGATTGTGCTTCTCGAAAAACATTAAACTACTTGTTGTAAAAAACACGTTACTTCAAAAAGCACTCGAACGCACACAAAATTCTGATTTTGCTGAATTAACGAGCGTTTTGAACGGACATACATCCGTAATGTTTTCAGATCAGGCAAATGTTCCTGCTAAACTTATCAAAGAGTTTAGAAAAAAACATAAGAAACCGCTTCTAAAAGCTGCGTATGCAGAACAATCAATCTATATTGGCGATGACCAAATCAATGCTTTGGATCAAATTAAATCAAAGAACGAACTTATCGCCGACGTTATTGCTCTGTTACAATCACCAATTCGCAATGTCATGTCTGGCTTGCAATCCGGTGGTCACAAAATCAGTGGCATTTTAGAAACCTTATCTAAAAGAGAAAATTAATAAAAAAAAATCGTAATCAATAATTTTAAACAATAGAAAAAATGGCAGATTTAAAAGCTCTCGCAGAACAATTAGTTAACTTAACAGTAAAAGAAGTTAATGAATTAGCTCATATACTTAAAGCAGAATATGGTATTGAGCCAGCAGCAGCAGCCGTAGTTGCAGCACCTGCAGCAGCAGCTGGTGAAGCAGCAGCACCAGAAAAAAGTACATTCGATGTAATTTTGAAACACCCGGGTGGCGCTAAATTACAAGTTGTTAAATTGGTAAAAGAATTAACAGGTCTTGGATTAAAAGAAGCTAAAGATTTAGTTGACGCTGCTCCTAAAGCAGTTAAAGAAGGCGTTTCGAAAGAAGAAGCAGAATCAATAAAACTTCAATTAGTAGAAGCCGGAGCAGAAGTAGAACTTAAATAATCTGAGCCGTAGAAGCATACAATTTTAAAATACAAATAGACAATTTGAATTTGGAAATAATTGTAAGCCTCTATAAAAATCAATATGGTTTGACGGTTTAGTACCTCTATGGAGGTACTAAACCTTTTTGTCATTTTTTTTAAGTTCACTTAAACTCTAAAAATAATGCCCAACAATAATCGTATAAGTTTTGCTTCTACAAAACATCATTTTGACTATCCGGATTTTCTGGAAGTCCAGTTAAAGTCCTTTGCGGACTTTTTCCAACTTGAAACAACACCTGAGAAACGTAAAATTGAAGGTCTCTTCAGAGTTTTTCAGGAGAATTTCCCTATTTCGGATACGCGCAATAATTTTGTTCTCGAATTTATTGACTATTTTATCGATCCCCCAAGGTATTCGATAGAAGAATGTATCGAAAGAGGATTAACATACAGCGTTCCGCTTAAAGCAAAGTTAAAACTGTATTGCACCGATCCCGAACACGAGGATTTCGATACCGTAATTCAGGACGTGTATTTGGGAACAGTCCCGTACATGACACCTCGCGGTACATTCGTCATAAATGGTGCAGAGCGCGTTGTTGTTTCGCAATTACACCGTTCGCCCGGTGTGTTCTTTGGTCAAAGCGTACATGCCAACGGGACCAAGCTCTATTCTGCACGTATCATACCATTCAAAGGTTCGTGGATTGAGTTTGCTACCGACATTAATAATGTAATGTATGCTTACATCGATCGTAAAAAGAAATTGCCTGTAACAACCTTGTTGCGTGCAATTGGTTTTGAGAATGATAAATCAATTCTCGAAATTTTCGATCTGGCTGACGAAATTAAGGTATCGCGTGCCGCCGTGAAAAAAGTGGTTGGACGCAAGTTAGCAGCCCGCGTTTTGAAAACTTGGGTGGAAGACTTTGTGGACGAAGATACCGGCGAAGTTGTTTCCATCGAGCGTAATGAAGTTATTATCGATCGCGAAACAATCATCGAAAATGAACATATCGACGAAATCGTTGACTCTGGTGCAAAAGCAATTTTGATTCACAAGGAAGCACAGAACCAAATCGATTTCTCTATTATATATAATACACTTCAAAAAGATCCGTGTAACTCGGAAAAAGAAGCAGTAATGCACATTTACCGTCAGTTACGTAATGCAGAACCACCCGACGAAGCAACTGCCCGCGACGTAATTGACAAATTATTTTTCTCAGATAAACGTTATGATTTAGGTGAAGTTGGACGTTACAGAATCAACAAAAAATTAAATCTTGCAATTTCTATTGACGTTAAGATTTTGTCAAAAGAAGACATTATTGCGATTATCAAATATTTGATTCAGCTTATCAATTCGAAAGCTGACGTTGATGATATTGACCACTTGAGCAATCGCCGTGTAAGAACCGTCGGCGAACAATTGTATAATCAGTTTGGTGTTGGTTTGGCTCGTATGGCTCGTACAATCCGTGAAAGAATGAATGTCCGCGACAACGAAGTTTTTACACCGATTGATTTGATAAATTCGAAGACTTTGTCGTCAGTTATCAACTCATTTTTTGGAACAAACCAGCTTTCGCAATTCATGGATCAAACCAATCCTTTGGCGGAAATGACGCACAAACGTCGTCTATCGGCATTAGGACCTGGTGGTTTGTCGCGCGAAAGAGCAGGTTTCGAAGTCCGCGACGTTCACTTTACGCATTACGGTCGTCTTTGCCCAATTGAAACGCCCGAAGGTCCAAACATTGGATTAATTTCATCATTATGCGTTTTTGCAAAAATCAATAACCTTGGTTTTATAGAAACGCCATATCGGAAAGTTGAAAATGCAAAGGTTGATATTTCCGCAGAAGGTATCATTTATATGAGCGCCGAAGAGGAAGAAGGAAGAATAATAGCACAAGCAAATGCACCGATTCACCTTGATGGAAATTTTTCAGAACCCAAAGTAAAATCGCGTTTCGAAGGCGATTTCCCTCATGTTGAAAAAGAAAAGGTTGAGATGATTGACGTTGCGCCGAATCAAATTGCTTCGATTGCTGCATCGCTTATTCCTTTCTTGGAGCATGACGATGCAAACCGTGCGTTGATGGGTTCAAACATGATGCGTCAGGCAGTTCCTTTGTTACGTCCCGAAGCGCCAATTGTTGGTACTGGTATTGAGTTTGATGTTATTCATGACTCGCGTATGATGATTGTTGCAGAAGGCGACGGTGCTTGCGAATATGTTGATGCAGATGAAATTGTAATTCGTTACGATTTGACGGAAGACGATAAATTTGTTAGTTTTGACGAAGAAGTCAGACATTATAAAGTTCCAAAGTTTAAGAAAACCAATCAAAATACTTGCGTAAATTTACGTCCGATTGTTACAAAAGGGCAAAAAGTTAAACAAGGACAAATTCTTACCGAAGGTTATGCTACACAAGCCGGCGAATTAGCGCTTGGCAGAAACCTGATGGTTGCATTCATGCCTTGGAAAGGTTACAACTTTGAAGACGCAATTGTAATTTCTGAAAAAGTTGTTCGCGAAGATATTTTCACTTCGGTACACATCGATGAATATTTGTTGGAAGTGCGTGATACAAAACGTGGTCTTGAAGAATTAACTGCCGACATTCCAAACGTTAGCGAAGATGCAACAAAAAATTTGGATGAAAACGGTTTAATCAGAATTGGAGCGGAAGTTCAACCCGGTGATATTTTGATTGGTAAGATTACGCCAAAAGGAGAATCAGATCCAACTCCCGAAGAAAAATTATTGCGTGCTATTTTCGGAGATAAAGCTGGCGATGTGAAAGATGCGTCTTTAAAAGCGCCTCCATCATTGGCTGGTGTTGTTATTGGTAAAAAACTTTTCTCGCGCGCAATTAAAGATCGCAAAGGAAAGTCAATTGACAAACCGATTCTTGCAAAACTCGAAAAAGAATTTGAAAAATCGACTACCGATCTGAGAGCAAAACTTGTTGATAAATTATTTGTTTTAACAAACGGCAAAACATCACAAGGTGTTAAAGATTACTTGAATGCTGATGTTATTCAAAAAGGTGCGAAATTTACAATTAAACTTTTGCAGGAACTTGATTATTTGAATATCAATCCGAATAAATGGACTACCGACAAGAAAAAGAATGATACCATAAAATTGTTATTACACAATTATATGGTTAAATTCAAGGAAGTTGAAAGTGTCTTTAAACGTAAAAAATACAATGTTACAATTGGAGACGAACTTCCAATCGGAATTGTTCAGTTAGCTAAAGTTTATATTGCCAAAAAACGTAAAGTAAAGGTTGGTGATAAAATGGCTGGCCGTCACGGTAACAAGGGCATTGTAGCACGTATTGTTCGCGATGAAGATATGCCGTTCTTGGAAGACGGAACTCCTGTTGACATAGTATTGAATCCTCTTGGCGTACCTTCGCGTATGAACTTGGGGCAGATTTACGAAACGGTTCTTGCTTGGGCTGGTTTGAAATTGGGCGTCAAGTTTGCAAGTCCAATTTTTGACGGTGCAACCTTGGACGAAATTGCCGAATACATGGTCAAAGCACAAGTTCCAAGATATGGTAAAACATATTTGACCGACGGCGGCACAGGTGTTCGTTTCGACCAACCGGCAACAGTCGGCGTAATTTACATGATGAAATTAGGTCACATGGTTGATGATAAAATGCACGCCAGAAGTATTGGTCCTTATTCACTTATTACGCAACAACCACTTGGCGGTAAAGCACAGTTTGGCGGTCAGCGTTTTGGAGAAATGGAAGTTTGGGCGCTCGAAGCATTTGGTGCAGCACATATTTTACAGGAAATTCTTACGATTAAATCTGACGATGTCAGCGGTCGCGCAAAAGCTTATGAAGCTATTGTTAAAGGCGAACCAATGCCACCGGCAGGTATTCCAGAATCGTACAACGTACTATTACACGAACTCAGAGGTTTAGGTTTAAGTGTTAACCTTGTCTGATAGAAAGCGTCTGGCAAATCAAAACTTTGTCAGACGCAGCTTTCAAAATATTATAAAATTTTCTAAGTCGTCAATAAACTTAATATAACGATTATGGCAATCGGACGAGATACAAAAGTAAAAATACAATTTACAAAAGTTTCAATCAGTTTAGCATCGCCTGAAGAAATTCTCAATCATTCGAGTGGCGAAGTTTTAAAGCCCGAAACTATCAATTACCGAACCTACAAACCGGAACGTGATGGACTTTTCTGCGAGCGCATTTTTGGTCCTGTAAAGGATTATGAATGTCATTGCGGAAAGTACAAACGTATTCGCTACAAAGGCATTGTTTGCGACCGTTGCGGCGTCGAAGTTACTGAGAAAAAAGTTCGTCGCGAACGCATGGGACACATTACGCTTACTGTACCTGTGGCTCACATCTGGTATTTCCGCACATTACCAAATAAAATTGGTTATTTGTTGGGACTTCCATCCAAAAAATTAGATTCAATTATATATTACGAACGGTATATCGTTGTCAAACCCGGCATCAAAGCAATTGACAATATTAAAACCGGCGATTTTCTTACCGAAGACGAATATTTAGAAATTCTTGATGGTCTTCCAAAAGAAAATGCTTTGCTTGACGACAACGATCCAAACAAATTTGTTGCAAAAATGGGAGCCGAAGCATTGTACGAAATGCTTGCCCAAATAGATTTGGACGATCTTTCATTTTCGTTGCGCCACAAAGCCAGCGAAGAAACATCGCAACAACGTAAAAACGAAGCATTGAAACGTTTGCAGGTTGTTGAAGCTTTCCGTGCATCGAAAGGCATCAACAAACCCGAATGGATGATTGTAAAAGTTGTACCGGTTATTCCACCTGAGTTACGTCCATTGGTTCCATTAGATGGTGGACGTTTTGCAACGTCAGATTTGAATGATTTGTACCGACGCGTAATTATCCGCAACAACCGTTTGAAAAGACTTATCGAAATTAAAGCGCCCGAAGTAATTTTGCGTAATGAAAAACGGATGCTACAAGAGGCTGTCGATTCGTTGTTCGACAATTCGCGTAAATCCAATGCAGTTAAGACAGAAGCAAACCGTCCGTTGAAATCTTTGAGCGATAGTTTAAAAGGTAAACAAGGCCGTTTCCGTCAGAACTTGCTTGGTAAACGTGTTGACTATTCTGCACGTTCAGTTATTGTTGTCGGTCCAGAATTAAAATTACATGAATGTGGTTTGCCAAAAGATATGGCTGCCGAATTATACAAACCATTTATTATCCGTAAACTAATTGAGCGCGGTATTGTAAAAACTGTAAAGTCAGCAAAGAAAATTGTTGACCGCAAAGACCCTGTTGTTTGGGATATTTTAGAAAACGTTTTGAAAGGACATCCTGTAATGCTAAACCGTGCGCCAACATTGCACCGTTTGGGTATTCAGGCATTCCAGCCAAAATTAATCGAAGGGAAAGCTATTCAGTTGCACCCGTTGGTTTGTACGGCATTCAACGCCGACTTCGACGGAGACCAGATGGCAGTGCATTTACCACTTGGCAATCACGCAATTCTCGAAGCGCAATTGTTGATGCTTGCGTCCCATAACATTCTGAATCCTGCTAACGGTGCGCCAATCACGGTTCCATCTCAGGACATGGTTCTTGGTTTGTATTATATAACCAAACAACGATTAAGTTCAGACGATACTCCGGTGAAAGGCGAAGGATTGCGTTTTTATTCGCCTGACGAAGCGATTATTGCTTACAATGAAGGCAAAGCAGACTTGCATGCAAAAGTGAAAGTCAAAACGTATGATTTAGAAGATGGTCAGATTGTGTTGAAAACAATCGAAACCACTATCGGTCGAATTATGTTTAATCAGGTTGTTCCGCGCAAAGTTGGTTACATCAACGAATTGTTGACCAAAAAATCGTTGCGCGAAATTATCAGCCGCGTATTGAAAATTTGCGGAACTGCTGAGACTGCTAACTTTCTTGACAATATTAAAGAACTTGGTTTCCAAATGGCTTTCAAAGGCGGTTTGTCATTTAATATTGACGACGTAATTGTTCCACCAGAAAAAATTGAAATGGTTGACGCCGGTTATGCTGCGGTTGACGAAGTTTTGTCGGCTTATGCAAACGGTTTCATCACTTGGAACGAACGATACAATCAGATAATTGACATCTGGACACATACCAATTCGAACCTTACGCAAGTGTTGATGAAAAAACTCACAACACACAATGGCGGATTCAATCCGGTATTTATGATGCTCGACTCTGGCGCACGGGGTTCTAAAGAACAGATTCGTCAATTGTCAGGTATGCGGGGTTTGATGGCAAAACCACAAAAGTCTGGTGCTACCAGTGCAGAAATTATCGAAAATCCGATTCTTTCGAACTTTAAAGAAGGATTGTCAGTTTTGGAATATTTTATTTCGACGCACGGAGCTCGTAAAGGTTTGGCCGATACGGCTCTTAAAACAGCCGACGCTGGTTATTTAACACGTCGTTTGGTTGACGTTTCGCAAGACGTAATTATCAATCAGGACGACTGCGGAACATTGCGAGGATTAGTTGCAACAGCACTGAAAAACAACGAAGAAGTTGTAGAATCATTATATGACAGAATTCTTGGTCGCGTTGCATTGCATGACATTTATGATCCACAATCTGGTGAATTAATTGTTGCATCCGGTAATGAAATAAAAGAAGACATTGCTTTAAAAATTGAAGAATCACCAATTGAACAAGTTGAAATCCGTTCGGTATTAACCTGCGAATCGGAAAAAGGCGTTTGCGCAAGATGTTACGGACGTAACCTTGCAACTGGTAGAATGGTTCAGATGGGCGAAGCAACCGGAGTTATTGCAGCACAGTCAATCGGCGAACCGGGAACACAGTTGACACTCCGTACATTCCACGTTGGGGGAACTGCCGGTAACATTACCACCGAATCGAGCATTGTTGCTAAATTCAATGGTATTGCTGAAATTGACGAATTACGTACAGTTGAGCATTTAGACGATTCAGGAAAAACAGTTGATATCGTAATTGGACGTTTGGCTGAAATACGAATTGTTGATAAAAATACTCGTATCGTTTTAACGACACATGCAATTCCTTACGGTTCTAAATTATATAAGAAAGATCATCAGGAAGTAACCAAAGGCGATTTAATTTGCGAATGGGATCCATACAACGCAGTTATTATTACAGAAGTTGCCGGTAAATTAGTTTTCGATTCAGTAATTGAAGGTATCACTTTCAAAGAAGAGTCGGACGAACAAACCGGTTTCCGCGAAAAGGTAATTATCGAAACAAAAGATAAAACCAAAAACCCTGCAATCAAAGTGGTTTCGGAAGACGGCGAAGTTTTGCGTATTTACAATTTACCTTTAAGTTCGCACTTAGCTGTTTCGGAAAATGACAAAGTAAGGACAGGTCAGGTATTGGTAAAAATTCCACGCGCTATCGGTAAACTTGGTGACATCACCGGTGGTTTGCCGCGCGTAACGGAATTGTTCGAAGCTCGTAACCCGTCGAATCCTGCAATTGTTTCGGAAATTGATGGTGAAGTTACTTATGGCAAAATTAAACGTGGTAACCGCGAAATTGTAATTACATCGAAAGACGGAAAAGAAATAAAACGTTATCTTGTTCCTTTGTCCAAACAAATTTTGGTTCAACAAAACGATTATGTACGCGCCGGAATTCCCTTATCAGACGGTGCAATTACGCCATCTGATATTTTGGCAATCAAAGGACCAACAAAAGTTCAGGAATATATCGTCAATGAAGTACAGGAAGTTTACCGTCTGCAAGGCGTAAAAATCAATGATAAACATTTCGAAATCATTGTACGTCAAATGATGCGTAAAGTTGAAATTGAAGAACCGGGCGACACAAAGTTCCTCGAAAAACAAGTGATAGATAAATGGGAATTTAGCGAAGAAAACGATTGGATTTACGGCAAAAAAGTAATTACCGATCCTGGTGATTCGCAATCGCTAAAAGCCGGACAAATTATTACTCCAAGACGTTTGCGCGACGAAAATTCTGGGTTGAAACGTAAAGACCTTAAATTGGTTGTTGCTCGCGATGCTATGCCAGCAACTTCAAGTCAGATTTTGCAAGGTATTACCAAAGCGGCACTGCAAACACAAAGCTTTATTTCGGCTGCGTCGTTCCAGGAAACCACCAAAGTTTTAAATGAAGCTGCAATTCAAGGCAAAGTTGACGGACTTGAAGGTTTGAAAGAAAACGTTATTGTTGGACATTTAATTCCAGCCGGTACCGGTTTGCGCGAATACGAAAAAATAATCGTTGGGTCGCGTCAGGAATATGAAAGTTTAATAACGTCAAAAAAGAATGAACTCCGTAAAGAAGATAGATATTAACAATAATTTGATGTCCCGTTTTTTGCGGGACATCATTTTTTTAAACAATTTGAAAAATGGAAAATCAAAATCAAATAAACATCGAATTGACCGAAGACATTGCGCAAGGTACTTATTCGAATCTTGCAGTTATTACACATTCAACATCGGAATTTGTGATTGACTTTATTAGACTGATGCCCGGTTTGCCAAAAGCAAAAGTGCAATCGCGTATTGTACTGACACCCGAACATGCAAAACGTTTGCTGGGTGCATTGGATGGAAATATTAAAAAATATGAATCGATTTACGGAAAAATAAAAGTTGTTGACAATCCGGCTGGTCCTATTATTCCGATGAATTTTGGCGGTCCGACAGCACAAGCGTAAATCAGTTGATAATTGGTAATTAACAATTGATAATGGATAATTGACAATGGAAGATAATGTAAAAAAACTTCAACTTTTGAGTTGAAGTTTTTTTTTGAGTAATACCTGATATTTTATTTTTCACACAACGCAACCTTTTGCAAAAGCTTGTCATCTTATAAATGTATTGGTTTTAAAATTTAATCAAAGAAAGGCAGGAGTTATAAATTTAAAAGATTTATGAAAAAAATTGGTGAAGAGTTATTTAACTTTGACGTTTTGTACATTTAAAATGGGGTGAAAAAATTTGTACCGAACAACTCCTGCCTGCTTTGTTAAAATTATAAATTTTTTTTTGAGCCTCGTGATTTTCAAATCACGAGGTTTTTTATTGATTTTAATTTGCCTGAATATCCAAAATTATTGACAATTATTTTTTAGTCCTACATTCTTTATTTACCATGTCAATCCGTTTTTGAACATAATCGAGTATGCCGGAAATGTCAGTAGAAAAAGGATAGACATCATAATCAATATTATAACCAGTTGTATATGGACTTATTGCGCTTTGCATTTCATTGATGCGTTTTTGAATGACATCTTTTGTAAAATATCCGTTGTCGATCATGTAGGTCAGGTAACTTTTATAATAAGAGATGTTTTGGGGATCAGAAAAAATGGTGTTGACTAAAACCGGATTGCAAGGAGTACCTGAATTGTCGCCCCAATGCAAAACAGATGAAGTTGAAGTTTCTGGACCAAAAGTGTTGATGCCCCAAGTACGGTCGTTGTCGTAAGGCATGAATGTCCATTTGTTTTGGTTTGCCGGATTGCGGTACATATAATAATTATTTCCGCCACGCCAGTAATCGTCAGCCTGACCAACCATAACATTTACAGCCATTGCGCGTATAAATTCCTGAACATCTATCGCGTTTTTAAGTTGTGTTTGCGACGGATTACTTGTCAACATTGTAATAAGCGAGTTTAAATCATCAACTCCTGTAGCGTCAGAATCTTCTTTCATATCATAAGCCGGATGATATTGATAATGTCCTGCATTGAAAACCGCAAACGTTGAAGGATCGGTAATTTCCTCACCAATGCGTCCGGTCGTTAAATTTCCATCAAAGTCGGGTTGCGATAAATCGGCGGGACCAAAATCCTGCCACAAACACTTAAACAAAGCGCTGTATTGATTGTTATTTCGACGCTGAACCCAAGTCTTGTCAACGTCTTCGAATGCGAGATAAACACCTATATATCTATCGTCTTCGTTGCCAATTTTAATATAAAGACGTGCAAAAGTTGTATGTACTGCATCGACACCAAATTTACGATTCATCTCGTAACTCAATGCTTCGCGTATGCCAGATGGATCGCCATTGTTGTATTTTAAACTCATGCCCATTACTTTGTCCATAATTTCCTGGAATTTGTAATCTTTATTTTTGGGAATATCAACAGCAGGTGGTCCGTAAGCAGATTCGTCGGCGTCGAAAGTATAATTAAATTTTAATTTATAATGTACCCTAACTAATTTATTTGTAGGAAGGTGGTTGCCTATTCCAGCTTCCGGTCGTTTGCGACTTGTATTTCCTCGTAAACGCAAACCAATGGCTGGCAAACTTGCATTGACGCCATTTCCGCTAATTGTGCACGACGCCATGCGGTACATTTCTGTGCGCATATTCATGTCGTAATCGTGCAACATTCCATTCCATTCCAACTCGGTGATGGCTAAATGTATTTCTATAACGCCCGTCGGATTAAAAAAAGTTTCGAATGTGGAAGACAACGCTGGCAATTGCGGCACATACCATTCTGGTTTTCCGGCTGGCGTTGTATCGACAATAATATTTTGTGTTCTATCCGGAATCGTATTTTTAGTACAACTCGCAAAAGCAAAAAATAAAGTCGTAACGAATAAAAAAATAGAAAATTTTCGGTGCATGATTTAAAAGAGTTATTTGTATATTACGCAAAAGTAATATTTAAATGAGAATTGAGAATTCAAAATTTTTTCTTTTTTCAAAAATGAAACATATTAAATATATATTTGCAAAAAACATTCAAGCGCAAGAATGAATCTCAAATCGAACATTCTTAAAATTGCATTATTTGCCACAGGTCTGTCGGGCATTGTGGCAGAATATATTTTGTCAACATTGGCGACCTATTTTCTTGGCGACTCGGTTTTGCAATGGACATTGATAGTTTCGGTCATGCTTTTTTCTATGGGACTTGGCAGCCGCTTGAGCAAATATTTTGACACCGGACTGTTGATTAAATTTATTGTTATCGAATTTGTGTTGTCGTTTATGGTCGCATACTCGTCGTTGTTTGCTTATTCGGCTGCGGCTTACACTATTTATACCGGTTTAATAATTTATTTGCTAAGTATAATCATCGGCATTTTGATTGGCATGGAAATTCCGTTGGTCGTAAGGTTGAACGACGAATTTGAAACACTGCGTGTAAACGTTGCAACTGTCATTGAAAAAGATTATTACGGCAGTTTGGTTGGCGGAGTTTTCTTTGCGTTTGTTGGTCTGCCGATCTTAGGATTGACTTACACGCCTTTTGTTTTGGGGACAGTCAATTATCTGGTCGCGTTGTTGCTGCTGTTTATGCTTTGGCGACAATTAAACAAGCGTCAAACTAAATTGATGACATTTGGTGCGACATTATTAGGATTGTTTTTAATTGCCGGAATTATTTTTGCGAAACCTGTTATATTGTACGGCGAGCAACAAAAGTACAAAGACAAAGTAATCTATTCCGAGCAAAGTCGTTACCAAAAAATTGTCATCACGCAATGGAAAAATCATTATTGGTTGTACATCAACAGCAACCAGCAACTCAGCACGCTCGACGAAATTATGTATCACGAACCTTTGGTGCATCCGGTAATGCAAATGATTAAAGGACCTGCCGACATTTTGATTATGGGCGGTGGCGACGGTTGCGCAGCACGCGAAGTTTTTAAATATGAGAACGTAAATCATGTTACGCTTGTCGATTTAGACCCGGCGATGACAAATCTTGGGAAAAACAATCCGGTTATAAGAAAACTTAACCGCGACGCATTTTACAACCCCAAATTGAAAGTCATTAATATCGACGGTTATAAATTTATGGACGACACACAGCAGTATTTTGACGCTATTATTATTGACTTGCCCGACCCGCACACCGTCGAACTTGGTCGTCTTTATTCACGCGAGTTTTATGAACAATGCAAACGTCATTTAAAAACAAATGGCGTTTTGATTACGCAAGCCGGAAGTCCATATTATTCAACAAAAGCATTTTTGTGTATCGACAAAACGTTGCAGGCTGCCGGTTTTAATACGCTGCGGATTCATAACCAAGTTTTAACTATGGGAGAGTGGGGTTGGATAATTGGCGTCAAAAACCAGACGTCAGAAAGTCTTAAAAAACAATTGTTAACTTTGACGTTTGATAATGTAAAAACCGATTGGATAAACCACGAGGCGATGTCGTTAATAACTTCATTTGGCAAAAACATTTATCCGAGTTTGGTTTCTGCTGACAGTATTGAAGTCAATTCGATTCACAATCCGGTGCTTTACAAATATTATATCAGAGGAAATTGGGATTTGTACTAAAGTGAAAAATTATGGAAAAAGCTGCGTTGACATTGTCCGAACTGCATGAGCAGATTAAAATATCGTTCAAAAGTATTTTTCCGCAACCGGTATGGATTACCGCCGAAATAAGCGAACTGAATATTAACAGCCGTAGCGGTCATTGTTATCTCGAATTGATTGAAAAATCTACTTCTGACGGTGAGTTGATTGCAAAAACCAAAGCTATGGTTTGGGCTTATACATTCAAAATGCTGAAACCTTATTTCGAAAGTACAACCGGACACGAATTTACGAAAGGCATAAAAATTCTGGCGCGTGTTTCAGTCGAGTTTCATACGGTTTATGGTTATTCGTTGAATATTGTCGATATTGATCCTACTTACACGTTGGGCGATATAGAAATCCAACGTCTGCAAATAATCAAACAATTGACTGACGACGGAATTATCGACATGAATAAAGAATTGCCATTCCCAAATTTGCCGCAACGCATTGCAATAATTTCTTCGGCGACGGCAGCGGGTTATGGCGATTTTACGCATCAACTGAAAAAAAACGAGTTTGATTACAAATTTTATTACAAACTTTTTCCGGCGGTGATGCAGGGCGAAAGCGCACCAAAAAGTATTGTCGCCGCATTGGAGAAAATTTTTCAGCACGACGATTTGTTTGATGTCGTGGTAATTATTCGTGGTGGTGGTAGCAAAACTGATTTGATGTGTTTCGATAATTATTTACTGGCGGCAAATGTCGCACAATTTCCGTTGCCGGTGCTTACCGGCATTGGTCACGAGCGCGACGATTCGATTGTTGATATGGTGGCGCACTTGAAATTAAAAACGCCGACTGCAGTTGCCGAATATCTGATTGATTGCGTTAACGAAGTCGAAACGTATTTGCTCGATATGCAACAACGAATGATTGAAAAAGTCAACACAATTCTGATGTCGCAGAAAAGTAAGATTGAGTTGTTCTTTCAAAAAATTCCACACCAGATAAATACAATTCTTGCACAACAAAACGGTAGAGTCAATTTACTTGAACAAAAAATTTTATCGGCGACCGAAAAATTTATCAAAAATAAAAACGAATATTTGCGTAAAGAATCTGTCAATTTACAAGTTACTGTCGAAAAACTTTTTGTAAATCGCTTTAATGAAATCGACAAATTTACAACGCGCTCGAAAACGTCAATCGAAAAAATATTTTTAATAAAACATCATCAAATTGAAATGTCCGAAGAAAAAATAAAAGCTTTTGATCCGCTAAAAGTTGTGCAACGTGGTTACAGTTTGACTTTGCACAAAGGCAAAATTGTAAAAGACGCAAACAGATTGAAGGATGGCGATTTTCTGACGACCATTTTAAAGTCCGGTAAGATTGAAAGTACGGTGAACAAATTCATGCAAACCGAAATTTTGTTTTAGAATCAAAATGATTTATAATTTTGTGGTCGCAAGAAACAACCGGAAATGAAAAACGTTTTTATCGCAATTATTATTCTGACGTCGCTTAAAATAC
>Ga0265327_10001918_pt1 | contig 24004 bp, 18 predicted proteins | sample 41621metaG_FD_202089 | JGI IMG/M metagenome (GOLD analysis project Ga0265327, IMG submission 202089) | Rhizosphere microbial communities from Carex aquatilis grown in University of Washington, Seatle, WA, United States - 4-16-21 metaG | ecosystem: Host-associated > Plants > Roots > Rhizosphere...
CAGGGAATCAACACGTCGATGCGCTCCAGCGCGTGGATTTCCGCCAGCCGTTCCAGCAGGACCTCGGTGCCGTTGAGCGGATAAGCCAGCAGGTAAGCGCGGTCGCAGTACTGGCCCAGGTACAGGCCGGGGTCCAAGGCGTCGTAGCCCAGGCCGACGATGCGCACCGCCTCGCCATAGGCTTCCTTCAAGCAGCGCGCCACACCGAGGCCCGGGCCGGGGTTGTCCGGCAGCGCGTTCATGCCGGTGATGGCGACGGTCAAGGGCGGGGTTTTCATACGAAACTCCCCCGCAACAACCCGGTGAATTCGATCACATCGCGCTCGGCGAGCGCGGCGTCGATGTCAAACTCCGCCTGCAGCCGCCGTGTGATGTGTTCCGCGTCCAGGGTTTGTTGGAGCAAACGCAAAATCGCCAGCCCGGTGTGGTTGACGGTGAAGCTGTTGCCGGTGACGGGGTCGAAAATGAAGCCGCTTTCGCTCAAAGCCAGCCGCTTCAGCGACTCCGCATTGGGAAAATCCAAGGTTTGTCCAGCCATGTCCTGCTCCTCAAGCAGCATTGTGGGATAGGGCGTCGGGCGCTTGCCGTCCGCCTTCGCCGCGTCCTTTTGGGGGCGCGTTGGGCATAGTCTCGCCGCTGCCGATTACCGGGGGCATGGCCGGCGAATGACAGATTTGTAATGGGGGAAAAATAAATATGAGAAAAAGATTGTGTTGCCGGGGTTTTTGCTGTAGCCTAGATCGCAGGTGTAAAGAGATCCGCGTCAAGCAAGCCAGTGTAGTTCTTATTTGTCAATAGATACATTCCTGCTCCAGTTGCCCCGCCTTTCCGCAATACTCCGTTTTTTTCCGCCAATGCCCTGTGTGGCCGCGTCGGAACTTTCTTCGCGCATTTCGCGCTTATTTGTAAAAAGAGATTCAACATGTCACAAGAACAAACCGGAACTGTCAAATGGTTTAACGAAGCCAAAGGATTTGGATTTATTCAGCGCCCAAACGGTGCCGACTTATTCGTGCATTTCCGTTCGATTGTCGGCCAAGGCTTCAAGTCCCTGGCGGAAGGCCAACGCGTGAGCTTCACCGAAGTCAACGGCCAGAAAGGCCCGCAAGCTGAAAACGTTGTCGCCTTGTAATAGCGCCGACTAAACGTCCAGCCCATAAAAAAGCAGACCGCTTTCAGCGGTCTGCTTTTTTTGTGTCTATCGAGCCGTCTTTTTCTTCGTTTCTTCTAAATGGCGGTTGCCATCCCCCTAAGCAAATTGACGGTTTGCGGCAGGCCTTGCTTCAACAAGGTGTCAAGATACTCCTCGACGGTTTTTTCTGGATTGTTGAGACGCCGCCGATGCGCCGCGGCAGCTTGTAGCACTTTTGCCGCGTCGATGTCGTAAAGATCGGCAATGAATTCATCTGGATGGATGGCTTCAATGTCGTATTTTGCAAGTTCTTCTGTGGGAAAGTCCTGCAAGTTGAACGTGACGATGCCGCTGGCTTGCCCACGGATGGCGGCAGCCAAGACATGGCGGTCATCCACATCGGGAAGTGACAAAGCAGGAATCAGAAATTCATAGCCTGTCACTAACGCATCGCGAACATGACTATTCATCAAATCCCGAGTACGTTGGAGTTGTTCTGACTTGAGGTCTGGCCTGTCGGCCAGAACATTGCGCGTCCATTCATCGTGGATGGCATCTGACCATTTGGCCTGACAGAGATCGGTAAGCGCCAATTGCATCAGGAAATCGCGCAACGGGGCGGGGTACAGCACACATGCGTCATAAACAACGGTAAAACGGGTCATTATCAGTAGCCCATATTGAGTTCTTGTGCTTGGGCCGCCAATTCGTCTAATGCTTTGTTCCGTTCTTGGTCAATTTTGGATTTATAGTCGAGTAAATCCCGATACCGGATCCTTCTGTGGGTTCCCACTTTGTGGAAAGGTATCGCGCTTTCATCCAGCAATTTGATAAGGAAAGGACGGGAGACATTGAGAATGCCGGCCGCCTCTTGTGTGGTTAGCTCGGCATGCACAGGGATCAAGCTAACCGCATTGCCTTGCGCCATCTCGGAAAGAATATCGATCAATAGCCGGTAAGCCGCCGTGGGTATCTTCACTGGCTCACGCTCGCCGGTTTGGTCAATGACTCTAATCGATTGCGCTTCCTCCTTCGTGCTAAGGTAGAAAGACAGAAGCCGACTGCTTTCCCTGGCAAGCGTCGCTTCCGCTTCGGAAGGAAGTTCCGGTTTTACGTTTGCGTTCATGATTTTCAGTTTCGGTTTCGGTTTCAGTTTCAGTTTCGGCTTTGGTCTTGATTTTGATTTTGTACGTGCGCTTTGCGTGGTGTTGCCATCGCGCCTATCCATGTTACGCAATCGAAACAAACGAAGCAAGCGAAATAAACGAAACGCAAGCCGGTTTTGGCCTCACGCCGGCAACACCACCACAAACCGCGCCTCCCCCTCCGCCGCCCCGGCCAGCGTCAAATCGCCCCCATGCGCCCGCGCGATTTCCCGTGACAAGCTCAAGCCTAGGCCCACGCCTTCGATTTGGCGGCCATGCGCGGGGTCGGCGCGATAGAAGCGTTCGAAGATGCGTTCGCGGTCGGCGGCGGGAATGCCCGCCGAGGCATTGGCGACGGTTATTTCGACGCGGCCCGGTAGCCGGGCCGCGCCGATGCGGATCCAGCCTTGGGGCTGGTTGTATTTGATGGCGTTGCCCAGCAGGTTGTGCAGCACTTGCCTGAACAATTCCGCGTCGGCTTCAATCGTCAAGCCCGGGGCGATGGCTCCGGACACGTCCAGGCCGGGGGCCAGCATTTGCGCGTCTTCGACTAAATCTTCCAACGCCGCCGACAAGTCGAAGCGGGCCACGCGCAGGCGCAGCCGCCCGGCGTCGGCCAGCGACAGCAGCAGCAGTTTGCGCGAGATCGTGCCCAGGCGCTGGACTTCGTCGAGGATGGAGCCCAGGCGGGCTTGCACCGGGGAGCCGGCTTCGCATTGGCCCATGGCTTGTTCGATTTGGCCTTGCAGGATGGCGAGCGGGGTTTTCAATTCATGCGCGGCGTCGGCGGAAAAGCGCGAGGCTTGCAGGAAGCCGCGCTCCAGCCGCTCCAGCATCGTGTTGAAGACTTGGATCAGTTGGCGGAACTCCTGGTCTTCCTGGCCTAAAGCGATGCGCTGGTCCAAGCCTTTGGCGGTGACGCCGGCCATCGTGGCGCTCAAACGCCTGACCGGCGACAAGGCCCGGCCTGACAAAAACCACGCGCCCAGGCCGATGAAGCCCAAGGCCAGCGGGGTGGCGAGCAGGAAGGCTTTGCGCAATTCGGCCATGTCCGCGTCGAGGACGGTCAAGTCGACGGCGATGGCTAATTTTTCGCCACCCGGCGCGGTGGCCAGGCCGAAGCGCCAACGGCGGTTCCCGGCGTCCACGGTTTCCACGGCAAATTTGAGTGGGCGCTGGCGGGGCGGCGGCGGAAAATCGCCGGGCGGCGGGAAGGGCGGGGGCCGCCCGTTCGGAAATGGCGGCGGAAACGGGGGCGGCGGCGGCGTGTCGTCCGGCGGCTCCAGGTCGGCGGGCTCTCCCGCCTGCCGCGGCCGGTCGGCCTCGGCGGGCGGCGGGCCGGTGTCCGCAGGCGGTTCGGATTCCCGGCGTTCGGCCTGGGACGGCCAAGGCAAGGTCTCCGGGTTCAGATCTTGCGGCCAATGCGCGGAGCGGAACACCTCGCCGCCCGCGTCCTCCATCAACAGCAAAGACTGCTGCCTAGCCTGCGCGCCAAAGGCCCGGCCCATTTGACGCTCGTGGCGCGTCCAGTGTTCGGCGGGCCAGGGCCTGGACAATTCCCGCTCGGCCTGGTCGCGGATTTCCCGATCCAGCCCGCCGATCTTGGCGTCGCGCAATTGCAGCCAGGCGATCCCGGCAAAACCCGCCAAGGCCACGCCGGCCAGCAAGGCGGAGGAGACGGCCAGGCGCAGGCGGAATGACCGGCCCATGTCAGTCCAGCTTGCGGAAGCGGTAGCCGACGCCGCGCACGCTCTCAATCGGCGATTCGCCGTTGCCGCCCGCGCCGATTTTCTTGCGGATGCGCTGGATGCACACGTCCACGACATTGGTGCTGGGGTCGAAGTCGTAGCCCCAGACATGCTCCAGGATCTGGGTGCGTGTGAACACCCGGCCCGGCGAGCGCATCAGGTATTCGATCAGGTTGAATTCGCGGCCGGTCAGATCCACCGACTGGCCCTGCCACCGCACTTCGCGGCTGATGCGGTCCAGGCGCAAGTCACCGACGGCGAGGATGTTCTGGCGCTCGCCGGACACGCGGCGTTGCAGCGCGTGGACGCGGGCGACCAGCTCCTCGACAAAAAACGGCTTGGCCAAATAATCGTCCGCGCCCAGGTTCAGCCCTTCGACGCGGTCGTCCAATTCGTTGCGGGCGGTCAGCAGCAGCACCGGCGTGGTTTTGCCGGCCTTGCGCAAAGCCTTGAGTATGGACAGGCCGTCCCGACCGGGCAGCATGATGTCCAGCACGATCACGTCGTAATCCCGCGCCTGCGCTTTCGCCAGTCCGTCGTTGCCATCGGCGCAGTGATCCACGGTGAAGCCCTGCTCGCGGAATCCGCAGCAGACGAAATCAACAATCTTCTTTTCATCCTCGACCAGCAATAGGTGCATACGATTCTCCTCTGCCGCCAGCATAGCCGAAGCCGCGCCGCCCGCCCATTACAAAACCGTAATCCGGCGGCGGAGCTTGCGGCCATGTTGCCGCCTCAGAATAATGCCAAGGCTAGCGCGTTTTCATCTTATGACGGAGGTTTTCCAATGAACGCATTGATTCCACGCGCCGTGTTGGGCGCGATCCTGCTTTGTCCGCTGTCTTGGGCGTTGGCGCAAGATCCCCCCGCCGCCCCACCCAAACCGGCAGGCCACCCCGCCGGCGGGCCGCCTTGCGGGCCGCCGCCTGAGGCGTTTAAAGCATGCGAGGGGAAAAGCGCGGGCAGCCGCTCGGAGTTCACCGCTCCCGATGGCGGCCTAGTGCAAGGGCGTTGCGAAAACGACGGCAACGGCAAAGTCGTGCTGCGGCCCGACCGTCCGCCCGGCGAGATGCCCGGTGGCCACCGTGGCCCGCCGCCTGAGGCCTATGCCGCTTGCGCGGGCAAAGCCGTCGGCGGCAAGGCGCAATTTGTCAATCCGCGCGGAGAGACGGTGGCCGGCACCTGCGACCAGGAGGGCGGGACGCTGGTTCTGCGGCCTGACCGGCCACCCCAACACGACGGTGAAGACCGGCAACATCAATAATGTGCTGAAGTTGCTATAAAACGCCGGAGCCGGATGGTGCGAAACCCGGCCCCGCATAGTCTCGCGGTGTCATTTCACGCCGGCGGTCTGCCCGGCGAACGCGTCGGCGGACACCGCGTAGCTGCCGGTCTTCGATCCGCGCACGGCGATGGCCGAGGCGACGCCGACGATCCAAATCTTCCCCCTTTGTTTGATGAGCAGCGGCGAGCCGGAATCGCCGTGCGTGCTGTCGCAGTCGGTCAGCAGCACGCGGTCTCCGTCCACCCGCTCCAGCAGGCCGCAGCCGTCATGCAGGGACAGCATATGCGGCCGCTCCTGGCTGTAACCGGCCAGCATCAAATGCGCGGCGGGCTGTTTGCCGCCGCCTGTGGGCAAGGGGTGGATGGGGATGGGGCGGACGGCCAGGGGACGGTCGAGGTACAACACCGCCCAGTCGTCGCCGATGTCGCCCAGCGCGGGCCGCCTGGGGTTGACGGCATGCGGCGGGCGCAGAATCGCCCGGCCATGGGCGAAGCCCGCATCCTCGTCGCGGCGATAGCCCGCGACGAACACGATTTCTCCGGCCTCCAGCCAAGCGCCGCTGCGGCGGTCCATCAAGCAATGGGCGGCGGTCAGCACCGCGTCCTGGGCGATCAGCGCCCCGGTGCAATGGCTGCCGTCGGCCTGGTTGAGCCGCCCCAGCGCCCGCCAAGGCCAGGCGGCGGTGTCCAGCGGCTTGCGGTCGTCTTGGCCGGTGATGCCGGGCCTGGGACTCCAGGCCGGCGCCTCGGCGAATGCGGCGGCGCTGTGCGCGAGCAAGGCCGCGCAGGCCAGCAGCGGGACGGCTTTGCACCGGGCCGGGAGGCGAGGGAGAAAACGCATTGAAATCGAGGCCATGGCGACACCTCATTAGGCAAACCTGGGAGATTCCATCCGTCTTATTTCCCCGCTTTGCAACAGGGGGAAGCAGCGCACGCGGCCAGTGGCTTATAATTCGGCGGGCAAACTCGAACCCGGATCAGGATTACGCCATGCCCAGCCTTGCAACCCAGCGACGCGCTTTAGTTTTGACCGCCTTGCCGGTGGAATATTCCGCCGTCCGCGCCTATTTGGCAAACCTCGGCGAAGAAGAGCATGCCGCAGGCGATGTTTACGAGCGCGGCCAGTTCACGGCCGGCGCGCAAACTTGGGAAGTCGGCATCGTCGAGATGGGCGCGGGCAATCCCAATGCGGCGCTCAAAACCGAACGGGCCATCGACTTTTTCAAACCCGAAGTGGTGCTGTTCGTCGGTGTGGCCGGGGGGTTGAAGGATGTGAAGGTGGGCGATGTGGTGGTGGCGACCAAGGTCTACGGCTACCACTCGGGCAAGGCCGAAGCGGAATTCAAAACCCGCCCGGAAGTCCGCCTGCCGCACCATCGCATCCTGGAGCGCGCCCGCGCCGAAGCCCGCAAGGATGATTGGCTCACGCGCCTGGAACCGCCCGCCGCCGAGCCCAAGCCAGTGGTCTTTCTTGGTGCCATTGCGGCGGGTGAACAAGTGGTGGTGTCCGAGGTGTCAAACAGCTATCAACTGATCCGCCGCAGCTATGGCGACGCCTTGGCGGTGGAAATGGAAAGCTACGGTTTTTTCACCGCCGTGCAGGCCCATTCCGGCTTGGAAGCGCTGGCCGTGCGCGGCATCTCGGATCTTCTGGAAAACAAGGCGGAAGCCGACGCCGGCGGTTCGCAGCCGCTCGCTTCCCGCCATGCCGCCGCGTTTGCGTTTGAATTGCTGACGAAGCTGAACCTGCCTCCAAGCCGGTCGGGATTTGCAACCTCGACTGGAACGTTTGCAGGCCGCGCTAATTCACAAAACGCCAGTGACGGGGTTGCAGATCCCAGCACACTTCAAAAGTTGCCACCGAAAAGCAGTGGGATGTATTGCGGGGATGCGTCTGAAGCTTCGACGCTCTTGGAAAACTTGATTAGCAAATACTGCGTGGCGGAAGTTGCCGTCGTAGCTGTGGGATCTGGCTTTCGTCCAGCAGATTCTCCATTGAAATCTCAGTATCTTGGCAAAACCGACATCATCGTAGAGCTTCAAGGTGTTATAAACGATACCAAAGGCCGTCCAGCTACTATCCGTTACCGCCTCACTCTGGCCGAGCTTGGTTCGTTCAGTGTGGAATGTCGTGCGCAGGTTATCGACTCTTTCAATACCCACATCGAGATCTGGCCGAAGTTAAAAATGGCAGGTTTGAAACTGTATTTCCTGGGTTCCGCATGCGCCAATCACCGCGTAGTCATGGATTATGGCTTTAGCGTTTTTGACGATAATGGTGTACGTATAGGAAAATCAGGTCGCAGCTTCCTCCATAATCATGAGATCCACGGCGTACCCGAATTCCTGGTGGTGGAAATCCCGAAGAAGAACTGCGAGGCTGGTGTTTTTCGGTTCTCTTTGACCGACATATCACATGGTGGAGAGAAATATTTCAACTTAGCAATATATTTGGGTGTTTTGAATTCTTGTATATATGCCACCACCACCCATGGCAAATGCATTCCCTTGGACTTCTCCGCGCCCGCCGAACGGTTGGGCAAGGCGGTTTTTAACAATCCTGCTGCGAAGAATGAGTATCTGGTGCAGAGTGTTTGCTTCTTGCCTTGCTACTCCAGTGTGCAACAGGAATCCGAAACCTCAGTTTTGCCCACTGAGTTAAGACTTATCGGCAACCCTAAGCGGAGCGATCTAGGTAGCGGCGTCAAGTCCTTTGTCATCCTCCCGATGAGATTCAAACCAGGCCCCTTGGAACCCCACTTTCGCGGCTATCCCACACGCGGCTACCCCACACTAAGCGGGTTCAAATGGCCGGGCGGATTGATCGGCACCGATTTTGAGCATGAGGAAAGCAGGCTGACGAGAGAATACCTTAGGCAGATGCTGCTGATGGCGGCGACCATCTTAAGAAGCATGGGCTACAGTCGCTTGAATATGCTTCGCGCCACCTACCCGGAAGCCTTTTCCTATCCCCAGCGCAGGCAATATGCCGACATGGTAGCAGAAACTATGCAAACTGTGTTAAGCGAAACAGGCATAGCCTATCAGGATGGGCCACTGGAATCCGAGCAGTTGCTAGAATTGGCGAAGCCTCGCATGCCCTGCATCAGGAGAGATACCAGCGGCATGGTCAGCGAATCCATTGCCGCTCTACTGTCAGCTTCTTCTAGTGATTACAACGTCTTCGCCGAACGTGGCATCTGTATCGTGCTGAACATCGGCGACGGCACGACCGATGTCGCAGCCTATGTGATGTTTGGCGGTGGCAAACGCGACACGGAGCAAAGCATCGGCTCAATTACCGATAGCATCCGCTATTCAGGCCATGATTTGTTGCGCCTGCTCTCCATCCCGGAAGTTATCAATGACATCCTGAAAAGCACCCAGTGGCGAGAGAGCATGAATAATCACAACCGAAGCGAGGAAGATATTTGCCTGGAGGCTATGAAGATCCTCATGTGCGACCCGATATATCTCCACAGCCTCAAAGCCAATTTCAACTCTCCAGCGTATCTGCCGGAATTGAAAGAACGGATATTGTTGTTTTTTGATGGCTTGTTTGAATACACGCGACTATTGACTTTGGCTTACCAAAAAGCCTTGCAAGCGGATGGGCAGAAATGGGTAGTCAATATTGCCTTGCTCGGCGATGCCTGGAAATTGGCGGAATTGGTTTATCCGAGCCGGGAATTGGCTTTTGACACAGTTCAATATCATTTCAAAAACTATCTTGCTTCCTCCTTGGAACCCAATCAGAAAATTTACATCGACAACGAGGTGCTTTCCAACGGATCATCAAACGAGGCTATCGCTATGGGTGCCTTGAAGTTCAATGCCCTGGAGCACCAATTCTCCACCCCTAAGGAACATGCTTCCCTGGCTGGATTGGAAGTAGTCTGCCATGATGCCGATGGGCAAGACGCGATAGTACGACCTGATGAATTTTTGACAGGCTTTGACCGGGCTGTCTTTGATCGCACACAGCCTTTGACCATCAAATCCTTGGGCAATCTGCGCGAGCAGCCTTTCTTAGAAACATTGCGGACTCGCTATTTCAACAAAGATGATACTTGGATTACCAACCAAATTGGCTGGATAATCAATCAGTCGATTCGGGAGCAATGGATCGTACCGGGCAACCGTGAACCGATGAAATTCAGCCCAATGCGGCTATTCTTGGAGCATGTATGGAAAGAGACTATTCGTGTGGTTCCGTTGGTTCCATTGGTAAAAAAACCAAATAGCCTAGGCAAGTAATTAAGCCCATTCTTCAGCTTCGCAAGTTGAAGTGCGGCCGGGTATTCACCCCGCCGCAACGTTTTGGCATGGCAGCCTGTCGGCAAGCGTGCCGGAAACCAAACGTTCCGGTCGGGATTGAAAACCCTAAGGCTTAGTGTCTTCACCCGGCTGAAAACGCCCGGCGAACTGGAACAAGCCCGCGCCGCCCTGCAAGCCTGTGGCGGCGAGGCCCAACCGCCCGCCGCCTGAAAGCACCCCGTGGGAGCGCTTTCCAAGCGCGACTTCCGCCGCGACCATCAGCATCGGTCGCGGTTGGAAACCGCTCCCACAAGCCGTCATTTCCACGCGCCACGTCAAACACCGCGCAGGGCTTGCCTTGCACTCCAGGGGTGAAAAGCCGGTCGGCAAAGGCCGGCTATTCCGTCGGCGTCCCGCCCAACAGCCGGTGGCCTTCAAAAACCGTCAAAACCGCTATGCCATCGTCCCGCACCCGATACACGATGCGATAAGACCCTATGAAAACCTCGCGCAGGTCGGCTCGTCCAAACTCGGGGACGATGCGCCCGGCCAATGGCAGGGAGGCCGCATCGCGGGCGCGGAGGCGGAGTTTTTCCACCCAGGCTTTGGCCGCGCCGGGCTTGTCCTGGGCGATGTGGCGCTGAATGGCGGCCAAGTCGTTGGCGGCGCGCGTAGTCCAACGCAGTTTCATGGAAGCGTGGCATTCTGTAGGAGGGCGTCCAAGGCTTCGTCTTCGACCAGCCTGCCCGCCTGCTCGTCGTCCAAGCCCTGCCGCACGGCGGCGCTGAAGCGGGCTTGTTCGTTGAGCCGGTCAAACTCGGCGGGCGACAACACCACGGCGGCGGGCTTGCCGTTTTGGGTGATTATTAGGGGGCGGTTGCTGAGGTTGATGCCTTTCAGCAAGGCGGAGGCATGGGCTTTGAAGTGGCCCAGCGGCAAGATGTCTTCGGCGACTTGGAGTTCGGCCATGGTGAAAACCTCATATCGGACTTGGATTAAGGTCTGAATATAGGCTCAGCGGGGCGTTTTGCCAAGCTCTGGCAAGCGGCTTGTCCGGCTTTGCCGTCCAAGCGGCGTTACAATACCGCCTTCTCATCAAACCGTCGCGACCTATGGCCACACAGCTTCCCTTCAAACCCGCCTGGTGGTTGCGCAGCGCCCACGGGCAGACGCTTTGGCCTGCCCTGTTCAGGCGGGTGCCGTCGCCGCCGGTGCGGCGCGAGCGCTTGCGCACACGGGACGGGGACTTTGTCGATTTAGACTGGTGCGGCGGGGGGGCCGGGCCGCTCGTCATCTTGCTGCACGGCCTGTCCGGCTCCTCGCGCTCGCCTTATATCGCCGGCCTGCAACAGGCTTTGCTGAGGCGCGGGCTGCGCAGCGTGGCGATGAATTTCCGCGGCTGCGGCGGGCAGCCCAATGACACGGCCCGTTGCTACCACTCCGGCGACACCGAAGACTTGGACCATCTGTGTGAAACACTCAAACGGCGGCATCCGGATGCCCCTCTGGCGGCGGTGGGTTTTTCCTTAGGCGGCAATGTGTTGTTGAAATGGCTGGGGGAAAAAGGCCAAGCCGGGGCGGGCCTGTCCGCCGCCGTGGCGGTGTCCGCGCCGATGCGCTTGGATCTTTGTTCCGACCGCATGGATGTGGGCTTTTCGAGGCTTTACCGCGACCGCTTGCTGCGCGAATTGAAAGACTATATCCGCTGGAAGCAGCGGCATTTGCGCGGCTGCGGCAATGTCCAGGAGGCGGAAAAGCTGGAAAAGCTGGGCGATTTGTCGGCCATCCGCTCGTTTTGGGAATATGACGAGCGGGTCGTCGCGGCGCTGTATGGTTTTGACGGCGCGCGGGATTACTATGCGAAATCCAGTTCCAGGCAGTATTTGAAATGCATCGCCACGCCGACCTTGATTATCCATTCCCGCGACGACCCTTTCATGACGCCGCAGGTGATCCCTGCGGCGGACGAGCTGTCGCCCGCCGTGCGCCTGGAAATCACGGCGGGCGGCGGGCATGTGGGCTTTGTTTCGGGCCTTATTCCCGGCTTTCCCCGGTATTGGCTGGAGCGGCGCATCCCGGCTTTTTTGCTGGAAACGCTGGGTCGCGATGGCAGCGCTTAGGACGCCGCGTCACAGCTTCGCCAATATCGCCTCAATGTCTTCGATATTCACCGGTTTGGCGAGGTGCTGGTCGAACCCGGCCTGGCGGCAGCGCTGCTTGTCTTCTTCCGTGGCATAGCCGCTCAAGGCGACGAGTTTGAGCTTGCCGAAGCGGGGGTCGAGGCGCAGCCTCCGCGCCAGCTCGTAGCCGTCCATGCCAGGCAGGCCGATGTCGAGGAAGGCCGCGTCCGGTATGAAGCCTTGGGCCGCCTGCAAGGCGGCGGGGCCGCTGTCGGCGACGGTCACTTGATGGCCCAGGTTCTCCAGCAAGAAGGCGAAGGAGCGCGCGACATGGACATTGTCTTCCGCAATCAGGATGTGCCGGGAGGGCGTCAAATCCGGGCCGGGGCGTTGCGCCGCCGGGGCCGGGGGCAAGTCCGCGCCGGGCGGCAGGGCGGGCAGTCGGACGGTGAACTCGCTGCCCTGGTTGGATCCCGCGCTGGACGCCTCGACCCGGCCTCCGTGCAGTTCGACGAGGCGTTTGACCAGCGCAAGGCCCAGCCCCAGCCCCCCGCTGGCGCGGTCCAGCGGGCGTTCGGCCTGGCTGAACAGCTCGAAGGCGTTGGCCAGCATGGCCGCGTCCATGCCTATCCCGGTGTCGTGGACGCGCAGCACGGCCTCATCGTTTTCGAGGGCCAGGCTCACGTCGATGCGCCCTCCCTCCTGGCTGTATTTGATGGCGTTGTCCACCAGGTTGCCGACCACCTGGGTGAGGCGGTTGGCGTCGGCGTTGGCCCATAGCGGCTCGTCGGGCAGCGCCAGCGCCAGCCGGCGGGTGTCGGTGGACAGGCGGGCGGACTCCACCATTTGGGCGACGATGGGCCGCAGATCAATCGGCGCTTGTTCCAGATTGATCTGGCCCCGGTCGATCCGGGCAATGTCCAGCAGATCGTCGATGATGTGGGCCAGATGCCCGGCTTGGCGTTTGATCATCGCGCCCGCCCAGGATACCCGCTGCGGATCTTTGCCGCCCTGGCCTTCCAGCACCTGCGCCGCGTTGAGCACCGCGGCGAGGGGGTTGCGCAATTCGTGGGCGAGCATGGCCAGGAATTCGTCTTTGCGGCGGTTGACCTCCGTCAACGTTTCGGTATGCTCGCGTAATGCCGCCTCCAGGCGCTTGCTGACGCTGAGGTCGATGGCAAAGCAGATATATTCCCCGGGGGCTTGCGTCCGCGCGCAACCGGTCAGGACGGGCACGCGGGTGCCGTCCTGGCGGAGGTATTCGGTCTCGTAAGGGGGGCAGATGCCTTGGGATTGGAGGTCGGCCATGGCTTGCCGGTCGAGGCTTAAATGCTCGGAAGGGACCAGATCAGTCCAGCGCAGCCGGCCGGCGCTCAATTCCTCCCGCGTGCGGCCAATGAGTTCCAGGAAGGCGTCGTTGGCGTTCAGGATGCCGTCGTGCCCGTCGGCGGCGATGACGACGCCGATGACATTGGCCTCGGCCAGTTGCCTAAACCGTGACTCCCTCTCCCGCGAGGCCTGCTCCGCCCGGTTTTTCTCGGTGACGTCCCGCTCGGTGGTGGCGATGGCCATGGGCGCTCCCGCCTCGTCCCGCAGCAGCGAAACAGTGAGCCAGACTTCAATGCGCCGCCCGCCTTTCGCAACGCGCTGGATTTCATAGGATTTGATGGCCTCGCCGTGGCGAACCCGCTCGACCAGTTCGCGCTGCGCGGGCCGCAGCTCGCTGGAAACCAGCGCGTCGATGTTGAGCTGGAGGGCTTCGGCCTCGCCATAGCCATACATCGCCTCGGCGGCCCGGTTCCAGGCGAGGAGGTGCCCGCTGAAATCGAACAGGATGATGGCATCGTTGGAATCCCTGGCGACGGCGGCCAGTCGTTGCAATCCTAAGGTGGCCCGCTTGATGGGGGTGATGTCCGCGAAAGTCACCACCACGCCCTCGATGTGGTCGTCCTGGGTGCGGTAGGGCAGCACCCGCCGCAAATACCATTCCCCGTCCGTGGTGCTGACCTCCTGTTGCGAGGGCTCCAAGGTGTCGAGGACGCGGCGGGCCTCGGCGATCATCCCGGCGTCGGCGCACTGGCCCGCGATGTCGGTGATCGGCCGGTTGATGTCCGAGGGGATCAAATTGAACAAGCGCGTGCAGGCCGGGGTGAAACGCTTGATGTGGAAGCGCCGGTCTAGAAACAAGGTGGCCAAATGGGTGCTGGCAAGGAGGTTGCCGAGGTCGTTGTTGTTGCTTTCGAGTTCCACGATCTTTTCCTCAAGCTGGGTGTTGACGGTGGTGAGTTCCTCGTTGAGGGATTGCATCTCCTCCTTGGAGGTTTCCAGCTCCTCGTTGGTGGATTGCAGCTCTTCGTTCATCGACAGCGCTTCTTCGTTCGAGACTTTCAGCTCTTCGTTGGAGGCTTCCAGATCCTGGATGGCGCTTTCGAGTTCATGCTTGACCCGGGCGAGTTCCCGCTCCAAGTGGTTCATCGCATCCGCGTCTTCCAGGGCGCAAGGCGCAGGCGCCTGGGCGCATTCCGGTTCGGCGGGCCTGAAGCTGACGAGGCAGAGCCCCGCGCCGCCCTGCCTGGGATCGTCCACGGGCGTCACAGTCACCTGCGCGGGCCAAGACTCGCCGCCCCGCGCCACTTCGGCCAGGACGGCCACCTCCCGGCTTTCGCCCAGCGCCTGGTGGATGCCGGTGCGAAGTTTCAGCCGCAGCCCCTCGCGCGCCAGGGCCAGCAGGTCGTCCGTCGGATCCCCGGCGGGCTGCGCCAGGTAATCGTCGGTCTGGCCGAAGAAATAGAGGACTTGGTAGTCCCGGTTGACCAGCACGGTGGCCGGCGCGTAGCGCTGCAGCAGGAGGTTGCCGACCCATGCGCCATACCCCCCGGCGGCGGGCCGCGGGTGCTGCTTGGGCCAGGGCTCCGGCGTGTCGGCCCGGTAGCCGGCCATCAGCGGGAGATCCACGCGGCCTGGCCGGGCCGCTTCGTTGCGCCGGTAAATCCGCCAGGGCTTGGAGACCAGGTCGAACAGGCCGCGTTGCTGGCCGATGGTTTCGGACTTGCCCAAAAACAGATAGCCCCCGGGGTTCAGCGAAAAATGGAACAAGCCGATGACTTTCTGTTGCAACTCGGGCTCAAGATAAATCAGCAGGTTGCGGCAACTGACCAGATCCAGATGGGAAAAAGGGGCGTCCGTGACCAGGTTTTGTGGCGCGAAGGTGACGATTTCCCGCAGATCTTTTTTGACCTGGTAGCCGGCATCGGTCTTGCTGAAGAACCGGGCCAGCCGCTGCGGGGGAAACGACGCCGCGATGCTTTCCGGGTAGAGTCCCGCGCGGGCGGTCTCCAGCGCCGGCTTGTCGATGTCGGTCGCGAAGACTTGGATCTTGCCGTTGCGCGGGTGGGCGTCCATCCGTTCAAGGAAGAGCATGCCGATGGAGTAAGCCTCTTCGCCGGTGGCGCAACCGGCCACCCAGACCCGGATGGCGGCGTCCTGGGGCTTGGCCGCCACCAGGGCGGGGACGACCTCCGCAGCCAACACCTCCCAGGCCTGCGGCTCGCGGAAGAAAGCGGTCACGCTGATTAGCAGATCCTGCGCCAGCGACTTCAACTCGGTGGGGCTGTCCCGCAGATGCCGGCAATAGTCGGCCAGCGTGGCGATCTGGTTCAGCCCCATGCGCCGCCGGACCCGGCGCAGCAGCATGGCTTTCTTGTAACAGCGGAAGTCGTAGCCGCCGCGCAGGCGCAACAGCGCCAACAGCTCATGCAACTGTTCCGGCTGGGGGTCGGCGGTGGCCGGTTGCGGATCGCCCCGGAGTTCGGTGTGTTCGACATAGTCGAGCAGCGCTTTCGGCATGGCTTCCACCGGCGACACCACGTCCACCATCCCGGTGGCGATGGCGCTGCGGGGCATGCCACCATATTCCGCGGTGTCGGGTTGCTGCGCCATCACCAGGCCGCCGACCGCCTTGACTTCCTTGAGCCCTAGCGTGCCGTCGCTGCCGGTGCCCGACAAGAGGATGGCGACCGCGCGCTCTTGCTGGTTTTCCGCCAGCGAACGCAAGAAATGGTCGATGGGCATGGGGATGCGCGGCCGCGCCACCGCCGCCTCCAGCCGCAGGCAACCGTTTTCAAGGCTCAGCAAAGTGTTCGGCGGAATGAGGTAAACATGGTCGGCGGCGACGCGCTCCCCGTCCAGCGCCTGCGCCACCCCCATGCCGGTGTAATGGCCCAGCAACTCCGGCAGGTGGCTGACATGCTCGGGGTCCAGGTGGACGATGACGACGAAAGCCATGCCGCTTTGCATGGGCATGGCTTTGAAGAATTTCTTCAGTGCTTCCAGCGCGCCGGCCGAAGCGCCGATGGCGACCACTGGAAAGTCTATGGCGGAGTCCGCGTCCGCCGTGTCGGCGGGCGAATCTGGCGCGGAGCAGGCCAATGCGCCAGCCTCGCCAGGCGCTGGCTCATGGGAAGGGAGGGGCGCCCCCCCTTTTCTCGTCATCATCAAAGTGCTCCGCTAACGTAACCGGGCAAACTGTTTAAAGCCCACTTAAGACATACTGGAAATTTTCGGCGCGCCGCTTCTGCGCGGTTTTCGTGGTCTTTGCCGCCTTCCGTCGCAATGATCCGTGCGTCCGGGATCGCACGCTCCGCACGATTGGAACAAAATTGCGCGACGCTGGCAAAGGGTAAAAATACTCGCCAGTCCGCAGGGCCGGTCGCCAAGCCCGCGCCGGGGCCTTGCGTGTTTGGACGGGCATCCGGTCAAAGCCCTGCCGGTGCTGTTCGTCCTGGGTTTCCTCGGGAAGGCGTGGCTTTAGCGTGGCATGGCGGGGCTGTCGGCCATCAACCCGCCAGCGCTTTCAATTCAAACAATAAATCCAAAGCCTGCCGCGGCGTGACATCCTCCGGCTTGATCTTCTCCAGCCGCAACAAGGCCGGGCTGGGCTCGGGCTGGGCGAACAAGTCCATCTGCTTCGTCTTGGTGTCTTCCCGCTGTTGTTTGTACGCCTTGTTTTCCAGCGTGCGCAATTTCTCCCGCGCCTTGACGACGACGGTTTTCGGCACCCCGGCCAGCGCGGCGACTTGCAGGCCGTAGCTTTGGCTGGCCGGGCCGGGCTTGACAGCATGGAGAAAAACGACGTGGTCGCCGTGTTCCATCGCGTCGAGGTGGACGTTGCGGATGCTGTCGTGTTCTTCGGGCAGCGTGGTCAGCTCGAAATAATGGGTGGCGAACAAGGTGTAGGCTTTGATCTTCTGCGCCAGGTGCTCGGCGCAGGCCCAGGCCAGCGACAGGCCGTCGAAAGTGCTGGTGCCGCGGCCCACTTCGTCCATCAGCACCAGGCTGTTCGGTGTGGCGTTGTGGAGGATGTTGGCGGTTTCGGTCATTTCCACCATGAAGGTCGAGCGCCCGGAGGCGAGGTCGTCGGACGCGCCGATGCGGGTGAAGATGCGGTCGATGGGGCCGATCTCGGCGCTGTCCGCCGGCACGTAGGAACCGATATGCGCCAGCAGCACGATCAGCGCGTTCTGCCGCATATAAGTGGACTTGCCGCCCATGTTCGGGCCGGTGATGACGAGCATGCGGCAGTTTTCGGAAAATTCCAGGTCGTTGGGGACGAAGGGCGTCTCCGAGACTTGCTCGACCACCGGATGTCGGCCGCCGACAATGCGGATGCCGGGCGACTCGCTTAGCCTGGGCGCGGTGAGTTTGAGCGATTCGGCGCGTTCGGCCAGGTTGCCGAGCGTGTCCAGCTCGGCGACGCCGGCCGCGCAGGCTTGCAGTTCGGCCAGTTCCAGCCCCAGCTCGTCCAGCAGCGCGTCGTACAGGGCTTTCTCCCAGGCCAGGGCTTTTTCGCGGGCACTCAACACTTTGTCCTCGAAGGCCTTCAATTCTGCGGTGATGTAGCGCTCCGCGCCTTTCAAGGTTTGTTTGCGGGTGTAGCCGACGGGAACCTTGTCGCCTTGTGACCTGGAGATTTCGATGTAGAAGCCTTGTACGCGGTTGTAGCCGACTTTGAGGCTGTTGATGCCGGTGCGCTCGCGTTCGCGCTGCTCCATCTCAATCAAAAACTGGTCGGCGTTTTGGCTTAGGTTGCGCAGTTCGTCCAACTCGGCGTTGTAGCCTTCGCGGATGACGCCGCCGTCGCGGATCAGCATCGGCGGGTTGTCGATCACGGCGCGCTGGAGCAAATCGGCCAGTTCAGGGTGTTCGCCGACTTGCCCGCACAGTCGCTTAAGCAGCGGGCTGTCCAAGCCGTCCAAGTGCCCGCGCAGGCCGGGCAATAGGCCTAGCGAATGGGCGAGGGTCGCCAGGTCGCGGGGCCGTGCGGATTTGAGGGCGATGCGGGCGGCGATGCGCTCGATGTCGCCGACGCCGTTGAGCCGCTCATGCAGCGCGGCGTGGCGTTGCGTTTCCAGCAATGCGCCGATGGCCCGGTGGCGCTCGCGGAGGAAGTCGCGGTTGCGCAAGGGGCTGTGCAGCCAACGCCGCAGCAGTCGGCCGCCCATCGCCGTGGCGGTGCGGTCGAGCACGCCGAATAGGGTGAATTCGGCGCGGCCCGAGGGGTGGTGGTCGAGTTCCAGGTTGCGGCGGCTGGCGGCGTCGAGGAGGATGGTTTCCTCGCCGGTGTCCAGGCGCAGGCTTTGGAGGTGGGGCAGGGCGCTTTTTTGGGTCTCCTTGACATATTGCAGCAAGCAGCCGGCGGCGGCGATGGCGGCCTCGGCGTGTTCGCAGCCGAAGCCGGCAAGATCGTGGGTCTCGAATTGGCGCAGCAGCCATTGGCGGGCGCTGACGGGATCGAAATGCCAGGCGGGCCGGCGGGTCAGGCTTTTCCGGCTGGCGATGGCGGCGGGCAGCGGCCAGTCTTCGCTAAATAATAGTTCCGCCGGGTTGAGCCGCTCCAACTCGCCCAGCAGCCGTTCAACATCGGCCATCTCTTGCAACACGAAGCGGCCGCTGGCCATGTCCAGCCAGGCCAGGCCGTAGCGCCCGTCCAGCGGTGCCAAAGCAGCCAGCAGATTGTCGCGGCGCTCCTCCAGCCAGGCCTCGTCGGTGACGGTGCCCGGCGTGACGATGCGCACCACCTTGCGCTCCACCGGGCCTTTGGCGGTCGCCGGGTCGCCGATCTGCTCGCAGATCGCGACGGATTCGCCCAGTTTGAGCAGGCGGGCCAGGTAGCCCTCCGCCGCGTGGTAGGGGATGCCGGCCATGGGGATGCGCTGGCCCGCCGACTCGCCCCGGTGGGTCAGGGTGATGTTCAACAGTTGCGCAGCTTTGCGGGCGTCGTCGAAAAACAGCTCGTAAAAATCGCCCATGCGGTAAAACAGTAGCCGCCCAGGGTGTTCGGCCTTCATGCCCAGATATTGCCGCATCATCGGGGTGTGTTGTTCGAGTCCTTTTATTTCAATGGTTTGCGTAGGTGTCGTGGTCAAAATGGTCTTCAACTCCAGCGGTGGTCGAGGATGGCAGTCTGCGCATTATCCAATGAGGCCGCCCTGTTGAGGTAGATGCGACGCAAGCGAAAAAGGGGCTGGACGAAAAAGGAGAAAGAAAATTGGCGAACAGGTGTTGACGGGGGGCGGTTTGCACGTCATAATTTATGACTCTGGTAAGCGCCCGTAGCTCAGTTGGATAGAGTACCTGGCTACGAACTAGGTGGTCGGGAGTTCGAATCTCTCCGGGCGCGCCAGACTTTATTTGTGTAAGCAATAAGCTTGTCGCTTGTTTCATCTCGCGACGGCTCGCAATCAAGATTCTTCCCCTGTAGCTCAGCCGGTAGAGCAAGTGACTGTTAATCACTGGGTCGGCGGTTCGAACCCGTCCGGGGGAGCCAAAAATCGAGAGAGGCTTGCAGCAATGTAAGCCTTTTTTTTTGCCGCCGCCCCGCCTTGGACTTCATTGTCGGCGGCGCGGCGCACGGGCGTTTTGGTTGGCAGGGATTGGTCGTGTAGGGTGCTTCCTTGACATGGTTGTCTATTTGTTTTATTTTCGACCGCTTAACTAAAGCTTCCGCAGGGGCGGGTCTCCTGGGATGTTTTGTAGTTCGGTTTTTAGCCCAAGAGTCAAGACAAATTTTCGGAGTTTTGTAATGCCCACAATCAACCAATTGGTTAGGAAGCCACGCGTGAGGCAGGTGGACAAGAGCAACGTCCCCGCCTTGAATAGCTGTCCGCAAAAACGCGGCGTATGCACCCGCGTTTACACCACCACCCCCAAAAAGCCGAACTCGGCGCTGCGCAAAGTCGCCCGTGTGCGTTTGACCAACGGGGCCGAGGTGTCGAGTTACATCGGCGGTGAAGGCCATAACCTGCAAGAGCACTCGGTTGTGTTGATTCGCGGCGGTCGCGTCAAAGACTTGCCAGGCGTGCGCTACCATGTCGTGCGCGGCAGCTTGGACACCTCGGGTGTGCAGAAGCGCCGCCAGGCCCGTTCGAAGTACGGCGCGAAACGTCCGAAGAAATAATTATTCTTGAGTTGATCCCATGTCCAGAAGAAGAAATTCCGATAAAAGAGAAATCAACCCGGATCCCCGGTTCGGCAGCTTGGTTCTCGCCCGGTTCGTGAACATGTTGATGCAGGATGGCAAGAAGTCCATCGCCGAGCGGATCGTCTATGACGCGCTCGACCACATCGAAAGCAAGACCAGCAACAATTCCTTGGATGTCCTGGTCAAGGCGCTGGAAAACGTGCAGCCGGTGGTTGAGGTGAAGTCCCGCCGGGTCGGCGGCGCCACCTACCAGGTGCCCGTCGAAGTGCGCCCGGCCCGCCGTTCCGCCTTGGCCATGCGCTGGCTGATTGACGCGGCCCACAAGCGCGGCGAGAAAGGCATGGAGTTGAAGCTGGCCGCGGAATTGATGGATGCCGGCGAAAACCGTGGAACCGCCGTGAAAAAGCGCGAAGACACGCACAAGATGGCCGAAGCGAACAAGGCGTTCTCGCACTACCGCTGGTAGGGCGGACTGTCCGGGTGCGTGGGGCATATAAAAGGCTTTAGCAGTGGCACGTACAACGCCTATCGAGCGATATCGCAATATCGGCATCTCGGCCCATATTGACGCGGGCAAGACAACCACCACCGAGCGTGTGTTGTTTTACACCGGGATCAATCACAAGATAGGTGAAGTGCACGACGGTGCCGCCACCATGGACTGGATGGAGCAGGAGCAGGAACGAGGGATCACCATCACCTCTGCCGCCACCACGACGTATTGGCGCGGCATGGGCTTGAACTATCCCGAGCACCGCATCAACATCATCGACACGCCTGGCCATGTCGATTTCACCATCGAAGTGGAGCGCTCCATGCGCGTGCTCGACGGTGCCTGCATGGTGTATTGCGCGGTGGGCGGCGTGCAGCCCCAGTCCGAGACGGTCTGGCGGCAGGCCACCAAATACGGTGTGCCTAGGATCGCGTTCGTCAATAAGATGGATCGCACCGGGGCCGATTTTTTTAAGGTTTACAGGCAAATGGGCGAGCGTTTGCACGCCAGCCCTGTTCCCGTCCAGATTCCCATCGGCGCCGAGGAAGGCTTCAAAGGCGTGGTCGATCTGGTCAAGATGAAAGCCGTCGTCTGGAATGAGGCGGACCAGGGTTCCACGTTTGTGTATTCGGATGTGCCTGCCGATCTTTTCGATGAAGCCGTCGCGTGGCGGGAGAAAATGATCGAGGCCGCCGCCGAGTCCAGCGACGAGTTGATGGAGAAATACCTGGAAGGCGGCGAACTTTCTGAGGCTGAAATTACGGCGGGTTTGCGCAAGCGCACCATCGCCCTGGAAATCAGCCCGATGCTGTGTGGTTCGGCCTTCAAGAACAAGGGCGTCCAAGCCATGTTGGACGCGGTCATCGACTACTTGCCGTCGCCGGTCGATATTCCTGCAATCAAAGGGATTGACGCCGACAGCGAACAGCCCATCGAACGCCATCCGGTCGATGACGAGCCGTTTTCCGCGCTGGCGTTCAAGATCATGACCGATCCGTTCGTGGGCAGCTTGACTTTTGTCCGCGTCTACTCGGGTGTGCTCACATCGGGCGATAGTGTCATTTGTTCGCACCGGGGCAACAAAGAGCGTATTGGGCGCTTGTTGCTGATGCACGCCAACGCGCGCGATGACATCAAGGAAATACGGACGGGCGACATCGCGGCCTGCGTCGGCCTCAAGGACATCGTCACAGGCACTACCTTGTCCGCTGTGGACAAGCCGGTGGTGCTGGAGCGGATGGACTTCCCCGAGCCGGTGATCTCAGTCGCGGTCGAGCCGAAAACCAAAAGCGACCAGGAAAAAATGGGCTTGGCCTTGCAACGCTTGGCTCAGGAAGACCCATCGTTCCGCGTCCGTTCCGATGAGGAGTCGGGCCAGACGATCATTTCCGGCATGGGCGAATTGCATTTGGAGATCATCGTTGACCGTATGAAGCGGGAGTTCAAAGTCGATGCCAGCGTCGGCGCTCCGCAGGTGGCATATCGCGAGACCATCCGCAAGTCCATTGACCAGGAAGGCAAATTCATCCGCCAAAGCGGTGGCAGAGGCCAATATGGCCACGTGTGGCTGCGCATCGAGCCTAGGGAGGAGGGCGGTTACGAATTCATCAACGGCATTGTCGGCGGCGTGGTGCCAAAAGAATACATTCCGGCGGTAGACAAAGGTATCCAAGAGCAATTGAAAAATGGTATACTTGCTGGCTACCCGGTGGTGGACGTGAAGGTGACCTTGTTCGACGGCTCGTACCACGATGTAGACTCCAACGAAATGGCGTTCAAGATCGCAGGTTCCATGGCCTTCAGGGAAGGCGCGAGAAAAGCCGCGCCGGTGATACTTGAGCCGATCATGGCCGTGGAAGTGGAGACGCCGGAAGATTACATGGGCGATGTCGTCGGAGACTTGAGTCGGCGAAGAGGTGTGGTGCTAGGAATGGATGACAATGTCGGCGTCAAACTGATAAAAGCTGAAGTTCCGCTCGCCGAGATGTTTGGGTACTCGACCACTTTGCGATCTTTGAGCCAAGGGCGGGCCACCTACTCGATGGAGTTCAAGAAGTATCAGGAAGCGCCCTCAAATATTGCGGAAGCCGTGGTCAAGAAAGCCACAGGCGCATAAAAATTTAGAAAATAATTGACTAGCGAGGTATCCAGCCTGTGTCCAAAGAAAAGTTTTCGCGCACCAAACCGCATGTGAACGTCGGCACGATCGGCCACGTCGACCACGGCAAGACGACCTTGACGGCGGCGCTGACCAAGATCGGCGCGGAGAAGTTCGGCGGCGAGTTCAAGGCGTACGACCAGATCGACGCGGCGCCCGAAGAGCGCGCCCGCGGCATCACCATCGCCACGGCGCACGTCGAGTACGAGTCGCCGAACCGCCACTACGCCCACGTGGACTGCCCCGGCCACGCCGACTATGTGAAGAACATGATCACCGGCGCGGCGCAGATGGACGGCGCGATCCTGGTGTGCTCGGCGGCGGACGGCCCGATGCCGCAGACCCGCGAGCACATCCTGCTGGCGCGCCAGGTCGGCGTGCCGTACATCGTGGTCTACCTGAACAAGGCCGACCTGGTGGACGACGCCGAGCTGCTGGAGCTGGTGGAGATGGAGCTGCGCGAACTGCTGAGCAAGTACGAGTTCCCCGGCGACGACACGCCGATCATCACCGGCTCGGCGCGCGCCGCGCTGGAAGGCGACACCAGCGAGATCGGCATCCCGTCGATCATCAGGCTGGTGGAGGCGCTGGACAGCTACATCCCGATGCCCGAGCGTCCGGTGGACAAGCCGTTCCTGATGCCGATCGAGGACGTGTTCTCGATCTCCGGCCGCGGCACGGTGGTGACCGGTCGCGTGGAGCGCGGCATCGTCAAGGTCGGCGAGGAAGTCGAGATCGTCGGCCTGAAGGACACCGTGAAGACCACCTGCACGGGCGTGGAAATGTTCCGCAAGCTGCTCGACCAGGGCCAGGCGGGCGACAACGTCGGCGTGCTGCTGCGCGGCACCAAGCGCGAGGACGTGGAGCGCGGCCAGGTGCTGGCCAAGCCGGGCACGATCAAGCCGCACACCTACTACGAGGCGGAGATCTACGTGCTGTCGAAGGAGGAGGGCGGGCGCCACACGCCGTTCTTCCAGGGCTACCGGCCGCAGTTCTACTTCCGCACCACCGACGTCACCGGCGCGGTGGAGTTGCCGGAAGGCACCGAGATGGTCATGCCGGGCGACAACATCAAGGTCAAGATCAAGCTGATCGCCCCCATCGCGATGGACGAGGGCCTGCGCTTCGCCATCCGCGAAGGCGGCCGCACCGTCGGTGCCGGCGTGGTTTCCAAGGTAATCGAGTAAG
>Ga0265327_10001919_pt1 | contig 24004 bp, 21 predicted proteins | sample 41621metaG_FD_202089 | JGI IMG/M metagenome (GOLD analysis project Ga0265327, IMG submission 202089) | Rhizosphere microbial communities from Carex aquatilis grown in University of Washington, Seatle, WA, United States - 4-16-21 metaG | ecosystem: Host-associated > Plants > Roots > Rhizosphere...
GCAGGGGCCGTCGGCGTGTTTGCAATCCAGTTGGCCCGACGCAGCGGCGCCGAGGTGATTGTCACGGCGTCCGAGCGGCACGCCGAGGTGCTCCGTGAACTGGGGGCGTCCGATGTCATCGACTATCGGACCGAACGATTTGAAGACCGAGTTCCCGAGGTCGATGTGGTGTTTGATACGGTGGGCGGGTCGATTCTGGCGCGGTCGTGGGGGGTGTTGAAGCCCGGTGGACGGTTGGTGACGATTGCGGCGCCAAGCGAATCGGTCGCTGACGAGAGGGCCAGACAGGCGTTCTTCATCGTCGAACCCAGGGGGCAGCAGTTGGACGAGATCGGATCGCTGCTTCAGTCAGGTGAACTGCGGCCACTGGTGGATGCGATCGTCCCGTTTGGCCAGACGGATCAGGCCTATGCCCGCCAGTATTCGCCACGGCGCGGTTATGGCAAAGCGGTTATTGAAGTCAGCCCGTCAATCTGATGGAGTGCTGTCATCCATCAGTCATCATCTGGAGTGTTTGCCGCTTGCACGACAGGCAGGGTTGCGTTCAATCTGCCGTGCGATAGAGTCGGATTGATCGACGAACTTTCGGACTCCATTTCTGCCGGGTGAATTCATGGGCCTGTTTGATTTTCTGTTTGGTGGGAAACCCGAGTCGAAAGTGGAACTGGCAGATGACAAGATCTGGATGACAACCTCCGCGAAATGGAACGGTCTCCGGGCCGACCTGCAACAGCGAATCCAGGCGGGAACCGGGATTGTCGTGCTGGTCGCGCATTTCGAGGATACGCTCAAAATGCTCCAATCGATCGCGCAAGCTGCGAACCAGCCTCTGGTGACCACCGTTCTGGCCGACAGCCTGTCGGTCGACGCGGCGACTGCGGCGAACCTGGATGAGGACGCCAGGATCGACCTGATTGTTGGGGAGCGTCACCCGTCGCTGGAGGCGGATGAGGCACTTCTGGGACTCGCCGAACAACTCCCCTGTCCCTGCCGAATGACCTATTACGTTTCGCTGGAAGATCCGCTGCTCAAGCTGTTTTCAGGCGAATGGGCAGGTGGCATGTTGCAGAGGCTGGGGATGGCTGGGGACGAGGCGATTGAAAGCCGGATGATCACCCGCCAGATCAAACATGCCCAGCAAAAGATCCAGAGCCGGGTGTTTGGAACCGTAAAGGCAAGTTCGGCGGAAGAGTGGATCCGGAAGAATGTATCCGATGTGAACTGACTGCAACCGGCAGGTTTGTCGCCATCCGCGGGCAGGCCGGGGGTGCGACCGCTGTCCGTCACTTGTTCTCCATGGCAATGACCGAGATCTTCCCCGTGTTTTCCAGGACGGCGAATCGGACCGTGCCGGGGCCGGCATGACCTTCCTGTCGCAAGGCGGCCTCCAATTCGTGCATCGTCATCCGGACTTCGTGCATCGCATGCGTGTCGATCCTGCCATCGTGGACCAGGATCACGGGGCGTCCTTCGATCAGGGCTTCGATGCGCTTGCTGCGGAAGGCCAGCCACCCGACGAAGGAATTGGTGGCCACGAGCGTCGTCGCCAGGATCATGCCGCCGGTAATGCTGTTGTCGCCTCCATTCATCGAGTTCTGCAGGGCATTGCTCAAGACCAGCAGCAGGACCAGATCAAACGGCGCCAGTTGCCCGACCTGACGACGGCCGGTCATTCTTAGCAGCACCATCAGAAAGAAATAGACGACAACGGCTCGAACAACGAATTCCCACCAATGCGGCAAATCGATATTCCACATGTCGTCGTCTCCGGTCGCGTGGGAATCAGTTTGAGTCAGGGCTCCTGCAGGGAGATGAAACCAAGTCCTGGACGAAAACAAGCTGACAATTTCGTCAATGTCCCGGCCGGAGGGAGTCTATTCGTGAATGACTTCGCGAAATGTCGCCGTGGCGGCGGTCTCGCCATCGACGTGATCGACACCCCGGCCGACGTTGGCGGCCAGGTGCTCGAGCAGCTTGTAGACCCATTCCGTCCGCTCGGGAATTCCGATGGCCGCGGCTACTTGCTCAGCAGTGTGGGCCTGTCCCGAGTGCTTGAGATACGCCACGACCTTCGCCTGCAGATCCAGGACGCTGGCGGCGGCTTTCTTGCCGGCTTCCACGCCCGGTTGATGATAGGCATTGATGTCCACGAGTTCCGCGTACAGGCCGACGGCCCGCTCATACAGCGCAATCAGGGCTCCGACGGTACTCCCATCGACGCGGTTGACAGAAATCGTGATGGAATCCCGACCGCTGTCGTAAAGTGCCTCACGCGTTCCCAACAGGAATCCCTGCAGGTAGTCCCCCGAAGTGATACCGGGTTCCACTTCAAAATCGAACTCGGACAATTCCCCTTCGTCATCCACGTCCAGGTCGCGATCCTGCAAAACCTGGATAAACGTGGCGAAGAAGTTGGGAACTCCGTCGCGCAGTTGCTGCACATAGGCGTGCTGGTCGGTCGAGCCCTTGTTGCCATAGACGGCGATCCCCTGGTGAACGGTCTTCCCCTGTCGGTCCAGTTCCTTCCCCAGTGATTCCATGACCAGTTGCTGCAGGTACCGGCTGAACAGCGACAAGCGATCTTTATAGGGCAGGATGACCATGTCCTTGGCGCCGCGACCGTCGCCGATGTGGTACCACATCAGGGCCAGCAGGGCGGCGGGATTCTGCAGGGGATCCGGCTGACGCGTCAACCGGTCCATGGCGGCGGCCCCGGCGAGCAGATCGTCGGTGACGATCCCCTGCAAAGCGGCGGGAAGCAGGCCCACAGCCGACAGGACCGAGGTTCGGCCTCCAACCCAGTCCCACATGGGAAACGTCTTGAGCCACCCTTCGGACTTGGCGGTCTGGTCGAGCTTGCTGCCCGCCTGGGTGATGGCCACGGCGTGCCTTGCGAACTTCAGTCCCGCGTCGCGATAGGCCTTTTGAATTTCCAGCATCCCGTTGCGGGTTTCCGGAGTTCCCCCCGACTTCGATACAACGACGACCAGTGTCAGGCCGAGTTGCCCATCGAGTTCTCCGAGGATCTGATCGATGCCATCGGGATCCGTATTGTCAACGAAGAACGGAAGCATGGTGTCGAAAGGTGTTCCGAGGGCCTGCGCGACGAACTGCGGTCCCAGGGCGGATCCACCAATCCCGACAATCAGGAGATACTGGAACCCGCCATCGGGTGAGTCCAGACGACCCTCGTGAACATCTTCCGCAAACCCGGCGATTGACGCCTGCGTGGCGCGGATTTCCTCCGCAATTTCCGGTGTCGGCGCCAATTCGGGGGCCCGCAGCCAATAGTGGCCAACCATCCGTTTTTCATCGGCATTGGCGATCGCCCCCGCTTCGAGGGATTCCATCGCCTGCAAGGCCTGCTGCATCCGCGGCAGCAGTGGTGTCAGATCCGACTCTTCAAAACGGACCCGGCTGACATCCAGCGAAAATCCCAGATCGTGATCCACGACCAGGTACTTGCAATAGCGTGCCCACGAAGACGACATGACACAACCTTTTTGATCAAGAAGACGAACGGCGAATTCCCGCGGCCGATGCGATCAGCAACCGAATCCGGTAAGATCCCTGTCGCGAAGAAGATACCCGCCGTGATGAATCCGTGCGACCCAATCCGCGAATCACTCTTGTTCCGAACTCAATCCCACTGTGACACGAATTCCTGACAGTTTATGCGAGAAGTGCCGCTGGCTGCGGGAAGTGAACACCCCCAAAGGTTCACGCTTTCTGCTGTGTGAACTGTCGCTTGCTCAGCCAAGGTTTCCGAAATACCCGCCTCAGCCCGTGATTCGATGTCCAGGGTTTGAGATCCGTGTTTGTCCGCCTTGACCCTTTCGTCCCAACGCTCGACCAGCGATTTCGGCAACAGATTCTGGCGGGACGGGGAGAATGCGGATAAGACAGATTCGCGATTGTGGCACGGCAGGGGCCGACCAAGGGGAGCCCACCGCCGTCAGAATTCACCGATCGATTCCGAGCCCTGAATTGTCGCAACATCACGGTAGACATAGTGGCTGATGTTTTCGGAAATGAACCGCACACTTCCGTCAACCATCAGGAAGTGTCCGCCGCCTGTATGGCGACTGGAGAAGGAATAGTTCTCGAACCAGTCGGACAACGACGTCTCGGGCCTGTGCCACGAGTTGAGCCGTACAGCGCACGTGGCTGTTGAGGCATTGAAGCCGTACCACCATGTATGCCAAGTCCATTCCGGCACGGCTTCGCCGACCGCAAACGTAGAACTCGTTCCATCAAGGATGTCACCCAGACGTGTCGTCTGCGGGGGTGTATCTCCGGCGCGGCATAAGAAGCCATTGCAATGCTCCAGTCCGTTTGTCTGGTTTGCATTTCGACCAGCGGATGACATCGACGGTGCGGATGATCCCCATTCCCAATTACTGCCCAGGCAGGCCTTGTAGTTCGTGACGGCGCGCGGATCGTTCGAGTTTCTCCGGTTCGGCATGATCCCATTTCCATGCACGTCCGATGGGCATAAGAAGACGCCGATAACGGTCTTGGCGACCAGATCATTGTCTGGTTGTGTCAGCGGTTCACCCCATCTGACGCTGCTGTACAAAGGAGCTTGATCGAGATGTGGCAAGAGGCGCGGCAGCCAACTGGCTCCGCGATTCGTCTCATTGTAGGCCCCCATTCCGTAGTTGATTGGAAACACATTGTTCGAGTCATGATAGAGATGCAGTGCCAATCCAATCTGCTTCAAATGATTCCGACACTGCGTGCGTCGCGCGGCTTCTCGTGCCATCTGCACCGCCGGTAGCAACAGCGAGACCAGCAACCCGATAAGCGCCAGGGTTGTCAGCAACTCAATCAGCGTAAATCCACGACGTCGAAAACGCACAGTGAACCTCGTCAACGAGTTCAGAAAACGCGATGCCACGCGGCAAACAGCGCCGACCAATAGAACAGTTGAATCCCCATCAACGCGCAGGTCAGGGCCGTCACTGGAACAGGCCAAAGGCTGAACAATCGGCCAAGAACGATGAACAACGGAAAAACGACACACGTGAAGCGACCGTGCCCCAGCATCATCATGCGGTAACTCTGCAGCACAAAAGGAATCCCCAGGAGTCCGACCGACAGCAGCCATTCCGGCGCCGTCAACCATTTCTTCCAGGCTCCCCAAGCCACCAGCCCCGCGCACGCCAGGAAGTAGATCGGATTCCAGAATTGAAGGCTGAACAAGGGGTTGGCGAGATACTCATGCCGTGCCCAATACGCTGGTGACGTGGGAACGTAGATCGTCCAGATCGGCTCTGCACTGATCAGCGACACCAGTTTCTCGTGCCAGCGCAGATCCGGTCGTTGCGACCAGTGCGCCTGGGTCTTGACGAACGCCAGAGGCTCATCGAACTGAATTTGCTGGAAAGCGATGAAGGCAATCAGTCCCCAGCAGGACACGGGACCAAACACAACGCAGCGTCCCAGAAACTCCTTCCAGTCTCGGGAACGATCCCACCAGTCCCAGAGCAGTGGCAGAAGCAGTGCGATTCCCACGCTGCGGGTTCCCGTCGCCGCCCCGGCAATCACTGCTGCCAACCAACTTGGCGCACGACGCTGGATGGATAACAAACAGAGGAGCGTCAGCAAGAGAAACAACGATTCGCCGTATCCCATCCGGAGGAACAGGCCGGTTGGCCAGATCGTCGCTGCCAGCACGGTGTATCCGCCGTCTTCTGCATTGCTGGAATAGAATCGCAAAGCCAACAACGACAGTAGAAATGCCATGTGCGCCACCACCAGCATGGCCGTTTCGGTATCCAGGCTTGTGGCCGAGACCAACAAACGCGAGATCAAGGGGAACCCGGGAAAATACGCGACGCGCGAATGTCGCGACGAATTGTAGTCGTAGCCATCGGAGACGATCCGCGCATACCAGACTCCATCCCAGGCGCACAGGCCGCTAACCAGTCCCGGGCTGTTCTGGTGAGGATGCTCCTTGCGTCCGAGGGCATCGCAACCAAACCAGACGCCCGCGACAACGATCAGAATGCCGACATAGTATGCGCCCACAGCTTCAGACGCCTGACAAAGTGCAGTGCCATTTTTCGATGACCAATTGAACAAGGCATCGCTCGCTAAAGAGAGTCGGGCAACTCAACCATGTTGTGCGACGATCCCAGCCTGCGACTTCTGGCGACGAGGTAGATGACCGCGAAGACGATGCCGAATGCAATTGCCCCATTCAATCCCAGGAGGGCGCTTCCCGAGGCGAGCGGGGGTTGCTTTGTCTGCCTCGCTGGACTGACCGGAACGGCATCTTTTGTAGGTTGCCCCGTCACTCCTTCTTGCACCGGTTTTTCCAGGCGGTTATTGAGAATGGAAATTCCCTTCGGCAGATCAAATCCCGCCAACTGAAACAGCCTTTCGGGAACGGGTTCATTCACGGATTCCCAATCGAAGGCATACGTATCCAAATTGCCGTCGAACGGGTCTTCCAGCGTCCACGTTACGGGTACCCAGACACCCGACTTCTGCTGCCATGTGGTTTGGCTCAATTGCTCGGCGCTGATCTTTCCATCGCGCGGATCAAAATGGACTTCTCGATACCGGACCGGCATGCTTCCCTGATCGCGATTGTAGACGATCTCCACCAAGACTCGGGAATCGGCCTGCCGCGACGCATTCCACTTCACGGACACAAGCCCCATTTCTGCGTCCGAAATCGATTGAACACAGGGGTTAACGCCCACTTCCATCATGCTTCGGATTCGATCGACCGCGAACCGCATTCGCACGGCCGGAAGCGAGCAGGCACCGACACAGCGGATGTCCAGGGGACCGCCGTACCGGGTGCCTCCGGTCCAATCCCGCGGGAAACGCCCGACAGACATGGAAACAGGGTGATAGTAAAGGCATTCGGTTTCATTCCGGCAGAAGAGAGAGAAGTCCAGCGGTTGGGCATCGCGGTGGACGTCGTACCGAACACAGTTCCGTGTCGCATCGAATGCGAGGAACAGATTCGAAGCGGTCATTCCCGTTTTTCCAGTCAATGTCTCTCGAATCCGAACGATACCACTCGTGATCGAGTCGACACCCGAACGATGATTGTTCAGGTAGACCAGCGACGCGGCCTTCAGTTCCTCGGAGGGGGGAACGAAACTTCGATCGCTGTCTGCAACAGTGGCGCCCTCGGTTGCGTTCAAATCGTTGCCAACAACGAATCCACCGAGATTCAGTGCGATTCCAAGCAGAAGTATTCGCATCATAAGAGCTCACTTTCATGGGCATTCGTCGGAGTTAAAATCGACGGCCCGGCAAGCATGGCCATCCCAGTTTTGAATGAACGCATCCTGCACGCATGCGTCAACCAGGATCACGGCCTTTGTTTTGCAGCTCCACTTCTCATAGCAATACAAAGTCTTGCCAATCAGCATCGCGCCCAAGTCGTTTGGATCATAGACTTTTTCCTTCTTGTAGCGATTGGGTCCGAGATAGGCTTCCTGGACGTCGGGAAGAGAAATTCCCGGCACATAAAATCCATTGGGGCAGCCCTCGGCGGGTTTGATATCTGGACACGGATCTTGATTGGGACAGGTGTAGGGGTTGTCACGATAGCACTTCAGAGATGGAGCACCACCGCCGACGCCGCGCGCTTCGGAATCCGAGATCACGGTAGGTCGCGGCGCGGGCATGTGCCAGCAGTATGCCGCTCCAGCAAGACAGAAAAACATCCGCAGACCCTTCATGGCATTCTCCAGTGACGATAACGTCGACTCCAACGGGAAACCTGAAACGCGGTCACCACCGTGATGATCGCCAATCCAATTCCATTTCGAGCAGAAAGCGATGTCCAATTTAGGCCACCGGTTTGCGAAACAAGCTGCTCAACGGGATCTGCGGCCGGGTCGTCACTCGTCACCAGCGCATAGTCCAGATTCTCCTGATCGAGTTCCTCCCACGTTGTGGTAATGACCCCTACGGTGGGCTCATAAACGACGACGCCGTGGTTGGTGACCTGTGGAAGCATGACCATGAAATGCCCACCATTTCTGTTGGTATGCAGAACTGCCGGAGTCTTTGAGAGGAACCGCTGGCCCCTGGGAAGGCGAACCGCTGAAGAGTCGATACCGAAGTGCCGAAGACAAGACTGGATGTCCATCAGGCTGATCTGCTCGGTTGTCGGCGACCCGTTACATAGTTTGACGATCTCCACCAGATCAGATGAACCCCGGTAGAACGTCACAACGAAGTTCGCGGACAGCGGACCGCATAGCCCCATGTCGGCACTCGGGGCGGGTTCTTCGATTCCCAGGGCAATGGATGTCGATGCCAATTGGAAAACAAGTGCCGCCTGCAGAAGTCGGAAAGTCATGAGTCACCCTCCTGCGATGCCGCGATTCCGGCATCGACCGCAATCTTGAGGGAATAGTCGCTGTCCGCGAAGTTGACCGTCACGATTCCTCGAACCACGTGCTGGCGCAGTATTTCCGAAGGGCGGAAAGTGATATCCAACCGTGTCACCGTCGGCGATACGTCTTTTGCAGAGACTGCAAAGTCGCCGTTCAAATCGCTTGCGACTTGCGGGACTCCAAATTGCTTGCGGGACTTGGCATTGGCAAAGACCAACTGCACGGATCGGCGGTATTCCTGTCCCGGTTTGCAGTCGGCGAAGGCCACACGATCGGGCAACGATCTGACGAGCGGAGCCATGCTAAATCGAACGGGAATACGAACTGCTTCCTCCAGATCAGAATTTGTCAGCAGCAACTCTGCATTCATCGTCGCAGGTCGGTCCGTGGATACCTGCAGTGAGACGTCGACTTGGTATGCATGAAACGGGCGCAAAGGGTCGTGCGATTGCGATTGAGGAATGGGTACTGGGACGACGGAACAGTTGATCCAAGGCACAGACGCTGTCGCCCGCAGAGGCAGTTTTGACGGAAAGTACATCAGTGCGGTCAGCTTCACGTGCGGAGCAGGGTCCCCAACGAGCACTTTTAGATCGATTTCCTTCGGAAGGACGGTCAGGGGTTTTCGAATGTTCACCAGAATGTGAAGCTTGAACAGCGGCGCAGCGCTCTCGTCAAATTCCAGAGTGACGGTTTGCCGATCGTCGACAGACTCTGAACCGCCGCGATACTCGACGCTGATCGTGGCCGATTTCCCCGGTTGGATGGATGGTTGGTCGATTTCTGCAACCGTGCACGAACAGCCCGACTGGACACGTTTTACGGTCCATGTGGAGGTGGAGTCATTGAGAATCTTGAACTGACAACTTCCGGCAAAGCGCGAACGGACGCGACCGAATGAGTGTTCCAGTTCGCGAACTTTGGACAGAGCTGGCAGGGGGACTGCGGATAACTCGGCCGTGATTGATTGTGCTGGGTCGCCAACTTGAAGAGAAAGATGACGCAGTCCCATGGTGACCACCGGGGTGGCCATCAGAAAAGCAACGACTGAGAACAGCCGCAGGTCATAGCGGCCGCGAAGGCCTGACATCCTCAACTCCGCACAACTCGTGATGATGTCCTTGCCGTGACGAGTAATTGGGTCCATCCATCTCCGATCGGGAGCGTCACTTTCACATCGTCAAACCCCGTCGTCGCTAATCGATTCATGGCGGTTCGTTTGTCAATCCGACCCGGTTCACTGGGAAACCCCCAGCCGAAGGGTGACAAGACCAGCAGATCCAACGCGATCTTGGGCGGCCACCAGAGAAGCAATGGTCGGCCTGGCTTCAAAACTCGATGAAACTCCTTCAGGATTGCGATCTGTTCCCCGGTCTCGAAATGTTCCATGACGCCCAAGTTCCAAAGACCATCCAGGGAGTGGTCGCGAAACGGCAATTGTCGAATGTCGGCCTGGATACCGCCGACGTGACAGGATTGATTCAACGCCATTCTCAAGGGACGCGAGGCGAAATCGAGGGCCAAGAATGCCTGGCCCGGCTTGGGAATAATGCGACAACTTGTTTCGGATGATCCGCAGCCACATTCCACGTAGGTTCCAGAAGTCGTGAAATAATTGCGGATCGTTTTCGCGACACAACGAGCACGGATGTGTTGGCGATACTGAGAAAACAGCCAGCCCCGCAGGCTTCCCTTCAGTCCGCTCCAATGCTGATCCCACTCTTCAGCCTCGGGGCAATCCACGTTGCCATTCAGATAGCAATGCTTCCCTCCTTCGACAGCCCAATGCCCTGTGCGTCGAGCGTCCTCGGTCAGCAGATTATCCCAGTCCGCCTGGTCACTGCTCGCAATAGAACTTCCAATTGTCGGTGCCCACCCAATTGACATCGCTCGATCCAAGATGATGTATCTGGATTCAAGAATCGCATTACGCTTCATTGTGACTGGTTGTGATTCGTTGTGCAACGAAATGGCGTGTAGTGTTGATTTTTTTGCAATTTTGATGTGTTGTGTGTGTTGTTTGTTGCTGGTTTGTGTGTGTGATGTGTGTTTTTTCGATGGATTCTGTGACGGGTGGACACAAACTCCCTTGATGGCCGGGGATCTCGAACAGTGTCGCTTACGGCGTCTCAACCGATCGAAGCCGCTGGTATTGTGCCAACAAACATGTGGGTCGCTGCGAAGACGTAAGAACGCTCGACCGAACAGTTGCAGACCCAAAGATCGTGGTGCCCCGTGTAGGGGGGACCGAACTGGGATGAGTTGTTGCGGAGGCCGACGTTGCAGACCCAAAGATCGTGGTGCCCCGTGTAGGGCGCTGAGATTTTTCCACAGATGGCTGTTCGTTGGACGGGGAATCCACCCGGGCTGACATGGGGATAATTGCAACATCCGCGGTGTTCCGTCAGAGTGCACTTCATCAGCAATGATCCCGCATCGACTTGAAAGGCCAGACACGGTGAACGATCCCCATTCCGATCCCGCCACGGAACCATCCGAAGCAACGCTTGCGGCACGCGGCGGCTGGACTGCACCGTTTACGACTCAGACAAGTTCGCCGCCCGTCTACATGACGACGGCGTTTGACATCGAATCGCTCGAACAGCTCGATTCAGTCACCAGCGGTCGTGAGAAGGGGTATATCTACACCCGCGATGGGAATCCGAATCACGAAGCGTTTGCCAACGACGTCGCGCGCTTGGAAGGGGCCGAGGCGGGTGTTGTCACGGCGTCCGGGATGGGGGCGTTGACGGCCGTCCTGATGGCGATGGTGCAATCGGGCGATCACGTGCTGGCTGCGCGAGTGCTGTATGGCCGGACAGGCCAGTTGTTGAATCATCTGTCTGCGTCATTCGGCCTGAACGTGACATATTTTGATGTCGCGGACGTCGCCGCTTTGAAGCAGGCGGTGACACCCCGGACGCGGCTTTGCATTGTCGAATCGATTTCCAATCCGTTGCTGGAAGTGGCGGATCTTCCAGGGATCGTGGCGGCGCTGGGCGAGGTTCCGCTGCTGGTCGACAGCACGTTTGGGACACCCAGCCTGATTCGACCGATTGGACACGGGGCGACTCTCGTCTGGCACAGTGTCTCGAAATACTTGAACGGGCATGGCGACGTGATGGCGGGTGTGGTCGTCGGTCCGTATGGGTTGATTCGCAAGATCCGGGCGATGTCCAGTTTGTACGGGGTGAATGCCAACCCGTTTGAAAGCTGGCTCGCCTCGCGCGGGTTGCGGACGCTTCCATTGCGTATGGAACGCGTTTCCCAGACTGCGCTACAGATCGCACGGTATTTGCAAACGGAGCCGAATGTCACGCGGGTCTTTTATCCTGGGTTGCAGGATCACCCCGATCATGAGTTGGCACAGCGATTTTTGCCGCGCGGCTGTGGGGGGATGCTGTCGTTTGATCTGAAGGGGGGACGGCCCGCGGTTGACTCCCTGTTCCGAGCCCTGGCGCATGTCATTCCGTTTTCTCCCACACTGGCCGACGCCCGGACGACGGTTTCTTACCCGGCCGGAACTTCGCACAAGTTCATGACCCCTGCCGAGCGGGCCGAATACGGAATTGGCGATGGTCTGGTACGCCTGTCAATCGGATTGGAAGATCCCGCGGACTTGAAGTCCGACCTCTCGCGCGGGCTCGCTGCTGTTGGAACCAGTTCGCTTGAATGAGGTCTGTGCGCCGACACACGAGCGAGGAGATTCTCGGATGTCCATCAGGGAAAAGCCGAGGGATCCAGCGTTGAATTGATCGGGCATCCGAACCTGACAACATTGTGATGTGTGCTGCAGGCCAGTAGACTCCAATCCGTTCCGATTCACATCGTCCGACAATTCGTAAGGTTTGGGGTTCCCTCATGTCCATCACATGGATTTCACGTGGGATCGGGCTTGTGCTGGCCACAGGCGTGTTTCTCCTGGCGGCAACCCAGGCTCAGGCGCAGACGGATGAGGAAGTGGAAACCGCGCGATTGAAGGCGCTGGACTTCATCCGGTCTCAGCAGAAAACGGACGGCAGTTGGGAGTATCCCAACCATGATGTCGGGATTACCTCGCTCTGCACGCTGGCCCTGATCGAAAATGGGACCGCGATCTACGACACGGGTGTGGACAAGGGGTATCGGTACGTTCGCAAGAACGCCCCGGAACAGAAGAGCACCTACGACATCTCGCTGGGGATCCTGCTGCTGGCACGCGTGGGTGACCGCCAGGACCGGCCGATTATTCGAGCGCTCGGCGCCAAGCTTCTGGCGGGTCAAACCTCGACAGGGGGATGGAGCTACAGTTGTCCCAATGTCGATTCCAGCGTGCTCCAGGATCTGAAACGCCTGGATAAGAAGGATGGGCCGGGTGACAACAGCAATACGCAGTTCGCCGTGCTCGGCTTGTGGGTCGCGTCGCGCTATGGGGTTCCGATTGACGAGGCCATGAAGGAAGTGGGATCTCGCTTCGTCAATACGCAGAACGAGGATGGGGGCTGGGGCTACACGATCAAGGATAAAGAGCCGACTCCCTCTGCCCAGGCGATGACACCGGCGGGCCTCTTCTGTCTGACGGTGTCTCGTGCCACGAAGATCCGGGCTCAGTTGAAGGAGAAGTCGGCGGTCGCCAGTCGCGGCGAAAAAGAGACGCTGCTGTCCGATCCCAAGTATGCCAAGGGGCTGCAGCGGGTGGGGGCATTTGCAAAGGGAATTGGACCCGGAACAGCACGATATTCCATCTGGGCGTTTGAGCGAATTGGGGTGCTGTTGGGTCAGGAGAAACTGGAAGGGGGAGTCGACTGGTTCAAGCAGGGATCCTCGGCGCTACTCGCTTCACAAAAGCCTGACGGTTCGTGGCCCAGTGACAAACCCGAAAGTGCGCTGGCCGACACCTGCTTTGCGTCGCTCTTTCTGCGCAAGGCGAACCTGGGAAGTGATATTTCGCGATTGCTGCAGGGTCAGCCCGAAAAGGCGTTTTCGATCGTCAATCGCCCCGATGTCGCCCGCGAAGAAACCCTGCAGGACATTTTGAAAGTCGCGCAGGCCGGGGATCTGATTCGAGTCGACGGCAATGGCCCATTCAAGACCAGCCATGAGGATTTTGACAAGGACCTGACGATCCAGGCCGGATTCGGCTACGAGCCAGTGTTTGAATACCAGGTCGGACTTTCTGCCGACGGACTGCGTTTTCGTCCGGAAAAGCATCCTCAATCGCATCACATGCTAAAGGTCTCTGCGGGGACCGTGACTCTGGAGGGACTTCGATTGCATATGGACGGTCCTGCCGGAACACCGAACATTCCCTGGAAGGGGGTTCTGGTCACGGGGGGAACCTTGCGACTGCTGAATTGCTCGATCTCGGAATCGAACAAGCGCGGGATGGTCGCTGTGACGGTGGCCGGCGAAGCTCAGGCGGTGCTGCGGAATTGCGTGTTTGTGGGAGGGCGGTCTGCGGTCGAAATCATCGCCGCCGGGAAACAGGATGTCGTCATCGAGAACTGCGTACTGTTCTCGAACGCGTGCGTCACCGTGGCCAATGATTCGAAGACAAAACAGCCCGCAGATGTCGATTTGCATCTGTATCAGACCGTGTTGCAGGGGACCGAATCGCTCGTCACCACCGGATTGACGGGCGACCTGCGGATTGAAAGCATCCTGTGCGCCTACAAAACCGACTCGCTGGGGCTGTCGCTGCTCCCCTCAGCCACTGACAAAAAAGGGCGAACCTGGACGGGAAGTGGAAACTGCTACAACGTGACGAACTGGATTGGATCCGGCGGCAAGAAGATTGCGACAGTGACCGATCTGAAGACGTTTGCGAAGTTCTGGGGCGACACTGACAAAGAGGCCACGAAACTGACCGCGGTGTTTGCCGTGACTCGCAAGAACGGATCCTTCTCGCATGGGATGAATGCGCAGGACTGGGATCTGTCAGAAAAATCAGAACTGGCGCTCTTCGTCAAGCGTCCTGGAATCCGTCCTGCCACTGTCGGATCTGGCGAAGGATTCAGCCGTTACCGCGAGGACTTCTCCTACGGCGCCTGGAAGAAGGGGATCAATACTCCAGCCGTTCTGGCGGACGTTGCGAAGTAGCGGTATTGTGCCGTCACAATGGAACTGGAAGTCCTGCTTGAAGATGGTCCACTGCTCGCCGTGAACAAGCCCGCCGGGTTGTTGACGCAAGGGGTGCCACATGGGCAGCCGAGTCTGGAATCTCATGTCAAAGACTATCTGAGACAGAAGTATGCCAAGCCCGGCAATGTTTACCTGGGGGTGCCGCATCGACTGGATCGCCCTGTCTCCGGCATTGTGGTTTTCGCCCGGAACTCCAAGGCCGCTGCACGGCTGGCGGAACAATTTCGCGAGCGCACCGTGCGCAAGTTTTATCTGGCGGTGACTGAGCGAGTCCCCGAACAGCCGTCGGGACAATTGACAGACTGGTTGTTGAAAGATGCCGCGGCGGCCCATGTCACCGTGGTCTCGCCCGGAACGGAGGGGGCGCGGGAAGCGATCCTGGATTATCAGGTGCTGTACCAGCTTCAGGGACGGGCTCTTTTACAGATTGAATTGCACACGGGTCGAATGCATCAGATTCGTGTTCAACTGGCGTCGCGCGGTTGGAATATCCTGGGAGACCTGCAGTATGGAGCCGTCTTGAGTCCGGCGGCCCTGCAGTCGTATGACCGATTGGTTTCACCCATCGCGCTGCATGCGCGCCGGTTGTCTCTGTCACACCCGATTCGTTATGACCGGATCGATCTGGAAGCCCCATTGCCGTTGCAGTGGAAACAGTATGACGTCGTGAACGACTGGCTCGACAAAGCCACGGTTCTTCCTTCGACGGGTCCCGGAATGGATTGAGCCGTGGACGTCATTCACAAACCCGCCGCAGGGTTCGTTCTCCGATGATCGCGTTGCGCTGGTTGTCGACTCGGCCAGTGTCGAGCAAGATGACGCCAAACAGCACCGCCCACCCCTGAGCTCGCAACACGGTAGCCTGAGTGGGGGCGTATTCCCCGAGTGCGGCTTCGCGAATTCTCGGGTCATCGAACAGCATCCAGAGCGATGCGAGGTCGGTTGCCGGATCGCCGGCGGTCACGTCACCCCAGTCGATCACCCCGGTGATGATTCCCTCATCAACAAGGAGATTGCGAGGGTGAAGATCTCCGTGCAGCCATGTCCGTGGCGCATCGATGGGGGCTTCCAGTGCCGCGTTCCAGACTGCCCTGAGCCGCGGAGTGATCAACCCGGTTGCTGCGGCGAGCCGGTCAAGTCTCGGTTCGACTGTCCCCGCGCGTTGGGTCAGTGGCACACCCCGCACGGCATTTGTCGGGGCGTCGCTTGGTGCTGTGACGTGCAATGACTTCAGGAATTGGACCAGGAGTCGATATTGCGATGGGTTGGGTTCGTCGAGGTCCGCCGGGGTTCCGGGCAACCATGGAACAACGCTCCATCCCCAGGGATACCCTGATGCGGGGGCCCCCGTCCGGATTGGCGAAGGAATCGGCAGTGGCAGTCGCGATTGCAAATGAGGAAGCCAGGTTTGCTCATTGAGGATCAGCGGCGCTGCCGCAGCGCGGCGTGGAAGGCGAACTGCCAGTTGATTGCCCAGTCGAAAGTTTGCGTTGTCCCAGCCAGATTCCGCAGGTCGCACGGGCAACGCGGCAAGATCCGGATGCTGATCGGTCAGCAAACGCACGACCAATTCCGTGTCGATGCGGACATCGGGGCCGGGGGTTCCCAGAGCGACTGATGACATGACGGTGGATGCCTCGTCCCGCTCAGGAAATTCAGTCGGGATTGCGCTTCAAGGATTCGTCTGACGCCGTTGTCAGAATAGTTCTTGACTGTGGCGTCAGCTACTGAGGCGAGGGTGACATCCTGATGAACCCGATCCCGAGCCCTCGACAAGGGGCCGCGATGCGCTTGCATCGCGGCCTAGTCGAGGACAGGAACACTGCTCATCGTGCTTCCTTTGATGGCGACCTTACGCCAACGCAACCAGGAAGACACCCACGGTCACGCCGACCAGGAAGCTGACGCTGATCGGGATCCACGTGATCCCGTCTCGCCGCAGGAACTTGTATCGGATGTTCTCGCTCGTCCCCACCGGCGCTTCGCTGGCGTCTCGCTCAAGAACTCCGAGGCCGGGAATCGTGACTGTTGTGATCATGACGTGCTCCAGGAACGTTGCGGAAGTGAACCATCGTGAAGGGCTGCCGCGACCTTCAACCTGGCCATCCAACCGGGGGAATGGATGTTGGGATTTGTTCCCCGGCGTCACGACAACTCGTTGGGACACGCATGTGGACGAACAAAACTGTCCGATTTTTCCAAAGAAGGAAAAATTCTCAAATCTTGCGAATTGAGCGGGATTTTTCCGCCGTTGATCGAGCAAGTGTTGTTTTGAACAGATGAGAAGCTGACCTGCTTTCGGGTCAACTGATTGGAGCATTTGCCACGGAGATCGATGTCATGTTCAAACGACCCGCGAAACAATTCGCGCCGCCGAGCGCGGATTCACTGCTCTTGGGATGGGAGTCTGCAGGCGCACGAGGGATTGGGTTCTCGTCGTCCGCACCTTTGGATCAGGGACGGTCGCCGATCTGGTATGACGGGCCGCATCTGTTGACCGTGGCCCCCAGCGGCGCCGGCAAATGCGTGAGCTGCGCGGTCCCGGCTCTGTTAACCTACCCCGGCCAGGCGATCGTTCTGGATATCAAGGGCGAACTGTATCAGACGACCAGTCGGCGCCGCCGCGAGATGGGGCACCGCATCGTCAAACTGGACCCTTTTCGCATGATCGACGATCAGACGGATGGGCTGAACTCACTGGATATCCTGTCGCTGCCCAACGCCGATCTGGAGACCGATTGCCAGACACTGGCCAAGCTGCTTTCCAGTGGTAAAGGGTTCGCAAAGGATCCGTTCTGGGAGATTTCCGGCAACGGACTGAATTCCGGGGTCCTGGCCTATATTGGCGCCTGCGAGCCCGTCGAAAAGCGAAACCTGTGTCGATTCTGCGAACTGATTTACAACGATGATGTTGCCTACGGACTGGCAGTCCTGCTGGATACCAAAGGAAAACAAATGCCCCGGATGGCGTACCAGGAAATTGCCGCATTCCTGCAGTTGTCCGAACGGGAAACACGACCATCGACACTCGCGACCGCTCAATCGTTTGTCAAAGGGCTGAACTCGCAGCGCGTTCTCGACGCACTTGCCAGTTCAACCGTCTCATTGGATGCGCTGCGGCGTGGAGAACCGATCTCGGTCTATATGATTCTTCCACCCGACCGGCTTGTCAGTCATGCCGCGATCATCTCGCTCTGGGTGGGGACGCTCCTGAAGACAATCTTCAGTCGAACGAGCGCGCCGGCGCTCAGGACGTTACTTCTGCTCGACGAAGCGGCGTCGCTGGGTGTCTTTCCCATGCTGGAAACAGCGATCACGTTGTGTCGCACTTATGGTGTCCGTGTCTGGACGTTCTGGCAGGATCTGCAGCAGATTCAAGCCAGCTTCCCCACTGGCTGGCGGACGATTCTGAACAATAGTGCGATTCAATCGTTTGGCGTGACCAAGTCGCTGATGGCGCAGGAATTGGCGGCGATCATGGATTTCGGTGCGGGTGACCTGTTGTCACTGGCCAGGGACGAACAACTGCTGCAACTGGCAGACAGCAAGCCGTTCCGCAGCCGGAAGTTGAATTACCTGAGCGACGCGGAGTTTTCCGGTCTGTTTGACGCCAATCGATTCTATGTTGCGGAAAGTGGAGCGGGTCTTCAGGTTCAACCGGATTCGATCGATACGGCGACCGGGAACTCGGCGCACGAGCGGCATGATGACGCTGGTCCGATTGTCGGTCGGAATTGAACTCCGTGGACCATCTGCCGCGGGCAGTGATCCTTTGTTCGGTCATTCCAGGCCACCGGCGATCACTGTTTCGCCGTTCGACAATTCCAGTTGAATCGGCCGAACTCCGGAAATTGCCTGGATCTGTTCTGCCAGCAACGACGAGTGGGTGCTGACCCACAATTGAGAAACCTGTGATGTCTCGACGATGAGTTTGGCGAGCGGCGGGATCAGGTCGGGATGCAGGCTCGCTTCGGGTTCATTCAGTGCAATCAGGGAGGGAGGATGGGGACTCAACAGGCAGGCAACCAGGCACAGGAACTTGAGTGTGCCATCCGAAAGTTCGCGGGCCATCAATGGTCGAGCACATCCTTCCGTCGCCAGGCCCACCGCCAGTTCGGTGTAACGAGGCGACTTATTCCATGGCTCGGCCTCGTTGGAAAGGATCTTTAACGAACGTCCGGGGAGGGCCGCGGAGATGGCAGAGCGCAGCGCCTGGCCGCCTCCGCTTTCCATGATGGATTGCAGCGCTGCGGCCAGATCACTGCCGTCATGGCTGAGGACGGGGGTTCGAACACTGGCCCGCGGCATGCGCAACGGAGCTTCGTCATCCGTGCGAAACGTATGATAAAACCGCCAGCCGCGAACGGACTCGCGGATCGAAAACAGCTCAGGATACCTGTGGGGTTCGCGAAGTTGCGACAGGACGGATTCATTCGCATCCAGCATCAGCGGATAATCGACGCGATTGCCATCCACATCGCGAATCCAGGTCATCCCGGTCGTACGATGCAGCAGCGTCGTCGTCGGTTTGCATTTCGGCCCGAACCAGACGAGTTCCTCCTTGATCTCGGGATCGTATTGAAACAGGGTGTTGTGCGGTTGAGGAAACCCGCATGTCAACTGGAACGATGCATCATCAGTGCGGAAGCCCAGTGTCATCCGCACCGGTTTTTTGGCATTGGTCCTGGGCCCGGCCCACATGGCCGAAAGCAATCCCCCTTCGCGGCAGATCGCCCGGGCGAACCCTCCTTCACAGATTTGAGCCAGCAGCCAGAGTGCCCGATACAGGTTGGATTTCCCCGACCCGTTCGGCCCGGTGATTACATTCAATTGCTGCAGCGGCAGTTGGACATCATGGAGTGACCGGTATCCATGAATGTCCAGTTGAAGCAGTGCCATGGATTTACTTTTTCAAAGCGTTGCCAACGAACTCGAACAACGCCTTCGTCGAAGGGTCCTCGGGCTGCCCCAGGTCCGCGTTGATCCGGGAATGATTCGTTTCCCGGGCTCCAAACACCGTGACGGGAATTCCCGCCTCTTTCAGCACTGCACCAAGTCGCTGTGCCTGCGCGGTGGTATCGGGATGTTCGGCAACGTGCAGGATCAGGAATGGCGGGATGTCTTTACCCCGGGCGACATGGGTGACTGCGGAAAAGTCGCGATGCTTCTCCGGACTGTTTCCAAATTTCTCGCGGTGACCGAACTTGGCCTGTGGTTGACCGTGAACGCGTCGCCGAGTCTCGGCCGTTTCAATGATGGCCGGGATATCGAACGTGTCGCCGTCCACGGGAACGCATCCCTTGATGATCCCCAGCGACAGTCCTTGAGCCTTCAGGTATCGTTCATCGGTGCAAATCAGGGCGGCCAGTTGAGCTCCAGCGGAATGTCCCATCACCAACAGTCGCTTCGGATCTCCGCCGTATTCGGCAATATGTTCGTGCACCCAGCGGACCGAGAGCGCGATGTCGCGAATAATCACCTCCATCTCGACACTGGGCAGCAGCCGGTAGTTCGTGGAAACGAAGACGAATCCCTTTTCGGTAAAGACCTTCGGCTTGATCTGAACATCGCTCTTGTCTCCCGCCTGCCAACCACCACCGTGAATCCAGAACACGACGGGCAGGTTCGATGCTCCTGCTGGAGAATAAATATCCAGTACCTGTCGATCCTGTGCCGGGGTTGCGTACGGGATGTTTGGCTTAACCTGTTGAGCGTGGAGTTCTCGCGTCGGGACCTGGGACAGCATGGCGAATGTGAACAGCAGCGTCGAAAGTGATCTCACAGGGGAATCCTTGACTGCGGGTGTTTGAGAGAAACGAGTCACTCAGCAAGGCCGGGGCGAACCAGGCATCCCGCCGATTGTAATCCCTTTTCGACTGAGGGCCACGATGGCGGGTCTGGTTGCAGTCTTCATTTGGAAGTGGGCGCCCTACTAAAGAGCCGCCGTCGTGATTCCGGATTCCATCGGGGCGCGACTGGATGCCCGCCGGCTTCCGCTCAGGAGAGCTGACGAAGCCGGCGGGCATGAGGCAATCTCTGCAGGTTGGCGAATCGAACGGCGATTCGTCATCGCAATCATCAACACGGCTGCGGCAGCCGCCAGGTATCCCAGCATGGCTCCCATGGTGAGTCCCCCACGTTCCAGAACCATCTGAAACGTGACGAGAAACGCCACCGTGGAGATTTGACCGATCGGGAACGACTTGGCGATCAACAACGCCGACGCACGTCCCCGCGTGCACCATTCGCCCGTCAGCGCGGCGAACGTCACCAGGGGAAATCCACCGAGGAAATCTGCCCCCGGCACCAGTTCCTTCAATCCGGTCACCGACAACCAGCATCCGACGGGGATCAGGTATCCCGTCACGCCGCCGGACGAACGAGCGGACTCATTCCGGGGGGGCGGACTCATGCGAATCCGCATGCCCCAGTAGATTCCCCCCGACACAATCAACAGGCAGGCTCCCCAGTACAGAATCAGATTCCACTGGGCAGCAGACTGCAGGATCCAGAGTGGAATCAGGAACGCGACAGCACCAAGAATCAGACCGATCACGCCGCTGTAACCGAGCGAAATCACCGAGGCCCAGACGGCAATCATGGCATATGCGGCGATCGCGCTGCAAAGCGAAGCCTGGGCCGCGCTGGCAGTTGGGGCGACCAGCAGCAGGAAGAGTGGCGAGGTCAGCGGCAGACCCAGCACGATCGCCGCACACTTCGGACTCGACCGCCGAACGACGATCCGGACCACGATCAGGACCGCCACGCCGATCACGATTCGGAGAGACTGAAATGTCGGATTCATGATCTCGTCGTCCTTGCTCGGGGTTGGGATCGCAGCCAGAACATCCTGGCTGTCTGCCCGCCTGTACGTGCGCGACCCGCGAGTTGTGACGAAAAAAACGGATCTGAAGGGAAACCAGTCGGGCAACTCTCCAAAAGGGCGGGGGATTCGCGGCGGAAAGTTCGCACGTCGCACAGGTTGGTTCACAACCCCATGGTCCGTACAATGCCGCGATACTATTCGTGGGCAAAGGTCACTCTGAGTGGAATTGAACACGGAAGCCGGTGATGTCTTACGGAAATCACTTGTGCGGTTTCCGGCCCTTCACTGGTGATTTGTGCCTCTTGACCCGGCCAATCCGGCGAAACAACCTCGCATCATCCCTGGAGAGTCCTTCACCATGATGTTTCACTCACAACGCCGAATTGCCGGCATCCTGTCGCTGCTTTGCCTGGTACTGTGGTCGTTTCCCGCCTGTTCCGACGAGAAGCCCGGTACGGAGGGAAATGGAAATGTCATCATCGGCCCCGACTACAAGATCGATCCTGATTTGACTGATAAGGGGAATCCCAAGGGGAAGTCGTTCGAGTTCTCGATGCGACTGGCCGACAGCAAGATTTTTCGCGGTGACGATTCAACGCTGGATCGAAAAAAGCCGGTTCGCGCGGATCGAAAGATTTTCGTCTACATCCCCGCCGCCTACAAAGACGGGACCAAGGCGCCGATCCTGGTCACGCTGGACGGACCCAGCCATTTGAACCTGGTCCGGAACGCTCTGGACAACCTGACCATTTCCAAAGACCCGCAGCGCAAGTTGCCACCGTTCATCGTGATCGCAGTTGAGAACGGGGGGAACGACGGAAAAGGGAGCGAGCGAGGTCTGGAATACGACACCATGTCGGACCGCTTTGCGCGTTTCATCAATGACGAAGTCCTGACAGCGGTCCTCAATAACAAAGAGATCAAGGCGGCCTATCCCCACATTGCTTTCACGGACGATCCCTGGGGCAAGGCCGCGATGGGCTGCAGTTCGGGTGGCGCCGCGGCGTTGACCATGGGCTGGTTTCGCCCCGACTTGTTTCGACGCCTGATCACCTATTCAGGCACGTTCGTTGACCAGCAGGATGACGATGCCCCCGAAGAAAAGATGTATCCACTGGGAGCCTGGGAATATCACTCAAGCATGAAACTGATCGAAACGAGTGAGAAAAAGCCGCTACGGATCTTCACGCATGTCTCTGAGAACGACAATCGCGCCAAGGATCCGGAAGAGACGTACCATAACTGGGTCATGGCGAACGAGCGGACGGCCGCCGCGCTGAAAGCCAAGGGCTATGACTATCGCTATGTCTTCAGTCGTGCGACCAGGCATTGTGATGGAAAGGTCTTTGAACAGACGCTCGCTGACACGCTGGTCTGGATGTGGCGCGGGTACGAGCCGAAGTGACCCCACCGGGGATTTGATCCGGAAAGCCGAATTCATGGAACCCGTGGACATCACTGTCTTTTATCTGGAGATGCATTCTCCCCTTCGCCGCATCGTGCCGCCGCCACGAGATGGATTGGCGGTGACCTTGGTTCCGTCTCCGTCGGTTGCGTATTACCGGTCGCTCTACAATGCCGTCGGGGAAGACTACCGGTGGCTGAGTCGCCGGAAGATGTCGGACGAAACTCTGGCGGGGATCATCGGTGATCCCCAAATTGAGATGCATGTCCTGAGTGTGGACGGCGCTCCAGCTGGTTTCGTGGACCTGGATCGTCGGCAACCGGGCGAGATCGAAATCGTGCAGTTTGGCCTGATGCCTGGTTACCTCGGTCAGGGCCTGGGACGATGGTTTCTGCAATGGACAATCGACCAGGCCTGGTCCTATGCGCCAAAGCGTCTTTGGTTGCACACCTGCACCCTGGATCACCCCGGCGCGCTGCCCAACTATTTGAAGTCGGGCTTCGTCGAATACAAGCAGGAAGTCGTCCGACGGGAGTACTGACGCTTTCATTCTGACCCCGGCCTTCCACTACTCAATCGCGAGATGGCGCCGTTGTGTCCGCAGATTACCGAGAAGAAGACGCCATTGACGGGAAGCACGTGATCGAGCCTTCACTCAGGGTCAGGTGGTCGCCCGGCACGATTAAGAATGGAGCGGCGCGTCCAGGCGGACGTGAGGTTACGAAAAAGCCATTTGGAAACATCGGAATCCATTTGATAGCTTGTCTCGCGTTCCACGCCTTACAAACGAAATCAAAAAGCGATTGGTCCGTGGTACTGGTTAGAGAAGAAAATTGAACGTCTGACCGATCGTTGCGGAGAATTCATCATGTCTTGGTCTGTCAGGGCCGTGCTGGCGTGGTTGGCAGTGTCTTTCGTTTCGGCATACGCCTTTGAAGTCGGAGAAGTTGTGGTTGTGATTCAGAACTCAGACCTCACGGCTGAATCCGGATCCGTCGAAAAACTTCTTCCAGGTGACCATGTGAAAATCATTGCGGTCGAGGGTCAAAAAATGTCCGTGACCCACGATCGTATGACGGGAACACTTTCCAGCGAGCATGTCGTCACTCTTAAAGGGGCAGAAGCGGCTCTGACAAATTTGATCAGGCAAAATCCGCGCGATGTTCGATATTATTGTGGTCGCGGATTGATCTGGATTGAACAGCAAGAATTTGACAAAGCAGTTTCCGATTTCACGGAAGCGATCAAGATTGATCCCAAGAGCGCCAGGGCCTATCGCGG
>Ga0265327_10001920_pt1 | contig 23989 bp, 25 predicted proteins | sample 41621metaG_FD_202089 | JGI IMG/M metagenome (GOLD analysis project Ga0265327, IMG submission 202089) | Rhizosphere microbial communities from Carex aquatilis grown in University of Washington, Seatle, WA, United States - 4-16-21 metaG | ecosystem: Host-associated > Plants > Roots > Rhizosphere...
CCGATCTTGGCGATCAGGTCCTTGGCGGCGCGCGCCAACGCCGGGTCGGCGCGGCCGGCCACCCACTGGGCGCCCAGCACTGCGGCCTCGATCTCGTCCGGGGTCAGCATCAGCGGCGGCAGGTCATAGCCGCCGTCCAGCACATAGCCCACCCCGGCCTCGCCGCGGATCGGCACCCTTTGGCCCATCAGGTCGGCGATGTCGCGATAGACCGTCCGCTTGGAGGTCTCGAGCTCGAGGCCGATGGCGTCGGCGGTGATCGGCCGCCGGGACCGTCGGAGGATCTGGATGATCTGGAAAAGTCGATCTGCGCGTCTCATGGCCATCCTCCTACGCGCCCGCTGCTGCCACCAGGATGGCAGCAGGCTGGCAATAGACAAGGGGCGTGATCGGGACAGCCGGTTTCGGCGGCCGTCCGCGATCACGAACAAGAAATCCGGCTCGCGAATAGGCGCGAGCGGGGCTGAGGAGACCCGTCATGACCCCTTCATCTGCTGCCCAAACCTGCGACAGGCCCATCACCGTGTTCGGCGCCGGCCCTGCCTTCGGCCTGCCGGAGGGCAGCCCCTATGTCACCAAGACCCTGGTGCAGCTTCAGATGGCGGGCCTGCCCTACCGCCGTGACCTCGCCCGGCCCGACGACAGCCCCAAGGGCCAGATCCCCTTCATCCTGGACGCCGACGACATCATCGCCGACTCCACCTTCATTCGCGGCCATATCGAGGCCCGCTACGGCGTCGATCTGGACGCCGGCCTCAGCCCCGCCCAGCGCGCCCAGGCCTGGTCCATCGAGCGGATGGTGGAGAACCAGCTCGGCTGGACGGCCGCCTGGTTCCGCTTCATGGACGAAGCCAATTTCGAGAAGGGCCCGGCCCATTGGTTCGATGAGGCGCCGGCGGCGATCCGCGCCCAGCTGCGCCAGCAGCTCCTCGACCAGGTGGCGATCAATCTCCGTGCGGTCGGCGTCGGCCGTCATGGGCCCGAGGAAATCGTCGAACTGGGCGCCCGTTCGCTCTGGTCCCTGTCGGTGACCCTCGGCGATCAACCGTTCCTGATGGGGGAGCGGCCCACCAGCGTCGACGCCATCGCCTTCGCGGTCCTCGCCCAGTTCCTGACGCCCTTCTTCGATCATCCCCTGCGTCGCCGCGCCGAAGGGTTCTGCAATCTCGTCGCCTATGTGGATCGCATGATGGCCCGCTACTTCCCGGACTTCCCCTGGCTCGCCGCCGAACCGATCGCCAGTGAGGAGGCCCGGGTCTTCGAGGCCGCCTGAGCCTCCGGCCGGCGCCGCTCCCCCGGCGTCGGCCGTACCCTATTCCCTAGGCGCTGGGAGCCGCGCGGTCGAAGGGGGCCAGAACGGCGGGCCGGTCCCCGGTCAGGATCCAGTCCGCCACCGCCTCGCCAATGGCCGGCGAGTGCTTGAAGCCGTGACCGGAGCAGGCGGAGATCACCGTCACCCGCTCGCTCTGCGGATGCGCCTCGACAATGAACCGTGCGTCCGGCGCGCTGGTATAGATGCAGGTGGCGGTGCGCACCGCCTTCGGACTCAGGCCGCTCAGCCGGCCCTCGATGTGCCGGGCGTACACCGCGGCGGACTCGGCCTCGGTCACCGACCGGTCAACCGCCTCGGGGCTGTCCACAGTGACCTCGAACTGCTCGTTGGCCACCTTGACCCCGATCCCGGGGACCAGCGGTGAGATCGGGAAGCCATAGAAATTGTCCTCGGCGCTCGCCCCGTAAACCCAGATGAACACCGGACAGCGCTCGGCCATCCAGGCGGAGGGATCCTGCGGCGCGAACCAGTGCAGGGTCTGGCGCCTCAGGGTCAGCCTCCCGGCATAGGCCTGGCCCAGCAGGCCCGGCGTCCAGGGCCCGGCGGAGGTCACCACCCGGGCGGCGGAGTAGCGCGCATGGTCGGTGACCACCTGCACCTGGTCGGAGCCCGGCTCGATGCCAAGGACCCGCTCGCCCATATGCAGCTCGGCGCCCAGGCTGGCGGCCAGCCGCAACTGGGCCGCCACACAGGCCTCCGGATCCAGCAATCCCGCCCCCGGCTCGAAATAGGCCATCTCGCCATCGGCCGGCCGGAAGCCCGGAAAACGCGCCCGGACCTGTCTGGCCTCCAGCACCTCGTGGCCGATGCCGAAGCGCTCCGCCGCGGCGATGGTGCGGCCGACGAAGTCCGACTGCCCGTGCAGGGCCGCCCCCACCGCCGGGTCGCCCAGCACCAGGCCGCCGCAGGGGACCATCAGCCGCGCGCCGGTCTCCGCCTCGATCTGCCGCCACAGCTCGTGCGACCGCATGGCCAGCGGCACGTATTCCTCACCCTCGCCGATCGCCAGCCGGGTGATCCGCGTCTCGCCGTGGGTGGAGCCCTGGTCGTGGGGCGGATGGTGGGCGTCGATCCCCAGCACCGAAAGGCCGCGTCGGCGCAGCTGCAGGGTCACGGCCGCCCCATAGGCGCCCAGGCCCACCACGATGACGTCGGTCTGGTTCACGTTCCGCTCCTGCGCGCCAGGCGTCCTAGCGCTTGCGGAATCGCGCCGCCTCCGCCTCGAACCGCGCGCTCCAGGCCTCCGGCTTCTCGCCAGGGTCCGGCAGGAAGGGCAGGGTCCCGGCCACGCCGCGCACCGCCAGCCAGAGCTGCTGGTTGAACTGAGCGAACATCCGCATCGGACGGCGCTTGTCGTCGGTGACGTCCCAGCCCTCGGCCTCGAAGGCGGCGATCTGCTGGGCCACGGGCCGGGTCTCGATCCCGTCCCAGTCAGCCGGCCGTTCCACATCCTCGGCCTCGTCGGCGGTCAGCCCGAAGATCGCCTTCGAGCATTCGTCGATCTCGGGATATTCGAAGCGCCCCTCGGGGGCGGCATAGGCCGGCTTCATCAGCGCCTTGAACTCCAGATCGGAGACACCGGGCAGGTCCATCAGGCGGCGCAGGGCGGGGGCGTTGCTCATGCCCTCGGTTCTATCGTCCTTCGCGCCCGGCTTCGAGACCCGAAATCCAGACGCCTCACGCAAGGCTTTATGGTCTAAGTCGGACTTATCGCGATTCAGCGGGGAGGAGCGCCCATGGCCGGACTGAAGGACAAGCGCGGCTTCATCGACAAGGATCGGCTGGACCTCTCCGAGCGCCAGGCCGTGGAATACTGGATGAAGCGCTGGGGCGTCACCCGCGACCAGATCACCGCCGCCCACCGCAAGGTCGGCCGCATGGTCAAGGACATCGCCGCCGAGCTCGGCAAGAAGCGCTAGCGCGCCGATATGAGCGAAGATGAACCGGGCGGCATAACCAAGGATGCGGCTCAGGCCCTGGCCCATAATGCCGACTTCTATCTGCTCTTGATCGCCGTCCCCATGAACCTTGGGGCGCTAGTCGCCATGGGTAACCTCCCGTTCGCGGGCTACGTTTATGCCGCGTCGTTCCTGCCGCTGACCTTTGGGGGCATTTTGCTGAATGCCCGTATTCGTCGCTGGAGGAAGAGCCTGTTTCCCCGACGAGACAAATGAGTCGGTCCCGCATCTTCCCGGTCATCCCGGCGAATGCCGGGACCCAGATCCTAAGGCGCTGAGATCGCTGATGGGTCGCAAGAGCCGATCGGGATGACCACTGAGCCATGTGATCTGGGTCCCGGCATTCGCCGGGATGACCGGTGAAGGGATAGGGATTCCGCACACCCACACACCAGGCTTGCGCCGATGGCGCTGTCTGATGGCGATGGGCAGCAGACCGCTTTGACAGCCCGCTGGCGGCCTTCATTCCGCCACCGGCGCGCCGGCCAGCTTGCAGCCTGAGGCTGTGGCGAGTGGGTGGGGTGGGTTTCATCGGACAGCATCGCGCTCACCGGCGCCTCCGCCGACGCGGCCTCGCGGTCGCCTTCGCCGTGGCCGCCCATCTGATCCTGTTCGCCGGCCTGCTCTGGCGGATCGAGCCGCCGGTGAAGCTCGACACCGCGCCGGTCATGCAGGTGGACCTGGTCGGGCCCTGGCCGACGCCTCTCCCCCACCATGCGCCGGCCGCCCCCAGATCCCGTTCAGAGACAGCGCCTTGGGTGCAGGATGTCGCGCCGCCGGATATTGCGCCGCGTCCGGTCACGCCGTCGCCCGCTGACGCCGGCCCCGGCCCAGGCGAACTGAGGGCGGCGCTTCGCGGCCGGTTGGGCTGCGACCATCCGGGTCTCGTCGGCCTCTCCGCCGCGGAGCGCCAGGCCTGTCAGGATCGCCTCGCCCGGGCGCGACCTGCGGACGGCCGGGCCAACAGCGCCCACCTCGACCTCAGCCGGGGCGGCGCCCTGGCCGGGGGGGATGGCGAGCCGTTCCTGGCCCGCAAGCCCCACAATGGCTGCGTCCCCAATGTGGCGGAGAAGGAGACCGGAACCGTCGGCGCCGTCCGCCAGGACTGGACCGCGGGGATCAACTGCGCCTGGTCGTTCTAGCCGGGCCGGCTAGACCGTTCGGCCGCGCATGAAGTGCAGCACGATCATCACCAGGGCGACCACCAGCAGGATGTGGATCATCGCCGTGGTGACGTGGAAGGCGAAAAAGCCCAGCAGCCACAGGACGATGAGTACGACCGCAATCATTCCAAGCATCTGACGTCCTCGCGGGGCTGAAGTCCGGGTCGGAGGAAACCGGCCCACGGGCGATCCCCTGAGCCAAGCCAACGCGACGTTCGCCCAAGCGTTCCAGCCGCCCCCGGCCTCGCCCGGCCCGGCGAATTGGCGGCGCTGCGGGAACATGATATGTCTTCCACTGACGGTTGAAGCCGGGCGTCCCAGAGCGGAGGCCAGGATTTTAGAGTTCGTGCGGGGCTGTTCGGCTCTGCGTCGACGCCGCGTCGTGGCCGCCGGTCGCCGGGTCCATCGCTCCGCTCGCTGAGAGAGGGAGCTCATCATGGACCGCAGGAACCTTATCCTTCAGGCCGGCGCGGCGCTCGCCATCGGCGGCAATGCCTACGCCCAGCCCAAGACCGGCCCGACCGTGCCCATCGGCAAGCGGCCCATCTGCCGGACCCGCCCCAATATCGCCAGCCTCACCCAGGCCCAGCTCACGGCGCTGAAGGCCGGGGTCTCCACCATGATGTCCCGGTCGGCCAGCGATCCCACCAGCTGGTCCTACCAGGCGGCCATGCACGCCACCTACACCACCCCGACCAAGCTGTTGTGGAACGGATGCCAGCACGGCACCCAGCATTTCCTCAGCTGGCACCGGCTGTTCCTCTATTATTTCGAACGCATCCTGCGCCAGGCCAGCGGGTCTTCCAGCCTGATGCTGCCGTTCTGGAACTGGACGGCGGCCCGCGCCATGCCCACGCCGTTCACCGACTCCACCCCGGGCAATCCGCTGTTCACCACCCAGCGCGGCCCCGGGATCAACGGCGGATCCCTGCTGCCCACCAGCGCCGTGGCCATCGCCACCCCCATGGCCGACGTCCCGTTCAACGACTTCTCCAGCGATCTGGAGGCCACCCCCCACGGGGCGGTGCATGTGGCCATCGGCGGCTGGATGGGCCAGATCCCCACCGCGGCCCAGGATCCGATCTTCTGGCTGCACCACTGCAATATCGACCGGCTATGGGAGGTCTGGCTCGCCAAGGGCGGCGGCCGCGCCGACCCCACCAGCGCGTCCTGGACCGGCCAGACCTTCAGCTTCTTCGATGAGACCGGCACGGAGCGCACGGTGGCGGTGTCCAAGGGTCTCAACACCTGCCGGGGTCTTGGCTACCAGTATCCCGCCGGGCTCAAATTCCCGCTCTGGCCCTTCCCGCTCATCGTCCAGCTCAGCGATCTCCGCGCCGGAGGGGTGCCGGCGCCGCCCTCGAACGCCGCCGTCCGGGCCGAGCTGGGCTCACGCCCCTTTGAACTGAAGCTGCCGGTGCCCCAGGCGGCCAAGGCCGCCGGAGCCCACCTCTACCTGGCCTTCGACGACATCTCGGTGGACAACACCGACGGCTATTACGAGATCTATATCAATCCGCCGGTGGGCAAGACGCCGGACTCCTCCGATCCCAGCTATGCCGGCAACCTCGTGCTGTTCGGCCTGTCGGAAAAGGAGCTGGCCGTCCGTCACGCCGGGATGGACATGAACATGCCGCCGGCGCGCCGGGTCTATGACGTCACGCCCAAGCTGCCCCAGCTCCGGGCCGTCAAAGGCTTCGACTCCACGGCCCTGCGGGTGGTTCTGGTCCTGCGCACCACCGAAGGCGCCAAGCCGCAGGAGGGTGTCCGCGCCCATATCGGCCGCGTCCAGCTGATCGCGAAATAGGGGAGGCCCCCGTGCCTAGGGCTTGCGGAAGCGGAGCATGAACTGGTCGGTGTGATACCGGACCGAAGGGTCAAACACCGCCTTGGTGCGCGGGTCCTTGGGATTGCGCAGGGCCTGGCTTTCGCCGTCGAACACGAAACCCGCCGCGATCACCTGGGCCTTGACGGTGGCCGCCTCGATCCGGTGCAGGGTGTTGGTCTCCTTCAGGCCTGATCCGGGCCGTCCGGCATGGTCGATCACCACATAGAGCCCGCCGGGCTTCAGGGCCTTGAACACCGCGCGGTTCAGCACAGCGGGGTCGACGGGGCCCATGAACGGGTCCGGATAGTCGTGATAGTTCTGCGAGGTGAACACCAGGTCCACCGGCTCCGGCGTGCTGAACGCCCTGGCGGGCTGGAACAGCAAGGAGATGTTGGTCCAGGGCGCCCGCTTGTACATCGCCGTCTGCTCTTCGGGGGCCGGACGGGCCTCGGCCGCGTACTCGTTCGGCCACAGGGCGAAGACCCGGCCGCGGGGACCCACCGCCAGGCTGAACAGCCGGCTGAAATAACCTCCGCCCGGGATCAGATCGACCACCTTGTCCCCGGCCTTGACCTTGCCGAAGGCCAGGATCTCGGCGGGCTTGCGCCGGGCGTCGTCGCTTCGATCGTCCTTGCGCGCCGGGTTGGCCAGCACCGCCGCATAGGGACCCGCGGCCGCCGCCAGGGCGGGCGTCCCCGCCGCCAGCAGCAGGCTCCCGCCGATCGCTCCCATCACCGCACGCCTTGACGCCATGTCGTCCTCCCCTGAGCTGGAGGTCGAGGCTCCGCGGCGCCGGCCCGATGCGCAACCCAAGTTCAGTTCATCAGGACATGAACCGCCGGGGAACCGCACGCAAAGGAGCGCCGCCGGCGCGGGGGCCGACGGCGCAGGATCGTCACCCGGAGCACGGGCGACGCAGGCGCAGGGGAGCCGCGCCCTATTCGTACCGCAGCGAGCCCACCGGCTTGGCCCGGGCCACGTGCAGGGCGTGAACGAACACCGTGCCCCAGGCGATGGTCAGGGCGCCGCCCGCCGCCGCGGCGAAGGTCCAGGCCGCCAGGTCCACGTGATAGGCGAAGCCCTTCAGCCACCAGCTCATGATCAGCCAGCTGGCCGGCCATGCGATCAGGTTGGCCCACAGCACCGGCTTGGTGAACTCCCAGATCAGCAGGCGCAGGATATCGCCGGAGCTCGCCCCCATGGCCTTGCGGATGCCGATCTCCTTGGTCCGCCGCTCGGTGGTGTAGGCCGACAGCGCGAACAGGCCGAGGGCGGCGATGGACAGGGCGATCACCGCGGCGATGGCGATCGTCGCCCCCTGGATGATGGTGTCGAGATAGAGCCGCATCGTGAACAGGTCGACGAACACCCGCAACATCGGCTCCCCATGACCCACCCGCTTCCACAGGCGGTCGATGGCGGCCAGGGTCTCGGGGATATGCGCGCCGTCCAGCTTCACCGCCAGGGCCACGGAATTTGGCGGCAGGTTGCGGCCGATGGCGAACAGGGTGGGTTCGATCGGCTGGCGCACCGAGCCCAGGGTGAAGTCGGGCACGACGCCGATCACCTGGGACGGCCTGGCCGGCGGCACGATGTGCCCCTTGCCCTTCTGGCTGATATCCCAGTCGCCGTGCCACGAGATGGTGGCGCCGATCGCTGCGGCGGGCGAGGCGAAGCCCAGCTTGCGCACGGCGGTCTGGTTGATCACCACGGGCGGATAGGCGTCCGGATTGTCCAGAGCGCCGTCCGCCGGCCGCGCCCGGTCGAACAGGCGCCCGGCCACGGGCCTGACGCCGAACACGTCGAAGAATCCGAAATCCACCGGGGTATGCGTGATATCGGCTTTGCGGCCGGAGGTGGTCATCAGGTCGTGGCTGTTGGTGAGGTTGAGGGCCCCGGTGAAGGCGCAGGCGGCGGCCTTCACCCCCGCCAGGTTGCGCACCTGGTCGCGCAGTGGCTCCGAACAGGGCTGGGAGAACACCAGCAGCACCTGGTCCTTGTTCAGCCGCATGCCCTCGTTCAAGCCGAACAGGGTCTGCCGGGACATGGTGATCGCCACCAGCACCAGCGCCACCAGCACGGCGAACTGCACCACCACCAGGGCCTCCCGGACACGGCCGCCGCCCACTCCCTGGACCGGTCCGCCCTTCAGCACCGCCGAAGGCCGGAAGCCGGAGAGCACCAGGGCCGGCCAGGCGCCCGCCAGCCCCGTGGTCACCAGCAGGCCCGCCAGGATCGCGCCCACGAGCCATGGGTCATGCAGGTAGTCGAAGCTGATCTTGCGCTGGAGGAAGAGGTTGAAGGCCGGCATCAGCAGCTCGGCCAGGGCGACGGCCGCCACAGTGGCCGTCAGCACATAGAGGAAGGCTTCCCCCATGAACTGGACGATCAGGTCGCCCCGGGTGGCGCCGGCGGCCTTGCGCACCCCCACCTCCACCGCCCGGCGGGTGGCGCGCGCGGTCATCAGGGTCACGAAATTGATCGCCGCCACCACCACGATCAGGGCGCCCACCACGCCGATGGCCCCGATGATCGCCGGGTCGGTGGCCGGCTTGGAGCCGAACTGTTCCTGGGTCGAGGGGCGCAGGTGGATCTGGGTCAGCGGAACCGGGTGCAGGATCCGCCGGACGGGCATGTTCTCGCCGTCCAGCGGCAATCTGCGTTCCATGAATCCGTTCAGACCGGGCTCCAGGCTGGCGATCGACGCGCCCGGCCGCAGCCGGAAATAGGTCGACAGCACATTGTCGTTGTTGCCGTTGATCGGCTCGAACTGCGAGATCGTGCTCTGCGGCGCCCGGGCCGAGGCGATGATGTCTGCGGTCAGGTGGGTGTTGGAGGGCAGGTCCTGCAGCACCGCCGTCACCCGCATGGGCTGGCGGTCGATCAGCAGGGTCTCCCCCACCGGCGCGTCACGGCCGAAGTATTTCCGCGCCATGGCCCGGGTGATCACCACCCCGTCCGGGGCGTCGAGGGCGCTGGCCAGGTCGCCGGCCAGGGTCGGAAGCGGCATCACACGGAACAGGTCCGGGTCGCCCCAGTAAAGGTGCTGCTCCGCCGCGGTGATGTCCCCATGGCGGACGGTCGGTGGGAAATAGGCCGATCCCAGCCGGGCCACATACTGGATCTGCGGGAAGTCGGCCTTCAAGGGCCGCGACAGCGCCATCGGAGTCATGTCCGACTCGATCGGGGTCGAGGCGCCGATCAGGATCGTCTCGGACACCCGATAGACCTGGCTGGCCCCCGGCACGAACCGGTCATAGCTGTACTCGTCGCGGACGAAGAGCCCGATCAGCAGGGCCGCCGCCAGGCCGATGGCCAGGCCGGCGATGGTCACCCCCGCATAGAGCCGGTTGCGCGCCAGGTTGCGCAGGGCCGCGGCCAGATAGTTGCGCCACATGGGTCCGTCCTCCTCAGGCGGCCAGCAGGGTTTCGGAGACCACCCGGCCGTCCAGCAGCTTGATGGTTCGCTGCGCCTCGGCGGCGTGGGCCAGGGAGTGGGTGACCATCACTACCGTCACCCCGGCCCCGGCGGCTTCCGCCAAAAGGGCCATCACCGCCTCGCCATTGGTGGTGTCCAGATTGCCGGTGGGCTCGTCCGCCAGGATCAGCTTGGGTTCGGACACCAGGGCCCGGGCCACGGCCACCCGCTGCTGCTGGCCGCCGGAAAGCTGCTGCGGCCGGTGCCGGGCCCGATGCCCCAGGCCCACCCGCTCCAGGGCCGCCGCCACCCGCCTGCGCCGATCCCCGGCCCCCACCCGCCGATAGAGCAGGGCCACCTCCACATTCTCCGCCACGGTCAGGTCGTCGATCAGGTTGAAACTCTGGAACACGAACCCGATCCGGTCCCGGCGCAGGGCGGTGAGCTGCGCCTCGGAATGGCGCGCTACCTCCTCGCCGAAGAAATGGTAGGCGCCGCTCGTCGGGCTATCCAGCAGGCCCAGGACGTTCAGCAGGGTCGACTTCCCGCAACCGGACGGACCCATGATCGCCACGAACTCCCCCGGCCCGATCTCCAGCGAGATCTCGTTCAGGGCCAGGGTCTCCACCTCGCTCGTCCGGTAGGTCTTGCAGACGTTTTCCAGCTTCAGCATGCGCAGCCCCTCATGGCTTGAGATCCACCCGGTCGAGCTTCTCGAACCCGGTATAGTCCGACGTGATCACCCGCTCGCCGGGCCTGAGCCCCGCCAGCACTTCCACCTGTTCGCTGTTGCGCCGCCCCAGCTTCAGCCGCCGGCGCTCGGCGCGGCGGCCGCCTGGATCCAGCACCATGGCCCAGTCGCCGCCGGTCCGCTCCAGGAAGGCGCCGGCCGGCAGGATCAGGGCGGTGCGGTCGCCCCCCAGGGTCAGCCGGCCCTCCAGGGCCTGGCCGGGCAGCAGGTCCGGCGGGGTCGGCCCGTCGAACACCAGCTCCACCAGGAAGGTGGCGTCCTTCACCTGCGGATCCACCCGGGTCACCTTCAGCCGCCAGGCCTTGCCGGCGGCGTCCACCTGGGCGGCCTGGCCGGCCCGCACCCGGTCCAGATAGTACTCATCCACCTGGGCCTGCAGCTTCACCCCGGTGTCGGGAACGATCTGGCCCAGCCTCTGGCCGCGATTGCGGATCTCGCCGATCTTCAGGTCCATGTCGGTCAGCCGCCCGGTCACCGGCGCCCGCAGGTTCAGGCTGTCCAGCTTGGCGCGGGTGATCTTCAGGCTTTCCTGCAGATTGGCGAGTTCCGACCGGATCTGCGGCAGCTGCCGCAGGCGCAGCGCCTCCTGCTCGCGATTGGCCGCCGCCTGCAGGGGCTGCAGCTGGCGGTCATAGGCCAGCTCGTCATGGGTCTGCTCGTGCTGGTCGCGGCTCACATAGCCCTTGGCAAGCAAGGCGTCGCGGCGATCGGCGGTGCGCTGCAGGCGCACGATGTCATAGGCGATCCGCGCCGCCTCCTTCTCATTGGCCACCCGCCCGTCCTCCAGCGCCTTCTCATAGCTCTGCAGCTGGGTGATGGACTCCACCAGTCGGCCTTCGCGGTCCAGCACGTCCAGTTCCAGCTCGGTGTTGCGGAACCGGATCAGCGGCTGTCCGGCCGTGACCTGGTCGCCGGCTTGGACCAGCACCGTCTCGATCTGCCCGCCCTCCAGGGCGTCCAGATAGACCACGTCCTTGGGGACCACCTTGGCCCGTAGCACCACGAAGTCGTGGAACACCCCGGTCCGGGCCTCCCCGGTGGTGACCTTGGCCGCGTCCAGCCGCAGGCCGGAGCCTGCATGCCCCACCAGACTGGCGCTCAGCGCCCCCACCACGGCCAGGCTGGCCACGGCGACGCCGAGCATCAGGGCGCGGCGGCCTCCCCAGGCGGGGCGTGCGATATGTCTGTCCATCTCGGCGGTCATCTTGGCTTCAAGTATCCCGCCGCCAGGGACGGATAAGAAACCTTGCCCGGCCAAACACTTAGCGGTCTCCCACCGCCGCTCGCCCCCACCGGCTGTCCGGATTCGGACACCCCGGTCGCGCCCTGTCGGCGCGCCGTCCGCCAAGCCTTTGAACCCGCTGGCTTTGCCGGATCGCTCGCCGCCCCATAGACTCTGATCCATGGACGTCGCCTCCGCCTATATGATCGTCGATGACGACCCCGACGTGCTGCAGGCCGCCGCCATGGCGCTCGCCCGCGCCGTGCCCCGCGTCGACACCGCCACCTCGCTGGAGGGCCTGGCGGATCGGGCAGGCGCCTATGACGCCGTGCTGCTGGACATGAACTTCGCCCTGGGGGACCGCAGCGGGGGCGCCGGCCTGACCGCCCTGGACCAGCTGAAGGCCGCGGACCCGGCGCTGTCCGTGGTGCTGATGACCACCTATGGCGGGGTGACCCTGGCGGTGGAGGCCCTCAAGCGCGGCGCGGTGGACTTCGTGCTCAAGCCCTGGCGCAACGATATGCTGGTGGAGGTGATGCGCGCCGCCGCCGCCCTCACTGTGGAGCGCCGCGCCTCCCTGGCCGCCCTCAATCTCGACGAACTGGAGCGCCGGGCCATCGTCCGGGCGCTCGCCCTGCACGACGGCAATGTCTCCCACGCCGCCACGGTCCTCGGTCTCAGCCGCCCGGCCCTCTATCGCCGCATGGCCCATCATGGCCTCTAGGTCCTGGCGCGGGGCAGGGGGCGTCGCCCTGGGGACCGCCCTGCGGTCGGTGATGATCGCCGCCCTGGCCTTCGCGGCCTTGGTGGCGGTCGGCCGCCACCTCTACGCCACCGCCCTGATCCTGGTCGTCGTCGCCCTCGTGGTGACCCTGGACCTCGCCCGCGCCGCCACTGCGGCGGACCGGCTCCTGGCCCAGTTCGTCGAAGGCCTGATGGCGGAGGGCCATGAGCGCCCGATCCCGCAGCCGGGCCTTCTCCGCCTCGGGCAGGCGGTGGACCGCGCCCTGGCCCGGCTGGCCGCCGGCCGGGCCGAGCGGCATCAGCGCATCGATTATCTGGAAGCCCTCACCGACAATGTCGCCGCCGCCCTGCTGGTTCTGGACGGCGAAGGCCGGGTGGTGGGCGCCAACCGGGCCGCGCGCCTGCGGCTGGGCGAGGTGGAGGGACCGCTCGAGGCCCTGCCGGCCCTGGGCCCGGACGCCGCACGACGCCTGCTGGACCTGCCGCCCGGGGCCCGGGAGATCCTCCAACTGGCCGACGGCCGCGCCATGCTGGCCCAGGTGGCGGGGTTCGTGGTCCCCCAGGGCGGCCATCGACGGCTGATCGCCCTGCAGACGGTGTTCGGAGAGCTGGACGCCGTGGAGGTCAAGGCCTGGCAGGATCTGGTCCGTGTCCTGGCCCACGAGATGATGAACTCCCTGACCCCCATCGTCTCCCTGGCCGACAGCATCGCCGTGCGCCTGCGGGAGCAGGGGGCTACGGACGACCTCGCCCAGGCCTCGGACGCCATCGCCCGCCGCGGCGCCGGCCTGATGGCCTTCGTCGACCGCTATCGCCAGCTGGCAGATTTGCCGCCGCCCGTCCGCAGCCGCTTCAGGCTCGCCGACCTGGTGGCCCGCATCGATCTCCTGATGGGTCCGCTGATGCAGGCCGACGGGGTCACCTATGTCAGCCGCATCACCCCGCCGTCCCTGAAGATCGTCGCCGATCCTGACCTGCTGGAGCAGGCCCTGATCAACCTCGTCAAGAACGGGCTGGACGCCGTGCGGGGGCGCCCGGGCGCCGCCGTGGCCCTCTCGGCGCACCTGGCGGAGAGCGAGCTGGTGATCGCGGTGGAGGACAATGGCGCCGGCCTTCCAGCGGGCGTCGCCGAGGCGGTTTTCGTGCCCTTTTTCACCACCAAGCCCGGGGGCTCCGGCGTCGGCCTCACCCTCTCGCGGCAGATCGTACTGGCTCACGGCGGCCGGATCGAACACCAGCCCCGCCAGCCCCATGGCGCGATCTTCCGCCTGGTGCTGCCGGCTGGATGAGGGAACCGGTCAGGTCAGGAGCGCGGCCGTGGCCTGGTAGCCAGCCAGGACCGGCGGTGGCGCGGCGGCGGAGGGCGTGGGCTTACGCAGCAGGCGGGCGATGCGGTCGAGCATGTCGGCGCCGCTGAACGGCATGGTCATACAGTCGCGCGCGCCGAGCGCCACCGCGCGCTGGATGTCGTCCGCCCCCAGCTTGCGGGCCATCACCAGGGTGGGAAAGGCCAGCCGCTCATGGCGGGGGTTCAGCGCCTCCAGCACCCCAAAGCCGTCGATCTCCGGCAGGTTCAGATTCATCACCAGGGCGGCGGGCCGGAAGCCGCGCAGGGTCTCCAGCACCATGCTGCCGGTGCGCGCCATGCAGGAGTGATAGCCCGCCACCTCCAGCCGGATCTGCAGCATCTCCAGAACCGCCCGGTCGTTCTCCGCCACCAGGATCTTCAGGCCGCGCGTGTCGAAATTCATCACTGACAGCCTTTCCGGAGACGCCCGCCCGGCGCCAGGGGATGGGGTGAAGGGTTCAGAACAGATCCAGGTCGCCGGGGTCAGCCAGCTCGTCGACGAAACTTTCCTCGCCGCCAAACGCCGTGAACAGCCGGTCGGCCAGGGCTCCGAGGGTGACTTCAGCCAGGGCGCCTGACACCGGGGCGTTGGCCTCCTGAGGGGCGTCAGCGCTCATCCGGCGGGAGAAGGCCGAAAGGCCCGTGAGGTGCTGCGCGAGAAGGTCCAGGGCCTGCAGGCCTTCGAGCAACCGGGCGCGTTGATCCACCGGGGTGGACTGCATCAGTTCGCCGATCAGCTTGTCGAGGAAGATGCAGCGGGCGCCGGCCAGCTCAATCTCCCAGCCCAGGACCTCAAGGGCGGTGGCCATGCTCGTCTCGAGCTCGGGGGCGGTCAGGGTCTGGGCTTGGGCGGTCACCGAGGGTCTCCGTTGAGCCGCCACCCTTGCGGCACAAGACTAACGACTCATAAACCGTGGTTCGGCGAAACCGGCCCGCGACGCGAGGCCGCGTCCGCGGGTGCGCGGCGATGCCGCACGGCGGATTAACCTGGGGTAGAGGGTGACCTCGTCTAGGTCCCGGCCCGTCGCGCCGTTGGGAAGACCGTACTTTGCGCCTGCCTGCTGAACTTGCCTGGAGAGTGGTCCTCGCCCTGGGGCTCGTGAGCTACGTCCTGGCCGGGACCATCGCCGTGCTGGGGCGCCACTGGCGGTGGTGAAGACCGGCCTGCTGGCCCTCCTGCCGCGCTTCCACAAAATTCAGCCATATCTGCGCGCCCGGTGGGCGGTGGCGGGATAGACCTGGACTCGACCGCCAGGATTTGGCGGCCGACCCAGGGATTTCGCCGTGACCGACACCCGATCCATCCTCCGCGCCATCCTGCTGGGCGGCCTCGTCGCCGGCACCCTCGACATCGGCGCCGCGGTGCTGATCAGCGGCCGGCCTCCGGCTTTCATCCTGCAGTTCATCGCCAGCGGCCTGCTGGGCAAGGCCGCCTTCACCGGTGGGACCGGGGCGGCGGCGCTGGGCATGGTTCTTCAATGGCTGATGGGGCTGATCATCGCCGCGGTCTATGTCCTGGCCGGGCTTCGTCTCCCCGCGCTCCGCAGCCAGTGGATCCTCGGGGGCCTCGCCTATGGGGTCGGCGTCTATTTCGTCATGACCTATGCGATCGTGCCGCTGTCCGCCGCCACCGCCCATCACCTGCCGGCTTTCCATCTGGCCTCCTTCCTCACCAACATGGCCGCCATGCTGGTCTTTGGCCTCATCGTCGCCTGGGCGGCGCGCGCCCGACCCACTTTGGCGGCCTGACTCCGGCCCACTGATCGGCCCGCGACACAGCGACGCTCAGCGCTTTCGCCTGTTGGCGTGATCACCAAGCCCAGCTAATCCGGGGGCCGAACGGGGTCCCAAGGTGAGTGTTGGCTGGGTGTCTTGCGCATGACCGCAGTTGACAGCGCGTCGCGCACGCCGCCTCAGGAAAACCGACCTCCCCTGACGACGCAAGACCTTCCGTCGCTCATGGAGCCCGGCCGGCTCGACCTGAAAGGCCTTTGGCTGCGCTTTCGCGATCCTGAGGTCGAGGCGGTCTTCACCCGCGAAACCTTTGCCCAGTCCCTCATTTTCATTCGCGCCTACCTGCTGGCGGGGATGGCGCTCTATTTCACCTTCGGGCTGTTGGACCTTGCCGTGGGGGACGGGGCCGCAGGCTACCTGCTGACAATCCGCTACGCCGTGGTCTGCCCGATCATGTTCGGCGTCTTCTGCCTGACTTTCACCCGGGTGTTTCTCAGGGTCGGCCAGGCGGCCCTCGCCCTGGCCATGTTCAGCTCCGGCATGGGGGTGGTGGTGATGACCGCCATCATGCCCCCGCCGTTCAACAGCCAGTACTATGCCGGGATCATCATGGTGGTGATCTATGCCGGCAGTCTCATCCGGCTGAAGTTCCGCTACAGCGCCCTGATCTCACTGCTGCTGGTGCTGAGCTACCAGGTCTCCGCCATCTGGCTGAACCCGATCCCCCCGCGGATGGTGATCAGCAATGACTTCTTCCTGGGCATGGCCACCATGGTGGGGTTGTTCTCAGGCTACATCCAGGAGCTCTGGGTGCGCAGAGCCTATGCCAGCCGCAAGATCGTCGATGAGGCGCGGCAGCTGGCGGATGCGGCCAACCGGGCCAAGAGCGAGTTCCTCGCCACCATGAGCCACGAGATCCGCACGCCCCTCAATGGCGTGCTGGGCATGGCCCAGGCCATGGCGCTTGACCCGCTGTCCGAACGCCAGCGGGAACGCCTGGAGGTGATCGGCCAGTCCGGTGAAATGCTGCTGGCGATCCTCAACGACATCCTCGACCTCTCCAAGATCGAGGCCGGGAAGCTGGACCTGGATGAGGCGGACTTCGACCTGGCGGCCCTGGCCCAGGGGGTGGGCGCCACCTTCCGGCCTCTGGCTCAGGGCCGCAATCTGGACTTCAGGCTCGAGATCACCCCCGAGGTCGGTGGGGTCTGGCGAGGCGACGCCTTGCGGGTGCGCCAGGTGCTGCACAACCTGATCTCCAACGCGGTCAAGTTCACCAGCGCCGGATCCGTGGAGGTGCGGATCGACGTCGCCGACGGCGCGATCCTGATCGTTGTGGCCGACACCGGGATCGGCATGAGCCCGGATCATATCGGGCGGCTGTTCGACAAGTTCGTTCAGGCGGATTCCTCGATGACCCGGCGATATGGCGGAACCGGCCTGGGCCTGGCGATCTGCCGGGAGCTCTGCAGCGCCATGGGCGGCGAGATCAGGGCCGAGAGCGAACCGGGCCGCGGCAGTCGCTTCTCTGTCCGGCTGCCCTTGCCACGCGGAAGGGAGGGGGCTGCCATTCCGCGCCCGCCGGCGGAAGAAGAGCGGCCTGCGGATGATCGTGGCCTGCGCATCCTGGCGGCCGAGGACAATGCGGTGAACCAGCTGATCCTCAAGACCCTGCTGGGCCAGGTCGGGCTCGAGCCCACCATCGTGGACAACGGCCAGGACGCCGTCACGGCCTGGGAGCAGGAGCGCTGGGACCTGATCCTGATGGACGTGCAGATGCCGGTGATGGACGGGGTCACGGCCACCCGTCAGATCCGCGGTCGCGAGGCTGGCGGCGCGCGCACGCCGACCCCGATCATCGCGCTCACCGCCAACGCCATGAGCCATCAGGTGCGGGACTACCTGGCCGCAGGCATGAACGCCGTGGTGGTCAAGCCCATCCAGGTCGAGCAGCTGTTCGACGCCATCGCCGCGGTGATCCCGCTGGAAGCGATCGACGAAAGCCCTCACCCCGCCGCGTCATAAGCGGCCCGCAGCCAGCCCAGCAGCTCTGCATCCAGCCCGGTCAGGTCGGCGATCCGCACCCGGTGGGTCACCATGGCGTTGAACGAGCCTGCCGCTTCAAGCCGCCCCGTCGGCGCCACGCCCTTCAGGATCAGGCCGAGATCGAACCGATCCTTGGTGGAAGGCTGGGCGATGGCGAACTGCTTCTTTCGCCTCAGGCTCACATAGCCCTTCTTGGGCTGCGGCTCGACATCGTCGCCAAAGCCGCCGCAGGCCGCCAGCACCTGGTCATAGATCGGGCGCAGCCGGGCCTTCTCGCCGCTGAACATCGCTTCCACCAGTGCGTCGCCATCCATGGAGCCGGCGTCGGAGCCCCGGGCCTTCAGCACGATCATATTGGCCCGGCCGTGGGTGAGGCCGTGCTCGGCCTTCAGGTGCGCCACCAGGGCGGCATGCTTGTCCAGGCCCGTGGCCTTGAGGATCTCGGCCCATTCTTCCAGGGTTTTGCCGGTGGTGGCCTTCAGGTTCTCCACCAGCCTGGCGACGGTCTCGGTCGGGTTGGTCGACATCGGCGATCTCCCATCATGCCGGACAACGGCGCCCCAGCCTGCGCCAGAGCTTCACCGCTGCATAGCGTCGATACCTAGCCGTCGTCCCGCGGCACGCGGTGCTCCACCGTCCCCAGGGCGTCCGCCAGCCGCATCTTGGCCGAACCGGGCTTCAGGGGCTGCTGCTGGCTGGAATCGGGCGTCCAGCCGGTGAGGGTCAGGATCTCGAAGGTGGCCGGTATCCGCCCGTCGGCCTCGGCGAACCGCTCCACATAGAGTTCGAAGGCCCGGGCCAGCACGGCGCGGGTGAGCGGCTTGGGGTGCCGGTCGGCCAGCACGCTGGTCTCGCCCATGGCCCTCAGGTCCGCCAGCAGCTTGAGCGGATGGGCGTAGCGCACCGTCACCCGGTCCACATCGGCCACCGGCAGGGCGAATCCGGCGCGCTGCAGCAGACCCGCGGCGTCATAGGCGTCGGCAAAGGGCGAGACCCGGGAGCCGGCCCCGCCGGTGAGTTCCGCCTCGGCGGAGATCAGCGACTGACGCAGCTCGGTCAGGGTCGAGCCTCCGAACATCGCGCCGATGAACAGCCCATCCGGTTTCAGGGCCCGGCGGATCTGGATCAGGGCCCCCACCACGTCATTGGTCCAGTGCAGGGCGAGCGTCGAGACCACCAGGTCCAGCTTGCCGAAGGCGAAGGGCAGTCGTTCCTCGTCCGCCACCATCCGCACCCCTGGCCGTCCCGCCAGCATGCGCGCCGATAGGTCGGTCTCCACCAGCAGGCCCACCCGCGCCGCCGCATCGCTGCCCGCCAGGGCCTCGCGGAAAGCCCCGGTCCTCGCCCCCAGGTCGACGGCCAGCGGGAACTCGCGCATGATCGCCTCCAGGCGGAGCACGGCGTCCTCGGCGGCGCGGCGCTTCAGGAAGTCGGCGGCCGGATAGCCGCGCGCGGCGCGATCCAGGCGGGCGCGATGGGCGGTGCGGTCGAAGATCAGGGGTGGGGCGGACATTGTACCCGTCAGATGGCGACGCGGAGGTCTGGTGGAAACCCGGCCCCAGGGCAAGAGCCTTGGGCCGCGCCTGCCTCGATCTGGTCTTCCCGCCCCAGGGCCTGGACGACGGGCCGCGGCCGCTCACCAGCGGATTCAGCGCCGAGGCCTGGAGCCGCATTCATTTCCTCGACGATCCGGTCTGCGACGGCTGCGGCGTCCCCTTTGAGTTCCATCAGGGGGAGGCGGCCCGCTGCGCCGCCTGCATGGCGCGCCCCCCGGCCTTCGCCCGCGCCCGGGCGGCCTGCCTCTATGATGAGGTCTCCCGCGACCCGATTCTCAAGCTCAAGCATTCCGATCGCACCGATCTCGCCCCACTGTTCGCCCTGTGGCTGCGCCGGGCGGCCCGGGACCTGGTGGCGGACGCCGACGCCATCGCCCCTGTGCCCCTGCATCCGGGCCGCCTGCTGCGCCGCCGCTACAATCAGGCCGCTGAGATCGCGCGGTCGCTGGGGGGGATCTCCGGCGTCGCCTATCTCCCGGACGCCCTGGTCCGCTGCCGCGCCACCGAGAGCCAGGGCGGCAAGTCCGGCGGCGCGCGCCGGCGCAATGTGGCGGCCGCCTTCGTCGTGCCGCCGGCGCGGGTCCGGCGGGTGGAGGGGCGCCGCATCCTGCTGGTCGATGATGTTCTGACCACCGGCGCCACGGCGGAGGGCTGTGCGCGGGCATTGCTGGCCGCCGGCGCCGCATGCGTCGATCTGGCCGTGGTCGCGCGGGTTAAAGAAGCGCAAACCCGTACTACATAAAGTCCCAGAGGATTCGTCGCGTTTACAGAGCCATGTCCAAGGTCACCATCTACACCAAGCCCTATTGTCCGTACTGCGTGCGCGCCGTCTCCCTGCTGGAGAAGAAGGGCGTTCCCTTCACCGAGATCGAAGCCGCCTTCGATCCGGACAAGCGCCGCGAGATGATGCAGCGCGCCGGGGGCCGGGCCACCTTCCCGCAGATCTTCGTAGGCGAGTCTCACATCGGCGGCTGCGATGAGATGATGGCCCTGGAATACGCCGGCAAGCTCGACCCGCTGCTCGACGCGGCCTGAGGGCCTTGCCAAGCCGGCCCAGCCGGGCTTGAGAGATAGGCCATGAGCCTCCGCGTCGGACTGATCCAGACCCGCACTCCCGCCACCCATGCCGCGGCGCTGACCCATCTTGCGCCCCTGGTGCGCGATGCGGCGGCCCAGGGCGGGCGGCTGATCGCCACGCCGGAAGGCTCCAACATCCTCCAGAAGGACCGCGCCCGCCTCCTGCCGCAGCTCACCCTGCTGGCCGAGGACCCGGTGGTGAACGGCCTCCGCGACCTCGCCCGGGAGCTTGCCGTCTGGATCCTGGTGGGCTCGGCCCTGGTGCGCCGCGAAGACGGCAAGGCGGCCAACCGCTCGGTGCTGATCTCGCCGGAGGGCGCGATCACCGCCACCTACGACAAGCTGCACATGTTCGATGTCGACCTCCCCACGGGCGAGACCGCCCGGGAGAGCGCGGCCTATGAGCCTGGCGACCAGGCGGTCGCCGCCTTGGCCGCTGACGCAAAGCTCGGCCTCACCGTCTGCTACGATGTCCGCTTCCCGTCCCTGTACCGCGCCCTGGCCCTGGCGGGCGCCGAGGTGCTCACCGTGCCTTCGGCCTTCACCCGCCCCACTGGCGGCGCCCATTGGGAAGTGCTCCTGCGGGCCCGGGCCATCGAGACCGGCAGCTTCGTCCTCGCCCCCGCCCAGGGGGGCTTCCATGAGGATGGCCGCGGCACCTATGGCCACACCCTCGCCATCGGCCCCTGGGGGGAAGTCCTCGGGGAGCTGGCCCATGACGAGCCGGGCGTGCTGATGGTGGACCTCAACCTGGCCGAAGCCGCCCAGGCCCGCGCCGCCATACCCGCCCTGGCCAACGCCCGGACCTTCGCCCCGCCCCCGGCGTTCGCATGATCCGCTACGCGCTCGCCTGCGACCATGAGCATGAGTTCGAGGGCTGGTTCGGCGCCTCGGCCGATTTCGATGACCAGCAGGCCAAGGGCCAGATCGAATGCCCGGTCTGCGGGTCCAAGGCCGTGCGCAAGCAGATCATGGCCCCCGCCATCGCCGGGACCAAGCGCAACAGCCCCGACATGTCCCCTCAGGCGCGCCAGGTGATGATGGAGACCCTGGGCAAGGTGCGGCGCCATGTTGAAGAGAATTTCGACTATGTCGGCGACAGCTTCGCCACCGAGGCCCGCGCCATCCATGAGGGCAAGTCCGAGGACCGCGGCATCTATGGCGAGGCGACTCCCGCCGAGGTGAAAAAGCTGGCCGAGGACGGCGTCCCCGTCGCGCCCCTGCCGCCCGCCCCGCCCAAGAAGGCCGAGCTGAACTAGGCCTGCGCCTCTCGCCACACTTGAACAGGTCGGCCATATAGTGGCATTATCATTGCCACTATAGTTGCGAAAGGACGTCATGGCGGATCAGCAGAAGGGCCCGAAGATCGGCCGCACCCTGGCGGATTCCACGCCGTTCTGGCCGGAGACCGCCAAGGCCCCCAAGGGCGCGCCCAACATCCTGGTGGTGCTGTTCGACGATGTGGGCTTCTCCGACTTCGGTTGCTACGGTTCGCCGATAAAGACCCCCACGATCGACGCTCTGGCGGCCGGCGGGCTGCGCTATTCCGGGTTCCACACCACCGCCATGTGCTCCACGACCCGGGCGGCCCTGCTCACCGGCCGCAACCACCATTCGGTGGGCATGGGCTGTCTGGCCAATTTCGATTCCGGCTTCCCGGGCTATCGCGGCAAGCTCTCCCGTGAGGGCGGCACCCTGCCGGAGATGCTCAAGCCCCACGGCTATCGCAGCTACATGGTGGGCAAGTGGCATGCGACGCCGCTCACCGAGACCGGCCCCACCGGTCCCTTCGACGGCTGGCCCCTGGGGCGTGGCTTCGACCGGTTCTACGGCTTCATGGACGCCGAGACCGACCAGTTCGCCCCCGAGCTGGTGCGCGACAACACCCCCATCGAGCAGCCAGCCGCCTATGCCGAGGGCTATCACCTCACCGCCGACCTGGTGGACCAGTCGATCCGTTTCGTGGCCGACCATACGGCCGATGCGCCGGACACCCCCTGGCTCTTGTGGCTGGGCCTCGGCGCCTGCCATGCGCCGCACCAGGCGCCCCAGGACATCATCCGCAGCTATGACCCGGTCTTCGCCGAGGGCTGGGACGTGGAGCGCGAGCGCCGCCTGGCCCGCCAGAAGGCCCTGGGCCTCGTGCCGCCCGACACCCGCCTGCCGCCGCGCAATGACGGGGTGAAGGCCTGGGCGGAACACACGGATGATGAGCGCCGGCTCTTCACCCGCCTGCAGAGCGCCTATGCCGGCATGCTGGACCATGCCGACCAGCATCTGGCTAGGCTGGTGGCCTTCCTCGACCAGGCCAATCTGCGGGACGACACCCTGATCCTGGTGCTGTCGGACAATGGCGCCAGCCAGGAAGGCGGGCCCCTGGGCTTCGTCAATGCGATGGGGCCTTACAATTTCAAGGCCGAACCCCTGGCCGAAAAGCTGGCGCGGATCGACGATATCGGCGGTCCCGACACCCACTCGAATTTCCCCCATGGCTGGGCCATGGCCTCCAACACCCCCCTGCGCCGCTACAAGCAGAACACCCATGGCGGCGGGATCCGCGACCCCCTGGTGATGTCCTGGCCAAAGGGGATCGCCGCCCGGGGCGAGATCCGCCACCAGTTCGCCCACGCCACCGACTTCACCCCCACCGTGCTCGACCTGCTGGGCCTGACCCCGCCGCCCGCCATCGCCGGGGTCCCGCAGATCCCTCTGGAGGGGATGAGCTTCGCGGCCTCCCTCAACGACCCCGCCGCCCCCAGCCGCACCCGCGCCCAGTATTTCGAGATGTTCGGCCATCGCGGCCTGTGGAAGGACGGCTGGAAGGCAGTGGCCTATCACCCGCCAGGCGCGCCCTTCGAAAAGGATGTCTGGGAGCTGTTCCATCTGGACCAGGACTTTTCGGAGACTGACGACCTGGCCGCCGCCGAGCCGCAGCGACTGGCCGCCCTGGTGGAGACCTGGTGGGCCGAAGCCGAGAAGTGCCAGGTCCTGCCCCTGGACGACCGGTTCGGGCCCCGCTTCGCCGAGAACGCCCTGCGCTATCACGGCGCCCGCAAGCGCTTCGTATTCCACCGCGGCATGGGCCACCTGCCCACCGACTGCGCGCCGGACGTCCGCAGCCGCTCCTATCGCATCGAGGCCGATGTCAGCGTTCCTGAGGGCGGGGCGGAAGGCGTGCTGATCGCCCACGGCGACGCCACCTGCGGCTACAGCCTCTATCTGCGGGACGGCCGTCTTCACCACACCATCAATGTGGGGGGCGCGAAGATGACGGTGAGCTCCGAGGCGGCCATTGCGCCGGGGCGCCGGATTCTGGGGGTGCGGATGCGCCAGGGGGACGGGCGCAATTTCACCCTGATGGCCGATGGCGCCGATGTCGGGACCGGCCACACCTATCTGGGCTTCGCCAATTTCATCTCCTGGTCGGGCCTGGATATTGGCCGCGACCGGTCAAGCCCCGTGGCCGACTATGCGGCGCCGTTCAGCTTCACGGGCCTGCTGCGCAAGGTCACGGTCACCATGGACGACGATCAGGTCCTGGACGGCGAGGCGATCGGCGAAGCGGAGATGGCGCGGCAGTAGTTCAGCGGGCGCGGGCGATCTCCGACGGCGTCACCCCCAGGGTGCGTCGCATCCAGCGCGCCAGGTGGCTCGGATGGGCGAAGCCGGTGGCCGCGGCCACCTCCGAGATGGAGGCGCGGCGCCGGGCCAGCATGTCCTGGGCCCGCAGCACCCGGCGCTCCACAACATAGCGGTGGGCCGACTGGCCCATGGCCCGGCGGAACATAGCCGTGAAGTGGGAGACGCTGAT
>Ga0265327_10001921_pt1 | contig 23986 bp, 23 predicted proteins | sample 41621metaG_FD_202089 | JGI IMG/M metagenome (GOLD analysis project Ga0265327, IMG submission 202089) | Rhizosphere microbial communities from Carex aquatilis grown in University of Washington, Seatle, WA, United States - 4-16-21 metaG | ecosystem: Host-associated > Plants > Roots > Rhizosphere...
GCATCATGTTGTACGCAATATCGCCCTTCACTGCACGCTTGTATTTTTCTTTATCACTCATCACTTGCTTGCGTTTATTGCTCGACATGTCTCGAATGCGAACGCCGGTTTTAAGCGACACTTCAAGTATCGGCAGATCGGGAAAGCCGGTTTCTATACGCTGACTGAACAACTTACCGTTACGCCATATTTGCCAATGGGATGGAAGTTTAGGCGCCCAGGGCAGTTTCGTATCGTTGTATTTACCATAGAAAGACAACCGGGATTTCATTGATCTTCCCCAATGATTTTTAGGAGTAGTCCTTCGGTTTGCTGCTCTAAAGCCAAAATATCCTTACGAATATCAGCCAGCGACCGCATTGGCTTCGGCTTGTAAAAATTCCGTGCAAACGAAATCTCGTAGCCGATTTTGGTGGCGTCCTTATTTATCCACGCGTCCTGAGCATGCGGCTGCACTTCGTCTTTAAAAAAGCCTTCGATGCCGCCTTTGTAGAGCAAAGGCACTTGTTCGGTATCGCGTAATTCGCTGTCGCTTTCGTATTCCAACACTCCCCGTTGTTGGTCTTCTTCCAGCAGATAGGAGCCGTACAAAGCCATGCGCGGCTGGTATTTTTCTTTGGCTTTTAAGTTGGCATATTTGCTAATTACGGGTGGAGCGGTTTCATCCCGCCAGCTTACCGTGCGATAAATTATTTTCTTTTCCGCCGGACTCAGTTTCAGCGCGAGTGATTTTATTTCGGCGTCGCATTGTTCGCGAAAAATATTGTGATCGTCGAACAGATCATCGCCGATGCTTTTCCATAACACTCTGGCGGCATCCAATAGTGTTTTGTCCCACAGCCAGGTTTTGTGGTCCAACAGCTTTTTACGGCGCTTTTCCGGTACGGCTTTAGCTTTGTTATTTCCGCCTTCGTCGTCGCTTTCGTCCGCTTCCTCTTCGCTTTCGCCTTTTAAATAGGCTTCCATGTCCGAGCGAATCACCGGAAATTTTTCGTAAATATCGGCGCCCCAGCGGCTATAGAGTTCGCGGCGCAACGTTTCATCGCCGGCGGCAAAGCGCAGGCTTTCCACGGCATGACGGGTAAACCGGCTTTTCAATCGGAGCGGCCGCTCGATGGTGATTTTCCAGTACCCGAATTCTTCGTTGCTGAATAGCTTGGATTCCGGCGTTGCCTTGCTGTTCAGATAAACATCCAAAATACGTTCGATATCGCTATCCGATAGCTCGCAATTCTTTTTGCCTAAATTACGGCGCAGGGTTTGAAACCATTGGCTGCCGTCGATCAGTTGTACCTTGCCTTGGCGTTGTTCTGCTTTGCGGTTACTCAGCACCCAGATATAAGTGGCGATGCCGGTGTTGTAAAAAATATTCAGCGGCAACGCGATAATGGTTTCGAGCCAGTCGTTTTCAATCACCCAACGGCGGATATTGCTCTCGCCTTGGCCCGCATCCCCGGTAAACAGCGAGGAACCGTTATGCACCAATGCGATACGGCTGCCCAATTTGGTTTTGTGTTTCATTTTGGACAGCTTGTTAACCAGAAACATTAACTGGCCGTCACTGGAGCGGGTCGTGAGTTTGAATTCAGGATCGCCGCCGTGATTGACGATAAAGCGCGGATCGGAAAAATCGCTCTTGCCGCCCATGCGCTCCAGATCGGTCTTCCAACTTTTACCGTAGGGCGGATTGGAAATCATGAAGTCGAATTCACGGGAAGGAAATTGATCGTTCGATAAAGTGGACTTGTCGGCTCCGCCCAGAATATTGTCGGCTTCCAGGCCTTCGCCCTTCAGCAATAAATCCGCTTTGCAGATTGCGTAAGTTTCGGGGTTTATTTCTTGTCCGAACAAGTGAATCGAGACTTCCTTGCCATGACTGACAGCTAATTCAAGCAGCGCTTCTTCCGCTACGGTCAGCATGCCGCCGGTACCACAAGCACCGTCGTACAACAGATAAGTGCCGGATTCGATTTGCTCGGCCACCGGCAGAAACAGCAGGTTAGCCATTAGCTTGACCACATCCCGTGGCGTGAAATGTTCGCCCGCTTCTTCGTTATTTTCTTCGTTGAAACGGCGTATCAATTCCTCGAAGACGGTTCCCATGCCGTGATTGTCGAGCGCGGGCAGTTTTATATTGCCGTCTGTGTCCAGAACGGCATGCGGAGCTAAATTGACTTGAGGATCGAGAAAACGAACAATCAAGGTACCGAGAATATCGGCATCGACCAGCGTTTGAAGTTGATTGCGGAATTTGAATTTATCGAGAATTTCCTGAACGTTAAGCGAAAAGCCGTTCAGGTAATCGATGAAATTGTCGCGCAGTTTCTGGCCTTGCGCAGAATGAGTAAGCCTGTTTAGGGTGAACTCAGAGGTGTTGTAAAACGCTTGCCCGGCGGCATTGCGCAAAGCTTCGGATTGATTGGCGACCTTCTGCCCATCCAAAAGCTTTTTCATATGCAGCACCGAGTCTTTCGTCGGCTCCAGCACCGCATCCAAGCGACGCAACACGGTAAAAGGCAAAATCACATCGCGGTATTTACCCCTTACATAAATATCCCGAAGCACGTCATCGGCGATGTTCCAAATAAAATCAGCGATCCATTTAAGTTCTGTTTGTTCCTTGTTGGACTTGAGCACGTATGATCCTGTTTACTAAAAAATATTATGAAGCGTCCCGTATAAGCCAGCTGTAAAGTGTAATATTTTTCAGGGGACGGCTGTTTTCGAGCGGCCAAATATTGACGGATTGATGGTGCATTGAGTCAATGCGGCTTACAGGCTGATTGTAGGGCGCTGAAAACAAAAAAGGCCTTACCAAGATAAACCGGTAAGGCCTTGAAAGTATTGGTGGGACGTCAGGGATTCGAACCCTGGACCCATGGATTAAGAGTCCACTGCTCTACCAACTGAGCTAACATCCCAATTGCATGATCAACAATTCCGAGCAATTCTAAAGGATTTATTCGCTAAATCCAAGAACAAAATGCCTCGGCCCTGCACGCAGAGCCTGTTCTGTAAGGTCTTTACGGTATTTGTCCCAGCGCTTGGGATAATTCCTGACTGAAATCGCTAAGCATTTTACTGAGCGCTTTGACTGAAGACGGATACGACGAATCACCCAGTGTGTGTTCGATTTTCGAGTGGCCGTTGCGTAGTAAAGCATGGTTTTTTTCATCCATGATCGCCCAATTGGCTTCAAGGTTTACGCTTTGTTCGGGGCGGGTATCGAAGCGGATAAGGTCTATGATGACGCGATAATCCACCGCTCCGTAAGCGCTCCACGGATACGTCCGGATTAAATCGTTGCTTTGCAAGGTCGCCAGATTATGGCTTATAACCTGCGCGACGCTGTCTTTTAACGGCGCTGCCCATTGATGGAATTCGGCGATGGTGACGCTGTTATCCGGGGTTCGGGTGACGATTTGCTTGCGCTCCAATAATGTCGGTATCGATACCGGACCGATGCCGATTTGGCGTTTTTTTTCCGTTGCGGCTGACGATGCAGGCGGCTCGCTGAGCGCTTCCAGCACATAAAAATGAGTGGTCGGGGTCGATAGGCAGGCCGACAGCAAAGTAGCGGTCGATAGTGCGATTACGCCTGTTAAGAGTGGATTTGCCATAGTTACTGCTCTGTTTTGCCGCGAATTAATGAATTGGGATTTTGTTCCAGGTAATCGGTCAGTTGCTTGACCGAGCTTGCCGCTTGGGTCAGTTCTTGCAGCAATTGCTCCAGTTCGTAGTGGGTGGTGGAGCCGGGTTCCAGCGCGTTTAGGACTTGATGCGCCGAAGCCATGGTTTTGTCGGCGGTATCCAGTGTGCTTTGAGCCGTGGTCAACATGCCAGTGGCCGCCTTGGAGGTGCCTTGCAGCGATTGCAGGGTTTTATTGGCTTCAGCGGTCAAATCCTCCAACGGCAGTTTGGCGATTTTATCCATAATGATGTTGGCGGAATGAGTAAATTGATCCAACGAGCTGGCGGTGGTCGGAAACTCCGGATAAATGCTTTTGTTGTCGCTTAATACGATCTTGCTTTTCGGATGAAAATCAAGGTCGACCAACAGCTGCCCGGTCAACAGGCTGCCGGTCTGCAATTGCGCGCGCAAACCTTTTTTAATCAGTTGCTCCATGATGTCCTTATCGCTGATGTTTTTTTCGTTATTGATTTCCTTGATACGATCCGGCTCCAGTTCCACGGTGACCGGAATGTGGATTTCAGCGGTCTTTTTGTCCAACTCCAGATTGATGTCGGTGACCTTGCCGATGGCGATGCCGCGCAACTGCACCGGCGCGCCTACGGTTAGGCCGCGGACCGAGCCGTTAAAATACATGACGTATTTTAAGGTGTTTTGATAAACAATCTGGGTCGATAGCGTGTAGGTGTCGTACAGCGGAAAAACGCTGTTTTCGGTTTGGATGTCTTCAACCTTATCCTCAGCCGAGGCGCGAAAGGCAATGCCGCCGCTTAATAAGGAAATTAACGGGCCGGTTCGGACTTTAAAGCCATCGGCCCCGGCGGATAAATCGATGCCGCTGTCTATCCAAAAACGGGTATTTTTTCTGACGAATTGATCGTAGGGTTTGTTGATAAACACGCTCAAGCGTATCGCATTGGCTTCATCGGATAATTTGTGGCTGAGCACTTCGCCGACGGTGATGCCGTGAAAATTAATCGGGGTGCCCGGTTTCATCGAGCCGAGATTATTGGTTTCCAGAATGAAGTGAGTGCCTTCGGCATTGTTTTTGAGCAAGGGGGGAATGCTGAGTCCGGTAAAATGGTCTTGTTTGTCGCCATCGCCGGGTTTAATTTCGATATAAGGTCCGGACAGCAAGGTTCCCAAGCCTGAAATGCCACCCAAGCCTACTTGCGGACGCACGACCCAGAACAGGGTGTTTTTTTTCAAATAACCGGCCGCCGTGCTGTTCATTTGCGCGGTAAGCAAAATGGTTTTTAAATCGTCACTGATGGAAATGGCGGTGACTTTGCCCACTTCCACATCCAAGTATTTGATTTTGGTTTTATCCACTTCCAAACCTTCCGCAGTCGGAAAGCTGATGGTGATAACGGGGCCTTTTTCACTGTAAGATTTGGCAATTAACCAGCCGCTGACCAGCAGCGCAATCAAGGGCAAAAGCCAGACCACAGGCCATTCGGTTTTTTTATTGATGGTCACTTCCGACGCATCGGGGGCGATAAAGTCATTCATTTTAGCCTTGCTTATCCCATAGTAATCTTGGATCGAAAGTTTTGGCGGCAAACATGGTTAACACCACCACCGCCGCAAATGCGGTGGCCGCCGGTCCCGCGATCACTTTTGCCACGCCTTCCATATCGACTAAAGACACCAGAATCGAGATCATAAAAATATCCAGCATCGACCAGCGCCCGACAAAAGCGATAATACGGTACATCATAGTCCATTTCTTGGCGTGGGCTTGCCAGCGATAATGCACGTTAAGCAGCAATAAACCGATGCCCAGCAGTTTTAACAACGGCACCAGAATACTGGCGATCAGAACCAGTATGGCGACCGGCACCATATCGCCCTGAATCAGCGCGATAATGCCGCCGATAATGGTGTGCGGTTCGCCGACGCCTAAGCGGGTATAAGTCATGATCGGAAAAATATTGGCCGGGATGTACAGGAAAAAGGCGCTTAACAGCAAGGCGGCGGTGCGTTGGAAGCTGTTGGGCAAGCGTGGATGCAAGCGGCCGCCGCATAACGGGCAGTGGTTATTTTGCTCGGCTTGTTTCGATAAACAGCCGCAATCATGGCAGCGGATAAAGCCCTGAGCCAGGGCGGTTTTTTGGGGGGTCATTGCCTTAATCGCCCGATGTGCCGCCAGAACAGCGTTTTGTCCAGGCTGCTCGCCAACATACCGGTTACAATCAGCAGCGCAACAAATGCGTAGAGCCCAAGGCTGAAGTGAAGCTCGGCCATCGATGCCAGTTTAACGCCGGCGACAATAATGCCCAGCATATAAATTTCCAGCATCGCCCATTCATCGATGTGTTGCAACCAGCGCATCCACTGCGCCAAATGCCGGTTCGGCCTATTAAAATAAAGATGCGAACTGATCAGTAAGGACAAAATAATGTTCAATAGCGGAAACAAAATGCTGGAAAAAAACACCAGCACCGCAACGCCCCACATGTGTTCTTCAACCAGCATCACCACGCCCGACCACAAGGTACCGTCCTTAGTCGTGCCCAGCACTTTGATGCCGATCAGCGGCATCAGATTGGCCGGGAACATCAAGATCAATCCGGCTATAGACAAGGCAAAAACCCGCTCAATGCTTTGCTTGCGCGGCCGTTGCAACAGATAACCGCAACGGGGGCAGTGCGCCTTGTCGCCGACTACGGGAGCGGCGGGATTCAGCAATAAATCGCACTCGGGGCAAGCGATGAAGTTTGTTGGGGTCATGTGGCGTTTGAGATGAGTCCAGTAAAAATAAACCGCATAGGCTGATGATAAATCAAGGCACATCATAAATGATCTACGTTACGGCGTTTTTAAGCTCTGCTCGTTACGGCTCTGGTTTGCGCTCATGGCGAGTTTGATGTAGCGATACTTTTTCCTTAGCTCAGAGCCGCTATGACAGTCCCCAAGCGCCCGCACGCCTGCCGGTCGGCAAAATGCTTAGCCAAACACTTCCGCATCTTTAAGCAATTTGCCCTCTTTATCTTTACCCGACAAAATAGGTTCGGCGTTTATCGGCCATTGAATGCCGATAGCCGGGTCATTCCACAAAATGCTGCGCTCATGTTCCGGCGCCCAATAGTCGGTGGTTTTATAAAGAAATTCCGCCGATTCGCTGGTAACCACGAAGCCGTGCGCAAAGCCTTCGGGTATCCACAGTTGGCGTTTATTGTCCGCGGAAAGCGTTACCCCGACCCAACGGCCGAAGGTCGCTGAATGTTTGCGAATATCGACCGCGACATCAAACACCTCGCCCGCAACCACGCGCACCAGTTTGCCTTGAGCTTGCTGAATCTGGTAATGCAGGCCGCGCAGAACATTTTGGGCGGATTTCGAATGGTTATCTTGAACAAAATGGGCGCCGGCGCCGGTCAGTTCTGCAAAGCGGCGGGCATTGAAGCTTTCGTAAAAAAAACCGCGGTCGTCGCCGAAAACCTTGGGTTCGATGATGAGTACGTCGGGTATCTCGGTAGTATGTATTTGCATGGCGTAGGTATTTTATAAGGTTGGGTTTGAAATAGCTTTAGGTTAGCAAGCCAGAGGCGATTATATTCCGGTTTTATTGGGAGCGGACAACACAAGCGAGCTCGATACCCCCGCCTATTTGACCAACGATCAAACCCCCGCAATAAAGCCCACAGCCTCAATACCGGCAATCGCACAGCGTTCGTCCTGGTCGGAAACATCGCCGCTGATGCCGACCGCGCCGATCAGATTATTTTTGGTATCGCGAATCAAAACGCCGCCCGGAACCGGCATGATTTTCCCCTCCGCCATATTGATCAACGCATTCATAAAATCGGGCCGTTCTCCGGCAACGCTGGCCAAACTGCGCGAGGAGATGCCCATACTGACCGCGCCCCAAGCTTTAGCGGTGGCGATTTGCTGTCTGATCATAGTCGCGCCGTCTTCGCGCTGCATGGCTTTTAAATGGCCCGCCTCATCTAAAACCACCACGGTAATCGGCGCCATATTGAGTTTACGGGCTTTATTGGTCGCGGTATTTATGATGATATTGGCTTTTTCGAGTGTTAGTGCTTTCATGGGGTGTACTCTTCTTGTTGAAGTTGTTGTTATTTTAATAGCGGCAATAGTTGCGGCCATACTCTATCCGCAATAAACGGCTGTCCTTTGGCATTGGGATGCACCCGGTCCGCTTGCATCATGTCCTTGTCCAGTGCGACATCTTCCATGATGAAAGGTACATAGGGAACGGCCAGTTCGGCGGCTAACTGCGGGTAAATATTATAAAAAAGATCGGTGTAACGCTTACCGTAACTGGGCGGGATTTTCATGCCCAGCAACAAAACCTTGGCGCCGGCTTGTTGCGCCCGGCCGGCGATTTCGGCAAGATTGCTTTTTATCAAGGCCGGAGCCAAGCCGCGCAGGCCGTCATTAGCGCCCAGCTCAATGATCACGATGTCCGGTTTGTGCAAGCTTAGGGCCCGGTCTATCCGCGCCAAGCCACCGGCCGTGGTATCGCCGCTGATGCTCTCATTGTGGATGCTGTAAGTGCCGCCTTTTTCATTCAGTTTTTGCTGGACTAAAGCAACCCAGCCCTGCGAGACTTCAATTCCGTAACCGGCACTGATACTATCCCCCAATACAACAATGGATTTGGCCGTAGCGGTCATCGACATTAACGAAATAATTATGGCAAATAAAAACTGGGTCATTATGCAAACTCAATCGGTAAACAACATTATATCCTCGGAAAACCTGAGTAAATCGGTCAACACGTCCGAGGGAAAGCTGCATATCTTGTCATCCATAGATTTGATAATCAAATCCGGTGAGAGTATTGCGATCGTCGGCGAGTCCGGTTCGGGCAAATCGACCTTAATCAGCCTGCTGGCCGGGCTGGATACGCCGAGTTCGGGCTCTATTTTTTTGAACGGCAAATGTTTGACCTTAATGGACGAAGACGGCAGGGCGGCGATGCGCAACCAGCTGATCGGCTTTGTGTTTCAGTCGTTTCAATTGCTGCCCGGACTGACCGCACTGGAAAACGTGATGCTGCCGTTGGAATTAAGCGGCGACAAAAACGCCAAAGCTTCCGCTATCGGGTTATTGGACAGAGTCGGTTTGTCGCACCGTTTATCGCATACGCCGCAAAAATTGTCCGGCGGCGAGCAACAGCGCGTGGCTCTGGCCCGAGCCTTTGTCACCCGGCCCGCGATTTTGTTTGCCGACGAGCCGACCGGAAACCTGGACAGCAAAACCGGGGCGCATATTATCGATTTGCTGTTCGAGCTTAATGTGGAGAATAAGACTACGTTAATTCTGGTGACGCATGACCAAGCTTTGGCGGCGCGCTGTCAAAGCACGATTAAGTTGGATTCGGGGCGGGTTGTGGCGGGTTGATGTTCAGGGGGATTGCAGAGTTGCCGATGGGTATTTGTTGCGACCGAGCTTGCGGCACAATCTTTCCTTCCTTTAAGGTGGTCGATTTTTATTTTCAGCCGCAGGTTCTTTCAAAGTTCGTCTCAATCTGTAAAATGACGTAGCTCTTTGCTTTGGCGTCTTATGAAAACTGACGCCAATTATGACTTTAACGATGGATTGTGTCGGACAGCTTGTTGAGTTTACGGGTATTTTTGTTGTCTATGGGATATCGGAAAGTGCAGCATCTTTGCTAAATCCTGCTGAAGTCGAATTGGACCGCTATGGACGTCAAGCAGCAGTCGAGTTATTTTTTCAGTTCAAATCGATTATAGGGATATGACCTTACAGAATCGCGCCGAAGAGCGGCGCAATAAAATCATCAAAACCGCTTGGTCGGGTCTCGTTGCACGCATCGTTACTATCGCTGTTTCACTACTGATGGTCCCGTTATCTATACATTATTTGGGCAAAGAACAGTATGGTCTGTGGGTGGCGGTTTCTTCCTTAATAGCGATGTTGGGCTTCATGGACGGTGGGGCCGGTAACGCCGTTATCAATTTAGTCGCTCATGCCAGCGGAGCTAAAAATCATAACCTTGGCAACATTGTTTCGACCGCTTTTTTTGTTTTAGCGGCGCTGGCATTAACCGGCTGCCTGCTGTTTTTAACGGTATTTCCCTTCGTTCCTTGGGGCACACTGCTCGGCGTAACGGAAATAAACCCTCAATCGAATTTGGATAGGATTGTCGGCATTGTTGGGCTCTCCTTTTTTTTGAGCATGTTGCTAACGTTGGTCGGCAAAATACAACGGGGATTGCAGGAAGGAAATCTGGATAATTTTTGGACGGTGGTGGGATCGATTTTATCGTTGTTATTTGTATATATCGCCATCCAAAAAGACGCAGGCTTAGTTTGGTTTGTCATTGCTTTTCTTAGCGGACCGATGCTTGCTTATGTTATGAGCACTATTCACTACCTTTTTTTTCGGCGAAAAGATTTATGTCCTTTACCGGCTAAAGTGGATCGTTCAATCGCAAAAAATCTCTTTGCGGTCAGTGGAATGTTTTTTGTCTTGCAAATTGCGGTGATAGTCCAGACTCAAGCCGATAATGTGATTATCGCTAATATGCTCGGCATTACAGCGGTGACCAATTATTCAGTTTGCATGAAATTGTTTCTAATGGTTCCAATGCTGTTTAACTTATTATTGACGCCATTGTGGCCGGCTTACCGCGAAGCCATTGCTAGTAACGATATGCAATGGGTGAAACAGATATTTGTTAAATCCATGTATTGGGCTTTGTCTCTTAGTATTCCGGCGGCTGTGGTATTGATAATAATAGGTAGGAAGGTTCTTGAATTATGGATAGGGGAAGATATTACGCCATCGCTAGAACTGATAGTGGGATGCGGCATTTGGATGATATTTTGCACCGTGGGAGGGGCATTGGCGGCCCTGTTTAACGCCATGCAACTTATAAAAACTCAAATTATTGCCGCGCTATTAACAGCGATATTAAACGTAGCTTTATCAATCTATCTTATTAAACTATACGGTGTGGCCGGTGCCGTATTTGGAAGCGCCATCGCTTGGTTTTTGTGCACCTTAATACCTTATCTTATAGTGTTAAAAAAAGTATTAATCAAACAAAACCAGGCAATAATTAGTTAGTATTTTGCAAAGGTTTTTTGAATATATAAAAAATTGTTTGTTCCAAATTTAAATATATCAAATCCAGGTATTTAAATATCTGATAGCCACGCAATACTAACACATTATTTCGATAGTAATCTCGAATGCCAGATACAAGGGGAGCAGTATATTGACGAACTTACTTATATTCCGGTTATTTTGTGGACTGTACCGTTATTGCAAGGAATCATGTAAAAAATATTATGTTTAGCTACCTTAAAAGATTATTGAATTTGCTAATTGATTATCCGTCAAAAATAGTCGTTTCCCGCTATCCGAACGTTGAAATATCCGACACTGCCTATATTGGAGCGTACCGAAATTTGCGCTTAAATTATGGCGGCAAACTGAAAATTGCCGATCATTCGCTGATACATGCAAGCATTGTCATTGAACGCGTTGAAGCATCTGTGCTTATCGGCGCGAGAACATTTATCGGCGCCAGTACAATAGCAGCGGCAAATGAAATTATAATTGGCGACGATGTTTTGATTTCCTGGGGATGTACGCTTATTGACCATAACGCCCATTCAATATCTTGGAGTCAGCGTTCCAATGATGTTACTGACTGGCGAGATGGGAAAAAGAATTGGCAAGATGTGGTTAAGGGGAAAATTTATATTCACAATAAAGCGTGGATAGGCGTCAATGCGATGATTTTAAAAAATGTTTCTATCGGCGAGGGGGCCATCGTTGGCGCGGGGAGCGTGGTGACCAAAGATGTTCCGGCCTGGACCATTGTGGCGGGCAATCCTGCGAAAATAATCAGATTTATTCCGGAAGATGAGCGATAACAACGTGACCTTTACAAAAAATACTTATATCCCTGCCGCTTTATTAAATCGCGATTTCGCTTCATTTACGGGACAACTTCGATGAAAAATGCCCAGCATGGGGTAGATGCAAACATGAAATGTCCTATCTGTTCGGGCCTAATGAGGGTCTGTTTTACAGCGCAGGTTCTTAATAAATATAACGCTCAATACGAAGTTTGTAATGAATGCGGTTTTTTGCGCGCCCATGAACCCCACTGGCTTGAACACGCTTACTCAAGCGCAATTGCTCAGGCCGATACCGGCTTGGTCATGCGGAATATCGCTATTGCTTGCAAACTGGCCGCTGTATTGTATTGGGTATTTAATGAGCGCGGCGGCGGCCGCTATCTGGATGCGGCCGGTGGCTATGGCATGCTGACTCGATTGATGCGCGATTTCGGTTTTGACTTCTATTGGCACGACGAATACTGCACTAATTTGCATGCCCCCGGCTTCGACTATAAGCCGTCGCATGGCCCTTGCAGCGCCGTTACCGCAATGGAGGTATTGGAGCATGTAACCGATCCTGTTTCTTTTATAGAAGAAACATTCGCCTTTTCAGGCGCAAATGCATTACTGTTTACGACCGAGTTGTATCGGGGCGATCCTCCTGAACCGGACTCATGGTGGTATTACACATTTTCTACCGGGCAGCATATCGGTTTTTTCCAGCGCCGAACTTTACAGGCAATAGCGGACAGATTAGGTTTGCATTTCGCCAGTGCGAACGGCCTGCATATCCTTTCGAAAACGGCCGTCAATGAGCGCTTATTAGGACGAGCGACGAGCCGATGGCTTGCGTTGATTGCGCCGTGGTGGGTGCGCAGGCGCTTGGGCTCCAAGACACTATCCGATCATCATGTAATGCTGGATAAAATCAGCACAGACGAGCAGTCAACAAATGAAAATAGCCTTTGATTCACAAATATTCACCTTGCAAGAGTATGGCGGGATTTCCCGTTACGCCAGTAGTCTTGCCGCTCAATTGGCGAGCATGGAAGGGGTGGACGCCCATATCTTTGCGCCGTTTTATATCAACGCTTACCTGGATAAGCTGCCCAAAGGCGTTGTTTCGGGCATGAGAGTGCCGAAAATACCGAACACCAGAATCGCTTTACATTTAAGCAGTTTCTGGCTGGCCCGTAGAGCGATCGCCAAGTTCGCCCCGCAGATCGTGCATGAAACCTACTATGCTGCGAGCCGGGTCGCGCCCAAGGGCGTTTGTTCCGTAGTGACCGTTTACGATATGATTCACGAGCGCTTTCCGTCCGAATTCGCTCAACATCGTCGAACTTCGGAATGGAAACGCATTGCCACACAAAGAGCGGACCACGTTTTTTGTATCTCGCAAAGCACCCGCAAGGATTTGCTCGAACTTTTCGATTTGCCTGAAGACAAGGTATCGGTGGTTTATATCGGCTTCGACAGGTTGACGCCGACGACCTTGGCAACGGATAACAACAAGCCTTATTTACTCTACGTAGGTAGTCGTGCCGGTTATAAAAATTTTGAAGGATTCTTGCGCGCCTATGCCGGTTCTTCTTGGTTGCTTAATCATTTTAACGTCGTATGTTTCGGTGGCGGCGCATTTTCAAGTCATGAACAACAGCTGTTCGATGAATTGAAGCTTGCTGAAAACCTGTTGATACAGCTGGATGGGGACGACAGCAAACTCGCCGATTTTTATCGCGGCGCGGCCTTATTTGTTTATCCTTCTCTTTATGAAGGATTCGGTATTCCGCCTCTGGAGGCGATGTCGCTGGATTGTCCTGTCGCCTGTAGCAATAACAGTTCTATTCCGGAAGTGGTTGGCGACGCCGCCGAATATTTTGATCCCAACGATATTGAATCGATGCGCGTCGCTATGGAGCACGTGTTAAATTCAACGGCGAGACGCGCGGAGCTGGTTGGCCTCGGGGCGGCGCGTTGCACTCAGTTTTCATGGGGCCGTTGCGCCGAGGAAACGCTGGCTGTGTATAGGCGCTTGATATGAAAAAAGCTTTGATTTGCGGTATCAGCGGTCAGGACGGCGCTTACCTCGCGCAACTGTTGTTGGACAAAGGCTATGAAGTGTGGGGCACATCCAGAGATGCGCAAGTGGCCGGCTTTGGTAATTTGATTTCGCTTGGCCTTAAGAAGCGGGTGCACTTACTGTCAATGGCGCCGAATGATTTTCGGAGCGTACTCACCGCGCTTACCCGCAGCGAACCCGACGAAATTTACCATCTGGCCGGCCAAAGCTCGGTCGGCCTGTCTTTCGAGCAACCTGCGGAAACCTTGGAAAGTATTACCCTGAGTACATTAAATCTGCTGGAAGCCATTCGCTTTTTGGGCAAACCTATCAAGTTTTATCATGCCGGATCGAGTGAATGTTTTGGCGACCATGGTTTGCAAGCCATTACCGAGGAAACCTCCTTTCGCCCGCGCAGCCCTTACGGCGTGGCAAAGTCATCCGCGCACTGGCTGGTTGTGAACTATCGCGAAGCTTATGGCTTATATGCCTGCAACGGCATTTTATTCAATCACGAGTCACCGTTACGGCCCGAGCGTTTCGTGACCCAAAAAATTGTTTCGGCGGCTTGTCGAATTGCACAAGGCTCTTCGGAAAAACTGACCTTGGGGCGGCTTGATATTATGCGCGATTGGGGCTGGGCGCCGGAATACGTAGATGCAATGTGGCGTATGTTGCAGCAAGACAGCGCTGATGATTATGTTATTGCGACAGGCGAGGCTAATTCGCTTGAAGATTTTGTGGTCGAAGCATTTGCGCTGGTGGGTTTGGATTGGCGTGATTATGTGAATGTTGATCACTCCTTGTTTCGTCCGACCGATCTCGCAAGGAGCCAAGGCTGCGCCGACAAAGCTTTCGATAAACTGGGCTGGCGGGCAAGGTTTAAAATGCGCGATGTTGTGCGCAAGATGATAAAGTGTGCGCAAGCGGATTCCTTGTTGCGCCATGACTAAGAGCAGCTCATTAATTTCGGGCATTGTAACCGCTTTCAATGGCTCGGCTACGTTGTAAAATGCATTGATAATATCATGCAGCACTCATGCCCCAAGTAATTACTCTCCCAACAGTAAACCATTTTAGGGAACACAAAAAATGAACGACCTGAATAATAGAATTTCTATTGACCCTGATATTTGTAATGGAAAACCAACGGTGAGAGGAAAAAGAATCACTGTGCAAACAATTCTTGAATTTCTCAGCGCAGGAGAAAGCTGGGAAAATATACTCGAGCAGTACCCTTCTTTAATTTCAGACGATATTACTTCCTGTTAGTTAGAGTATATAAAGACAAAATTGAAGGTATTGATTAAACATGCATAATCATCACTATTCCGGCTTTCAATCAAAGTCCGAATACAGCTATTTAATTATTGCGATGGCTGAAGGAGAGGCTGATTGAAAATAGATTCAACCTCGGTACGCTCCGCAGCAGCAAACGATTCCGTGCACGACTCCGACGTTCGTTCAGCGTCCGGCAAGGTCACAAATGGCGGCTTACGCTCCCGCAACAGCTATAAGCATTCATTGCCGGGTAAGCCGTTAATCTCGGTAATTACCGTAGTATTTAATGGCGCCGAGACGTTAGCGGACACCATAGAAAGCGTTATTAAACAACGCTACGACAATATTGAATACATCGTTATCGATGGCGCTTCCAGCGATGCGACGGTCGATATTTTGAGACGCTACGATCATGTTATCGATTACTGGATCAGCGAGAAAGACAGCGGAATCTATGACGCAATGAATAAAGGCATAGCGCTTTGTTCCGGGGACTATGTGGGCATGCTGAATGCGGATGATCTATTTTTCGGAGAAAATGTAGTGCAAGATATAGCGGACAGATTTTGCGCAACCAATGTGGATGCTGTTTTTTCCTGTCTGAATATTGTCGATCGCCATAATCTTGAAAAAATACGACGAAAGTATCGGGTTGCGGCATTCACGCCTACCTTTTTGCGAATCGGCGTAATGCCCGCCCATCCTACCTTTTATTGCAGGAAGTCGTGTTATGAAAAAACCGGGATGTATAAAACAGACTATAAAATCGCAGCCGATTTTGAGATGCTGGCGCGGCTGCTCATTAAGCAAAAAATATCGTGGTCATTTATTGATAAGGTTATGGTGATTATGCGTTCCGGAGGCTTGAGTAACGGCGGATTGATGACCAGCATTACGCTGAATCGGGAAATCGTCAGGGCGTGTAAAGACAATGGTTTGTATACCAACTGGTTCTTTCTGGCGCTGAAACTTCCTATTCGATTGTTTGAGTTAGTGCGGTGAGTTCGGGCCTATGAAAGTATTAATCTCGGGAGCTTCCGGTTTTATCGGTCGGCCGCTTTGCGCCGAGTTGCTTCGGCAAGGGCAATCCGTTCGCGCGGCGGTGCGTTTGGCGCGTTCCGAAAATTTGCCGGTCGAACATGCCGAAACGGTGTCAATCGGCGAAATAAACAACGAGACGGACTGGACCGAGGCGCTGCTCGATATCAAGGTGGTCGTTCATCTTGCCGCGCGCGTGCATGTGATGAAAGATAACGCCGTCGATCCATTGGATGAATTGCGTAAAGTGAATGTTGACGGCGCCTGGAATTTTGCCCGACAGGCTTGCGATGCCGGTGTGCAACGCTTTATTTTTATCAGTTCGATTAAAGTGAATGGCGAATCGTCGCCCTTGGGTCGGCCTTATAAGCCTGAAGATCGGCCCGCGCCGATCGATTGTTACGGCATTTCCAAATGCGAAGCGGAAGATGCGCTGCGGCAGTTGGCCGATGAAACCGGCATGGAAGTGGTGATTATTCGCCCGCCCTTGGTTTACGGGCCCGGCGTGAAGGCCAACTTTCACCGCATGATGCACTGGTTGAATAAAGAAATCCCGCTGCCTTTGGGCGCGATTCATAATAAGCGCAGCTTTGTTGCATTAGATAATTTGATCGACTTGATCGCCACCTGCATTGATCATCCGGCCGCCGCCAATCAGACCTTTTTGGCCGGAGACGGCGAGGATCTGTCGACCACTGAATTGCTGCAACGCTTGGGCGAAGCTTTGGGCAAGCCCGCCAAACTGTTCTCCCTGCCTATCCGAATGTTAAAAGTCGGCGCTCTATTGCTGGGCAAGCGCGACATGGCGCAACGTTTATGCAATTCGCTTCAAGTCGACATCACCAAGGCGCACGACCTGTTGGGTTGGCGACCGCCCGTCACTGTGGATGAGGCTTTGAAAAAAACCGCAGCCGACTTTTTGCAAAAAATATAAACCCGTTTAATCGCGATAAGTTCAAGCGGGGTCATTCAGTTTATTTCCCGTCCAACAAGTTTATTGCGACTCGCGGTAAGTTTTTGGCTCATCGTTACTGCCTGCGGCTATAGGCCGTCAATTATTAAAAGAGGTATAAATGGTTTTTGGGTGGTTTCTTGTGCTGACCGGTGCAATATCTTGGGCGCTGACCGGCTTTTTGTACCGCTATGCCTTGGCGAAGAACTTAATCGACATTCCTAATGAGCGTAGTTCGCATTCGGTGCCGACGCCTCGCGGAGGCGGTGTTGCTATTGTAGTCGCCTTTCTGGCGGTGGTGCCGGTATTAAACCGGTTCGATTGGCTGTCTAACCCGGTGTGCCTGGCTTTATGGGGCGCGGGCGGCATCGTTGCGGTAACCGGTTTTTTGGATGATCATGGGCATATTGCCGCGCGTTGGCGCTTGTTGGTGCATTTTGCCGCCGCCGCTTGGGGGCTTTATTGGCTGGGCGGATTCCCCCCTCTTGTCGTTTTCGGCTATGCGCTGGATTTGGGGCGGCTTGGCTTACCGGCGGCGGCGATTTATATCGTTTGGTTATTGAATCTGTACAATTTCATGGATGGCATTGATGGCTTGGCCGGTATTGAGGCGATTACCGTTTGTTGCGGCGGCGCTTTGGCGGTATGGCTGGTGGCGCCGGAGTCAAATGCTTGGCTGGCGCCGCTGCTGTTGGCTGTCGCCGTTTTGGGCTTTCTTTTTTGGAATTTTCCGCCCGCGCGCATTTTCATGGGCGATGCCGGTAGCGGTTTTTTGGGTATTACCTTGGCCTTGCTTTCGCTACAGGCGGCCTGGATTGAACCGAGATTATTCTGGGTGTGGCTGATTTTATTGGGCGTGTTTATCGTTGACGCCAGCGTTACCTTGTTCCGCCGGGTATTGCGCGGCGAAAAGTTTTATGAAGCGCATCGTAGTCATGCCTATCAATATGCGTCCCGCGCCTTGGCTGCTCATCGCCCCGTCACCTTGGCGATAGGCGCTATTAATGTGTTTTGGTTACTGCCCGTCGCCAGTCTGGTTGCACTAGAGAAGTTGGACGGCATGGCGGGCTTGGCGGTGGCGTATTTACCGTTAGTGTACTTGGCTTATCGTTATAAAGCGGGCGATAGCCGGGCTCAAGCCGGGCCGAGCGCATGAGCCCGATGAATCGTAGCGGAAGCGCTTCGGCCACAAACAGGACCGTTTCATGAGGCCGCACCTGCGCACTTGGTTTATCGCGCTGGCGCGCCCCAAGAAAGCCTTTACCCTGATTAGCGCCGATGTATTTTTTGCGGTGTTTGCGCTGTGGGCGGCCTTTTCCTTGCGCTGGGGAGAGTTTTATTACCCTAAAGACAATGAGTGGTTTTTGTTTGCCGCGGCCCCGGTCATTGCCGTGCCGATTTTTATTAAGCTGGGTTTATACCGGGCCATTATTCGTTACATAGAAGTCAGGGCGTTATGGACCATCATTCAGGCGACGACGCTGTATGCGCTGGTTTTTGCGTTTGTGTTGCATGAGTCCGGTATCCAAGGCGTGCCCCGGACGGTGTTGCCGCTAAACTGGCTGAATATGATGCTGCTGGTGGGCGGCAGTCGTTTTTTTGCGCGTTGGTGGTTGGGCGAAATCTATTTAAACCTGGGCGGCGGTCGAGGCGTAAAAACGCACAGCAAGAAGAACGTGCTGATTTATGGCGCCGGCAACGCCGGCGTACAATTGGCTTCCGCATTAAGTTATGGGCGTGAGTTCAGGCCTATCGCGTTCATCGACGACGATGTGCGTTTGCATAAACAAAAGGTCAACGGCCTGCGCATTTATCCGCTCCACTCTTTGAGGTATTTGATAGAAAAATATCAGGTGACCGATATTCTGCTGGCGATGCCGTCGGCCAATCGGGCGCGCAAAAGCGAAATTATCCGTTTATTGGAGCCTTTCGCGGTTCATGTGATGTCGATGCCCGGTTTGTCGGATATTGCTCAAGGTAAAGTCACCGTCGATGCCTTGCAGGAAGTCGATATTGCCGATCTGCTGGGCCGCGATGCGGTGCCGCCGGATCAATCGCTGCTGCATGACAATATTACCGGCAAAGTAGTGATGGTGACCGGCGCGGGCGGCTCCATCGGCTCCGAACTTTGTCGGCAGATTATCCGCTTGCAGCCGAAGTCGTTGATTCTTTTTGAGATCAGCGAATTTGCGCTGTATGCGATAGAAAAAGAGTTGCAGCATTTATTAGCCAAACACTCCGCCTATCCTTATCCGCTCCCCGGCAACATCGACAACGTGGAGCCGATAACGCTTATTCCTCTGTTGGGATCGGTCGAAAACGCCCAACGCTGCGAAAAAATCTGTAACGCTTTCAAGGTGCACACGATTTATCACGCGGCGGCCTATAAACATGTGCCGATAGTCGAAAAAAATCCGGGCGTAGCCGTCTGGAATAATATTTTCGGCACTTTGCGCGTAGCCCAGGCGGCGATAAAAGCGAAGGTTGAAACATTTGTCCTCATTTCAACGGATAAAGCGGTCAGGCCGACTAATACCATGGGCGCGACCAAGCGCTTCGCCGAATTGATTTTGCAGGCCTTGAGTTCAGACCCGGCGAACACTTTCGGCCCCCGTTTTACCATGGTGCGCTTCGGTAATGTATTAGGTTCCTCCGGTTCCGTAGTCCCCTTGTTTAAAGAGCAGATTGCACGAGGCGGGCCGGTCACGGTGACTGACGAACGCATCACCCGCTATTTCATGACCATACCCGAAGCGTCGCAGTTGGTCATTCAGGCCGGCGCGATGGGGCAGGGCGGCGATGTCTTTGTGCTGGACATGGGCGAGCCTATCCGTATTATCGATTTAGCCAAGCGCATGATCCATTTGAGCGGCTTGGAAATTAAAGACGCCGAGCATCCCGACGGCGATATCGAAATCAGCTTTAGCGGGTTAAGACCCGGAGAAAAACTGTATGAAGAACTTCTGATTGGGGATAATGTGTCCGAAACCGGACATCCCAGAATTATGCGGGCGCAAGAGCACGTTATTCCCTGGGCCGAACTGGAAAAAATATTGGCGACCTTGGAACAGGCAACAAAAGACGATGATTTTGAGCGGGTTAGAGACATTTTGAGCGATACCGTAACCGGTTTCGTGCCGCAATGTGAGATTGAAGATTGGGTGTGGAAAGAAAATAAGGCGATGAGTCAATGGATAAATTAACCAGCATGAACGTTTTCGTGCGCGTAGCCAAAGCCGGAAGTTTTGCCGGGGGCGCGCGCGACCTGGATATTTCCAGAGCCATGGCGACCAAGCATATTATGCATTTGGAAGGGGTGCTGGGTACGCGCTTATTCAATCGCACCACGCGCAGCCTAAGCCTGACCGATGTCGGCGCATCCTACCTGGAACGCTGCCAGCAAGTATTGCTTGAGGTTGAGGACATGGAAGCCGCGGTTACGCATTTGCAAACCGAGCCCCGAGGGGTATTACGCATCAGTGCGCCGCCGGTTATCGGCGCGACCCATATCGCCGGCGCCGTGTCTGAGTTTTTGAAAATGCATTCCGATTTGACCGTCGAAATGATCTTGCAGAGCAGTCCCGGCGATTTAATCGACGACGGCATCGATCTGGCTATTTCTTTGGGCGCTCTGGACGACACCAGCATGTTTGCCCGGAAATTGGCCAGTTCGTCGCTGATTGTTTGCGGCTCGCCGGATTATTTTGCCCAACACGGCATTCCGCGGACGCCGGAAGATTTGGAAAATCACAGTTGCCTGGTTAATTGGGCTATCGCGCCGAGAAATAAATGGCTGTTCAAAGACGAAGCAGGCTATACCGGAATCACCGTTTCGGGGCGAATGCAGGCCAATGTCGCGGACCCGATACGCATCGCCGCCATTAACGGCTTGGGGCTGGTGATGCTGCCTACCTACATTGTCGGCAGGGATATTGAAAAGGGCAGGCTGAAAGTTGTGCTGGAAAATTACACCTCGCCGCCTTTGGATGTGCACGCGATCTATCCGCATCGGAAATACCTATCCGCCAAGGTTAGAGGTTTTATGGATTTTTTACAGGAATGGCTGGAACATCGGGTTAACCGGACCGGACCGATGGAATGAGCGGCCAAGCGGGAAATACGCGAGCAACGACTTCGACAACCCTGACGCCCGCTCCTAACGTTTCGGACGGGGCAATATGTCCATGCGCCAACTTAAGGACAAACGGCGGCTGGACGGGTTATTTAAGCCGTCCACACGTTTAAGAGCTCAATACAACCCATTGATAAAAAATGTTAAACGTTACGGTCGGGGCGAATGCCCCGACCGGCACCTAAGCCTGTATAAATACCGATAAACCGTATTTTTAAAGTCCGTTTAAATCCGTCCCAACCAGTGTCATCCGTGTTCCATTATTAAATATCCCATCAATGTCCAAATTAAACCCCCAACAACAAGCCGCGGTTAAAGCGATAGATCACCCCTTATTGGTGCTGGCCGGAGCGGGTAGCGGCAAAACCCGGGTGATTACCGAAAAAATCGCTTACCTGGTCAAACAAGGCTTGCCTGCGCGCCATATTGCGGCGGTGACTTTCACCAACAAAGCCGCGCGGGAAATGAAAAGCCGGGTGTCCAAATTGTTGGACGACAAGCAACAAAGGGGCCTGCGGGTATCGACCTTCCATTCCTTGGGCCTGGATATATTGCGGGCGGAGTCCAAAACGCTGGGCTATAAAGCCGGAATTACCCTGTTCGACGAGCAGGACAAACACACGCTGCTGCGCAACTTGATCAGCCACGGCGCGAAAGATTGCGACATCGACAATATCGATATTTATTCCCGGCAAATCGGCCAATGGAAAAACGCCTTCGTCACCCCGGAACAATCTTTGACCCTCGCGGCGGCAAACGAATACCCGGCCGCGCGCCTTTACGTGGATTTCACCCGCAGTTTAAAGGCTTACAATGCGGTCGATTTCGATGATTTAATTCTGTTGCCGGTGCTGCTGTTTCAACAGCATCCGGCCCTTCTGGAAAAATGGCAAAACAAAATCCGCTATTTGCTGGTCGATGAATATCAGGACACCAATATCACCCAATACCAACTGGTGCGGCTGATCGCCGGTAATTTGGGCCGCTTTACCGTGGTCGGCGACGACGACCAGTCCATTTACGCTTGGCGTGGCGCGCAGCCGGAAAATTTGGCGCAATTGCAAAAAGATTACGCCCGCCTGCAAGTCATCAAACTGGAGCAGAATTACCGTTCCACCGGGCGCATCCTGAAAGTCGCCAACCAGCTGATCGCCAACAACCCCCATGCCTTTGAAAAACGCTTGTGGAGCGAGCTGGGTTACGGCGACCCGCTACGGGTTTTAAGTCATAAAGACGAGCAAACCGAAGCGCAGCAAATCGTCTCCGAAATCATCCATCACAAATTCAAAACCGGCAGCAATTATCAGGACTATGCGATTTTATACCGCGGCAATCACCAGTCCCGTTTGTTCGAAAAGGGCTTAAGGGAAAACAACATCCCGTATTTCATCAGCGGCAGCACCTCGTTTTTCGCCTATTCCGAAATCAAGGACATCCTCGGCTACCTGCGCTTGTTTGTTAACCAAGATGACGATGCGGCGTTTTTGCGCGTGGTCAATACGCCCAAACGCGAAATCGGCCCGAGCACCCTGGAAAAACTCGGCGCCTATGCCAACGAGCGCCATATCAGCCTGTTTACGGCCAGCAGCGAATTTGGCTTGAGCCAAAAGCTGTCCGAAAAAGCCATGCACCGGCTGACAAAATTCCGCGACTGGGTTATCGATACCGCAGACCGCATCGACCGGGGCGATACCTTTGCCGTTATCGAACAATTCATCGATCAAATCGGTTATCCGCAGTATCTAAAAGAAGAAAGCAAAACCAAGGAATCCGCCGACCGTAAACTAAAAAACGTCTACGAGCTGATCGATTGGCTAAAACGCATCGCCGACAAGGACACCGGCGGCCACATGCCGCTGGCGGAAATCGTCTCCAAAATCATGCTGATGGACATTTTGGAACGCGGCCAGGAAGACGAGGCCAGCGACCAGGTCAGCCTGATGACCTTGCATGCCGCCAAGGGCTTGGAGTTTCCGCATGTGTTTTTGATCGGTATCGAGGAAAATATCCTGCCCCATCAAAACAGCATCGAAACCGATAACATCGAAGAAGAGCGCCGTCTGGCTTACGTCGGTATTACTCGGGCCCAGCGCACTTGCACATTCAGTTATTGCACCCATCGCAAACGTTACGGCGAAATTGCCGAATGCGAACCCAGCCGGTTTTTAAGCGAACTGCCCGAGGATGATTTGGAATGGGTCAATAAAAAACAGCTGGACCCGGAAGTCGTCAAAGAGCGCGGCAAAGCCAGTTTGGCGCATTTGAAAACAATGTTGTCGTAATTGCCGCGCCGATCGGTTAGAATACACGCTACGCGCCCGTAGCTCAGCTGGATAGAGTACAGCCCTCCGAAGGCTGTGGTCGGACGTTCGAATCGTCTCGGGCGCGCCATTATGCATAAAAATATGCAATTCTTTGTTGCTTTCCTTTGTATCCTTGGGGAGCAAAATTCTCATAGATTGTTTGGCAAAATTTGCCGCAATGCAATTACTAGCCCTTTTTGCTTTGGTAATTGTATGCCGACTATGAATATTTCCCTGCCCGATAACCAAGTTTGCCAACGCGGTTACAGCACCTCAAGCGAATATGTCCGCGATCTGATCCGCAACGACCAAATGAAACAGGCGGAACAACAGCTAACCGGTTTATTGCGGGAAGGTTTGGAATCGAGTGAGGCAATGCCAACTGATGTTTCTTACTGGGATAAAAAACGTCAAGCGCTTAAAGAAAAGCACGCTCAATAATGACCAAGCCCGTTCGGGTTCGGCCCATCGCTGACAGTGATATAGACGGACACATTAATTATATCGCCCAAGACAGTCTTAACGCCGCTCTACGTTTTCTTGAGGCGACAGAATCCACGTATAACAAGTAAGCGCCCAGGATCTCAAGACACGGGTATTGGGCATGCAAATAACGCTTTATCTGTTAATCGGCGTGGCGGTGCTGAATGTAATATTTTTGGCGTTCGCCGGTTCGT